>Ga0208586_1000216_pt1 | contig 22594 bp, 21 predicted proteins | sample NGESurshal072012_6_FD_184471 | JGI IMG/M metagenome (GOLD analysis project Ga0208586, IMG submission 184471) | Arctic peat soil microbial communities from Barrow, Alaska - NGEE Surface sample 53-3 shallow-072012 (SPAdes) | ecosystem: Environmental > Terrestrial > Soil > Wetlands > Peat ... | reverse complement strand
GCGTCTTCGCCGACTGCTCGCCGAACCGGCCGGCTCGGTCATCCAGGGCTACGACGAGGCGGCGTGGGCCGAGTGTCCCCAACTCGGCTACCGCGATCTGCCCGTCGTCCACGCGCTCGAGGTCTTCAAGGCCGTGCGACTGGCGTCACTCGACGTGCTCGGACGTCTGCGCGAGGCCGATCTCGAGCGCTACGGCGAACACTCCGAATCCGGTCGTTACACGCTCGCCACCTGGCTAGCGGTCTACACCGAACATCCGCGCACGCACGCCGCGCAGCTGTTGGAAGCGGTGAACGCTTAAATCAGGTGCGCGCCGACATCGGCACGTATTTGCGCTCGTCGTCACCGATGTAGAGCTGGCGGGGACGCGCGATCTTCACGTCCTGGGCGAGGAGTTCCTGGTAGTGCGCGAGCCATCCGGAGGTACGAGGAATGGCGAAGAGCACGGTGAGCATCTCCAGCGGGAAGCCCATCGCCTGGTAGATGAGGCCCGAGTAGAAGTCCACGTTCGGATAGAGGCGACGCGAGATGAAGTAGTCGTCGGCCAGAGCGATCTCTTCGAGCTTCAAGGCGATGTCCAGCAGCGGATTCTTGCCGGTCACCCGGAACACGTCGTCGGCCGTCTTCTTGATGATCGTGGCGCGCGGATCGAAGTTCTTGTAGACGCGGTGACCGAAGCCTTCGAGCAGGGCCTTACCCTGCTTCACCGTTTCGATGTAGGCGGGGATGTTGTCGACGCTGCCGATCTTGTTCAGCATCCTCAAGACGGCTTCGTTCGCGCCACCGTGGCGCGGTCCGTAGAGCGCGGCCGTCGCGGCGGCGGTCGCCGAATAGGGGTCGCCATGCGACGAACCGACGATGCGCATCGCCGTGGTGCCGCAGTTCTGTTCGTGGTCGGCGTGCAAGATGAATAAGACGTCGAGGGCGTGCGCCAGGACCGGGTCGGGCTCGTAGCGCGGCTCCGCGACCTTCCACATCATCGAGAGGAAGTTCTCGGTGTAGCCCAGGTTGTTATCGGGGTAGACGAACGGCATCCCGACCGAGAAACGGTGGGCCGCGGCCGCAAGCGTGGGCATCTTGGCGATGAGGCGAACGACCTGGCGGTGCAGGATCTCGGGGTCGTCCAGGATCTTCGCGTCCTTGTAGTAGGTCGACAGCGCGGCGATCGCCGACACCAGCATGCCCATCGGGTGCGCGTCGTAGTTGAAACCCTCCAAGAATCGCTTGCGGACGTTCTCATGGATATACGTGTGGTGCGTGACCTCTTGTTGCCACTCGATGGCCTGGGCCTCGTTCGGGAGCTCGCCGTAGTTGAGCAGGTAGGCGACTTCGAGGTAGGTGGAGTGCTCGGCCAACTGTTCGATCGGGTAGCCGCGGTAGCGCAGGATGCCCAGGTCGCCGTCGACGAAGGTGATGGCCGACTCCGCGGCCGCGGTGTAGAGGAATCCGGGGTCGTAGAACCAGATACCGGGCACGGCCCTGGAGAACTCCGCGGCGGCCACGCCACCCCTGTCGATGGGAATCTCTCGAGTTTCGCCGGTACGGTTGTCGGTCACGGTAATTGACTCAGACACAATTCCTCGATTCATATGGGGGCAGGTCCATCGTATGCGAACTCGCCGGTAAGGCCATCGATTCAAGAGTGACCGGACGGTGACAACTCAACTCGGCGGCAACGCTCCGGGCGGTGACAACTCGACTCGGTAACTCTTCGCGCGCGTCAGGTTCGTCGAGGCCGAAGCCCCCGATATTCGGATATCGAGTACGGCCCGCTCGCTCGGTACGACGCCGATCGCTTGGTGCTCGAAGGCGTAGGACTGCAGGGGCGCCAATACGACGCGGTAGGTCCGGCGCTGTTGCGCAAGTGGACCGTTGGACGGTTTCATCGTCACCTGCAAGGTGACCTCTTGCTCTACGAATCCGGTGTTCACGACCGACACCCCAATCTGGATCTGGGTGACCGGTGGCAGTAAGAGAACGCCCTTTCGAGCCGGCAGCGGCGCCGGCGTCACCGACACCGCGGCGATGCCGATGCCCCGGACCACCGCGAGTGACGACGACGCCGTCAGATTCGCGACGCCACTTTCGGCGAACAGTTTCGCGCTCGAGAACGTCAACCCGTCGAGTCGTACCTGCCCCGGCTCGTGACGTAAGGCGAATCGGTCCTTGTTCCACTGGAGTCCCGTCGCTATGAGCGACTGCGCCGGACCGGCCACTGTTTCGTTGCCGACACTGGGCGATGGTGCGGGCAGCGTGAGGCTTCGAGCGATTCTCGCGATGATGGCTTCGTAGTCGTCCACCCGCGTGACGGAGAGACCGGCGATCTCGTCGTTGACGTCGTGCGCGAGTTTCGGCCGTCGCAAGAGGTCAGCGGTCGTCGACCAGTACGTCAATTGCTGGTCGAGTTGGTTGAGGCGCGCGTCGAAGACCGGTCGCGTGAGTGTCGAACCGCTGCGCAACAGCCGCGCCAAGCGCACGTCGAAATTGTTCTCCTGCCCGATCAGCGCGTTGGCGAGGCCGGCGAAGCTGCGATTCTCACTTCGCTGGGACGTGATCGCTCCGTGGGCCGAGCGCGCCACGTCCCTCGCGAATACCAAGATGACCAAAGTGACGGCCAGCGCAATCATGAGTAACAACGAATGTCGGCGACGTTGCGCGCGTGTACGGGCCACGACGTATGAACTTAGTCCGCGTGGATTTTGTTACTCCTCGTCGAAGAGGTCTAGTTCGAGGATCTCCGAGGCACCTTCGGGAAGCGCGTTGTCGTCATCGATCCCCCACTTGGCTTCGTTCAATTGACTCGACAGTCGATCGACCGACGCGAGCTCCGGCAGGTCCTTCGCGCGCTGGGCGCCGCCGAAGGAGCGCAAGCTAATCGCCGCGGGAATTAGTCGGCCCTCGATGGAACTCAGCATCGAGTTGTACTCGCGAACCACCGTGTCCAGCGACTTGCCCATCTTCCCGACCGGTTCGGCGACCTTGCGGATCCGGTCGAACAGCTTGTTCGCGATGTCAGCGATCTGTTCGGCGTTGACGGCGATCTGTTGCTGACGAACGATGAATCCGACCGACCACAACAGAGAGAGAAGGTTCGTGGGTCCGACGATGACCACGCGCTCACCCGCCGAGTAAGCCAGCAACTCCGGATCGGCGTCGAGGGCGGCCGACATCGCGAAGTCACTCGGGATGAAGCACACGACGAACTCCGGTGCCGGCGACACAGCCTCCCAGTAACTCTTCTCCCGCAGCGTTTTAACGTGACTACGAAGATCGCGCGCGTGCTTGGCCTGCAACTCGCGTCGTGCTTCGGGGTCCTCTTCGTCCAACGACCGCTCGAAGGCGTCGTAGGGGAACTTCGCGTCCACGGCGAGCCGGATCCCGTTGGGCAGGTTGACGACGCAGTCGGGTCGAAGCGAGCGACCTTCGTCGTTCGTCGCCGAGACTTGCAGTTCGTAATCGATACCCTGGCGAAGTTGTGACGCGCTCATCACGTTGGCCAGTTGGATCTCGCCCCACGCGCCACGCTGCGAACTTCGTCCGAGAAGCTGATTGAGCCGTCGCGTTTCGTATTGCGTTTGTTGTTGGGCCTCGAGCAGTTCGGCCGCTTTACTCTTGACGTCCGAGAGCGCACCGGCGTTCAAGGTGTTGAAGTCGGCGAGGTTTTGCTTGTACTCCCCCAGGAGTACTTCGAGCGGCTCCAGCGTCGAATCCAACTTCGACTCTCGAAGATTCTGAGTCTCTTCTTGAGATTGACTGAAGCGCCGAACGGTCTCGTCGAGAGTCTCCGCGGAGAGGACCTTGAAGGTGTCGCCCATCTTCGTCATCGCCGTCTCGTGGTCGACGCGCTGACGCTCCAACCGTTCGTTCGCCTCGTTCAGTTGCGAGTCGCGCACCTTGAGGTCGGCCCCGGCTCTCAGCACCTCCTCGCGAAATGACTGAGAACGCTTCGCCATGTAGGCCCACGTCGCCGCCACGCCGACGGCCAGGCCAACGACGGCGCTGATCACTGCAACCATTCGATCCCTTTCGTCCGGACACTCCCACCATAGATAGGCGCTGTAACGCGGCGGTATCCTTTGGCCATGAATCGGCTATTTGGCAACCGCGGAGAACCGGACGATGAGACGCCTTTGGTCGCCACGGCTGACGAGGAGTTGCGCCCGCAGATCGTCCAGATCTTCGCGCTGGTGGGGGAAGCCATGGCCGGGGCGACCCACGCCCTGCTTTCGGGCGACCGCGAACTGGCCAAGCGCGTGGTCGACAAGGACATCGCTATCGATCAGTTGGTGAACTCGATCGTGAACGCCGCCGAACTCCAGTTGGTCGAAAACGAGTCGCTGAACGTCGCCGACCGTCGCCGACTGTTGACGCTGCTGCGCATCTTGCCCGAGGTTGAACGAAGCGGGGACTTAGCCGAGCACATCGCGCGTCGAGCGGCACGTGGACTGGGCGTCGAAATGTCACCGCGAAGTCGCGGCCTCGTCGAACGTATGGGTGAGGTCGCGTCCACCATTTGGCGCGAGGCCACCGACGTCATCATCGACGGCAAACTGGAGGCGGCCGGCGCCATCGAAGAGATCGACGACGAGCTCGATGATCTGCACGTCTCACTGACCGCCGAATTGACGTCGGGGTCGATGACGTTGCCGGTCGCCGTCGAACTGGCGCTGCTGGCGCGTTTCTACGAACGATTCGGCGACCACTGCGTCAACCTCGCGCGTCGACAGGTCGGCCGCAACGGCCCCGACTAACCAAGCGCGAGCAGTTCCTCGGCGATCTGCACCGCGTTTAGCGCGGCGCCCTTGCGCAGGTTGTCGCTGCTGATGAACATCGAGAGTCCGTTGACCACGGTCTCGGCGCGACGGATCCGCCCCACATAGCTCGGATCCCGGCCGGCGGCGAGACGCGGCATCGGGATCTCACAGACGACGACGCCCGCGGCGGCTTCGAGAATCTCCGTCGCCTCTTCGGGCGACAGTGGTCGATCGAAGCTCGCGGTGATGGCGAGTGAGTGACCGGTGAAGACCGGAACCCGAACGCACGTCACGTCCACGAGGAGTCCGGGAATCTCAAGGATCTTTCGACTCTCGTCGCGAAGTTTCTTCTCCTCGCTGGTGTCGAGCGAACCGTCATCGACGAAGCTGCCGGCCATCGGGATCACGTTGTGCGCAATGGTGGCCGGGAACTTGACGCCGGAGTCCAATGGGAACGCCGAACCGTCAAAGGTGAGGCTGCGCGCGTCGTCACCCGGTGATTTCTCCAGTTGAACCGCCAGTTCGTCGACGCCTTCTCGGCCGGCGCCGCTGACGGCCTGATACGTCGCCACGGTGATCGATCGCAGTCCGGCCGCCACGTGCAAGGGTTTCAGAATCGGCATCGCCGCCATCGTCGTGCAGTTGGGGTTCGCGACGATCCCCTTGGGAATGGTGCGAAGCGCGTGAGCGTTGACCTCCGAGACCACCAACGGCACGAGGGGATCCATCCGCCAGGCCGATGAATTGTCGATCACGATGACCCCGGCGGCCGCCATCCGCGGCGCCAACACCTTTGACGAGGTGGCGCCGGACGAGGTCAGCGCGATGTCGAGGCCCGAGAAGTCGGCGGTCGCGGCGTCCTCCACCACGACGGTGGTGCCGTTCCAGTCCAAGGTCGATCCGGCGGAGCGCGACGAGGCGAAGAAACGAATCTCCTCCACCGGGAACGAGCGCTCGCGAAGGATCTCGCGCATCACCGCGCCGACTTGGCCCGTGGCTCCGACGACCGCTACTCGCATGCAGGAAGTCTACGGGACGCCAATTTGGCCGTTACGCCGCGTCGAGTCCGAACGCGGTGTGAAGGTGGCGAACCGCGTCGGCCACCTTTTCGGCGCGCATAACGCACGAGATTCGAATCGAACTGGTGGAGATCATCTCGATGTTGATGCCGTTTTCCGACAACGTCTCGAACATCAGTGCGGTGACGCCGGGGTTCGACTTCATCCCGGCGCCGATGATCGACACTCGTCCGATGTTGTCGTCGCTCGTCACATCGGTCGCGCCTATCTCGTCCTTGACCAGGTCGCAGGCTTCGCGCGCAGCCGCGAGGTCGGTCTTGGGGACCGTGAAGGAGATGTCCGTGATCCCCTTCGCACTCGTGTTCTGCACGATCATGTCGACGTTGATGGACCGGTCGGCGAGTTGGCGGAAGAGCCGCGCGGCCACACCCGGACGGTCGGGCACGCCCCCTACGGTGATCTTCGCCTCAGTGGTGTCATCGGTCACGGCCGATACGACGGCTTCCTCCATGGTGGGGTCCTCCTCCACAATCCAGGTGCCTGGCTCCCAGGTAAAACTCGACCGAACGTGCAGCGGTACGCCGTGTCGACGCGCGTACTCGACGGCGCGCAGCATCAAGACGCGCCCGCCGGTTGCCGCAATCTCCATCATCTCGTCGAATGAGACCTTCGGGATGCGCCGGGCCTTCACGACAACGCGGGGATCGGCCGAGAAGACGCCGGTGACGTCGGTGTAGATCTCGCAGACGTCGGCCTTGAGGGCCGCGGCGAGGGCGACGGCCGTGACGTCCGAACCGCCGCGGCCGAGCGTCGTGACGTCGCGATCCGTGGAGACCCCTTGGAATCCCGCGACGACGGGCACCAGTCCGGAGTCCAGCGCCTCTCGAATTCGGTCCGGGCGCATTTCGAGGATCTTGGCGCGGGTGTGATCGGTGTCGGTGATGATACCGGCCTGGCTGCCGGTAAAGGAGGCCGATTCCACGCCGCAGGCGCCGAGTGCCATGCTGACCAACGCCATCGAGATCCGCTCGCCGGCGGTGAGCAGCATGTCCAGTTCGCGCGGCGGACGTGTCGGCGAAACGTCGTCGGCCAGTCGCAACAGGTCATCGGTGAACTTGCCCATGGCCGACACCACGACGACGACGTCGTTGCCCGCCGTGCGCGTTCGCGCCACGTGGTCGGCGACGGCCCTGATTCGATCGGCGTCGCCGACCGAGGTGCCACCGAACTTCTGAACGATCAGCGCCATGGCATCAAAGGTTACTTGAGGCCATCGGAGCTTTCGGGGGCCTAGTAACGTCGCACCCATGGCAACTACGAAACGTGAACGTCAAAAGGCCGCGCGCCGAATCAAGATGGAGGCGATGCAACGACGTGAGAAGCGACGTCAGAACACTCGTCGCGGCATCATCGTCGCGATTGTCGCGGTGCTCGTACTCGGTACCGGCGCCCTGCTCTTCGCCGGCAAGACAACTCCAACGACGACCACGACCTCCCCTACGACGACCGTCCCCGTGACGACGACCACGCTGGCGAAGCCCGTTTCCTTCTCGCCCATGACTGCCCCCAATGCGGCCGGCGTCTCGGGCAAATCGCCCGTGCTCGTCGTGCCAGCCGGTGCCCCCCCGACCAAGGCAGAGCTCGCCAATTTGATCACCGGCACCGGAACCGCAGTGGCTCTCGGCGACAAGTTCACTGCTCAATACGTCCTCGCCGACTACGCGTCGCGTAAGGTCCTTCAGTCGTCGTGGTCGTCTCAGCCCTTATCCGACACTCTCCTCCCGGGTTATTTGATCTCTGGCTGGGTGTACGGGATGGTGGGCATGAAGGTCGGTGGTCGACGTGAGTTGATCCTGCCGCCGGTCGACGCCTACGGCGCGACGCCTCCCGCCGGCATTCCGAAGAACGACACCCTCGTCTTCATCATCGACCTACTAAAGGTGAGCAAATGAGCGATCACATCCCCAACCCCGACGGATCGAGTGAGAAGCGCCAGAAGTTCAGCGCCGCGCCACCGATGATCATCGACACCGCGAAGAACTACAGCGCCACCATGGTGACGTCGAAGGGGACCTTGGAAATCGTCCTCGACGCGCTAGGCGCTCCCACGACGGTGAACAGCTTCGTGTACCTCGCGCGCTGGCACTACTACGACGGCATCGTCTTTCACCGAGTCATCCCCGGTTTCGTCCTGCAGGGTGGTGACCCCACCGGAACCGGCGCGGGTGGACCGGGATATAAGTTCAACGACGAGTTGCCCAAGCCCGGTCGCTACGAACTCGGATCGCTGGCCATGGCGAACGCCGGTCCCCACACCAACGGCTCGCAGTTCTTCGTCATCTCCGGTCCGGACGGGATTCGCCTCCCGCCGCTCTACGCGCTCTTCGGCAAGGTCGTGAAGGGCCTCGAGGTGGTCGAAACGATTAACGGCATCGGGACATCGTCCGGCAAGCCCAAAGAGAACGTCGTCATTGAATCGGTGACGATCACCGAGTCTTAGAGTTCGATGACGTCGGGGCCTCGGGTTACGACGACGTCACCGGCGACCACTCGCCAATTGGCACCGTCGTGGTGCACGATGCTCGTCGACTCCAACACCACCAGCGAGACGTCGCTCAACAGCGAGCGCGTGCGCACCATCTGATCGTTACTCGCCGTCAGACACAGAGCCGCACCACTTCGAAAGCCCAGTCCGGTCGTCGGCGCGCCGCCGCGCGGATCGATCATCACGTCGCCCAGGACCGACGAAACCGCACCGATCGCCACGAGGGTCGCCGCGGCGTTTATCGCGTCACCGAACGGGTTCGCCCGCCACACTGAGCGCGCGTGAAGCGGTGAACCGTCACACAGCACGACGAGATCGGCGCTCGTGAGTCGTTTCGTCCAGTACGGATCAACGGTCGCGGCCCGGTCACTCACCATCAACGCCTCTAGGCGCACGTCGAACTTGTCGAACGCAGCGCTCGTCAACAACACCGCTTCGGTGATGCCCACGAAGGCTGCGGCCGTCGGGACGATGACGACGTCCGCGTGCTCCACGATCGTGAGCGGTCCGTCGCGAAGCAGCGTTCGCAATGCGTCGAGCGATCCGACCGCGTACGTCGAGGACCCCATCTGACGAGTCTCGCATCCGGAGCGTTTGGAGGGGCCCACTAATGTCACTCCATGGGCTTTCAAAAAGTCGGCGTACTCGGGGCCGGAATCATGGGCGGTGGCATCGCCGAGGTGGCGGCCGCCACCGGTGCCGCCGTGACCGTGCGCTCACGCAGCCAAGCCACCGCGGACGCCATGTTGGCGGTGATGGCCAAGTCCCTGGCCAAACAGGTCGAGAAGGGTAAGCGCAGCGCCGAGGACGCGGACGCCCTCCTCGCGCGCGTCTCCGCGACCACGCACCTGTCGGACCTGGCGGAGTGCGACCTCGTGATCGAGTCGGTGATCGAAGACCTCGAGGTGAAGCGCTCCGTCTTTCGCGAACTGAACGAGGTCGTGCACGCCGACGCCATCATCGCGACGAACACCTCGACCCTCTCGGTGATTGAGTTGGCGATGGAAACGTCGCGCCCGGAGCGCGTCTGCGGTCTGCACTTCTTCAACCCCGCCCCGGCAATGTCGCTCGTCGAAGTGGTGCGACCGATCTGTGCCAGCGACGAGACGATGGCCGCCGTCACCGAGTTCGTGCTCGCGTGCGGCAAGGAGCCGGTCAACGTGAAGGACCAGGCCGGCTTCGTCGTCAACGCCCTGCTCTTCCCGTACCTCAACAACGCCGTACGGTTGCTCGAACAAGGCGTGGCGACCAAGGAGGGTATCGACATCGCGATGAAAGGCGGCTGCGGATTCCCGATGGGTCCGTTCGCGCTCTTGGACCTCGTCGGACTCGACACATCGCTGGCGATCCTCGACGCGCTCTTCGCCGAGTTCGCCGAACCGAACTTCTCGCCGCGGCCACTAATTCGACGCATGGTCTCGGCCGGTCAACTGGGCCGCAAGTCGGGTACCGGCTTCTACGACTACACATGAACGGTTGGCTTGCGAACCACCAACGTACGTCGAGATTCTCCTTCACCAAGCCGACCGTCCAGTTGTAGGCGAAGCGCGCAGCGCCGCAGTAACTGCGAATGAGTTGCGCCTGGGCGGGCGATGGATCGAGAGGCACCAAAACGGCGCGGGTGCGGTAGGGCTCCACGGGCAGAACAGTACGCAAGAGGTGTCACGAGTCAGTGGTTCGTCCGCAGACTCCTGCGCTACCGTCACTAGAGCGATCGAAAAGGGAGAAATGACCCAACGTTCCAAGCCGTGGGTGATGCGGACGTACTCCGGTCACTCCAGCGCCGTCGCGTCGAACGAGCTCTACCGTTCCAACCTGGCCAAGGGCCAGACCGGCCTCTCGATCGCCTTCGACCTGCCAACGCAGACGGGTTATGACCCCGACGACCCGGCCGCCGCCGGCGAGGTGGGCAAGGTCGGCGTGCCGATCGCGCACCTCGGACACATGCGCGAACTCTTCGACGGCCTTCCGCTGGCCGAGATGAACACCTCGATGACGATCAACGCCACGGCCGCCTGGCTCTGGGGTCTCTACTTGGCGCTGGCCGAAGAAGAGGGCGTCGATCCCAACCTGCTCCAGGGCACGACCCAGAACGACATCGTGAAGGAGTACCTGTCACGGGGTACCTACATCTTCGCGCCCGAACCTTCCAAGCGGCTCATCGTCGACATGATCGCCTACGGGCACGACCACGTCGCCAAGTGGAACCCGATCAACGTCTGCAGCTATCACCTCCAAGAGGCCGGGGCGACCCCGATTCAGGAGATCGCGTACTCGCTGGCCACCGCGATCGACGTCTTGGACGCCGTGCGAGATTCGGGAAAGATCTCGCCGGCGCAGATGCCCCACGTGGTCGGACAGATCTCGTTCTTCGTCAACGGCGGCGTGCGCTTCATCGAAGAGATCGCCAAGATGCGTACCTTCACGGCGATGTGGGATGAGATCTGTCGTACGCGCTACGGCGTCCAAGACGCGTCCCTGCGCCGGTTTCGCTACGGCGTGCAGGTCAACTCACTCGGTCTCACCGAACAACAGCCCGAGAACAACGTGCAACGCATCGTGCTCGAAATGCTCGGCGTCACGCTGTCGGCCGACGCCCGGGCGCGAGCCCTGCAGTTACCGGCGTGGAACGAAGCGCTCGGTCTACCGCGCCCGGCCGACCAGCAGTGGAGCTTGCGAATGCAACAGGTACTCGCCTTCGAGAGCGACCTCCTCGAATACCCCGACATCTTCGCCGGCTCCTCGGTCATGGAGGCCAAGGTCAACGAGTTGACCAAGGGTGCGCGCAATGAACTCGATGACGTGCTGGCCCTCGGCGGTGCCTTTCAATCGATTGACGAACTGAAGAGCCGACTCGTCGCCAGTCAGTCGCGACGAGTGGCGCGCATCGAATCGGGTGAACAGGTGGTCGTGGGCGTCAACCGGTTCACCGAAACGGCGGCGTCGCCGCTGGCCAGTGACAGCGCCATCGAGACCATCATGACCGTGGACCCCTTGGTCGAGCGGCAGTTGATCGATGACGTCATTCGCTGGCGCACGACGCGCGACGACGCGGCCGTGCGCGCGGCTCTCGACGAGCTCGCCCGTGTGGCGCGTAGTAACGACCCCGCGGACAACGTCATGGTGCCCACCATCGCGCTCGCCCAAGCCGGTGGCACGACGGGCGAATGGGCCAACGCCCTACGCGAGGTCTTCGGGGTCTACCGCGCGCCCACCGGCGTTCGCGCCGGTGTGGCCGAGCGAGGCGAACTCTTCGACACGCTGGTCGAGCGCTCCCGGGTGGTTCAAGCCCGTCGCGGTCGACCGCCGAAGTTACTGGTCGCCAAACCGGGCCTCGACGGTCACTCGAACGGCGCCGAGCAGATCGCCGTCGCCGCTCGCGACGCCGGCTTCGAAGTCGTCTATCAGGGAATCCGCCTCACGCCGGAAGAGATCGTGTCGGCCGCGCGCGACGAGGACGTCGACGTCATCGGTTTGTCAATTCTCTCGGGTTCGCACCTAGCGCTGGTGACGCGCATCGTCCAAGGCCTTCGCGGGAGTGATCTCGAGATCAAGGTCGTGGTCGGGGGCATCGTGCCGGATGAAGACGCGAAGGCCCTGCTCGACTTGGGCGTCGTCGCCGTCTACACGCCGAAGGACTTCTCGCTCGCCGCCATCATGAGCGACCTGTTGGGAATCGTCGAAGCGCTCAGCTGAGTCGAGGTCGACGATCGCTGAAGGGTTGCGCGTCGAACCAACGTCCCGAAAATCGCCAGTTCGGCACCTGGTCGACGACGATTTTCTCATTCAGAAGTACTTCTTCGACCGCGGCCACCAGGGCGGCCAATTCGTCGGGCGCGAGTTCGGGCCGGGGCGTCAGCCCGTAGTTCACAGTGGGACGTTCCCGTGCTTGCGCTTCGGCAAGTCCTCGCGCTTGCCCCGCAGCAATTCGAGTGAACGGCACAGGACCCGACGCGTCTCGGCCGGATCGATGACGTCATCAATGAATCCCCGCTCAGCGGCGATGTACGGCGAGGCGTACTGCTCCTCGTACTCCTCGATCAACTGCTTGCGCAAGGTTTGGGGGTCGTCGGAGGCCATCAAGTCGCGACGGTGCACGATCTCCACGGCGCCGGCCGAACCCATGACCGCCAACTCGGCGGTCGGCCACGCGTAGGCCAAGTCGGCGCCGATGGACTTGGAGTTCATAACCACATACGCCCCGCCGTAGGCCTTTCGGGTGACGACCGAGATTCGCGGCACGGTCGCCTCGCAGAACGCGTAGAGCAGCTTGGCGCCGTGGCGGATGATGCCGCCGTACTCCTGGTCGGTACCGGGCATGAAACCGGGCACGTCCACGAAGGTGACGATGGGGATGTTGAAGGCGTCGCAGGTGCGCACGAAGCGCGCCGCCTTCTCACTGGAATCGATATCGAGCACGCCAGCGAGCACGTTGGGTTGATTCGACACGATGCCGACGCTGTGACCGTCGATGCGCGCGAAGCCACAGGTGATCTGCTGGGCGAAGTTCGCGTGCACTTCCATGTAGTCCCCGCCGTCGACGACCGAGGTGATGACCTTCTTCATGTCGTAGGGAAGGTTGGGCGACGAGGGAAGAATGTCGCGCAGATCCTCACAGAGTCGGTTCGGGTCATCGCCGGTCAGGATTCGCGGCGCCTCTTCCATGTTGTTCGAGGGCATGAAGGACAAGAGGTAGCGGACTTCGTCGAGCACGCTCTTCTCATCGGGCATGACGAAGTTGGCCACGCCCGACTTCGTGGCGTGCGTCAGTGCGCCGCCCAGCTCTTCCAGGGTGACGTCTTCGCCGGTCACGGTCTTCACGACGTCGGGGCCGGTGATGAACATGTGACTGGTGTCCTTCACCATGAAGATGAAGTCCGTCAACGCCGGCGAGTAGACGCCACCGCCGGCGCAGGGTCCCAGGATCACCGAGATCTGCGGGACGACCCCTGACGCGCGGGCGTTGCGGATGAAGATCCCGCCGTAGGCGTGAAGGGCGGCGACGCCTTCTTGAATTCTCGCGCCGGCGCCATCGTTCAATCCGATGATCGGCAGGCCCATGGTCGTCGCCATGTCCATGATCTTGTGAATCTTCTCGCCGTGGGTCTCCCCGACCGCCCCACCGAAGACCGTGAAGTCCTGGGAGAAGACGCAGACCTTTCGTCCGTCGATCTTGCCGTATCCTGTGATCACGCCGTCGGTATACGGACGCGACTCCTCGAGTCCCATGCCCGAGGCCACGTGTCGATTCAGCATGTCCAGTTCTTGGAACGTGTCCTCGTCGAGCAGGTACTCGATGCGCTCGCGAGCGGTCATCTTGCCCTTGGCCTTATGACGCTCGATGGCCTTGTCGCCGCCGGCGACGCGAGCCTCGGCTTTGCGCGCGTCGAGCTCGGCCAAGCGTTCCACCATTGAATGCTCCATGGAGAGCAAGGCTACCCAAACCTTCACGGGGACGTTCCGTGGAGAGTCATCGTCTAGTCGCCAGCATTGCGATCAGTTCCAATCGGCCGGATTACCCCCCGGTAGCTCCTCGCGTCAAGATCGAAGGACCGCCGTGACGGCGCTCGGTGTCGGTGGCGACAAATCCTGGAAACCCTCTCACCTCGGGGCCTATCGGCGCCCCACTCCATGACGTGCAACAATCAAGTGATGGACGCGCTTCTCGCCGTACTCGTGGTACTCGTCGTCGCCATCGCCGGATGGAACGGCGTCGCGTCGCGTCGCCGACGGTTGGAAGCCGAAACGCAAGTGGCGATTCGTGATCGCGAACTCGCACAATTGATCGAAGCGACCGACGAGGGTTTTCTCTCATTCGACGCGACCGGCGCCATCACGTCGTGGAGCGCGCGCTCCGAACAGCTCTTCGGTTGGAACGCGGCGGAGGTCCTGGGCGAGGGAGTCACCAACACGCTCATTCCCGTGGCGCATCGCCAGGCCTACGAAAGCGGCCTCGCCCACTATCGGGTCGGATCCGACTCCGCCATCGTGGGCAAACGCGTAGTGACGACGACGCTGCATCGTGACGGCCACGAGATCCCCGTCGAGATGATTATCTGGGCGCGCGGAGAGGACGGATTCAACGCGTTCGTGCGCGAGCTCCCAGCGAGGGACAACACTTCGGACGAAGGACCCCCCAATGGTGCTGGCACCATGATCCCGCTCATCGACTCGCTGACCAGCTTGGGCAATCGCAACCTGCTGGAGAAGGACCTCAACGTCTACGAAGGGCAGGTCGCTCGCTACGGACTGCGCAGTTGCGTCGCGCTCATCGACATCGACGACTTTCGAAAGTTCAACGACCGCTACGGCCGCGCGGCGGGGGACGAAGCCATCGTCGCCGTCGCCGAACGGCTCGCGAACCGCTCTCGGTCGGGTGACTCGGTCTACCGCGTGGGGGGGGACGAGTTCATCTGTCTCTTGCCGGAGCAGTCGCTGGAAACCGGGGCGATCGCCGTGGAACGCATGCGCCGCAATATCGAGGAACTCGCCATTCCCCACGAAGACTCCTCGAGCGGCTTTCTCAGCGTGAGCGCCGGACTCGCGCTCTTGGACGCCGAGCACTTGAAGGCGGCGAGCGAACTGTTGAAGGACGCCGAAACCGCTCTCTTTTACGCCAGAAATCCCGACGCCGATTCAATCGAGGGCGGAGAAAACAGTGATTCGACACCGTCATCGTGAGGCCACGATGAACCGGGATCTCTCGAGGGTCGCACCATGATCCCGCTCACCGACCCGTTGACGAGCCTCGGCAATCAACGGCTGCTGGAAAAGGATCTCGCCGTCTACGAAGGGCAGGTCGCTCGCTACGGAATGCGCAGTTGCGTCGCGCTCATCGACATCGACGACTTCGCGAAGTTCAACGACCGCTACGGCCGCGAGGCGGGCGATAAGGCCATCGTCGCCATCGCCGAACGGCTCGCTAATCGCTCTCGACTGGGCGACTCCGTTTATCGCGTCGGGGGGGACGAGTTCATCTGTCTCTTACCGGAACAGTCACTGGAGTCCGGGGCGCTCGCCATGGATCGCATGCGCCGCAGTATCGGGGAACTCGCCATTCCTCACGAAGACTCCCCGAGCGGCTTTATCACCGTGAGTGCCGGACTCACCGTCTTGGACGCCGAGAACTTGAAGTCGGCGACCGAACTGTTAAAAGACGCCCACGCCGCTCTCGATCGAGCTCGAAACGCCGACGCCACTCACGTCCAGGGCGTGGACATCGATGATTCGTCGCCGACTACGTAACCGGCGCGACGACTTTTAGCGGCTCTCTTCGACCAACTCGATAAGCGTTCCGAAGGAGCTCTTCGGGTGCACGAAGGCCACAGTCGTTCCTCGTGATCCCGGCCGCGGCACTTCGTCAATCACGCGCACGCCACTCGCCTTCAGAGCTTCGAGGGCTCCCGCGCAGTCGTCGACTCGATAGGCAATATGGTGCAGTCCCTCGCCGTTCTTCGCCAGGTACTTCGCGACCGGTGAATCGTCGCGCGTCGGCGCCAGCAACTGTATGTAGGACTCGGCCACCTTCACCAGGGCTTCGTCAACGCCGTCGGACTCCACGACCTCGCGATGGACCACTTCGGCGCCGAAGACCGACTCGTACCAGAGAATCGCGGCGTCGAGGTCGTGGACCGCGATGGCGACGTGGTCAATCTCGGTGAGTCGTGACGTCACGAAGATTCCCTGTCGTGTCGACGGAAAATGGTCAGGCGATCCTCGCCGACGCGCGCGCGGAGTTCCGGATTGGTCACGCCGAGACCCTCTTCGGGCGCGACACAGAGAATCGCGATCTTGCCTTCGTGTCGATTGTGGTGCACTTCGAAGGCGGCGAGGCCGGTCTCTTCGAGGGGGAAGACCGCCGAGAGCGGCGGCACGACCTTGCCGTCGATGATCGTCTGGTTCGCCGCCCAGGCCTCGCGGTAGTTGGAGAAGTGCGAGCCCTTGATCGTCTTCAACTTCATCCACAGGTGACGATTGTCGTACTCGATCATGTAACCGCTCGTGGCGGCGCAGGTGACGATGGTGCCGCCGCGTTTGGCCACGAAGACGCTCGCGCCCATGGTGGAGCGTCCGGGGTGCTCAAAGACCACGTCCGGGTCCTCGCCGACGAGCGCGCGAATGTCTTTGCCCAGGCGACGCCACTCCCCCGCGTCCTGGGTGTGCTCGTCCTTCCAGAACCGGTACTCGTTCGCTCGTCGATCGATCACGTACTCACAACCCAGTTCGTGCAGCGTCTGGACCTTGGTGTCACTCGAGACGACGCCGATCGGCGTGCCGCCCGAGTTCAACACGTGTTGCACGGCGAACGATCCGAGACCTCCCGAGGCCCCCCAGATCAGCACCACGTCGCCCTGGGTCACCGGAGCGCCGTTGCGCGACACCAGCATCCGGTAGGCCGTCGAATTGCACAGCGCGTTCACCGCCGCCTCTTCCCAGGTGAGGTGCGTGGGCTTGGGCATCAACTGGTTCGCCTTCACGACCGCGATGTCGGCCAGACCCCCGAAGTTGGTCTCGAATCCCCAGATCCGCTGGTTACTCGAGAGCATGGAGTCCTCGTGGCTCGTGGGATCCTGGTCGTCGACGTAGTTGCAGTGCACGGCGACCTCGTCGCCGACCTTCCAGTTGCGCACGGCCGATCCGGCGCGCAAGACAACGCCGGCAGCGTCCGAGCCGATGACGTGATAGTCCAGCGCGTGGCGCTGTCCCCAGATCGACTCCTGGCCGAGGCGGTCCAGGAATCCGAAGGTGGAAAGGGGCTCGAAGATGCTCGTCCACACCGTGTTGAAGTTGATCGAGGACGCCATGACCGCCACGAAGACCTCGTCGGGGGCGAGGTGCGGGAGCGGCACCTCATCGAGGTGCAGGCTGCGCCGGGGATCCTTGTCCCCACTGGCCATGCCCTCGAACATCGTCTGCTCGTCGCGGCGCACGAAGATTGCCCGCGTCATCGTGGGCATTTCGGTCGACGCCAACTCCTCGGCCGAGGCGCCGGAGCGCACCGCGTCGAGAATCTCGCTCATCCCGGCGAGGTTACTTGCCACGGTGACTTCGCTCGCTAGAACTGCGCGAATGACGAGTGCCGTGGTGAGACCTTCGCCCCAGTCGGAGTTCGCAGCGCGGCGTCTAAAGTCGACCGTGGATGGAATCGCACAAAGGAGTCTCCATGTCACGAAGCGTCATCGTCGCCGGCACCCGAACGGCTATAGGGAAATTGGCGGGAGCCTACGCGTCGCTCAGCGCCCAGGACCTCGGGGGCGCCGCCATCAAGGGTGTGCTCGATCGCACCGGTGTCGATCCGTCCAGTGTCGACCTCGTACTGATGGGTCAGGTCCTCCAAGCCGGCCAGGGTCAGATCACCGCTCGCCAAGCCGCCGTCAAGGGCGGCATTCCGATGACCGTCAACGCCACCACCATTAATAAGGTCTGCCTCTCGGGCCTCCAGACCATCTACCTCGCCGACCTCATGATCCGATCCGGGGAGGCCGACGTCATCATCGCCGGCGGCATGGAGTCGATGACCAACGCGCCCTATTTGCTGCCCGGCGCGAGGTCCGGCTATCGCCTGGGCGATCAGAAGGTCATCGACTCGATGATGTTCGACGGATTGACCTGCGCCTTCGACCAGTGCGCGATGGGACTCGCCACCGAGAAGTACAACCAGGGGCGGATCAGCCGCGAACGTCAGGACGAGTTCTCGGCGCGCAGCCACGAACTGGCCGCGGCGGCGATCGCAGCGGGCAAGTTCGCCGAGGAGATCGTCGAGGTCGCGGTGCCCCAGCGAAAGGGCGATCCGATCTTGGTCGCCACCGATGAGGGCGTGCGGGGCGAAACCACGGTGGCCTCACTGGCCCAGCTGCGCGGGGCCTTCGAGAAGGACGGCACGATCACCGCCGGCAACGCCTCGCAGATCTCCGACGGCGGCGCCGCGGTGCTCGTGATGTCCGCGCAACGCTGCGAACAACTCGGTCTGACACCACTGGGCGAACTCGTGAGCTACGGCCAGGTCGCCGGGCCCGACGCGTCACTCCTCACCCAACCCTCGCACGCCATACTCCAGGCAGCGAAGAAGGCCGATCTCGACGTGAAGGGTCTGGACCTCTTCGAGATCAACGAGGCGTTCGCGGCCGTCGGCCTGGCCTCGGTGGACGACCTGGGAATTGACGAAGCGAAGGTCAACGTGAACGGCGGCGCCATTGCCATGGGACACCCGGTCGGAATGTCGGGCACTCGTCTCGCGCTCACGGCCCTGAGCGAACTTCGCCGACGCGGCGGCGGCGTGGCCGCCGTGGCGTTATGCGGTGGCGGCGGTCAGGGTGACGCCGCCATCCTTCGCAGCCTCTAGACGGGGATGTAACTCGCCACGACTTCGTAGCGGGCCAGACCGACCGGACGATCGTCGGGCAACGCCAGCACGAAGGCCCCTCCGAGCGGATAGCGATCACCGCGCAACGCCTTCGGGAGATCCTTGGCCAGGGTGATCATCACCTCGTGCACGGTGGGATTGTGACCGACCACCAACAGTGACGTCGTGACCGGGTCGATGGCGGCGAGGTCGATCAAGAGGTCCTCGGCGCTTACCTCGCGACGCCCGTTGTAGATGAGTTCTGAGAATTCGCAGCGCTCGACGAAGGCCGTGCCGTGAAAGGCCCGCCGAAAGGTCTCGCGCGTTCGAGCGGCCGAACTCACCAGCGCGGTCGTGGGTCCGAATCGACCCAGTTCGTCGGGGTCTCTGGCCCACTCGCGCAGCCGTTCGCACTCGTCGCGGCCGCGCTTGTTCAGCGTGCGCGCGAAGTCCGACTCCCCGGGCTTGGCCGGCCCCGATTTCCCGTGTCGAACCACCGTGAGATAGCGCATTCGAGAATTCTGACCCAATTCCGTGACCAACACCACCGGCTCGTTCGTTTAGCGTTGGGGGGTGCACGCCTCGCTGTCGTACTTCCAAGCCATCATTATGGGCCTCACGCAGGGCATCACCGAACTGTTTCCCGTTTCGAGTCTGGGTCACAGCGTGTTGTTGCCGGCCCTGCTCGGCTGGCACAACCTGGTGAACTCCCAGTCGGCGTCCGAGTCGTTTTTCCTCGCCTTCATCGTCGGACTGCACGTCGGTACGGCGCTCGGTCTCCTTATCTATTACCGCACGACGTGGATCGCGCTCTTTCGCGGACTGGGCCGACAGTTGGCCGGCGTTCGCGGCACCGGCGTCTCGTCGCTGTGGCACCTCAACGAACCCGACACCGATCCGAACTACCGCCTGCTGTTCGTGCTCGCGGTCGCCACGATTCCGGTCGGGATCGTCGGCTTAATATTCGAGCACAAACTACGCGTCCTCTTCGCCAAGCCCCTCGCCGCGGCGATCTTTCTGACGATCAATGGCGTCATCTTGCTGGTCGGCGAGCGCCTGCGTCGCAACAGCGGTCGTCACGTGCACTTCAAGAAGCTCGAACGACTCTCGACCCGGGGCGCCTTCGCCATCGGTTGCTCACAGGTCTTCGCGCTCTTCGCCGGCATCTCACGAAGCGGCGTTTCGATGGTGGCCGGTCTGATGGACGGTCTGGACCACGAAGAGTCGGCGAACTTCGCGTTCTTGTTGGCGACGCCGGTCATCTTGCTCGCCGGCGTGCTCAAACTGCCCGACTTGATGGGTCCGCTCGGCGACGGGGTGCGCTACCAAACGCTGGTCGGCGCGCTCTGCGCCATGGTGACCGCCCTGATCTCCGTGAAGTTCCTCACCAAGTGGTTCACCACCAAGACGCTGATCCCCTTCGGCATCTACAGTCTGATCGCCGGATTTCTCTGCGTGATTCGCTTCGCCTAGTCCGTAAGGACTCGACGGCCGTCAATGGCCCGACCGAGGGTGAGATCATCGGCGAACTCCAAGTCTCCGCCGACCGGCAGTCCGCTGGCCGGCTGGGAGATAATCAGACCCGGCACCTGCAAGAGCCGACTGAGGTACATGGCGGTCGCGTCACCCTCGACGTTGGAGTTGAAACAGAGGATGACCTCTTTCACCGGGCCGCGAAGACGCAGTATCAACTCTTGGATTCGCAACCGATCGGGTGTCACGCCCTCCAGCGGATTCAAGACGCCGTGGAGCACGTGATACGTGCCGTGAAAGGCCCCGGATCGCTCGACGGCTACCACGTCCGGCGGGTTCTCGACGACGCAGATCGTGGTCTGGTCCCGTCGTTCGTCGGCGCAGATGGGACAGAGCCCACCGGCCTCGGCGATGTTGCAACACCGTTCACAGAACGAGAGCTTGGTCTTCATCTCTTCGATGGACACGGCCAATCGCGCCACGTCCTCGCTCGGCTGACGCATCAGCCAGAACGCGATGCGTTGCGCCGACTTCGGTCCGACGCCGGGAAACCGTCCCAGCTCATCGACGACGGCCTGGAGTGGCGGCGGATAGGTCACGTGATCTCCGTGGCTCCGGGGAACATCTCGGTGATCAGGTGATCGCCGGCCGAATCGACCACGATGACGGACTCGTCGGCGGAGTAGGTCTCTTCGGCGTCGGGTTCGCGCGAGCGAATCGGACGCGACGTCGACGTCGGAGCGGCGGCCGTGCTCGCCAACGTGGGGTCGACGGCCCAAGTGATCTGTAACGGCGACTTGAACTCGTGCTCCATCGCGCTGCGCAGTCCTTGGGCGATCAGCTCGGTGTTCTGACGCATCTCTTCACTCGGGAGGGCGATGGTGAGGTGCTGTCCCTCGAGCGAACGGACGAAAGCGGACTTCAGCAGCAACTGTGCGCCCCGCGAAGTCCGTGGGACGACCCGCTCCACGAATCGGACACGTACGTCGTCGAGATCGAGTGCGGTCTCGTCGGTGGGCGCCGTCTCCGGTTCAACGGTCTCGGCCACGGGCGCCGGCGCCGGCGCCGGCTTCGCCGCCAGCGTCGGCGTGACGGGTGCAGCGGTGCCGATCGGGCGAAGCACGGCCGGCGGGGCCGGGGTCGACAGCTCGACCCGAACGCCGTCGCGCTCCAGCTTGGTCACGCGTTCAGCGAGTGCTTCGACCGTGTTGTCGAGTTCGGGCCTAATCAGCCGGACCATGGCCACCTCGAGGATGACAATCTTCTCCGGCGCACTCTTCATTTCGCGCATGGCCCGCCCAACGGTCTCCAATACCCGAACCGTGCGCGGAAGTCCCAGTTGGATCCCCCACTCGGTGAGACGGTCGCGGTCACTGTCGACCGCGTCGGCGACTTCGGGCGCGACCTGCAACAAGAAGACCTGTCGTACATCGCCGGCGAAACTCTCGGCGAGTTGTTCGGGGTCCCAACCCTCTCTCGTCAGTTCCGCGAGTGACTTCAAGGCGGCGACCGCGTCGGCGTCCACCAGTGCTCGAAAGAGACCGTCAAAATCCGGTTGAGATTCGACAATGGAGCCAGTGGCGAGGAGTTGGTCCAGAGCGCTCAGCGCGTCTCGGGCGGAACCGCGCCCGAGTCGCACCGCGGCCTCGATCGTCGCCTCGTCGGCGCTCAACCCGGCCGCGCGCTCGACTTCGTGCAGCAGCGAACTCAGCGTCTCGCCGTTGAAGAGTCGGAACTCCAGATGCTGGGTGCGGGATCGAATCGTCGGCATCACTTTGTGGGGATCGGTCGTGGCGAGCACGAAGACGACGTGCGGTGGCGGCTCCTCCAAGGTCTTTAAAAGTGCGGCGGAAGCAGCCTTGGAGAGCTGGTGGACCTCGTCGAAGATGTAGACCTTCCAACTCCCCGGCGTACCGTGCCAGGCGCCGGCGGTGATGTCGCGAATGTCGTCCACTCCGTTGTTGGAGGCGGCGTCCAGTTCGGTCACGTCCAACGACGTCCCCTTGGTGATCGCCACGCAACTCGCGCACGCATTGCACGCGTCGCCGTCGAGCGGATGCTCGCAGTTGAGGGCCTTGGCCAGGATCCGCGCGGTCGTGGTCTTCCCCGTTCCGCGGGGCCCGGAGAATAGGTAGGCGTGGGAGACGCGCTGGTTCTTGACCGCCCCTTGAAGGGCTCGAACCACGTGGTCTTGACCCCGAAGTTCGACGAATCGGCCGGGTCGAAACCGGCGATAGAGCGAGGTGACGCCGTCAATGGAAGTCAGGGTTGTCGACGCATCAGCCATGCACGCATGCTAATTGGAGGGTGTGCGATGCCGAGGTCCAAAGCAGTGGTCAGGCGATCCGTGGCACCCAACACGATTTGCTGAGAGCTGCTGGCTTCCACCCCTGACTCGGTTCACAAACGGTCGTCGCACGGGACCCGACCACTGCTGTGAACCTCGGCGTTGAAAAGGCTA
>Ga0208586_1000215_pt1 | contig 22676 bp, 16 predicted proteins | sample NGESurshal072012_6_FD_184471 | JGI IMG/M metagenome (GOLD analysis project Ga0208586, IMG submission 184471) | Arctic peat soil microbial communities from Barrow, Alaska - NGEE Surface sample 53-3 shallow-072012 (SPAdes) | ecosystem: Environmental > Terrestrial > Soil > Wetlands > Peat ... | reverse complement strand
CAGCCCCCGGCGCCCCCCTCCGACCCCCGGCGCCCTCCCTCCAACCTCCGCCCTCCCTCCAACCTCCGCCCTCCCTCCGACCTCCGGCGCCCTCCCTCCAACCTCCGGCGCCCTACTTGGTCGCGCGCATCACCGAGATCGGAGCGGTTTCGTTGCACGGAGGCAACGCATTGTGGGGAAAGTCGAAATGAACGCTGATCGTGCCAGCCGCCCGCGTGGGCGTGCTGAAGGTGCCCCTGATCGAATACTGGGGGTTGATGCCCCCGCCATAGGTAACCGAAGTTGAGCCGTGAAAGCTGCCTTTGACTACTGCAAGCGTCGGGAAGTGAACGAGCGGAGGGTTTTCTGCGGGCGGCCCACAATTGACGGTCGCCTCGAAATGAGTGCCCAGATCGGTGATCTTCGTGCCTTTCGCGGTCACCTTGAAGCCGATGTCCGACGCTCCGGCGAAGCCCGCATAGTTACCGGTCTTTGGCACCACCGCCGCTTTCCCGGCCGCGAGCGCATAGGCGGACTCGCCGAGCATCGCGGCAAGAAGGCAGAGAACGAGAACCCAGCGAATCTTCATGGCGGGAACGCTATCAAGAGTCGATGTAGGGTAACCAAGGATCATCTTGGGAGCGACAGCTGAGCGGACAATCCTGGTGACCGGCGCCACCGGGTTCATCGGCGGGCGCCTGGCCCACGCCTTGGTCAAGTCGGGCTACGACGTGCGCTGCCTCGTGCGCAACGCCTCACGCGCCGAAGAGCTGAGAGGGTCGGGCTGCGAGGTGGTCGAAGGCGACGTCACCGATGCCGAGAGTCTGAAGGGAGCCGGCAACGGCATCGATGTCGCCTACTACTTGATCCATGCGATGGCCGGCGGCCAGGGCTTTCAAGAGCGCGAGCGCAGCGGTGCGCTCAACTTCGCGCAGATGTCCTCACGCGAAGGCATCGAGCGAGTCGTCTATCTCGGTGGGTTGGGGGAGCAGAGCGCCTCCAAGCACCTGCTCAGCCGCCACGAGACCGCTCTGACGCTGGCACGGCACGGACCGCCGCTCACCTACTTTAGGGCCGCGATGGTGGTGGGCGCCGAGAGCGAGTCCTACCGCACGCTGCGCTATCTGGTGGAGCGACTGCCTGTGATGATCGCGCCTGCATGGCTGCGCACGAAGACACAACCGATCGGGATCGACGATGTGATCGAGTACTTGCGCCGGGCCCCGGAGGTTCCCGAGTCCAGTGGCCGCGAGGTGCAGATCGGTGGTCCCGACATCCTCTCCTACGGCGACATGCTCGACCGGATGGCCTTGGCGATGGGAAGACGACCGCGCTTGATGGTCCCGGTGCCGTTGATCACCCCTTGGCTTTCCTCGCTGTGGATCGGGCTCGTGACCCCGGTCGACACGAACGTGGCTCGCCCGCTGGTGGAGGGCCTGAAGACGGCCACCGTCGTCACGGATCCAAGCGGGGCGGAACCGTTCGGGATCGCGCCTGCGCCCTTTGACGAGGCCCTGCGGAAGGCTCTGGACTCGGACGATCCTACGCGCTGAGCGCAGTGTCCTGATCGCCCACAGATCCTGTTGAAAGGAGGCGCGCGTCGGCCATCCTCCAAACGACACCGGCCACTACTGCAGCCACAAGCAACACGGATGGCCAAGCCCCAATCATCAAGCCGAGCACATGAGAGAGAACAAACGCACCAAAACCAACGCAACCGAGGATCGCCGCCGTGCGCACGCCATGCCGGCGCCGCCACGTCCAGATGCACCACAGCCCCCCGGCCGCAAGCACCAAGCCCCCGAGCGGCCGCGAGCCGCTGGCGACAGCAACGGCGAAGCCCGCGATCAATGAGACGGCGGCCACCGGGGCGGTGGGGATCGGACGCACCATCTGAGCCTAGCGCCCAGATTGAGCGGTAAGCACGATCGGGCTCCCTGAGGGATCGTGCAAAAGCACGCCATTCTCAGCCGCAACCGGCTCATACCCGGAGTCCGCTACCCGCGACGCGAGGCGGTCCCGCTCTGCCTCGCTCGGCAGCACGACCGTCGCCGCCGTGAGCGCCGCCGCTCCCTGGGGCGGCTGACCGGCGCCGGCGCTCTCCCAGGTGTTGGCGCCGAGGTGATGGTGGTAGCCACCGGCGCTGAGGAAGGCGGCCTGACCGCCCAGCGACGCCATCAGGCCGAACCCGAGCACGTCACGATAGAAGGCGATCGTCTGGGGAATATCGGCCACACACAGGTGGATATGCCCCATCGTCGTCCCCGCCGGTAGGCCGTCGAACGGCTCATGCGCCGGATCGGCCAGCTCGCCGAAGAGACTCGAGGTGTCGAGCGGAAGTGTGGTCATGCGCTTGGCCACCTGGCCCTCCCATACTTCGCGCGGCCTGTCCCAGTAGATCTCGATGCCGTGACCGTCGGGATCGGTGAGGTAGATCGCCTCGCTCACGAAATGGTCGGACATGCCCACGAGCGGCACACGATCGCGCGCGCCATGAGCAAGCCAGCGAGCGAGGTCGGGGCGTGTTGGCAGCAAGAGAGCGAAGTGATACAGACCGCAGTAGCCGCGCGCAGGACGTGCGCCCGGTTGTTCGACGAGCACGAGCAGGTCCTCCGCTCCCGCCCCAAGCGTCGCGCGCCCTCCCTCACGCGCATTGACACTCAAGCCGATGGTGTGCTCGTAGTAGTCGACCGACCGTCCCAGATCCGCGACGGTGAGGTTCACCGCGCCGACCCTGGTAGTCGCCGGGATCTCGCCGTGAGCCGGAGCACCGGCCACGGTGGCCTCCTCAGGATCGGGTGGAAACGCGTTCATCGCTTCACCATAGGGCTACCTCTGACAAGGCCCAGCCGCACCGGGGCCCGTGCGCCAAACATACCTCCGGACATGCCCTGAAGCCGACGGCACGGTCCGGCTAGCTCGCGCCCCCGCCCACGTGCTCCTCGAAGAACCCGAGCATCCGCCGCCAGCCGTCCTCGGCCGCGGACGCGTCGGGGCCGACCATCATTGGGGTGGGCATCCGCGCGAGCCAGCCCTGCCAGCCTTCGTGCTGGGAGAAGAAGGAGTGTCCCGCTCCGTCGTAGGTCTGGATGTCGTGGTCCACGCCCAAGGCCTGCAGGTGGGCCTCCAAGCGCTCGGCCATGTTGCGACCGAACATGCGGTCCTTGGAGCCAAAGCTGCCCACCACGGGGCACACGCCGTCGAGCTTGGCGCGGCCCTTGGGCACGTCGCCATAGTTGACGGCCGCCGCCTTGAAGCCGGGCTTGGTGGCTGCGATCAGGGCAAAGCCGCCGCCGAGACAGAAGCCGGCGACCGCGATCCGGTCGGCGTCAACGTCCTCGCGGGCGGCCAAAGCCTCGCGTGAAGCAAGAATGTCGGCGATCTCGCGGTCGATCGAGCCGCGGACCATGTCGGTCATGACCCGGCTCAGGCACACGATCCGCGAACCGTGCGAGAACAGGTTTGGGAGGAGCACGGCGTAGCCCTCCTTCGCAAAGCGGGAGGCGATGCGGCGCATGTCGTCGTTGACGCCGAAGGACTCGTGCAAGACCAGCACGCCGGGGTGAAGGCCCGCCTCCCCTGTCGCATTGCCGACCTGCTCGCCCGGCCCCGGCATGAACAGCTCGGCCTCGAGCGAGTCGCCGTCCCGCAGTGGTATCGCCAAGCGCTCGCCCGTGGAAGCCATCGCGCACACGATAACCAGACGGTCCTCGGCGGGCCTTCGCCCGTCCGTCCCTCGAGCTTCAGCCCGCGCTGGCACTCAGGCTGCGCCACACTGTGGGCGATGGACTCGCTGTTCGACCCCGGGGACACAACCACGGATACGGCTGTGAATGCGGGCGCGCCTTTGGCCGCGCGGGTGCGGCCCGTGACGCTCGAGGAGTTCGTCGGCCAAGAGCATCTCCTTCACCCAGGCTCGGCCCTGCGCACCGCGATCGAGCAGGGCACGCCCCATTCGATGATCCTGCACGGCCCTCCCGGCAGTGGCAAGACCACTTTGGCGCGGATCGTGGCGGCCAGCGCGAGCGCCGCCTTCGAGGAGTTGAGTGCGGTCGAGGCCGGACGCCCCGAGGTCCGCGAGGTCATCGCCAGGGCGCGCGAACGCAGACTGGGTGGCCGCGACACGATCTTCTTTCTAGACGAGATCCACCGCTTCAACAAGGCCCAGCAGGACGCACTCCTGCCGGCGGTCGAGGAAGGCCTGGTGACCTTGATCGGGGCGACAACCGAGAATCCGTCCTTCGAGGTCAACAGGGCGCTGCTGTCGCGCACCCGCCTGTACGAGCTGGGCGAGCTGACCGAGGAGAACGTGCTGACCCTGCTGCACCGCGCTTTGGAGCGGGGCGAGTGCGGCGAGGCGCAGGTCGACGACGCCGCGATCGAGATGCTCGCGGCGAGGTCCGGCGGCGACGCACGTACGGCGCTGAGCGCGCTGGAGTTGGCGTGCGAGACCGCGATAGAGGAGGTCACCGTCGAACACGCCGAAGACGCCTTGCAACGCAGAATCGTCCACTACGACAAGAAGGCGGACAGCCACTACGACACGATCTCCGCCTGGATCAAGGCGACGCGCGGATCGGACCCGGACGCCTCGCTCTACTACCTGGCGGTCATGCTGGAGGGAGGCGAGGATCCCCGTTTCATCGCCCGGCGCATGGTTATCCTGGCGAGCGAGGACATCGGCAACGCCGATCCGAACGCGCTCACCGTCGCGACCGGCGCCGCCAGCGCCGTCGAGCACGCGGGCCTGCCCGAGTGCCAGTTCGCCTTGGCCCAGGCCGCCATCTACCTGTCGCTCGCTCCCAAGTCCGATGCCGCCAAGCGCGCGATCGGCGCGGCGCGCGACTTCGTGCGCGAGCACGGTGCTTCCCCGCCGCCGGTACAGTTGCGCTCGGGCGGGCGCGGCGAGGGCTATGACAATCCCCACTCGCACCCCGGGCATCTCGGCCCGCAGGAGCTGGCGCCCGAGGCGGCGGTCGGTGAGCGCTTCTACAGGCCCGACAAGGCGGAGGCGGAGCTGGCGAGACGCTTGGCGGAGATCCGTCGCGCGCGTGGACGCGAGAATTAGCCGCCGGGCTCCCGGGCGCTGGGGGGTTACGCTCAATCGCGTAGCCGATCGATCCACATCGACCAGACCATTGCACCCATCGACACGCACCTTGTGATCAGCGGTATGTGAGACTGCGACCGTGCAACCGAGTCGGCCCAAGGTGGCGGTCGTGGGTCACGTCGAGTGGGTCACTTTCGCGCGCGTGCCCCACATCCCGAACGCCGGCGAGATCGTTCACGCCGACAGCCCCTTCGAGGAGCCGGCCGGAGGCGGGGCGGTGGCCGCCGTCCAGCTGGCTCGCCTGGCGGGCGCCTGCGTGCTGGTGACGGCGCTCGGCGACGACGAGCATGGCCGGCGCTCCCTCGAGCGTCTGGCGGGACTGGACGTCGAGGTGTGGGCAGCGAGACGCGAGGCGCCCACGCGCACCGCGGTCACGCTGGTGGACGCCAACCGCGAGCGAACGATCACGACCTTCGGCGCCCGCCTGGAGCCGAAGGCCGGCGACGCCGATATCCCTTGGGAGCGACTCAGGGACATGGATGCCGTGTACTTCACCGCCGGCGATCTCGGCGCCCTGCGGGCGGCACGCGAAGCCCGGGTGCTCGTGGCCAGCCCGCGCGCCCTGCACGCACTCGGCCATGGTGTGCCCCTGGATGCGCTGGTCTCGAGCGCCGAGGACGCCGTGGAGCAGCGCGAGGTTGCCAGAGCGCAGGCGGACGCCCGGCTCGTGGTCGCCACCGAAGGCGCCCACGGCGGCTCCTACCGCGCGCACGAGGGGGACTCGGGTACATGGCGCTCCGCCGATCTCCCGGATCCACCGGTGGACTCCTATGGCTGTGGAGACTCGTTTGCCGCCGGCCTGACCTTCGGCTTGGGTCGAGGCCTGACGGCGCCCGAAGCGCTTCAGCTCGCGGCCCGCTGCGGCGCGACGTGCCTCACCGGCCATGGACCCTATGAGCGTCAGCTGCGTTGCGTCGAAATTTGAGGAGGTGGGTAACTACTGATGCAAAAGTCATCCGAAGCAGATGATGTGCATCCAGTCCTCAGCGTGGAGCATCTGTAGCGCCTCAAGCAGACCGACGTATACCTCCCACACGAAAGGCACCCATGAGCACAGCGGCACAGCCCCGGCCTGCGACCACGCCCGCCTCGAACGACTTCACCCAGGAGGCCGACGTCCTCGTGGTGTTCGGCATCAGTGGCGACCTGGCCAAGGTGATGACCTTCCATTCGCTGTATCGCTTGGAGTATCGCGGCCTGCTCGACTGCCCGATCGTGGGCGTCGCCGCGGATGACTGGAGCGTGGAGGAGCTGCGCAAGCATGCGCGCGGCTGCATCGAGGGCTGCGGCGAGACGATCGACGAGGAGATCTTCAAGCGCTTTGCCGCTCGGTTCTCCTACGTGTCCGGGGACTTCACCGACGATGCCCTCTACGCGCGAGTGGGCGCAGCCATCGGCGACGCCCAGAGCCCGGTCTTCTACCTGGAGATCCCACCCTTCCTGTTCGGCCGGGTGATCAAGGGCTTGGCCGAAGCGGGCACGACCAAGAACGCCCGTGTGGTCGTGGAGAAGCCCTTCGGGCACGACCTGGCATCGGCGCGTGCGCTGGCAGCCGAAATCCACCAGTCCATCGAGGAGCCCCAGCTCTATCGGATCGACCACTTCCTCGGAAAGATGGGGACCGACGAGTTCCTGTATCTGCGCTTCGGCAACACGATGATCGAGCCGATCTGGAACCGCAACCACATCGCCTGTGTGCAGATCACGATGGCCGAGGACTTCGGCGTCGAGGATCGCGGCCACTTCTATGACCCGGTCGGCGCGGTTCGCGATGTGGTCGTCAACCACCTGATGCAGCTGGTGGCAGCCGCCGCGATGGAGGCTCCGGCGGGCAACGACGCCGAAACGCTCAAGGACGCCAAGTACGCGGTCTTCCGCTCGACCGAGACGGCCGATCCGAAGCAGTACGTGCGTGGCCAGTACGACGGCTACCTGAACATCGACGGGGTGGCTAAGGGCTCGACCACCGAGACCTATGCGGCCCTGCAATTGCACATCGACAACTGGCGCTGGGCCGGCGTGCCTTGGTTCATCAGGACCGGCAAGAAGCTGCCGGTCACACAAACCGAGCTGCGCGTCATCTTCAAGCACCCGCCGCGCCTTGGCTTCATGGAGCATGGCCATCGGCGTCCCGAGCCAGACCAGCTGGTGGTCAAGCTCGACCCCTCGACCGGCACTCGTCTGATCCTGGATGCCCACCGCGCGGACTTGGCTGGGCCACAGGCGATCACTTTGGACATGGAGTTCGCCGAGGAGGGCGGCGAGGCCCCCACGCCTTACGAGGTGCTATTGCTCGACGCGATGCAGGGCAATTCAGTGCGCTTCACCAGGCAGGACTCGGTCGAGGAGACCTGGCGCATCTACGAAACCCTGCTGGGACAGCCGCCACCGGTGCACCCCTATGCACCGGGCACCTGGGGACCGACCGAGGCGGAGAAGCTGGTGACCGGCTACGGCGGCTGGCACGGACCTTGGATAGCCGCATGACAGACAATCGTGTCCAAACCAAAGATAAAGGCGTCGATGTTTATATCGACTTCCCCTTAACTACCAACGTATGCACAAAAAGTAAAGACCATCGTAGTTAACAGAAAAAGTATATATGCCCCCACGCACCCCACCCCGAAAAACCAAGGCAAGCAAGGCGCCTCGAGGCAAGCTCAACACCAAGGGCGACCCGGCCAAGCCTGCCGATGCGGCCCAGAGTGCCGCTGCGCCCCAGAACGCCGCCCTCCAGAACGCCGCGCCCCAGAACGCTGCGCCCCAGAGTGCTGCCGCGCCCTCCCCCTTCCCACCGATCGCCGACTATGCCTTTCTTTCGGACTGCCATACGGGCGCCCTGGTGGCTCCCGACGGGACGATCGACTGGTTGTGCGTGCCCCGCTTCGATGCGCCCAGCGTGTTCGGGTCGCTACTCGACCGCCAGGCAGGAGGCTTCCGCTTCGGGCCGTTCGGGATCAACGTCCCGACGGCACGCAGCTATGAGCCCGGGACGAACATCCTGCTCACGACCTGGAAGACGACGACCGGCTGGGTGATCGTGCGCGAGGCGCTGATCCTGGGCCCGCGCCGCGGTGAGGACTTGATCACGCCCCACACGAGGCCGCCGGCCGACCAGGACGCAGACCACGTGCTTGTGCGCGTCGCGATGTGCCTGGACGGGGAGGTCGAGATGGAGCTGACCTGCGAACCGGTCTTCGACTACGGGCGGGTCCCCGCCGAATGGACTGTGAGTGACGAAGGCCACCGGGCCGACGCGAGCAACGGGGGCGTCCCCGACGCCAGAGGGAAGCCAGGCGGCAACGGCAAGGCAGCCGGCAAGGGCGCCCAAAGTGGGCAGGCAAGTGTCGCGGAGCAGACGATCAGGCTGCAGACCGACATGGCCGTGGGCGTGGAGGGCGATTGGGTCAGGGCGCGACACGTGCTCAAACAGGGCGATCAGATCTACTGCGCGCTGTCGTGGGCCGAGGAGCTCGCGGCGCCTGAAGACGTGCACGACGCCAACGCACGCCTGGCCCACACAGCCAAGTTCTGGCGCGACTGGTTGGGCCGCGCGCGCATGCCCGACCACCGCTGGCGCGACCCGATCCAGCGCTCGGCGCTGACGATCAAGGGCCTCACGTACATGCCGACCGGGGCGACCGTGGCGGCGCTCACGACCTCATTGCCGGAGACGCCCGGGGGCGAGCGCAACTGGGACTACCGCTACACGTGGCTGCGCGACTCGACCTTCACGCTGCAGGCTTTGCACTACCTCAACCTGGACTGGGAGGCGGAGGAGTTCATGCAGTTCGTGGCCGACCTGGAGCCCAACAAGGACGGTGCCCTGCAGATCATGTACGGGATCGACGGGCGGCGCGACTTGACCGAGACCACGCGCGAGGACCTCTCCGGCTACGCGGGGGCCGCGCCCGTGCGGATCGGCAATGGGGCCTTCGACCAGCGCCAGAACGACGTGTTCGGCGCGGCGCTCGACTCGATTCTGTTGCACACGCGGCGCTCCGAACGACTGCCGCGCCGGCTGTGGCCGATCGTGCAGGCTCAAGCGGAATGCGCGACCAAAGTGTGGCGCAAGCCCGACCAGGGGATCTGGGAGGCGCGCGGCAAGCCTCAGCACTACGTGTCCTCGAAGCTGATGTGCTGGGTGGCAATGGACCGCGCCTCAAAGCTTGCGCACATGCGGGGCAACGCCAAGCTCAAGGACACCTGGCACGCGACCGCCGAGGAGATCAGGGCGGACATCCTCGCCAACGGGGTCACCAAAGACGGGGTGCTGCGCCAGCACTACGACACCGACGCGCTCGACGCCTCGAACCTCCTCGCCGCGATCTTCGGCTTCCTGCCCAGCGAGGACGAGCGTTTGCGCGCAAGCGTGCTGGCGATCGCCAAAGACCTCACCGAGGACGGTTTCGTGCTTCGTTATCGCACAGAGGAGACCGACGACGGTATGTCGGGCAAGGAGGGGAGCTTTTTGATCTGCTCCTTCTGGTTGGTGTCGGGGCTCGCTGTTGTGGGCGAGCACCAGCACGCGAGGGATCTGATGGAAAGGCTGCTGAGGGTAGCCTCGCCGCTGGGGCTGTATGCGGAGGAGTTCGATACCGCAACCGGACGTCATCTGGGGAACTTCCCCCAGGCGTTCTCCCACCTCGCGTTGATCGAGGCCGCGGCGCGGATCATCCTCGTCGAGCGCTTGGCGGAGATCTCATGAGGAGCCGGCGGGAGCACCGCCCGTGGAACAGGCGCGAGCACCGCCCGCCCAACCCGCGCGAGCACCGCCGGTTCAACCCGCGACAGGGAGGCCCGAAGTGAGCGAGCACTATGACGTGATCATCGTGGGTAGCGGCGCGGGAGGGGGCACGCTTGCCCGTCACCTGGCGCCTTCGGGAAAGCGCATCTTGCTATTGGAGCGTGGCGACTGGCTGCCGCGTGAGCCCCAGAACTGGGATGCGGGCGACGTGTTCGTACAGAACAGGTACATCTCCAAGGACACCTGGTACGACTCCGAGGACAAACCGTTCCAGCCGCAGGTCCACTACTACGTGGGCGGCGCCACCAAGCTGTACGGGGCGGCGCTTTACCGGATGCGCGAGGAGGACTTCGGCGAGCTGCGCCACCACGGCGGCATCTCTCCCGCCTGGCCGATCTCCTACGCCGAGATGGAGCCCTATTACTCAAAGGCCGAGCAGATGTATGAAGTGCACGGCTCGCGCGGCGAGGACCCGACCGAACCTCCCACCTCAGCCCCCTACCCGCACCCGGCCGTGTCGCACGAGCCGCGCATCGCGGCGCTCTCCGAGGCGTTCGCGAACGCCGGCCTGCATCCCTTCCATGCTCCCTGCGGGGTGATGCTGAACGAGCAGAACAGGCCCTACAGCGCCTGCGTGCGCTGCTCCACTTGCGACGGCTTTCCGTGCTTGGTGCACGCCAAGTCCGACGCCGAGGTGCTCGGCGTGCGGCCGGCCTTGGAGCACGCCAACGTGACCTTGCTGACCAACGCCGAGGCGGTCGAGCTGCGCACCGACGCGACGGGCCGGCAGGTCACCGAGGTCGTGGTGGAGCGGAGCGTCGACGCAGTGAACGGCAGCGGCGAGCCCGGCGAGGCGAGCCGCGGCGGTAGCGGGGGCGGCTCGCGGGAGGCCTACAGCGCCGACATCGTGGTCGTGTCTTGCGGCGCGGCCAACACCGCCAAGCTGCTGCTGGGCTCGGCCTGCGAGGCGCACCCGAAAGGCCTTGCCAACGGCTCGGATCAGGTGGGGCGCAACTACATGTTCCACAACAGCCAGGCGGTGCTGGCGATCTCCAAGGAGCCCAACCCCACCGTGTTCCAGAAGACGCTGGGGGTCAACGACTACTACTTCGCAAGCGACGCTTGGGAGTACCCGATGGGCAACATCCAGATGGTGGGCAAGTCGGTGGCGCCGATGTACAGAGGCGAGAAGCCGCTGATGACCAAGCTGGCGCCGAGCTTCTCCTTGCAGGACATCGCTGAGCACGCGGTCGACTTCTGGCTCTCCACCGAGGACTTGCCCCAGGCCGAGAACCGGGTGACGCTCGACAGGGACGGCAACGTGAAGCTGAGCTACAAGGCCGGCAACAACACGGCCAGGGATCGACTGTTCGAGCAACTGCGCTCACTGCTGGGCCACCTGGGGATGCACGAGCATCACCTGGTGCCCCGGTGGGCCTACCTGGAGAACAAGATCCCGGTCGCCGGCGTGGCCCACCAGGCGGGCACCTGCCGCTTCGGCACAGACCCGGCCTCCTCGGCCTTGGACAGCGATTGCAAAGCGCATGAGGTGGACAACCTGTACGTGGTCGACACGAGCTTCTTTCCGAGCATCTCGGCGGTCAACCCGGCGCTCACGGCGATGGCGAACGCGTTGAGGGTGGGCGACCACCTGCTGGGGCGCATGTGAGCAAGCTCGCCGCCATGGGGTGCCTGTGATCGGGACGGCCCTCGGGGAACGCTCGTGAGAAAGGTCGCGATCGTGGGCGGCGGCTTCGGCGGTCTGGCCGCCGCGCACGAGCTGCGCCACTCAGACGCAGAGGTGACGCTTGTAGACCGCATGCACCACCACCTGTTCCAGCCGCTGCTCTACCAGGTGGCCGGCGGCGGGCTGGCGGCGGGCGAGTGCGCGGAGCCGATCAGGACGGCGGTCGGGCGCAACTCGAACACGACGGTGTTGATGGCCGAGGCGACGGGGCTGGACGCCGAGAAGCGGGCACTGACCCTCGACGACGGCGAGGAGCTGCAGTACGACAGCCTGATCGTGGCCTGTGGCGCGAAGACCTCGTACTTCGGCAAAGACGAGTGGGAGAAGGCGAGCTGCGGGCTGAAGACGCTCAAAGACGCGCTTGAGATGCGCAACAAGATCTATGAGGCGTTCGAGCGGGCGGAGCGCTCCCACGACCCGGCTGAGCAGCGCGAATGGATGACTTTCGTGGTGATCGGCGGCGGCCCGACGGGCGTGGAGATCGCGGGCGAGCTGGCGCTGCTGTCGACGTACGGCATGAAGAGGGGTTTCAGGAACATCGATCCGCGCAACGCGAAAGTGATCTTGCTCGACGCGGGCGAGCGCTTGACCGCGGCCTTCAGCGAGCGCCTGTCGGGCAAGGTCGCCAGAGAGCTGGCCTCGCTCGGCGTGAGCGTCAGAGAGGGCACGCGCGTGACCGGGATCGACGAGCGCGGCGTGACGGTGTCCGGCAGCGGAGAGACCTCGAGCTCGGGCGGCTCGCACGCAGCGGCGCCGGCGGCGGCGCCGGACGGCGAGCAGCGGATCGAGGCTAGGACCGTGATCTGGGCGGCGGGCGTGGAAGCGGTGCCGTTCGCGGCCACGCTGGCCAAGGCGACGGGCGCGAAAACAGACAGGGCGGGGCGCGTGGAGATCGAGGCGGACCTGACGGTTCCGGGCCACCCCGAGATCACGGCAATCGGCGACGCCACGCTGCTGAAGGACGCCCAGGGCAAGCCGTTTCCGGGGCTGGCGACGGTAGCGATCCAGCAGGGCCGCCACGTGGCCAAGGGGATCGCGCTGGGCTCAAACGCAGCAGAGACTCCCTTCCGCTATTTCGATAAGGGCGCGCTGGCGGTTGTGGGGCGGGGCAGGGCGGTTTGCGAAATCAGGGGCCACGAACTGTCCGGGCGACTCGCTTTCATGACTTATCTGACGGTCCATATGTATTACTTGGGTGGCGTGAGAGGCAACCGCGTGAAGGTGATGATCGACTGGATGGGCGCCCGCTTGGGCTTCCCGGAGAATCAGGTGATCGAGGACGCGCTCGCCGAGGTCGAGCGGTGAGGGCGATCGACCCGCGACTGGGCCAATACGCGCGGGCGACGAAGAACTTCCTGGCCGTCTCGGTTTGCCTGGGCTCGCTGAGTGCACTGTTGATCGTGGCCCAAGCTTGGCTGCTGGCCGAGATCGTGGCCGGCGCCTTCTCCCACCATGAGGGCCTTGCTCAGGTGCAGACGCCGCTGGCATTGCTGCTGGGCGTGGTCGTGGCGCGCGCGGGGGTGGCTTGGGCGGCCGAGCTGGCGGCCGGCAAGAGCTCGGCCGCGGCCAAGTCGCAGTTGCGTGGTGCGTTGCTGGAGCGGGTGGCGCGACTGGGCACAGACAGCTCGCGGTCGGAGCGCACGGGCGAAGTGGCGGTGCTGGCCACTCGCGGCGTGGACGCGCTGGACGGCTACTTCTCGCTTTATCTGCCGCAGTTGCTGCTGGCCGTGATCGTGCCTATCGCAGTGCTGGCGGCGATCTTCTCCGAGGACTGGATCTCGGGCGCGATCGTGGCCTTCACGATCCCGCTGATCCCGCTGTTCATGGCGCTGGTGGGGGCCACTACGCGCACAAAGATGGACCGCCAGGTGCGCGCGCTGGAGCGGCTGGGCGGGCACTTCCTGGATGTGGTGGCGGGCTTGGAGACGCTGAAGGTGTTCGGGCGCGCCAAGGCCCAGGCGGCCCGCATCGAAGAGGTCTCCGAGCGCTACCGGACTACCGCGATGGCGACTTTGAGGGTGACGTTCCTGTCGTCGCTGATCTTGGAGCTCCTTGCCACGATCTCGGTGGCCTTGGTGGCTGTGGCCATCGGGCTGCGGTTGATGGGCGGCGAGCTGGGGCTACAGGGCGCCCTGTTCGCGCTGGTGCTTGCCCCAGAGGCATACCTGCCGCTGCGCAAGCTGGGCGCCAACTACCACGCCAGCGCCGAGGGCATGGCGGCGGCCGAGCAGGTGTTTGCGCTACTGGAGGAGCCGCAGCGGGACGGAGCCGGCGCGGTCAGCGATGCGGCGGACGGGGCACGGCGGCGGACGGCGCCCCCGACGGCGCGGATCGAGACGACGGGCGACGCGGGCGACCACTCGCCCAGCTTGCACCGCGAGGCTCCCGACATGTCGCTCGCGGACATCGAGGTGGACGGCCTGACCGTCCTGTACCCGGGTCGCCCCGAGCCGGCGCTCGACGACGTGTCCTTGACGGTTGGGGCCGGCGAAGTGGTGGCCCTGGCCGGCCCGAGCGGCTGTGGCAAGTCGACGCTGGTGAGCGTGCTGCTCGGCTTCACGGCGCCCACCGCGGGCTCGGTGCGGGTCGGCGGGATCGAGCTGGAGCGGCTCGCGCTCGACTCGTGGCGCGCGCAGATCGCTTGGGTTCCACAGAGGCCCCACTTGTTCGGCGGCTCGATCGCCGAGAACGTGCGGATCGGCAGAGGTGATGCCTCGGATGGGGAGGTGGAGGAGGCGTGCGTATCGGTTGGCCTGGGGCCTCGGCTGGCGAGTTTGCCCGACGGAATCCAGACGCGGCTCGGCGATCGCGGCGCCGGGCTCTCCGCCGGTGAGCGCCAGCGCGTGGCGCTTGCCCGCGCTTGGGTGAGGGATGCCCGGCTGCTGTTGCTCGACGAGCCGACCGCCAACCTCGACGGGGAGACCGAGCTGGAAGTGCTCGAAGCGACTCGGCGTTTGGCCGAAGGACGCACCGCGATCGTGGTGGCCCATCGCCCGGCACTGCTGGCGCTGGCCGACCGGGCGATCGAGCTGGGAGGCGCCCCGGCGCGCGCCGTTCGTTGCCGGATCGATGCCGTGGAGGCGCTCGCATGAGAACCTCGACAGCGTCCGACCTGGCTTGCGCCGGCGAACACACCCCCCAGGCCCCCCTGCGACAAACGCTCGCCTTCGCCCGCCCGGCGGCAAGCCGTCTGGCGCTCGCGACGCTGCTCGGCGCGGGCTCGGTGGCGGCCGCGATCGGCCTGATCGCGACCTCGGCCTGGCTGATCTCACGCTCCTCGCAGCGCCCCCAGGAGTCGGCGGTGGCGGTGGCGATCGTGGGCGTCCAGTTCTTTGCGCTGGCGCGGGCATTGTGCCGCTATGGCGAGCGCCTGGTCGGCCACAGCGCCGCGTTCACGGCGCTCGCCAATCTGCGCGTAAAGGTGTACAAGCGCTTGGAGCGCCTCGCCCCACTCGGCCTGCCGGCCTTCGGCGACGGCGAGCTCTTGGCGCGTCTCGTGCACGACATCGACTCCTTGCAAGACCTGCTGTTGCGGGTCCTGCCCCCTTTCGCGATCGCCTTGGCGGTGGGCGCGGGCACGGTGGCCTTGGTGTGGCTGATCTTGCCGGCAGCCGGCCTGATCCTGCTGCTCGCACTGCTGGTCGCGGGCGTGCTCGTGCCTTGGCTGACCGGCCGGCTGGCCGCACGCGGGGAGGCGCGCCAGGCCGAGGCGCGCGGGCGCCTGACGGTCTCTGTGCTCGACCTGATCGAAGGCGCTCCCGAGCTGATCGCCAATGGCGCCGCGCCCGAGCAGCTGGCACGCGCGCAGGCCGCGGACGCCGAGCTGAGCGGCATCGCGGCAAGGCAAGCACGGACCGGGGGCGTCGGCCAAGGCCTCACCAGCCTGTGCTGCGGCCTGGCGATGTGGGGCGGACTGGCGGTGGGCGTCGAGGCTGTCCACGCCGGTCGCATGGAAGCAGTCCTGCTGGCCGGCATCGCCCTGATCCCGCTGGTGGCGTTCGAGCTGGTGAGCGGCCTGCCCGGAGCCACGCAGACGCTACAGCGGGTGCGACGGGCCGGGGCACGCGTCCAGGAAGCGCTCGAGGCCGTGCCGCCCGTGACCGAGCCGGCGCATCCCGTGGCGCTCGCTGGACTCGACTCGCACGAACGATCCTCCCCCACCCTGAAGGCACGTGGTCTGGGCTGCTCCTATCCGGGCGCGACACGCGCGGCGCTCAGAGGTGTCGACCTCGACCTGACGCCAGGGCGACGCGTGGCCTTGGTTGGACGCAGCGGCGCCGGCAAGTCCACCTTGGCGGGCGCCCTGCTGCGGTTCCTCGACTACGAAGAGGGCTCGGTGACGCTGGATGGGACCGAGATCGCGCGGGCCGACGGCGATGAGGTGAGGCGCCTGGTCGGGCTCGTCGGCCAGGACGCGCACGTGTTCGACAACACGATCGAAGAGAACCTGCGTCTTGCCAGGCGCGGGGCGAGCGTGGTCGAGCTGGAAGACGCGCTTGACGGGGCCCGCCTGCTCGACTGGGTGAGAGGGCTGCCCGACGGCCTGCAAACCGAAGTGGGCGAGCGCGGCGCGCGCATGTCCGGCGGGCAGCGCCAACGGCTCGCCCTCGCGCGCGCGCTGCTGGCCGACTTCCCGATCCTGATCGCCGACGAGCCGGGCGAGCACCTGGACATCGACACCGCGGATGCAATCGTGGCCGACCTTCTCCGCGGATCGGAAGACCGGGCCACGCTGCTGATCACACACCGGCTCGCGGGCTTGGAGGAGGTCGACGAAGTGGTCGTGCTCGACGAGGGGCATGTCACAGAACGCGGCACCCACGAAGAACTGATCGCCCGCCACGGCTGGTACGCAGACTCATGGGAACGCGATTTGGGTAAGGGTGAATCGTGACCAACGACCTGGCCCGCTGGCAGTTCGCGACGACAAGCATCTACCACTTCCTGTTCGTGCCAGTCACGATCGGCTTGGCGTTCCTGGTCGCACTGCTGCAAACGGCTTGGTATCGCAACCAGCGGGCAGGCGGAGAGGCGAGCGGTGAGGCAGGAAGGAAGTCGGGCGGTGAGGCGAGCGGGATCCAATACAAGCGGGTCACTCGCTTTTTCGGCACTTTGCTCTTGATCAACGTCGCCGTGGGCGTCGTCACCGGCCTGGTCCAGGAGTTCGAGTTCGGCATGAACTGGTCGTCCTACTCGCGCTTCGTGGGCGACGTGTTCGGCGGTCCCCTCGCGATGGAGGGCTTGGCGGCCTTCTTCCTGGAGTCCACCTTCCTGGGACTGTGGATATTCGGCTGGGACCGCCTGCCCAAGCGCGTTCACCTGGCCTGCATCTGGCTGGTCGCCGCCGGCTCGATGCTCTCGGCGCTGTTCATCTTGGCCGCCAACTCATGGATGCAACACCCGGTCGGCTACGTCTTGAACAGTCACGGCCAGCCCGAACTGAACAACGTGTGGGCCCTGTTCACCAATCCCACATTCCTGTGGGGATACGTCCACGTGATCCTCGCGTCCTTGGTGACCGGCTCGCTGGTGATGCTTGCGATCTCGGCCTGGCACCTGCGAGCGCGCAAGGCCAACGCCGAGGCCTTTCACCACACGGCTCGCCTGTCGGTGCTCGTGCTGTTGCCGGCGATCCTCTTGCAAATGTTCGTCGGCAACAAGCTCGGCGAGATCGAGAACACCTACCAGCCGGCCAAGATCGCGGCGGCGGAGGCCCAGTGGAACAACTGCCAGCCGTGCTCGTTCTCGGCCTTTCAGATCGGCGGCGGCAACAACGACCAGACCCCCACCCAGGTGATCGCGATCCCGCACCTGCTCTCGGTCCTCGCGACCGGCACCTGGAACGGGGCGGTCATCGGGCTCAACCAGTTGCAAAAGGAAGACGTCAAGAAGTATGGGCCCGGCAACTACATCCCGGACGTGTTCATCCAGTACTGGTCGATGCGCGTGATGGCCTACCTCGGCTCCCTGATCGCCCTGCTGGCCCTGTGGGGCGCTTGGCTGATTCACAAGGGGAGACTCGACCGCTCCAAGTGGTTCCTGCGTGCCGGCCTCGTGGCGGTCGTGACGCCGTTCATCATGAACACGGCCGGCTGGCTGTTGACCGAGAGCGGGCGCCAGCCCTGGATCGTGCAAGGGTTGATGAAGACGGTCAACGCGAACTCGCCGTCGGTCAGCTCGACCGACATCTGGATCAGCCTGATCGCGTTCGTCCTGATCTACCTCGCCCTCGGCGCGGCCGACCTGGTTCTGATGCTGCGCTATTCGCGCAAGGACCTCGACCCCGACGAGGGCTCCGACGGGACGAGCCCCGACGCGCATTCCCCGACCCCGGCCTTGAGCTACTAAGCGTCCCATGCAACTTCACACGATCTGGTTCGTGATCCTCGCGATCTTCTGGGTCGGGTTCTTCGTCTTGGAGGGCTTCGACTTCGGCGTGGGCATGCTCCACGGGATCGTGGGACGAGACGAGGAGGAGCGCAAACGCGCGCTCTCCACGATCGGCCCGTGGTGGGACGGCAACGAGGTGTGGTTGATCGTCGCGGGCGCCGGCACGTTCGCCGCGTTTCCCGGCTGGTACGCAACCATGTTCTCGGCCCTTTACCTGGCCTTGCTGCTCGTCCTGGTGGCCTTGATGGCGCGCGGCGTGTCGCTCGAGTTCAGGGAGAAGAGCGAGAATCCGCGCTGGCGCTCGACCTGGCGCGTGGCCTTGACCGGCGGCTGCCTCTTGATCCCCTTGCTCTTGGGCGTCGGGCTTGGCGATCTCTTGAATGGGCTGCCGATCGACTCGGGCCACGAGTACACCGGCAACTTCTTTGACCTGCTCACACCCTACGGTCTGTGGACCGGGGTGACACTTGTTTCACTGTGCCTCCTGCACGGCGCGACCTTCCTCAAGCTCAGGACCACAGATCATGTGCGCGAGCGCGCCCGCAGCCTTGCGCGACCCCTCGGCTGGGTGGCGATCGCGCTGGTCGTCGGCTGGGTGATCTGGACGCGCAGCGTGGCCGGCGGCCCCGACGTGCCCCAGCCGGTCGAGATCCTCGCCTTGATCGCGGTGGCCTTCGCGGCGCGCCTAGCGATCACCGACCACGACGGCCTGTCCTTCTCCGCCTCAGCGCTCGCGATCGCCGCGCTGGCCGGCTCGATCTTCATCGACCTATATCCCAACGTGATGGTCTCGAGTACCAACACCGCCTACAACCTGACCGTCAACAACGTCGCCTCCGGTCACTACGCCCTGACGGTGATGACGATCGTCGCAGTCATCTTCTTCCCACTGGTGTTGCTTTACCAGGGGTGGTCGTTCCACGTGTTCCGGGCCCGCTTGAAGGCCCCGCCGGAGAGGCCGGTGGCGGAGTCTGCGAGCGGCACGACGCCTACGGGTCCCTCGCCTGCTTGATCCGGAAAAGAAGCGTTGATATCAGCGCTAACGCTAGTATCATACCGGTTGTTATGCCAGTATCACGAACTGCAGCCGTAGCATTGTTTCCGACAAGCGGCGCGATCCCTGAGGAACTACAGATAGGGCGTTCTTCTGCGATCGACGACATGACCACGGCCGCAGAAGGCGGCAGCACGATGATCTTCGCCGAGGATCGCCGGCTTGGCAAGTCGAGCATGCTGCTCGCGATGACTGACCGGATCCTGCGCAGCGGCGAGGACCGGATGGCCCTCTCGGTGGATCTTCGCGACGGGATCGCAGACTCGGGTGTCCTTGCTGCGACGCTGCTCACGCAGGCCGCCAAGCAGGGAGCAGGCGCGAAGGTCAAAGCGATGAGCGCCAAAGGAACGCTGAAGAAGCTCACATCAGGCTCCTCCGCCGGGGTGCGTGCCGCGGGGGTGCTCTTGGCCGAGCAGGACGACGCGGCCGCACTCAGTAAGCTCCTGGACCTGCTGGCGCCGAAGGACGCAAGCCTTCGCCAAGCGCTCCTTGCACTGGATGCGCACGGACGGGCTGCGGATCAGCGAACCGTGATCGTGCTCGATGAGGCGCAGGACCTGGTGCGCTGGAGCGACTCAGACGAGGTTCAGCAGGAGATCGCGAACGCGATCAAGCGCCCAGGCAGCACAGTAAATTTTATCTTCAGCGGCAGCGAAAAGGGCACGCTACTAGCACTTTATGAGGATCCCAAGGTGCCACTGCATGGTCTCGGCCGCCGATTCTTGCTTCCCGAGATAAGCCGCGATGACTGGTACACAGGTCTGCGCGAACGTTATGAGCGGTGCGGGATCGCGATCGAGAGCGGCCAGCTAGAGCAGCTCATCTTCCACAGCGAAGGACATCCTCTGCGAACCATGCTGATCTGTTCGCACACACTGGACTGGCTGTTCGAGGGCACCGTCACGTCTGACACGGTTGAGCGTGCGATCAAGGACGCCGAACGCCACCCGTCCTGGGGTCTACCATGACCACTTGGGAGCGCCTGACCACCGCTCGCGAGCCGGCCGTCAGCCGGATAGCTGAGACGGCCACCGAGCAGTCGTTCACCGGACTGATAGGCGAGGCCGACGTCGGCAAGACCGCACTGTTTCATGCGGCTCTCCCTCGCCTCGCGGAGGACAGGACCATCATCACCTTGGACCTTGATGGCGCCTGGTCACCGAACCGGCTGGCGTGGCGTTGGGCGCGCGAGCTCGCGCGCGCCGTGATTGGCAGCGTCGCGCTCTCGCATCTGGCGGCCCTGAGCCCGGAAATGTGGCCAGCAAGCACCCGCAGCGCGCTCCTGCGGCTCCCCGACGCGCTCGGCCGTGATGTGGCCGGCCTCGCGGAAGCCGAGGTGCCACTGCGGGGCGTTGGCAAGCCCGACGTGCTGAACGCGCCGATCAGGGCGACTCATCGACTCGCCGCGCAACAACCGCTACTGCTTGCCATTGACCACCTGGAGGCACCACGTGCCGCAGGACTCAACTCTCCCGACATCGAAGCCATCCTCTGGCGGCTACGCTCCCGAGGCCAGTACTCGCGCAACCTGCACGTGCTCGTGTGCGCGCGCCCACCGGCGCAGAACATCGCCTCGGGACCGGATGCCGCCTACCGGCTGGATGGCCGCTGGCTCACACTCGACCCGCCCTCCCCCGAGGCTTTCAGTTATGCCACTGGAGCAGACATCAATCTCTGCCAGCTAGCTCACGCACGTACTGGCGGGCACCCGCGCGCGACCATCGAGCTCTTGCAAGAAATCCTTGTCGACCCAGAAACACGTGGCCTGGAGTCGTTGATGGACCGCCTCGCGGAGCGTCACAGTGACCTCGCACGCCGTCACATGCAGCACGCACGCTCCGTGCATCGCCTAGGAGCTCACCTACTGCTCGCAATCGCACAGGGTCTCGGCCCTTACACGGCCACCAAGGAGATCGCCGCATCCGAGGTTGCACCTGCCATGACTCGCCTTCACCTGAATGGCCTCGTCCGACGCAATGGTGCCCGCGAGTGGGCCGCTGCGGACCCACGGGTCGCATGGGCGCTTGACGCAAGCAGCTATGAGCTATAAGGCGGATCCGCCTACCCGAAGGAGGACTTGACGCACACCGACGCTCAAGCCGCCTACCAGGCGTCGATACTGGGGCGCCGCTTGCCCTCGCGCGTGCGCCAATCCTCGACGGGCGGGTCGAACAGGGTGGCTATCCAGCGCCGCGAGTCGGCCGGGTCGATCACGTCGTCTATCTCGCCATAGGCGGCCATGTTCAGGCCCTCGCCGTGAGCGTAGGCGGCGGACACGGTGGCCTGAAAGACGCGCTCGCGCTCCTCGGGGTCCTCGATTGCGTCGAGCTCCCGGCGCATGCCCAAGCGCACGGCGCCCTCCAAGCCCATGCCGCCGAACTCGGAAGTCGGCCAGCCGACAGTGAACAGGGGCGCCTTGAAGGAGCCGCCGGCCATCGCCTGGGCGCCCAGGCCATAGCCCTTGCGCAACACGATCGTGCCGAACGGGATCTGGAGGTTGGCGCCGATCACGAACAAGCGCGAGAAATGGCGCACGGTGGCGGTACGCTCGGCCGCGGGACCGACCATGAAGCCGGGCGTGTCGCACAGGAACAGGACGGGCAAACCGAAGGCGTCGCACAGCTGCATGAAGCGGGCGGCCTTGTCGGCGGCGTCGGCGTCGATCGCTCCACCCAGGTGAGAAGGGTCGTTGGCTACGATCCCCAACGGCTTGCCCTCCACGCGCGCGAGTGAGGTGACGATGCCTGGCGCGAAGCCGCCCTTAACGGGCTCCGCTCCGGCGGCGCCGTCATTTGCGGCGTCCGCTCCATCGGCCCCGCCTGAACCAAACTTGCCGCGCAGCTCGAGCACCGAGGCCTCGTCGCTGAGCCCTTCGATCGCGCGGCGCACCTCATAGGCTCGCTTGCGCTGCTCGGGCACGATCTCGCGCAGCAGGCGCTGGTCGGGGACGGTGAAGCTCTCCACGGGACCGTTGAAGTAGGAGAGGTAGCGCTTGGCCGCAGCCACTGCGGCTCGGTCGTCGGCCACCCGCAGGTCGACCACTCCGTTTGCGTGCTGCACGTCGATCGGGCCGACTTCGGCTGGCTCATAGTGGCCGAGGCCGCCTCCCTCGATCATTGCGGGACCGCCCATGCCGATGCTCGAATCCTCGGTTGCGATCACCACGTCGCAGCAGCCGAGCAAGGCCGCATTTCCGGCGAAGCAGTAGCCCGAAGCGATCCCAACCAAGGGCACGAGTCCGCTTAGGCGACCGAACAGATGAAAGGCGCGGCAGTCGAGGCCAGCCACGATTGGAAAGTCCACGTCGCCAGGCCGTCCCCCGCCGCCCTCGGCGAACAACACGACCGGCAAGCGCCGCCGCTCGGCTATCTCAAAGAGCCGGTCCTTCTTGAGGTGTCCACGCATGCCTTGCGTGCCGGCCAGCACGGTGTAGTCGTAGGACATGGCCACCGTCGGGTTGCCCTCGACATCGCCAACACCCGCGACCAGGCCATCGGCGGGCGTGTTCGCGATCAAGTCCTCGCGCGAGCGGCGACGCTCCTGGGCCGCAAACAGGAGCGGGCCATACTCGACATAAGTTCCCTCGTCCACAAGGTCTTCGAGGTTCTCGCGCGCGGTGCACCTGTTGCGCGCACGCTGCCGCGCAACC
>Ga0208586_1000214_pt1 | contig 22725 bp, 16 predicted proteins | sample NGESurshal072012_6_FD_184471 | JGI IMG/M metagenome (GOLD analysis project Ga0208586, IMG submission 184471) | Arctic peat soil microbial communities from Barrow, Alaska - NGEE Surface sample 53-3 shallow-072012 (SPAdes) | ecosystem: Environmental > Terrestrial > Soil > Wetlands > Peat ... | reverse complement strand
GACCACTCCGGTGACAACAACGACCCGAGCACCGGGTCCGGCGACGGCCGCAGACTGGAACACGCTCGCCGCGTCGCTCACGGGTGCGCTGGTCCAGCCATCGAGCCCTTCGTACGGCGTCGACCGATTGCTCTACAACTCCAAGTTCGTCAATTTACGTCCTCGCGCCATTGCCTACTGCGCGACGAACGACGACGTGGCGCGCTGCATCGACTTTTCAACCACCCACGACGTCGCGGTCGCGGCGCGCTCCGGTGGCCACAGTTACGCCGGCTACTCGAACAGCGACGGAATGGTCATCGACGTCAGCCGTATGAACGCCATCACGGTTGACACGTCGGCGAACATCGCCACCGTCGGCGCGGGCGCAAAGTTGATCGACGTGTACAACGTGATCGGCGCACACGGCCGTCTGCTGCCCGGCGGTTCATGTCCCAGCGTGGGCATCGCCGGTCTCGCGCTCGGTGGTGGCATCGGCGTCTTTGGCCGCAAGTATGGACTCACGACGGACAACATTGCTTCGATTGACATCGTCACCGCCGATGGCGCAACACTGAGCGCGAACACAAGCAGTCACGCCGATCTTCTGTGGGCCAGCCAAGGAGGAGGAGGTGGCAACTTCGGCGTCGTAACGTCATTCGAGTTCAACGTGCACCCGATGCCCGTCGTGACGCTCTTCACCTTGCAGTATCCATGGGGTGCCGCGCCCGCGATGCTCGCTGCGTGGCAGCAGTGGATCAATACCGCACCCGATGAACTCTGGTCGAACTGCCAACTTCTCTCTCAGGGCTCTTACGGCTACCTTCCCCAGATCGCCGGCGTCTACTGCGGAACGCCGAGCGCGCTCGCGAGCGTGCTGGCGCCACTCAAGAGCGCGATTGGCACGGCGCCCACCTACAGTTTCAACGGGTCCGACGAGTACCTACGCGCGATGGAGATCGAGGCCGGTTGTTCTGGCCTGACGATCGCGGCGTGCCACTTGACGACCCAGGCGCCGTCGGGTCGACTCAGTCGAGAGGCCTACGCTGCGAAGTCGAGTTACGTGAACGCTCCGATGACCACCCCCCAGGTGCAGCGCATTGTCGACGCCGTTGAGAACCTCCATTCGCGAGCACCGACGCTGGGCGGCGGCCTCGCCTTCGACGCCTACGGCGGTGCCATCAACGCGGTGCCCAGTTCCCAGACCGCGTTCGTTCATCGCGACAAATTGGCCTGCATCCAAGCGACGTACTCATGGTCGAGTGCAACGTCGCCGCAGGAGATCGCAGCGGGCGCGGCGTGGCTCGAGTACCTCGGCACCAACGTCTTTGACGCGTCGACGGGCGCGTACCAGAACTACATTGATCCCACCCTGCAGGACTGGCAGAGCGCGTACTACGGATCGAACTTCAACCGTTTGAAAGTCGTCAAGCGCGCTTACGACCCAGGGAACCTCTTTTCCTTCGCCCAATCGATTCCGCTCTAGCGAGCGTCAACATGGTGTGCAGTCCAGCGCACTTCTGCGTACAGAATCCAACGTTCACTACCCACGATTCCCCCCATAGTGAGAAACCGGCGTCCTTTGGCGAGACCCAGATGGCCTCGCTACACTTCGACCAATTCATCTGAAACGCCATGGGGCCAGACGAGAACGAGGGGACGAACGGCTCGCCCGCCTCTTAGAAATAGGGGAAGTTGATGAGACGAATACATGTTGGACTGCGCACCGTCGTTGCATTTGCCGCAATGACGTTGGCGGTATCGCCAGTAATTGCCCTCACGGCCGGAGCGAGTGGCCCGGGGCCGAACACCTGGACACCGATTGGCCAAGGAGTGAATCCCGCCACGATTCCTAATGTCACCGTCTTTGGCTCAACGCCGCCGAGCACAACCGAGCAGGTCTCGTTCGTCCTGCGAGAGCAGAACAAGAGCCAACTGGAGTACCAGACTGAGCAGGGATTCAACCAATTTCTGACAACAAGTCTGTTTGCTCAGGTCTACGGCCAGAGCCAATCCAACATCAGCGCCCTTCGTTCCTACCTCAGCGGCTTCCACATTTCGACGACGGTCTACGCGGACAACGTTGACGTCTCGGCTACCGGTACTGCGGGAGAGTTCGACGCCGCACTGTCGGTCACCCAGGACAACTACCGGGCATCGCACGACCCAGATGGCAATTCCCATGACAGCAGCTTTCAGAATTTCCACGGCCCGACGACGTCGCCCCAGTTGCCCTACCGTTTGTCGCAGTTTGTGTTGGCCGTCTTTGGCCTCACGAACTACTCGCCCTTCACCAGCCACGCCGTGAGCCGCGTCGCCGGTCCACTGACCGGAAACCTCCCCGCCAAGGCGACGACCGATCCTGCGACGTGTCTCGCCGAGACCGGTGACACCAACGACTGCAACCTGCCCCAGGACTTTGCGTCGAATTACGGGATGAAGCAACTCAACAAGCACGTCAACGGAACCGGCCAAACTTTAGCCATCGTCACGTTGGCCGCTCTTGACCCAGGCACGGCGCCAAACCTCTGGGCGCCGCAGGACTTCTGGCAGTTTGCGGGCATCAACCAAACCGGCACGCTGAACGTAGTGAACATTGATAACGGACCAGGTCCAGCGAATCTCAACGCCGGTACCGGCGAGACCGACATTGACGTGGAGCAGGCCGGCGGCGTCGCACCGGGGGCCAACATCATTCTGTACCAGGCCCCGAATACTGACAGCGGCTACGTCGACGCCTTCTTCCAGGCAACGAGCGACAACACCGCGAGCACTATTTCATCCAGTTGGGGCGAGTCCGAGACGTACGTAGCGGAGGCGGTCGCATCAGGTCAAGAGACGTCGGCGTACCAAGCGGCATTCGACGAGGCGTTCCTCGAGATGGCAGCCCAAGGTCAATCCGGATTCGTCGCGGCCGGTGACAGCGCCGCCTACGACACGAACAGCACGGGCAACTACGGCCCGTACGCAACGACCAACCTCTCGGTGGACATTCCCGCCGCCAGCCCGTACATCACCACGGGCGGAGGAACGACGTTGCCGAACACTGGGTCAATTCCCCCACTCGCTACCGGAGGCGTGAACAGTCCGTACACCGTTACCCAGGAACGGGCATGGGGCTGGGACTACCTCTGGCCCGCAATAGCCGGCGCCTTCGACATTCCGCTTTCGCAAGCCGCGCAGGCAAATGTCGTGGGCACCGGTGGCGGATTCAGCGCCAACGAGCCCGAGCCGTCGTACCAGTACGGCGTGTCCGGAACCAATGCGTTCAACGCTGTCAAGTACCTGACACCCACGGGCTACACGAACGTCAATGGAATCTTCGCGCCCACGACGTGGAATTTCAATCCGACACCTTCGGTGAGCCACGGCTTCGGATCGGGACGGGCACTGCCAGACTTGTCGGCGGACGCGGACCCCCAAAGTGGTTACATTGCCTATATTCCTTCCTATGAGACCATTGGTGCCTCGCCCTTGGAAATCTTTGGCGGAACGAGTTTCATCGGTCCGCAGTTGAACGGCGTCACGGCGGTCATTAACTCGTACGTCGGACATCGCGTTGGTTTCTGGAACCCGTCGATCTACCAATTTGCACAGTCGCCGAACTCACCATTCACGCCGCTCCAGCAAGCTGGCACGGGTAACGACAACATCTATTACACGGGTAACCCCGGCGCACTTTTCAATGAAGCGACCGGTCTTGGTACACCGAACATCTCGGCGTTGGCGAAGGACTTCGCGAAATAGTCGAATCGTTCGTTGCACCGCGACCCGCCGGATCGTCACACGATGGCGAACCGGCGGGTCGTGGTGCGTTTGAGGACGAAATCCCTTGGTGCCCCCGGCAGGAGTCGAACCCGCAACCTGACGGGTAGAAACCGTCTGCTCTATCCAGTTGAGCTACAGGGGCGCACCGATTAATCGTACCGAAGGGTCAGCGCAGTCTTGGCCCACGTGCGAAGGGCTGTGCAATACTGGTTTCACTTGGTGGGCGTAGCTCAGTTGGTTAGAGCGCCAGGTTGTGGTCCTGGAGGTCGCGGGTTCGATCCCCGTCGCTCACCCCAGAGAACGCCCGTCTCCTTTTTGCTACTCGGAGACGGGCGTTTCTTCTTGTGGCGCCACTTCTAACTGACGAGTAGATTTCGATTTATACGCCTCGTTCGAGGTTCGACTGGAGAAACAAATGACGATCGTTCGCGACTCTTTCTACATCAATGGCGAATGGGTGAAGGCCACATCATCAGACACCCTTGAAGTGACCACCTCGGGAACCGGCGAACTTTACGCGACGATCCCCGCGGGCACCGTCGAAGAGGCCAATAGCGCGGTGGAGGCGGCCGCGGCCGCCTTCACTGGCTGGGCTAACACCAGTCCCAAAGAACGCGGGGAGTTCCTTACGCGAATCTCGGAGAAGTTGGCGGAGCGCACCGACGAGATCGCGCTGGTAATCGCCAATGAGGTTGGCATGCCGCTGATGCTGTCCAAGGGAATCCAAGTGGGTCTTCCGACCGCGGCGTTCGCGGACCACGCGCAACACGCCAATGAGTTCACGTGGGACAAGGAAGTGGGCAACTCGACTTTCATGTACGAGCCATTCGGCGTCGTCGCGGCAATCACGCCGTGGAACTACCCGCTGTACCAGATCTCGTTGAAGGTTGCCGCGGCACTCGCGGCCGGCTGCACCGTGGTCTTGAAGCCCAGCGAGGTCGCGCCAATCAACGCCTTCATCCTCGCCGACATCATTGATGAAGTTGGACTGCCCAAGGGCGTCTTCAACTTAATCACGGGACTCGGCCCAGTCGTCGGTGAAGCAATTGTCGCGCACCCCAAGACCGACATGGTCTCCTTCACCGGTTCAACCCGGGCCGGCAAGCGCGTCATGCAACTGGCGGCGGAGATGGTGAAGAAGGTCTCACTCGAGCTCGGTGGCAAGTCGGCGAACATCATTTTGGAGGACGCGGACTTCACCGCTGCCGTCAACAGCGGCGTCTTCGCGTCGTATCTGAACTCCGGCCAGACCTGCTCGGCTCTCACGCGCATGCTCGTACCACGCTCTCGACTCGCCGAAGTGGAAGACCTCGCGGTCGCGGCCGCTGCAGGAATGACACCGGCCGATCCGATCACCGGTGCGAGTTTGCTCGGTCCTCTGGTGAGCGCAGTGCAGCAGCAGCGCGTTCGCGACTACATCAATAAGGGCATCGACGAAGGTGCTCGACTGATCTGCGGCGGTGTGACGCCTCCCGAAGGATTGGAGAAGGGCTACTACGTTGCGCCCACGATTTTCTCGGACGTTCGCAACGACATGACAATTGCGCAGGAGGAGATCTTCGGACCGGTCCTCTCGATCATTCCCTACGACACCGAGGAAGAGGCGATCCAAATTGCGAACGACTCGCCCTACGGTCTCGCGGGCGGCGTGTGGGCCGGCACCGATGAGAAGGCCACCGAGGTCGCGCGCAAGATGCGCACCGGCCAAGTGGACATCAACGGCGGCGCGTTCAACTTGGTCGCTCCGTTCGGCGGCTACAAGCAGTCGGGCATCGGTCGTGAACGTGGACTCCTCGGCTTCGAAGAGTTCCTAGAAGTGAAGTCAGTTCAGCACAACTAACTCTGGGGCTCCGGCGAGTGGGTAGACTCTTCACGCGCCGGTAGCTCAATTGGCAGAGCATTTGACTCTTAATCAACAGGTTCCGGGTTCAAGTCCCGGCCGGCGCACTGCTAACCGATAATGAACAAGTAACCGATTCCTGAGCCTATGGCGTTTGGTTCAGTAGGCACAGAAACTACCCGTTTTGCTTCGGAGCGCCCACCTCGGGCGTTGCCATCGATGGGTCCGACGCGGCGTGATCATTCTTGTTGACCTTGCGTTTCACGAAGAAGTGTCGCATAAAGAATGTGCCGCCACCGAAAATGGCAAAGAGCACCACCACGGTGACGATAGGAGCGCCGCCCGGGTGCGTGGGTCCCGCCGCGGGCCTCAATTCGACTTCGACGAGTAAGAAAAGGGCGATAAAAAAAACGGCGGCCCAGACGTCCTTGCGCCATTTGGCGAGCGTCCCGCCCGGCATGAACTCCAGGGGCAAGAGCCCGATCACCGTACCAACCAGGCCTCCCACGAAGATAGAGGCGAGCGCGTCATCGACGATGGCGACGAAGAGGTTGTGGCCGTGCTCGATTGCGACGTGGTTGACCGGGATCCAAAGGAACCATGCGAGCAAACCGACCCCCAGCATCGAGAGGGTTGAGATCGCGGTCAGGTGCGCGTTGTGTCGTTCTTCGAGCGTCTCAGCGAAGGCGATACTAACCACCACGCCGTAGAGGTATCCCGGCTCGAAGTTTGTGAGCCTCGATACCAATACGCATAACGCCGCGATCGCGAGACCGAGGGGCAGCGCGTGCAGGTAGGTACGCGCTGGGTAGTGGTGGTGTCTGCGAAATGCCTTCGCAATCAAAAAGCCGATAAGCGTGGCAAGAGCGAAAGCAACGAGTGTCGCTCCAATGTCCGCCAGCGTGCGCTCGTTCAACCCGAACGTCGGATTCAAGAGCCCTCCCAAGACGGCGCCCGCCAAGAGCACACCGCAGAACCAAGGTCTGCTCGAACGTCCCGGCGTGTCCGCGGCGTCGGTGCGCGCGCCCGCGCTCGCGACGCGCTCGGTCGCTGCCGTGGCGGCGGCTGCACTGGCGACTGCGACGCTCCCTGGCTCGGGGCCTGACCCGACGCGCTTGTCCTTCAGTCCGAAGGTCCTTCGAAGGCGACGACGTAAGCCAGCCACGATGAGCACGATCTCTCCGTAGTTGGCGGAGAACGTCTGGTTGAAGATGGTCGAAGGAAAGGTGATCAAGAGGATCGCGGCCACGGTGATCCCCGCGTTGACGATGTTGTGTCCCATTGAGTGGAAGATCTGAATGGGTGTGCCGAGCGAGGTAGCAATGGGTGCCGCGTCGGCGCCCCCACTGAAGTTGACGGTCAGCGAAAGTCCACCGGAGTTGTCTCCGTAATAACCGGGCGAACCCTGAAAGCCATAGGCGTCGACGAAGCCCAGGTAGAGGTCAGTCGCGTGAGTGGGCACCCTGAAGACCTGCACTTGACCAGTCCCCGTACTAGTTAATCCGTCGCCGATAAAAAAGACCTGGTCCAATTCGGGGCTGAGCGTCGAGAACGAATGATCACCTGTGAAGTTGAGGGTGGCGGGTGGAGAGGTGGGGTTCGTGGTCGTTGTCGTCGGTAGCGTAGTCGTCGTAGTGGCTATTGGCGCCACGAGCTGAGGGCCATCGAGGTACACCCCGGTCAAGTAGAACCAGGAGGTGGAGTCGATCAATCCCGAAAGATCGCCCGTCGCACTTATATTTCCACTGACACCCACTGCTCCGTCGGGCCCGTTCGAAGCGCCGGTCGTGTAGGAGACCGTGCCCGAGACGTCCGTCACGCTCATCCAGGTCGCGCCGCTCGGTATTGGTACCTTCACCGGCAACAACCCGGCGCCCCCACCGCCTGGGTCGGGTGGTGATCGGAGCCCTGCTCCATAGATATTATTGACCCCGCCGACCGACACAGAAGTGGCAGGCTGCGACGCGCCGGCCGATGCGCTAAAGAAGAGTGCAGGCCCCGCCAGCACTGTGGCCAGCCCGAGGGCGCGAGCACCACCAACAACCGCGCGACCCATATCCCTCCCTCTGAGTAGGACGTCGCGCGATGGTACCGTCGATCTCTTCGCCCGTCAAGCCGAGCTTCACCCTCCGGCAACGACTGCTCGAGGGTCAAGAGGGAAACTGAATTACGTCGTACGTCATCGCTGCGGGCAACAGGTCCAATTCCGTCAACTGCACTTCTATGTCCAATACGACCGCCTGAGTGCTCGCGTGAAATCGTCTGAGTGCGCTGCTAGTCCGCGAGAGTCGTCGATGCAGTCTCGACGTCGGGCCTGAGCCGTTCAGCCAAACGACCGAGCCAGTGCACAACCTCACCTTCACTGTGATTGCCCTTAGGTACCGCTTGGGGAGGGAGGTGTCCGTCGCGCAGAACGGACGCGATCGCCTCTGAATACTCGGCAGCCGAATGTCTGAACGTGCGCTGCTCTCGAATGCTCTCGACTACAAAGTCCAGTCTGGTGTCGTCCTGCAAATCGCGCGATAACTGTATCGAGTACAGGAGTTCAACGATGCGCCCGCTAACCGCATTGCGATCCATCGTCGTATCCCCATTCCTCCAGCCGTGGGTCGCCTCGGTCCAGAACGGGGCCGACGATCATGTTGAAAGTCTGTCACGAAGATTGCCGCTAATCAACCTCAGCGTTCGGCACGAGAGTAACGGTGTAGCCCAAGTTTCGAAGTTGGTTGAGCGCACGACTCTTGTTCTTGTCGGGACTTCTTCGCGTGTAGAAGTCTTCACCGGTGTCGCTATAGGTCGCACCGGTTTGGAGCATGTTTCAAATGGCCACGAGCCAACTTCAGAGAAGAACGGACGTTCCAAACGTGGGCGACACCTTGTGTCTGGTGTTGGGACTCCCCCATCCGGTGACCGGGTCCCAGCCGGACCCCGCCTTGTAGCCGGCGAAGAAGACAGAGGCCTGCCAATCCTCGGAGTTATCGCCGGTGATCACGTCGTGGAAGGCACGGCGGTAGGAGGAGCTACGAGTGATCGCGTAGATAGCTGGGTTGACAAAGTTAAGGCGGTGGCCAGCCTCCTGGTCGGCCAGCGCGATCACGCCCGCCCACAGCGGCGCGGCGGCGCCAGGGCCGGTGGCAGCCTGGAATTCCAATGGCGGCGCGGGGGTCAACGCCATGACGAAGGCGCTCCCGGCGTTGGTCGCCACGTCGGGAATACCGCGGGTGGCCCGTGCCCGCGCAAGGCCGCCTTGGTATGCCGGCCGGGGAACAGACTTCTCTAACCACCGCCGTAGGCGTTGAAGTCGGAATTCCGGGCCGTCTCGCCCAAGTAGGCGCCGTCTGGGCGCACAGCATTCAAGGTGGTGCCGCCGATCGCTAGCACCAGTGGATCCGAGGCGGACATTTGGACCCGCACCGGTGGACCAAGATCGCTCACCACGCGGGCGTCTCCCGAGGAGGCGACAACCGCTTCGAAGGGCTGACTCGCAGAGGCGTCGACGAGGTCTCGTATCGCAACGGCCATCGCTACTTGAGCGTGGTGGCCGACTACGACTGCGAAGGTCGAGTCGTCTGGGCGAAGCCCGGCCAGAGCGCCGCCAACCTGGCGACCTTCTTCGACCTACTCGGGCCTTAGCGGGTGGCGAAACTCGAGGCGATCATCCTCGATATGAGTCACGCCTTCGAGAAGGCGGTCAACGAGAAGGCACCCCACGTGCGACAGTGCGTCGATACCTTCCACCTCATCTGGCTCGCGAACGAAGCAATCTATCAGGCCCGGAGGTGGGCCTGGAACGAAGAGCGGCGATTGCTCACAAAGCTACCTCGGGGTCGTGCGACGCTCGAGGCAGCTCGACCCACAACCACGCCCGCTGGACCAAGCACACTCGTTGGCCGCAGTTAAGGACCCGGAGCACTTGAGCGACGAGCAGCTCAGCGTGCTGCACGACCTCAGGCGCAACAACTCGGTGCTCTCTCGCAGCTGGCAACTGAAGGAGTCGCTGCGCGACCTCTACCGACTGCGCGATCCCACCGACGCGCCCGAACTCCTCGAGTGGTGGTTGCGCTGGGCGAGTCATTCACGAATTCCGGCCCTCACGAAGGTAGCCAAGACGGTGCGCAAGAACCGCGAACGGATCCTGGCCGCGATCGAACTCGGTCACTCCAACTCCAATCTCGAGGGCCTGAACTCGAAGATTCGCCTCATTAACCACCGCGGTTGCGGACACCACTCGGCTGAGGCGATCATCGCATTGAAATACCTCTGCTGCGGCTGGCTCACGATCGAACTGCCAACTTCGACCCTCGCCGCGTCACCAAAATGACCCACACAACCCCCGAGGAGAACCCTATTTCATCAGATGTCGAAAAATCGGAGATTGCAAGGAAAGGAGTCGAGCATTCTGATATTGAAGAACGAAGGTCCTCGACACAACGCTTCGGTCTTCACGCAGTTCGCGCCACGACCCTGAGCACGGACTTCCGAGATTCGTTGCGTGCGACCACGCCGCGAGAGCCCGAAACTAACCGATAGGAGCGATGGCCATCGTTGGTCCCGCACCGATCCCAAAAAGTAGAACGGACCCCGACAACGAAAAGCCGGTGGGAACCGGACCAAAGTACAACGTGATCGTCACCGTTGCGCCGGCCTTGACGATCGGGTTTTCGCTCAACTCACCCGCGGTGTTGACGTCGTCGCCGTTGCGCAGCAGGGCATCCAACCGCGTGTCGACGCAGTGACCTGACGGAGCTGTGTAGACCCCGTTGCTCACCTGGCAGTAGCCGCCGCTAGGGCCGGCGTCTCTTGCGGGCAGGCCCATAAACACGGATAGGCCGCCGTTCCCTCCGCCGTTGACGAGATCAAACAGTGGGGCGCCACGGTCGACCTGAAGGTTTCTGACGGACACCGCGATCTTGACGTAGTCCTGTCCCGGCGGAGCCACCTCGTGCTGGCCCGAGTTGACGTACTCCGTCACCTTCTTGGGGGCACCCGCACGAACACTGAAACGAAATCCGTCGGCCTCGGTAATCGTGACCGCAGACGACGTCGAATTAACCGGGGCGGTCGTCGTGGTCGTCGAGACCGAGGACGCGTGCGTGAAGTTCGGGCAACGAGGAATCGCACCGGAGTTGGAATTATTGATCGCGCTCGCGTAGAAGTTTGGCACGTAGGTATCGTTGGCGAGGTAGTCCCACGTACGCGAGTCGCCGACGAGAGAACCTGACGTTTGGCATACGACATCAATGACCGCTCCCCCCTTGACCGCACCGACTGAAGGATCACTGGCCAACGGCCCACCGTGCTCGACGAGACTGATCGTTCGATGAACTCCGTACATCCAGGTTCTGGGCGTGACGCAGAGGGGGATGGGATAACTGAAGTCGCCGATGTTGGGCGTGTTGACGTAATAGTCAGGGATCCACCCGCCGTTGGTCAACTGATCCCACACTTGCGAACCTTTGACGACGCCACCGGCATCTTGGCACCGCACGTCCACTTTGTTCCCAATGGGAAGATCGGCCACTTTCTTTGCCGATTCAGAAGGAGAAGCGCGCTCGGCGAGCGTGGCGACGCCGTAAACGACGTACGGGTGCGGCGAACTCGGCATCGTGACGGGATGGGTCGGCGGATTGGGCAGCACCACCGGGCGTACCGGGCTTGACGGCGTCGCGTGACTCGCCGAGACCGGTGAGAACCACCGAAAGCTGGTGTAGTAGAAACCTGAGGTTGAAAGGTTGATGCTCCAACTCGTGGCACTGTGTTCGGTGATGACGTTGAGACCGTCACTCGAATTGTTCTCGACCATCAGTTGGATCTTCGCCGGTTGATTCGACGTCGCGGGGATCACGGCTTGCACTACGCCGACGTCGCCATATGTTTCCGCCGCATTCCCTGCTTGCGGGTAGGTCTCGCCCGGACTCGTCATCTCGCTCAGGATGTCCCCCACCTGGGGAAGTGAGGACTTGCGACCATTGAGATGGCTGATGACCGTAAAGCCAAAGTGTTTACCGACATCGGCGGCAAAGTCCTTTCCTGCTCCGTCCCAGTAATTCTGAATCGCTACCTTGCCGTACGCTTTGGAGTTCTCGTTGACAAAGTCCGCTCCGTCAGTCGCGGCGTATAGGTATCGAACGGCCAACTCCGTACACTGGAATCCGCCTTGATGAGTGATGGGCCAGAACGTTTTGATTTCGGGACCACTGTCAAAATTGGGGTTGACCAAGATGGGAACTGGTCCACAGGCAAATACGAGCCCACCGGCCGTACGCATGCTGACACCGAGGTTGGACCCGCCGCCGCCCACGGGCGCGTTTGCGCAGTAGGAGGGTCCGGTACCTCCTAGGGGCAGGCCGGTGGCCGACGCCGGCGACGAGACCAGGGCGACGAGGAACGACGTACCGATGATGAGAAGAGCGAGAGTCGACGTAAGGCCACTCGAGCGGACGTGCCTCCTACGAGTACTCACCGGCCCTCCCATCCTCCAACAACAACGGTCTGGATGGTTCCTCACTGTACTTGGTTCGACCGAGATCTGGCAAAAAAAGTACTGGCCCGACGAGACAGAGGCTCCTGCTCGCAACCTTCCTCGAACAGCGTCAATGGAGCGAGCCCGGGTCTTGCCAGGTAGGGCTGCCGGAAGTTCACCGACGTACGATTACTCCGTGAAGACATTTCGCCGTGGTTTGCCAACAACCGCGCGATGACCGTGCTCTCCGCGATCGTTGGCTGGATTCTTCTGCTCGGTGTCGTGTGGGTGCTCTTTCTGCTTCGCGTCAAGCGGGAAGCTCGGCGTCATCGGGCAGAGACGAGTGACGCGTCGCGATTCGTACGCGGAAGCGACCTGTATTGGCGCTCCCGCAATAACGTGAACGTTGCTCCTTTCGCTCGTCAGGCACAAGGCCTGCCTTTGTATCACGACGAAAACCAATGGTCTGATCCTCCGGGATAGAGAATCAGCCAGTGCCCGTGTCGGCGATGAAGGGCTCAACTACCACGACAGCTACGACCAGAGATTCAACGTGGGACCTCGTTTCTGGTGGTTCGATATCACTGAACATCTATGACGCCGCAACAGGGTGAATCAACCCAGAAATTATGGGAAGGACCCAGGGTTCGTTCTCTTGATCCGAACATACGTCGAAGAGGGCCAAAAGTGGCTTCGAACTTGAGAACCTGTTCGATAGGTCCTGTCACCTCAGATTTGTGAATGACTCTCACAAACTCGTTGCAGTGAAGAAACACTTGACGCCGGTCTCGGTGATTTTCAAAAGACGCGCCCAACATTCGAGTTTCAGGGCCGACTTGAACGTCACGAAACTCCTGAAGTAAGCGAACTTGACCAATTCGCCCAACTATTTTTGCGGATCAACGCCGCTTTTCAGATGTAGTTCACGAACGGGACTGCACTCGAAACTCCCGTTGAAATCATTAGCGTCATTGTCCAAGAGAACTTATCTACTGAGTTCCAGAAGCGCTCGCCTTACTTCACACAGGATTCGCGCCTCACCTTGAGATGCTGTTCTTCTTCCCGTCCTCCAGATGTCAACACATTTGTCAATACTTCTTCTGCTCAGAACTCGCAATGATGCGCAAACCTTGCTCACTCGCCCACTACAAGGACGCCAACTAATCAGCGCAATCGCAAAAACTGCTCACCGTGCGTGAGTCGATGAACTGACTCTTAATCAACAGGTTCCGGGTTCAAGTCCCGGCCGGCGCACCAATGAAAACTCCTGGCAAAAGGCATTTTTTGCCACTTGCCGAGTCTAAGTTTCGCCAATATCATCCTTCACAGATCCCTCAATAACGGCGTCGGGATGAAGAAAATGCTGGGATTCCCTTCAAATTACTTCCAGACTTTTATGGATCAATCAACAGGTTCCGGGTTCAAGTCCCGGCCGGCTTGCTCGTGATGAAATTCCTTTCGCCGCGTCCTCACGCGAGTCCTCGTCGAGCTTCGACCCCTGTAGCCTCACTCGTGGCATGTTGCCTCAGGATCTGCGTCGAGCTTCATGATTCACACAGAAATCCCTAGTGGTGGCGCGCTCGACGCTGACCAGTGCGCAAATGGCCTTCCGATTCACGCATTCAGCGTGTAGTTGGTGCGCCAGTTGGCGAGTGATGGGGCGGGCACGAGATTCCTCGACAGACGCCGAATAACCTCTTGCCCGTATGTCCAGAGCGCGGCCGAGTATGCGAGATAGTCCGCATGCGAGACGCGAACCAGATCGCCGTCGGCATAGCGAAGCGATGGTGCCTGCTTCAGAGCACGTTCATCCACTCGACCGGCCCGATGGGCAAGTACGTGACGTAAAGCGACGACCTCGGTGAGCGCCTGGTCAAGATCAGGAGGGATCGGAGATTCGGAAGGAGCTTCTAGCCCGACATGCTTCAGCACTTCTTCCCACCGCTTAGCTCCCGCTCCCCTCGGAGTGGGGTCGAAACTGCCAAATTTTTCGTCTAACACTTGCTTCGTCGCGACACGGATTGCGTCAAGGGCGTTGGGGTCGATGAGCTCCAGCGCATCCGGTTGTTCTTCTAGTGCCCGAATGAGAAACATCTCGACTTGATGTCCCACGAGCATCTCCCGGGCTCGCGGCGTCAGTTCTTGCACGAGCGCGTCGAGCGCGCCGACCATCGCGATCAGCGTCATGGCGTTGTGCTCGACGTGTTGATTTCCTTGCTCAGCACGGGCCAACTCGGCCCGCTCGCGCGCAACTTCGATGGCCGCACGTCGGCGGGGATCATCCTGCTCCGTCTGACCTATTGCATCGTGGCGCCGTTCTTCGTGAGCCTCGGAGTCGAGTAATTCGCGTAGACCCCAATCGGCCAGCGTGCGAACTCGCTCGGCGGCCCCCATTGCCGCCCACCAATCCGCAACCGCCGCTTCCCGTCCGTGATCAAGACGCGGATCCCTTCGTGCATTGGCAAGCTGCCTGTCCACCAGCGTCTCGCCTCGGTCTTCAGAAAGTTCGCTCACGCCCAAGCCTCGCACTGTCACAGCCGTTTCAACAAGCGAAACAGAGCACTTCCAATTCCTGACGCGGCGTCAAGGGCGCGTTCGGCAGGGAGAAAGGCTTCAGTCAGAAAATTGGAGGTGGATGAAGTGAATCACCACCGCCCCGACGGGTACCGACTGCGGGAAACCGAGGGACCTGGTTTGGCAAGTGAGAAATGCCTCGGCTTACTGATTTTCCTGGTCTACGGCTAGTTATAACCATAGACTTATAAGATGGTATAATAACTCTATGGTTATATCCAAGAATGGCGATTACAGAGTCTCGGTTCCGGAGGACTTAGGTACGGCACTGCGGCACTTCCGCACGCAGAACAATGTGAGCCAGATGGAAGCCGCGGAGTGGGAGGGAGTGAGCCAGCCATATCTCTCAAACCTCGAATCGGGAAAGTTCGGTTCCTCACTGAACCACGCGCTTCGATTACTTCGACTGCTTGGCTATGAAGTGGTAGTTCGCCGAGCGTCCTCGAATGGTTGATCGTCTCGTTGCGTGGCTGTACGGTACGCCTGTCCTGTCGCTGACGTCCGCGCTCAACAATCGCATCGTCTTTGATTGGGAGCAACGCGGCATTGATCGATGGGGTCTCGGCAGCCGAGTCTTGTCGGTTTCGCTACCTCTTGGATCTCCCACGAGTTCGCGCGACGACCGCGCGCTCGACTACTTTTCAAACCTTCTTCCTGACGGACCCGTCTTGAGCGCGATGGCGCAGTTAGTGGGTGTGTCGGCGTTCGACACGTTCGGGCTCCTTACGACGTTCGGTTCGGAATGCGCTGGTGCGGTGGTCTTGCTGCCAGAGGGAGAAATTTCGCTCGACAGCTCGCTTTGGGGTAGAGAGAATGTATCGACGCACGATCTCATGGCTCTTATCGATGCTCTTCCGACCACACCCTTCGGAGCAGATCTTGGACGCGGATGGACACCGTCCTTACCCGGTTACCAAGGAAAAATTGTTCTCGGACGTTTGTCCGATGGACAGTGGACGAGACCAACTAATGGTGCGCCGTCTACGTGGATTTTAAAACCCGACCGAGAACATCGAATGGCCGAAAACGAGGTGACGTGTCTCAGACTTGCTGCAAATTGCGGACTAACCGTTCCCGACGTGGAACTTCTGGATTTGAACGGCACCAAGATCTTGGCCATCCGCAGGTACGACCGCACGGAGGTAGATTCGCGAATCTCACGAATTCACCAAGAGGACGGATGTCAAGCGACCGGAACACCGCCCATGCAGAAGTACGAATACGCAGGCGGACCATCGCTAAAAGATCTCGCCATCGTGTTACGCGACCACGGTGACGTTGATTCGATGAGGGAATTGCTGCAAAGAGTCGCGTACAACGTCGCGGTCGGTAACGCCGACGCTCACGCCAAGAATTTCTCATTTCTTCATAGCCCCGACGGCTTGTCGATAACACTTGCTCCCGTATACGACGTGCTCTCGACAATCTCGCTTGACAAGCGCCCCAATGCCGAAGGCATCATGGTGGGAGCTAGTACCACAATGGGTCAAGAAGTAAACGCGCAGGCGGACATCCTGAAAGTCTCGAAAGCGGACATCATTTCGGAGGCGACAAAGTGGGGGCTCAGACGCAAGTCTTCTGAGGAGTGCGTCACAGAAGTGTTCGACGCAGTGACCGCGTCAATCGACAAGACGAGCGGCGATGAGTCCGTGCTCAATTCGATTCGCGCGCAACTCGACCGCGCGAGCGGGTGATGGACCTGACAGTTCTCGGCAGTGTCGGCGTGTCACTCGACGACGCCTGCAATTGGAACCTGCGGCGACGATCATGACGATGACGATGACGATGACGATGACGATGACGAAGACGAAGACGAAGACGATGACGATGACGAAGGCAGTGATCTTGGTGAAAGAGAATTTGTGCAATTGATTGAACGACACTCCATTTTCTTCACCGAGAAAATCCCAGGAAAAATCACACACACCAGAACTATGGAGATAAACCTGACCGACTCAAAGACATGCGTAACCAGAACGACACTGCCAAACACTACGGCACCGTTCTTAATGGCCGTTTAGGACGGCAAGATCCCTCATTACATCCCTCAATTTTCCAAAACACAGCGAGACGATAGAGACGCTTGCACAGCCAACTTCCTTGAAACCACAGGGGTTGCCACGTTTCACGTAACTTCAAAACGTGCAACCTAGACTTCTTAATCAACAGGTTCCGGGTTCAAGTCCCGGCCGGCGCACCAATCACGATTTTTGCGACACAGTTTTCGATTCGTTCACCATTGGTCGCCGGCGGTGCCTTCCGATTTGGTCGCCGGAAATTGAAGGTGCAGTATTGGTCGACGCACCTCACTTTGACGTCTGATCAGCGACGCTCAACGTTCGTGTTCGACTACTCAGTTCGCAGAGCGAGCGCGGCCGGCGTGCGGGCTGCGTTACGGCCGGGCAGTACCGCGACGAGGTTGGCGAACAATACAGTACCTACGCCGACCATGATCACCGAAAGTAGGGGAACAGTCGGATCCGGTACGGCGTAAATACTCCGGGCAAAAATGGTCCACAGTTGACGTCCGATGACGACCCCGAGAGGTAGGCCCACCACAACTCCGATCAGGGCCGTGGTCGTCGCCTGGCACGCGACGGTTGAGGCCAACTGTCGATGGGTGAAACCAAAGGTCTTAAGTAACGCGAATTCACGCCGACGTCGTCGTACGGACGACGCCAGCGTGAGCCCGAGGGCGAGCACAGCCCCCAGCGCGAGTCCCGCAGCGAGAAATATCGGCGTCGATCCGATACTTCGATAATTGACGATCTGCACCGGTCGCAGTACGCCCAACACCTCGACGCTGTCGCCCGCCGCATTCTTGTCGGTGGCGAATAACCGGTCTGATGCGTTCGCGATACGCTGCATATCCTTGCGTCCCGCGCTAGAGCTCTCGCCTGAGCGCATGCGCACGAAAACGAGTTCCGGGCCGTTGAGATTGGGGTCCGCGTTACCTCCTTGGAACGGAATGTGGGAGAAATCAAGGGGCACGAGTGCCCCGGTCCCCATAGACGTGTGCTCGGCCACGAAACTCGCGTAGCCGACAGCGGGCAGCGAGGCGGTGCCCACGATCACCAGTGGTGTTGGCGCAAGGTAATAGGGTGCGTCTTTCTTTGTCCCGAGACTGACCATGACGGTGTCGCCGATATGTTTGTGCAATTGGCTCAGTGTTGCTGCACCGAGAACGATCTGACGCGACGTCTCCAGTCCATGTCCAGAAAGGATGGGTGGGGACAGTTTGGCGTGCGGACTTTCGAGCAGAATCGGCAGTTCCTCGCCGTCGATTTGCAGGTCGGTGTAGTCGGCGCCGCTCCATGCAGCGACCCGGGGGTCGTGGTTCAACAGCGACAAGGCCTTCGGAGGTACGGCCGAGGAGGGATTGAGGAGATACGTCCAATTCCAGCCGTAAAGTGGTGGTCGCGAAATCAAGGTGCTGAACCCGCTCGCGAAGGTGAGCGTGGCGACCACCATGGCGACGGCGATCACCGTGCCTCCGATAATTGAGCGGATCGGCACGGCGGATCGGCCCCGGCCCGACTCGAGGGCGAAGTGCACCCCGACAACGCCGGCCACCGGCATCCCCGCGCCCTGGAGGCCAAGGGCCGCCCGGGACCGACGTGACACCGACTCACCAGACTTGCGCGTCTTCTTGGCGATACTTCGAACGCACAACGCAATCGTGATTGCCCCGAGACCGACGACCAGCACCGCTACACCGATTCCGATCACCGTCCAGTCAACGCTGAGGCCCGCGTCCGGGTACACCGGACGAACCGGACCGAGCGGACCGAGCGGTGAGAGAACCACCGCAACGACCACCGCGACAATGGTTCCCAGTCCCGCGGCGAACTGCACGCCAACGAGACCGTCCGCCACAGTCGTCAACGGGCTAGCCCCGAGGGCTTTCAACACGTCGCGGTCACCCTCGCCTCGACGTAGGAGGCGCGATATCGCCTGGGCCGCCAGGATCAAACAGGCCAATGCCGCGATGGCTCCGAAGGCGCCCAGCGCGACCGATTCAGGTTTGATGGCGAGTTCCACTTGTGACGTCACGGTCGACGTGACGTGGAATTCGTAAATCTGGCCCTTCGGCACCAGACCGACGAGTTCGTGCTGCACTTTGGCGATACCTCGATCACCATGGCGCAGTTGCACCCCGTAGAGGACGGTCGTGAAACGGCTCAGCGGTTTGGCCACTTGGCGAGTGAGCGCCGCGTCCGCGACGATGACTCCGTACGTCTGATCGACGTCGTCTTGAACCAACTGGGTGTTCAACGCGACGATTCCCACAAGTCGTTCGTGCACCAATAGAACGGGTCGCACCATTGGTGAGCCGAAAGCAGGCAGGTTCATCTGCGCCGGCGTATAGAGGCCCAGTGTGACGATTTGGCCCACGTGAACTCCTAGGCTGTGAGCGGCGCCGGCGTTCATGACAATCTCGTCGGCACGGCGCTGATTCGCCCCCCTACCCTGCAAGATCGCCAACCGGTCTTGATCGATGGTCATACCGTCCAAACTGCTCACGATGTTGATATTGGCTAAAGAGCTAAGTCGAGGAGCACCATTGGCACCGATGTCGATCAATGGGAGGGTCCCGGCGGTGACCACGTGTTTGACGTCGGGTAAGCGTTCGATCGCCGACTTAAGTGATGAGCCGGCGCCCGCATTGGCTGAAGCCTGAAACACGGCCATGGTGAGATTCGACGGGTTGGTGCTCGCGAGGAACGTTGGATACGACGACTGCGTACGTCGCCCCGCGCTCACCGAAGCCATGGCAATCCCACCGATGAGTCCGATGAGCAGCACAATGCTCAGATAACCGGAGAGTTGGATCGCGAGCGTCGCCCGATACCGATACCACGCGACGCGAAATGCATGAGTCATGTCAACGACGCCCTCCGAGCCTGTGACGCGGCGAATATGTGCGCAAGCCTCGCCGCTGGCGAGTGGCAACGCCAACTAGGTGACCGCCAATTGCACTTCGTACTAGCACCCCTCGTTCCTTGTCTTGAACCGGAAAACGAAGTTCGCTCATTATGCATAAACCAATCAACTGACTCTTCATCAACAGGTTCCGGGTTCAAGTCTCGGCCGGCGCACCAAAGTAGTCAGACTCTTCGGACACGTGCATCCCATCGGTCGCGCCGACTGGGCAACGCCATCCGAGATTGAGCCCGGGCGCGGGTTGTTTCGCTCAAAGCGCCGGTCAGTTACTCCGAACCGGCGTAACGGCCCGCGGTCTCTGGGAACATCGCACGGACAATCTTGAAGTTAGACACGTCGGAAGTTCCATCCGAGTGAAGATTGATGAGCGCGTCACGCATGTACTTCTCGATTCCGACCTCGAGCATGGTGCCGTATCCGCCGTGCAGTTCCATTGCGTGTTGGCAGACCTGGACGATCTCGTGTGACGCGAAGACCTTCACCATGTTGCACAGCGCGTCAGCGTCCGGCGAGTGCTCATCAACGGCCAGCGCCGCGTGACGAAGTAAGGCGGCGACCGCCTCGAGGCGGGTGGCCATGTCGGCGATTCGCAACGCCACCGCTTGGTGCTTGATCAGCACCTTGCCACCCTGGACTCGCTCGTGCACAAAGGCAACGGTCTCTTCGTACGCCCCCAGTCCAATACCCAGGCTCTTCGCCGCTACGAGGATCTTGCCGGGACGGAAATAGATACCGGCCTTGCCGATGGCATCGTTAAGAACGAGCAGGTGATCGGCCGGCACACGACAATTGTCGAAGGTAATTTCACCGTTGTTCATGAATCGTCCACCAATGGTCTCGTTGCATCGCGTCACTTCGAGCCCCGGCGTCTCGCGAGGCACCAGAAAGCTCGAGGTTCCCTGTTGCACGCCCACGGCGTCGTCAGTATTGGCGTAGACCACGTAGAGCGAGGCGTCGAACCCGTTACTGATGAACTGCTTTCGACCGTTGATCACCCAGTGGTCGCCCTCGAGGACCGCCTTGGTATCCATGTTGACTTCGGGAACGTTGTACGGCAGCCAACGATCTGACGCACCGCGCGGCTCCGTCAAGCAGTGCGCCATCAGGAACTGCGGCTCGGCCATGTAACGGGTGAACCAGTGTTGTTGGAGGTGTTCGGGAGCGAACTGGGCGATCAGTACCGAGATCTTCCAGTTCTGCACCAATTTGTCGGCCAAACCAGAGTCACCCCGGGCCAGTTCGGTGGCGATCAGGGCAAGCGTCTGGGACTGGGTCGAGGGGTCCAGGGCGATTCCGCCAAAACGCTCCGGGACCCCGAGAGCCCGCAGTCCCGCCGCGTCGGCCTGCTCGAGGATGTGGGGAGCGAGACGGTCCAGAGGGTCCATCAGCCACTCGCGTGTGCGGTCTTCTTGGATGAACGGAGTAACGACGTGCTCCACGTACCGGCGACTCGTGTCGCGCATCATCCGCTGTTCTTCTGTCAAGTACCTGTCCTGGAAATACATGATCTCCCCATTTAGTTTCCGTAACTTGCTCAGCCGTGATGTGACCAGCCACGCCTGATATCGAATCTAGTCAGGCGTGTCGGCCACCTTTATGGACCGCGAAACGAGAGCGGAGTGCCACATGGTCGATACGAAGAGGCGGAAACGGGGAGCACGATGACTGAGATCGAGATTGAGAACCGGCGGCCTGTTGCGCAACATCGAAATTTGATCTCGCTTCTATGGGTGACCCGGACACCCAATGCCCTGACCGTTACCGTTACACGGTTTGGAAGGCGCCGTGGTGGTGGTTGAAGGTGTAGGAGGCGGCGGGCGTGTCGTTGTCGTCACTGTAGGCAGCGTCGTCGTCGGCGAGTTTGGTTTCGTGGTCGACGTGGTGGGATTCGTTGTGGTCGTTGACGTGGTCGGTTTCGTTGTGGTCGTTGACGTGGTCGGTTTCGTCGTGGTCGTCGACGTGGTGGGATTCGTTGTGGTCGTCGACGTGGTGGATTCAGGGCTTGGAATTCCTGGATTGACCGGGAGAGTTGTGACGACCCCGGGCGGAGAGGAGGAGACAAGAACCGAGGCGCTGTTGCACCCGCTCACCGCTGATTTATGGTTCGCATCTCCGCTGTAGACCGCGGAGAAATAGTACGTGCCAGTTGCTCCCGTCGCCATCCAGTTCGGAGAATTCGGCACGACCCCGCTCGTCACTGTGACTGGTCCGAGGGTCGTCACCAGTCCGGCGCGTGCGCACGAGTCGTTGCTGTACACGTCGTAGGTCACCGATCCACCGGCGCCCGAACGAGACGCCGCGATTATGGCGCTGGCGTACACTTCCCCGCCGACGGCTACCGTGTTCAAGGACGGTTGCACGGTGATCGCCTCAGCGCCGGGACCGACGGCGATCGGGTCCGAATTGCAGCCACTTCTCGCCGCATGATCGTGAGCGTCACCGCTGTAAGCGGCGACGAAGTAGTAGGTACCCGCGGGACCTGTCGGTCTCCAGAACGGTGAGTTGGGGACTTCGCCACGCTTCACCTTGACGGGACCAAGTGTCGCGCTGATGCCGTTGCTCGCGCACGCGTCGTTGTTGAATACGAAGTAGGTCACGGTGCCGTCAGCATTCGGCGAAACGTTCGCAATTGTCGCATCGCCGCGAACTCTTCCCGCTGGACCCATCGAGTGTTCCGAGTGCACGGTCATCACTTCGGGTTGTCGCTCTACGAGCGCGGCGGTCACGGTTGCGGGGCGATCGGGAGGAGAAGGGGAATGTGCGGAGAGCTGGGCACCCGCAGCAACGGCTCCCAAGGTCACCGATCCTGCCACTAGGGCCACCTGGGAACCAACGGCTACAACGTTACCCAGGTTGCCGATTTGGCTGATAATTGGCACGTCGAACAGCCACGCCACTGGCCCGATGACCCATCGCTGACGACCTACCGAGATGTCGAGGAACGCGCGAACGATGGCGGGGTCGAACTGCGTTCCGGCGCAGCGAGTTAATTCCTTTCGGGCGGCGGCAGGCGATGACGGGCTCTTATAGGAACGAGCCGCGGTCATCGTCTCGAAGGGATCGGCTACCGAGACGATTCGCGCACCGAGGGAGATCTGATCGCCCGAAAGCCCGGAGGGGTAACCAGTACCGTCGAAATTCTCGTGATGTTGCACAA
>Ga0208586_1000212_pt1 | contig 22877 bp, 20 predicted proteins | sample NGESurshal072012_6_FD_184471 | JGI IMG/M metagenome (GOLD analysis project Ga0208586, IMG submission 184471) | Arctic peat soil microbial communities from Barrow, Alaska - NGEE Surface sample 53-3 shallow-072012 (SPAdes) | ecosystem: Environmental > Terrestrial > Soil > Wetlands > Peat ... | reverse complement strand
CGATGGCGAACCTCCGTCTGCGAGACCCACCGGCGCAAGACCCACCAGCGCGAGACCTACCAGCGCAAGACCCACCGGCGCGAGACCCACCGGCGCGAGACCCACCTGCGCGAGACCCACCTGCGCGAGCCCCACCTGCGCGAGCCCCACCTGCGCGAGACCCACCTGCGCGAGACCCACAAAACACCATTGGAACTTGCGACTCCCGTCGCCCCGCCCAGAGAAAGGCCCTGTGCTGTGCACAAGCGTTACATGTATTGGATCGCGTGAACATCGCGACGATGCCCCCCCACCTTCGAGTTAATGTCACTGCGAAAAGACGACGTGAAAAATCGTACTAGTCTGTCACCCGGCTGTGAATGGCCAATGTGCTCAGGATCGTCCTGGTCGATTGCGCAGTTTGCTCAGCGGGATCGTGAATGGCGCTACTGATGGGCGCATCTGGCCAGCTGGCGCGCAAGGATCCCGGTCGGTCCTGCGGGGCGTGAGCGCTGAGATCCTCCAACCGCAATGCCACTTCGAGCTGTGCCGAGCAGGTGTGCAACGGTCGCCCGAGGCGCTCCTCGATCTCGCGCAGCCGGTTTTCGACGGTGTTGCGGACCACGCCAAGCCTGTTGGCTGTCGAGGATACGTTGCGCCTGGTCTCGAAGTAGGCGCGCAAGGTATCGCGCGCCGTTTGACCTCGGCAGCCAAGCCCGTTGAGCGGTAGGAGGAACGTATCGATCAGAGAGGTGGCGAGCACGTCGTGGTTGAGCATGGCCGCCTCGAGCAGTACGTCGGAGCAGCGGGTAAGGCCAGGCGGCCTGCCCAGCGCCACCGGCAGGGCCGCCTCGGCTTCCTTGTGGGTTAGACGCCAACCCTCGACTCCTGCGCGCGGCTCGCCCAATGCCAGCGACACCCCTTCGGGACGACCGATCGAGAGGCGTTTGACGTCGGCGGCTGTTGGTCTGCGGCGCAAACCGAACCACACCCACATCGTCTGTCCTGCACGTGAAACGGTGAGGCATTCGCAACCGAGAGCCGCCTTGACCACTCGCACGAACTCCGTTGCCTTCTCTCCCGTTGCGATCGCGCCGATATGCCACTCGTCGAAGTCGTAGTCCAAAAGCTGGGGATCGGGGGAGTCGATCTGCTTGCCGGCAAGCAACCTGGTGACGAGCTCGGCGCGGCGCTGCTCGGGGAGGCGCCCCACCCGCTCGAGCTCCTTGTTGTAGGCCTCCACTATCGAGGCCGTGAGGCGTTCGAGCAGCGGGGTTTGCGTGGTGCGCAGCTCGTGGCGCAGCATCGCTTCATCGCCCGAGAAACCGCTGCCATCGGCCTCGTCCATGATGTAGTCGAACATCACTCCATGGCCGGCGATGTAGCGGCGCAACACGGTGTCGAGGCTCACGCCATAGCGTGCCGCTCGCCGCGCCTGCTCGGTTGCTGCAGCGGGGATCGGGCCCGCCGATCCCTCGCCCAGCTCGACCGCCGTGACGGCGAGATCCACGGCTGCGGAGACCGCGGTGCGCAGCCCTGCCAGATACTCGTCCTCGCCTACGCCTACTTGACCGAAGTCCCCCTCCAGGATCCGGGCGAAGATCGCCTCTTCGATCTCCGGACGTCGTGCCTGCAGGCGCTTGGCCACATCTGCACGCACCTCTGTCAGTGGGCGCTTCCCGTCGTACGTGACCCAGCCCATAGGCTGCCCCCCTACCAGACCTCTCCACGGCAAGTCAGAAACATGGGTAGGGATACTAAGACGCCACAGGGTCTCTTGTCAATCGAATCCCCCGAAACGCCGATAGGCGTCCGAACATTCGTCGGATAAACGATTAGCGAGCGCCCGGCGGCTCGACCGGACAGCTCGACTCGATCCGGCGGCGGGGGTCAGCCGGCATCGATAAACAATCGCAGGGGAATTAGCCGAGCTGGCCCAGAGATGACCGCTCTCAGGTCGGCTCAGCCGGCGGCAGGCAGAACGTGCGTCAGTCGCGGTCCGGCTCGTCCCGCAAGCTTGTCCGCCAAGCGGTCGATCAGGGACCCGGCCCGCTCCACCACTCGATCGAGCAACAGGAAACCGTGCATCTGGTCCTCTGCGTGGAGGTGCTCGACCGTCACGCCGGCGGCTGCCAAACCCTGGGCGAAGGCGATGCCCTCGTCGCGCAGGGGATCGAACTCCGCTGTCATCACGAACGTGGGCGCGAGACCGGCGAGATCGGAAGCGGCAAGCGGGAGCAGATAGGGGTCCTCTAGATCGTGCTCTGCGGGCACATAGTTGCTGAGAGCCCAGCGGACAAACTCGAGATCGAGCGTGTAGCCGACCCCACGCTCCTCGTAAGAGGGCCAGTGGCGGTTCATGCCGCACACGGGATAGGCCAAGATCTGGGAGAGCGGAGCCGGTTGACCGGTGTCGCGCAGCATCAAAGCCAGGCAGGCCGCCGTCGTGGCGCCCGAGCTTTCGCCTACGAGGGCCACGCCGGACCCATCTGCGCCGATCTGCTCAGCGTTCTCAAGCAGCCACCGATAGGCGAGCTCGGCGTCCTGCAGCGCGGCCGGATGCTTGTGCTCAGGCGCACGGCGATAGTCCAAGGCGGCCACCAACCATCCAGAGCGCCTTGCGATTCGTCGGCACAGGCGGTCGTGGGTGTCGAGATCGTTGAGCACCCACCCACCCCCATGCAGAAACAGTGCTACCGGGAGCGGGCCCTCGGCCGGACGGTAGAGACGCATCGGGAGCGGCGCTTGGGCGCCGGGGATGGCGATGTCCTGGACACTTTGAAGCTCAATCTGCTTACCCCTCGTGACCAGGGCTGCGCGCATGCCCGCACGGGCCTCCTGCACAGGCAACGTGTAGGGCTGGGGCGTGCCCGCCGCGCGCATCACATCCAGTAGCGCCTGCGCCTGCGGATCGAGCTGGGCTGCCATGCTCAGCCAAGCATGGCAGGATCTCAGGCGACGGTCATCGATACTGCGGTCGCGAGGATCCCGTTGTCCAGCTTCCAGCGACCGGAGAACCTCCTCAGCGGACCGTCTGAGAGCGTAGGCCCTTCGACCAGCAGAGTGGCTATGAACGTGCCGGCGCTTGGGTCCAAGGCTAGCGTCGCATCCTCGAAGCCGAGCCAGCGTTTGGCGAGCGGAAACCAAGCCTTGTAGACAGACTCCTTGGCGCTGAACAGGAGGCGGTCCCAATGGACCTGTGGAAGCTCGGCGGCAAGCCGGCGCAAAGCGGGCAGCTCCTCGGGCCTGGCGATGTCACCGAGCAGGCCGTCCGGCAGAGCCGCATTGGGCTCGGCGTCGATCCCGATCGTGAGAAGCTCGCTCGCGCGCGCCACTGCGCACGCTCTGTAGCCGTCGCAGTGGGTGATGCTCCCCACGACGCCTGAGGGCCACAGGGGCTCGCCACGCTCACCTGTGAGGATCGAGCTGACCGGTCGACCAAGCTTTTCCAAGGCAGTGTGGGCGCACATGCGGGCCGTGGTGAACTCACGTCGGCGCTTCTCGACCGCCCCGGCAACCATGGCCTGCTCCTGCGGTGAGAGCTGCGCCTCGAGGTGGTCTTGCCATGCCTCGACGGCGAGAGCGCATGCCGGCAGGATCTGCTCGATCACAGGGACTCCGCGGACGGCGCGATCGAACGCAGTACGGGTCTGGAGGGGCTCCGGCGGCGCCACTCGCGCGGATACCCGAGCGAGACCTCCTCGAATCTGACGCCGTCGTGCCAGGTGGTGCGGGGAATGTGAAGATGGCCGTAGACGACCGCCGTTGTGTTGAAGCGTCGATGCCAGTCGGCGGTGAGCGTGGTACCGCACCATTGGGCGAACTCTGGGTGAAAGAGCACCGTCGTGGGGGCCTCGATCAGGGGGAAGTGGTTGACCATGACGAGCGGGATATCGGACCCGCATGCCTGAAGCAGAGCTTCGGTGTGGCCGACCCTGGCATGACACCAAGCCTCGCGTGTGGCGTATGGATCTGGGTGCAGGAGGAACTCGTCGCTGCATACGACGCCGGCCCGATGCGCCACGGCCAGGGCCTCCTGCGCAGTTGGGGCGATGTTGCGCCCGAAGGAGTAGTCATAGAGCAGGAACAGCGGGGCGATTCGCAGCGGCCCACCGGCTCCTCGCCACACCGGATAGGGGTCCTCGGGCGTCAGGACGCCGAGCCTGCGACAGGTCTCCACCAACGCTTGGTAGCGCTGCTCGCCGCGTAACCCGGGCTCTTCGTCCGGGGCTGTCCATAGATCGTGGTTGCCGGGCACCCACACCACCTTGGCAAAACGTTCGCTGAGAAGGCCGAGCGCCCATTCGATGTCGGCGAAGGTCTCGCTCACGTCGCCACATACGATCAGCCAGTCGTCTGGATGATCGGGGCGCAGACCTTGGACGATCGCGCGATTCTCGGGGTGGGCGACGTGTAGATCGCTGACCGCGAGCAGCCGTCCGCAAGCGCCGTCTCGGGTGCTCATCGGCGCGATGATACCCAGGCTCCCAGCCGATCCGAGCGACGCGGGCAACGCCGTGGACTCGTGTGCGGGCGCGCTCCGTCGCTCCGCAGAAGTGCTTTCCGCGGTACTGTCCGACGCTCCACTACGTCCTGTGCTCGAGAAAGACCGGAGGTCGCCACAGATGCCGCCGCTGATAACCCGCGAGGAAGCCCTCCAGCTTGGCGAAGTCGAGGATCACGTTGATATCGAAGCGCTCGTGGAGCGCGCTTGGGCGGCGCGCGTGGAGCGCTTCTCGGACTCCACCGACATGTGCTCGCTGGTGAACGCCAAGTCGGGGGGTTGCGCGGAGGACTGCGGCTTCTGCGCCCAGTCGCGCTTCGCGGAGGCCGAGACGCCGATGCACGCGATGATGGACCCCGAGCAGATCCTCGAACATGCCAAGGCGGCCGAAGCGGCAGGAGCGCACCGCTTTTGCATGGTCACCCAAGGCCAAGGCCTGTCCAAACGGGACTTCGAGAAGATCTTGGAGGGCGCGAAGCTGGTCGCTGAGCAGACGAACTTGAAGCGGTGCGCCTCGATCGGGCACATGTCGCCGGCTCGCGCCAAGGCGCTCAAGGATGTGGGCATCCAGCGCGTGCACCACAACGTGGAGACGGCCGAGAGCTACTACGACGAGGTTTCGAGCACCGTGCGCTACGAGGGTCGCTTGCGCACGATCCAGGCGGTGCGCGAGGCAGGGCTTGAGACTTGCGTCGGTGGCATCCTCAACCTTGGCGAGAGCCGCGAGCAGCGCGTGGAGATGGCCTTCGAGCTGGCCGCGATCGACCCGACCAGCGTGCCGATCAACCTGCTCAACCCGCGGCCCGGGACGAAGTTCGGCGACCGCGAGTACATCGATCCCTGGGAGGCGGTCAAGTGGGTTGCGATCTTCCGTCTGATCCTGCCCGAGGCGCTATTCCGTCTTTGCGGCGGGCGTGTGGAGAACCTTGGCGAGCTGCAACCGCTTGCGGTCAAGGCCGGGCTCAACGGTGTGATGATGGGAAACTTCCTGACCACGCTCGGATCGAGCCCAGAGGAAGACCGCGAGATGTTCGAAGGGCTTGGCTTGAACGTCGCCCGCCAGGGCGACAATGGCGCCAACCCGCGACCCGACAACCGCTCTGGCTGGCTGGACGGCGAGACGCCTGACGTGGTCGAGGAGTTGCTCGATGGCGGCGGCGAGCAGACCGCCGCTCGGGAGGGTCTTGAGATCCGTATGTGGGACCCCTCGACGCAGCTGCGCTTCAAGGCCAAGCGGGGGGCCGTGCCGCCGCGGCCCGATGGCGCGCGCAATGCGGTGCCTGCCGGCTGGGGCGACTGACCGAGCGACAGCCATGAATGAGATCGAGGAGCGCCTGGCCGAGCTCGATCGACTTGGCTTGCGCCGTCGTCTGCGAACTGTCTCCGGACCCCAGGGGCCACGTGTGCTGCTCGACGATCAGCCCGTGTTGTTGCTCTGCTCGAATAACTATCTCGGCTTGGCCGATCATCCACAGGTCCGGGAAGCCGCGGCTGACGCAGCCATGCAGCTTGGCGTCGGGGCCGGAGCGTCGCGGCTCGTGTCAGGCACGATGACGATTCATCGTGAGCTGGAGCAGCGACTCGCCGCATTCGAGGGCAGCGAGGCTTGCGTACTGTTCGGCTCGGGCTATCTCGCCAACCTCGGCGTGATCGGCGCGCTGGCGGGGCCGGGCGACACCGTCTTCTCCGACGAGCTCAACCACGCTTCGATCATCGATGGCTGCCGCGCCTCGCGCGCCGAGATCGTCGTCTACCGCCACCTCGATACCGATCACTTGGAGCGCTGTCTGCGCGAGCACGGCGGCCAAGGCCGGCGTGTGATCGTCAGCGATTCGGTCTTTTCGATGGACGGGGATGTGGCGCCGCTGGCGCAAATCGTGGAGCTGGCGCACTCTTACGACGCGCGGACAATCGTGGACGAGGCCCATGCCACCGGCGCGCTCGGAGACGGCGGGCGCGGCGCCGTCGCCCAAGCCGGATTGCAAGGCAAGGTCGACGTGCTGATCGGCACGCTCGGCAAGGCGCTCGGCTCCTACGGCGCCTACGCGTGCGCGAGCGACGAGATGGTGCAACTCCTGATCAATACCTCCCGCCCGCTGATCTTCTCGACCGCCCCATCCCCCCCTTCTGTCGCGGGCGCGTTGGCGGCGCTGGAACTTCTCGAAACGGAGCCAAAGCGGGTATCTGCCCTGCGCGAGGCAGCGCGCGCCCTGCGCGTAGCCCTCACCGACAAGGGCTTTGCGGTGCAACGCAGCGACATGCACATCGTGCCGCTCGTCGTCGGCGACAGCGAGGCTGCGACAGCCCTCTGTCAGGCCGCGCTGAAGCGCGGCGTGTTCGCGCAGGCGATCCGTCCCCCGACCGTGCCAGACGGCACCTCCAGGTTGCGGCTCGCCGTGATGGCCTCACACACGGCGACCGAGCTTTGCGATGCAGCCAAGAGCCTGGCCGACGCGACCGATGAGGTGGGTCTCGATCTGACAAAGCTCGGCTCGCGACCCCCCGGCAAGCAGCGACTCGCCCGGGTCGCTTAGCGCTGCATGCCGTGCGCGGGCTATTCGTAACCGGTACCGGCACCAGCGTCGGCAAGACGATCGTGAGCGCCGCGTTGCTTGCGGCTATGCAGAACGCGGGTGAGCGGGTGCGTGCTTACAAGCCCGTTGTGACTGGGCTTGCGGAGCCGCCGGGCGCTTGGCCACCGGACCACGAGCTGCTTGCGCTTGCCGCCGGGATGAGCCCTGATGAGGTCGCGCCCCTGCGCTTCGGACCTGCGGTCTCCCCACATCTGGCGGGCTCGCTGGCGAACGAACCTCTCGACGCGGTCACCCTGGTCGAGCGCGCGAGGGCAACCGCTCGCACCGGCGAGACACTGGTCGTGGAGGGCGTCGGCGGCCTGCTCGTGCCACTCGCCGACGATTTCAGTGTGCGCGATCTCGCGGTCGAGCTGGCTCTACCGCTGCTGATCGCTGCCTCGCCCGGGTTGGGCACGATCAATCACACGCTGCTCACGATCGAGGCCGCCAGAGCTGCGCAGCTCGACGTCGCCGCTGTCGTGCTCACTCCCTGGCCGAGCGAGCCCTCGCCGATGGAATGCTCCAACCGCGAGACGATCGCTCGACTCGGAGCAATCGAAGTCGCCACGCTCGATGAAATCGTCAACCGCGACACCCGCAACTTGGCGCGCGCAGGCGAGCGCGTGCCTTGGCGCGACTGGTTGACTCGATAGATGAAACGCGCTGACAATGCAGCCAAGATGGCCCCGGCGACCGCAAATCAGCGTAGCAGACAACAGTCGTCATCGACTTGCCGCCATTACAACTGCCTTGGCCACGCGTCCAAGGTCCTCACCGCCGATCACATACGGCGGCATCGTGTAGATAAGGTCGCGGAACGGGCGCAGCCAAACGCCCTGCTCAACCGCCACGCTTGTCGCGGCTGCGATGTCCACCTCGTGCTCCATCTGGACCACGCCGATCGCACCCAGCACGCGCACATCGAGGACACCGGGCAACTCGCGCGCCGGCTCGAGCCCGTCGCGCAGACCGCGTTCAATCCGTGCGACATCTTCGCGCCAGCATCCCTCGGCTAGCAGGTCAAGCGAAGCCAGCGCAACGGAGCAGGCCAGCGGATTGGCCATGAACGTGGGACCGTGCATCAACGCGCCACCCTCCCCCGCTGAGACCGCCTGCGCAACCTCGCTCGTGCAGAGCGTGGCCGCGAGCGTCATATAGCCCCCGGTGAGTGCCTTGCCGACGCACATGATGTCCGGCGTGACGGGGGCGTGTTCGCTTGCGAACAGGGCTCCGGTGCGCCCGAAGCCTGTCGCGATCTCGTCTAGGAGGAGAAGAAGTTCGTGCTGGTCGCACAACCCTCGCAGCACGGAAATACAGGCCGGCGAGTAAAAGCGCATTCCGCCGGCGCCTTGGACGACCGGCTCGACTATCACCCCGGCCAGCTCCGCGGCGTGGCGGTCGAACAGCTGGGCCACATGCTCGACCCAAAGCTTGTCCAGTGGGGCGCCGAAACCGGCGGGAGGCTGCTCGGCGAAAACCTGATCGGCAAGCACGCCTGTGAACATGGAATGCATTCCACCAATCGGGTCGCAGACCGACATCGCGCCGAACGTATCGCCGTGGTAGCCGCCTCGAATCGTGAGCAGGCGCGTGCGCTCGGGATGGCCGATCGCACGCTGATACTGCAATGCCATCTTGATTGCCACCTCGACCGACACCGAGCCGGAGTCGGCGAAGAACACGTGCTCCAAACCATCCGGTGAGATCTCCACCAACCGCTCGGCGAGATTCACAGCCGGCTCGTGCGTCAGGCCACCAAACATCACGTGGGCCATGCGCTCCAGCTGCTTGCTTACAGCCGCGTCCAATGCTGGATGGCGATAGCCGTGGATCGCACACCACCAGGAGGACATGCCATCGATCAGCTCGCGCCCGTCGGCCAGGCGCAGGCGTACACCCTCGGCCGAGACCACCGGCAACGGGCGCTGCTTGTTTGGCAGCGCCGAGTATGGGTGCCACACATGCCGCCTGTCGAGCTCGGAAAGCTCGGTCCAGTCGGTCAGCGTGTCAATCCTCGTAGAGGGTGAAGTCCCGCTTACGGGCTCCGCACACCGGGCAGAACCAGGTGTCGGGGATGTCCTCGAAGGCGGTACCGGCGGGGATGCCCCCGTCGGGGTCGCCCTCCTCTGGATCATAGATGTAGCCGCAGGACTCGCAGATCCAGCGTTGCAGGGTTTGGGTTGCGCTCATGCACGTAAGACTACCTGGCGGTAGGGTCTTTGGCATGAGCAGCTTGACCCCCAGCGGCGAGGAGGAGGCTGGGCAGGAGCTCGAGCTCGACCGCCACAGCGGGCCAGGACAGGAGCTCAACCTCGGGACCGCACAAGAGCCGGGCCAAGGGCTCAACCTCGGCGAGGCGACGCCGCCGCGACAGGCCGCCACTGTGATTCTGCTGCGCGGCGGAGCGCAGACGCTGGAAGTGCTGCTCGTGAAGCGCACCGAGCAGGCCAAGTTCATGGGCGGTGTGTGGGTCTTCCCTGGCGGTGCGGTCGATGAGACCGATCCTCCCTCGCGGGTGGCAGGCGGGATCGGCGCGCATCGCGCGGCAGCGGCGAGAGAGCTCTCCGAGGAGGCGGGTATCGTGATCGCCGACCCCGGCGCGCTCGTGGAATTCTCACGCTGGATCACTCCTGAAGAGGTGTCGATCCGCTTCGACACTCGCTTTTTCCTGGCGGAGCTGCCCTCCGGACAGGAGCCACACGTCGACGGCGAGGAGTGCGTCGATCAGGGCTGGTTCACGCCCCAGGGGGCCCTGGAGGCTTACGCCCGCGAGCAAATACTGCTCGTCTTCCCCACGATCAAGCATCTGGAGCAGCTCGAAGCATTTGGCAGCGTGAGGGATCTGCTCGACTATGCGAGCGGGCGCGATGTATTGCCGGTGCAACCGAAGGTTTGGTTCGACGGCGAGGTCGCGCGCGTGGCGCTGCCGGGCGAGCCGGGCTATTCCTAGCCTTGAGGGCCGTGCTTCAGCGCTTGGCGCCGGCGCGCGACCCCCTATTCCCGGCTTCTAGGACCGTCTGTCAGGCCCGTTGAATCGCATCCATCACATGCGTTACGGCGTTGATCAGCGCAAGGTGGGTGAAGGCCTGCGGGTAGTTGCCCAAATGCCGACCGCTGGATGCCTCCAGCTCCTCGGCGTAGAGCCCCAGTTCAGAGGAGTAGCCGAGCAGGCGCTCGCACAGGCGTCGCGCTTGGGCGTGCTCGCCGATCTCACATAGCGTTGAGACCAGCCAGAACGAGCAGATCAGGAAAGTGCCCTCCTCCCCACTCTGACCGTCGTCGGTCTCGTCGGTGCGGTAGCGCATAACCAGACCGTTCTCGGTCAGCTCGTCGCGGATCGCCATCACTGTCGCTCGCACGCGCTCGTCGTCGGGCGGTAGGAAGCGCATCAAGACGATCAACAGGTTTGAGGCATCGAGCGCGTCGGTGTCGTAGTGCTGGCGGAACACGCCCCGCTCGTCTACGCCCTTATCGAGGATGTCGGCCTTGATTTCCTCGGCGATCCCCTGCATGCGTTGGGCGTGCTCCTCCTCGCCGCGCCGTTCGGCCAGGCGCGCGGCGCGGTCGCAGGCGACCCAGCACATCAGCTTCGAGGAGACGTAGTGGCGCGGCTCGCCTCGCGCCTCCCAGATTCCCTGGTCGGGTTCCTTCCAGACACGTGCCGCACATTCGGCTTGGTCGACGAGGATCGGCCACAGCCGCTCGGGGATGTGATCGCGCTGCTTTGCGTGCAGGTAGACCGAGTCGAGCACCGCTCCGTACACGTCGTTCTGGCGCTGGTTGTAGGCGCCGTTGCCGATCCGGACAGGGCGCGCGCCCTCGTAGCCCTTGAGATGATCTAGCGTGGACTCGCTCAGGTCCTTTTGGCCCTTGATCCCGTACATGATCTGCAAGGACCCGTCCTCGTTGCGCTCCATGTCGGCGACGTACTGGATGAAATCGTCAGCCTCCCAGTCCAGGCCCAGCGCGTGCAGGGCCCAGAGGGTGAAGGAGGCGTCGCGCATCCAGCAGTAGCGGTAGTCCCAGTTGCGCGCGCCGCGCGGGGTCTCGGGCAGCGAGGTGGTCGGCGCAGCCACGAGCGCTCCGGTGGGCATGAAGGTGAGTCCCTTCAGCGTCAGCGCCGAGCGTTGCAGGTGTGCGCGCCACGGGTGGTCTGGGTAGTTGCCTTCGGCCAACCAGGTACGCCAGAAGTGGCTGGTGCGCTCGATGCGCGCCTCGGCTTCTTCGACCGTGCGCGGGCCCCGCAGCTCTTTGGTCCAGGAGAGCGCGCAGAAGCGCTTCTCGCCCTCTGCCATCGTGTGGCGCGAGTGCGCGCGGTTGCCCTCGATGCCCATGCGTGTGTCGCTGAACAGGCGAAACGCGGTGCGCTCGTTGGTTGCGTCGAGGCCGTGGCCGTATTCGTCTTCGACGTGACTCCACTGTGCCGCGGTGGCGCCGTAGTCGAGCATCGGCTCGCACACCATCTCCACCTGCACCTGACCTTGGATGCATTCGACGATTCGCACGAGCAGGTGGTCGGCGTCGAAGTCCGTGGGCGGCCGCGTGTGGCTGGTGCCGCGATCCTCGTCGTGCCAGTCGCTGATCGTGAGCGCATCCACGACTCGCAACCATCCTTGGGGTGTCATCCAGGTCGTCTCGATCACGTTTGTGCCCGGTAGGTAGCGTCGCCCTACGGGCACGTACATGCCGTACGGCCCGACCCTGAAGCTGCCGGCTCCGCGGTCTAGCATTGCTGCGAATACCGAGGCAGAGTCGAAGTGGGGCAGGCACATCCACTCGATCGAGCCGTCGGAGGCCACCAGGGCGCCGGTGTGGCAGTCCGAGAGGAAGCCATAGTCGGCGATCGGAGGAAAGGGCGAGTCCTGGGCGGATAGGGCTGCTCGTATCCCCCCCGGCTGCACGCTTGGCGTGGCCCCCGCTTGCGCAGGCTTCGACGGGGGAGCGCTCATCGCGCAAACGGTAGCGGCAGCCGTCCCTCTTCGCCGAGCTTGTCCAGGTGCGCGGACAAGCTGACTGCTGCCAACGGCCGCAGCGCCGAGGGCACGTCCGACCAGGCGGCGTCCAGCAACTCCTCGGTCGAGCGGCGTCCTTCTCCGAGTGCCTCGACCAGGCGTCTCTCACGCTCGAGGCGATGCTCTATGTATTCGTCCAGGCGCTCCCGTGGGTTCCAGATCGGAGGGCCGTGGCCGGGGCAGAGCAGCTGTAGCTCGCGCCCGCGCAGTCGCCGCAGCGCCTGCAGATATCCACTCAGGGCGCCGGGATCGGGAGCGATAAAGACGCTGCCTTCGCCGAGCACGGCGTCGCCGGCAAAGCCAACGCCTCCGACGATAAAGGCGAAATGGTCGGGGGCGTGGCCCGGCGCGGAGATCGCTTCGAAGGGGCCGACGCGTGCACCGTCCTGGAGTTGGATCTCGGCCGAGCCGCGTGCGGCGGCCAGCGGGGCCGGGAAGCGCTTGCGCAGCGATTGGACGCCCTCGGAGTGATCGATGTGATCGTGGGTCAGCACGATGCCGCCGAGACCGCCGCGACCCGAGATCGCCTCGTCGAGCGCCTGTTGATGGGCGGGCAAGGCGGGCCCCGGGTCCACGACCCAGGCCGGGGCGCGCCCGACCACCCAGGTGTTGGTGCCCGACATGGTGAGCAGACTTGGATTCTCGGCGCGCAAGCGCTGCACACCCATGCTCTGCAATCGCTGGGCCTCGGACGGAGTGGAGCTCATGCGGCGACGTTAGCCGCTCGCACCGCTACTTGTCGACGTGACAACTGTTACTAGAGATAAGCAAGCGAAGGAGAACGACGATGAGCGGATCTAGACATGTCGGTGGACCTGCGAGAAGCGCGAAAGCGGAGGCTCGAAATCGTCGGCGTGCGTTGCCTTGGGGTTATGCACTCGCGTGCTTGGCGCTGGCGGCCGTGACTCTGCCTTCGGTAGCAGGTGCAGCTCCGCTGGTCAGCGTGAAAGCGAAGATCCTGCCGGTGCCGATCAACCCGGCTTCGGCGAAAAGCAAGAGCTATCCGAAAACAGGCAACATTTTGGGTGCGGGCGCTTCGGTGGAAACGCGATTCACCATCAGTGGCACCGAATATGGGGGCTTTCCATCTCCGCTCACCGGCGTTGTCGTGTATCTGCCGAAGGGTACGAAGCTGCACCCACAGGGCTTTGCGACCTGTTCGAACGGGATTCTGGAAACCCACGAAGTACAGAAGTGTCCGAAGAAGTCGGTTGCCAGCCCCAAGGGGGAAGTGGTTGGTGTGGTCAGCTTTGGCAGCACACGAGTTCAGGAGAAGGCAAGCGTGCAGGCCTTCTTCACCTCGGGCGGAGGATTGGCGTTCTTCACCGAAGGCACCTCCCCTACCCTGATCGAAATTCTCTCCACTGCGCGCTTCTCGGGCTCCTCGGGCCTGTTCTCGCAGAAGCTGACGGCGGGGGTGCCGCTTGTGGAAACGGTTCCGGGGGCGCCGTATGCGTCGGTCGAGTCGATCAAGATCAAGGTGGGCGCGGCCTACATGAAGGGCAAAAAGCTGATCTCCTATGGGACCGTGCCGAGCAAGTGTCCCAAGGGAGGCTTCCCGGCCAAGACCGAACTGAAATTCCTGAGCGGCGAAACCTCGACCGCGAGCATCAAGGTTCCATGCCCTAAGAAATAGGTCAGGAAACAGATTGAGGCGGGGCACATCCCAGGTGGAAGGGGCTCCCTGTTGGGGGACAGGGAGCCACCTGGGGCAGCGATCGCATCCCGGGCGGTTGGGGATCACCTGTTGGGGGACAGGAACCGCTCGGGGCGCGAGCGACGCGCTCGGGGAGCGAGCGACGAGCCAGTTGGCTGGCTGGAAAGCTGCGCAAGACGGGGCGAGCGTGCGCTGGCACGTTGGCTGGCTGGAACGGTGGCTGGCTGGAACGGTGGCTGAGGACGACGCGAACGTGCGCTTGGAACGGTGGCAAGCGGGGACGAGCGCAGATCGGACGAACGCAGACGAGTACGAGGTCCCAAGACAAGGACGAGCGCGTAGAAGCCTCCCGGGCACGGGCTGCCCGGGAGGCGGCTACTAGAGGAGGCGCTCTCTAGTAGATGTTGCGGTCGCGGACTTCGCGTTCGACCGGAGGTGCTTCTCGCCTGCGCCCGGCCCATGCGCCGAACCACAGCAGCGAAAGCACGAGACCGACCACGCCGACGATCATGAGCACGAGCCCGACGACTTGCAGGTCGATGCCGCTGACCGTCGCCGTGACTGCGTAACGCAGGATCGCGCCTACCGCGATCAAGAAAAGTGAGGTGCCATAGGTCATCGCCGAGGTGTATGCCCCCGATGGAAGCGCTTCAACCCTAAACAGCTCGGGCCGAGATCCAGGACAGGCGGACAGCTGTCCGGACGATATACGAACATGTGTTCGTGCGATGGAGCAACCTCAGCGAGCAGGCCGACGAGCAGCGCCGCTTGCCAGGCTATGGCGACGAGGCTCGCGTACGCCATTTCGACGCACCCGAGGCTCTCGACACGCGTTTCTACGAGGTCCGTGCGCGCTCGGTGCTCAACCGCGTTCCGGCACGCTCGCAGATGCCTTTCAGCTGGACGATCAACCCTTACAGGGGATGCAGTCATGCATGCATTTATTGCTTTGCGCGACCCACCCACCGATATCTGGGCTTCGACGCGGGCCGCGACTTCGAGCGCGAGATCGTGGTCAAGGTCAACACCCCGGAGGTGTTGCGGGTCGAGCTCGCCCGCGCGTCTTGGAAGCGCGAGCACGTGGCGCTCGGCACCAATACCGACCCCTACCAGTGGGTGGAGGGTCGCTATCGCTTGATGGTGGGCATTTGGGAAGCTCTGCGCGACGCCGCCAACCCCTGCTCTGTGCTCACCAAGTCCCCACTTCTGCTGCGTGACCTGCCGCTGATGCGGCAGATCGCAGAGAGGACGACGATCACAGCCAGCTTGTCGATCCCCACACTCGACGAGCGCGCTTGGCGTGCCACCGAGCCGCACACCCCCAACCCACGCGCGCGTCTGGAGGCGGTTGCAGAGCTCAACCGCGCGGGTATCCCAACCGGCGTCTTGGTGGCGCCCTTGATGCCCGGCATCAACGACGCCCCTCATCAGCTCGAGCCATTGCTCCAGGGAGCTGTGGATGCCGGCGCGACTCATATCGGGGGAGTCGCACTGCACTTGCGTGGAGACGTCAAGGACATCTTCCTGGACTGGTTGGGCCGGGAGCGCCCAGAGCTGGTCGAGCGATACACAGGGCTCTATCGCAACGGCGCTTATGCGCCCGCCGATGAGCGCAGGCGCCTGGCCGCACTCGTGCACGGGCGTGCTCCGGCAAGCAGCTTCAGGAGGTGGTCGCGCCCGCATACGCCGGACAAGGAACTCAAGGGGGCATCTCCCACGCCTCAGCAGAGCCTCTTCTGAAGCTTCTACCGCAGGCGAGACCATGTGCGCTCATGGTGGGGAGAGAGCTGAACGATGGCCGGGAAGGGCGCAAGCGCTGCGGTCCACTAGGCTCGCGCTGATGCAGATGGATGGTGAATCTCAAGCCTTGGATGCGCTTGGCCCACGGTCCTCCACCTTCACCGACCGTACGGCCTGGGCGCGCAACCTTGCGACCCCGGTTCGCGATTTCCTGACGACCGAGACCGGCGGCGCCGCCGTACTTCTGGGGGCGGTGCTCGTAGCTTGGATATGGGCAAACTCGCCTTGGTCGAGCTCGTATGAGTCCTTGTGGACCACCAAGCTGTCGATCCAACTTGGCAGCGGCGGGATCTCCCAAGACCTGCGCCACTGGATCAACGATGGCCTGATGACCTTCTTCTTTTTGGTGACGGGACTTGAGGCCCGGCGCGAGATCGACATGGGACAGCTGCGCGAGCGACGCCGGATCGCGCTGCCGGCGATCTCGGCGCTCGGTGGCGCAGCGGTGGCCGTGCTCCTCTACCTGCTCCTCAACGCCGGCGGCCCGGGAGCACATGGATGGGGAGCGGTGATGTCGACCGACACCGCCTTCGCGCTCGGAGTGCTTGCGCTCGTCGCTCCCGGGGGCACGCGATTGCGCGTATACCTGCTCACACTTGCGATCGCCGACGATCTCATAGCCCTCGTGGTGATCGCCACCGCCTACACAGCGCACGTGTCCGTGCTTGCGCTGGCACTCGCGGTCGGCTTGTTCGCTGCGCTTCTGGCACTCCGATATGTACCGCGCATTTGGCGCCGACGGCTGCGTCCCGCCCTTGGTTTGGCGATATGGGTGGCGCTGTATGAGTCGGGCATCGACCCAGTCATATCTGGACTCGCCCTGGGGCTCGCCACGAGTGCCTATCCGCCCGTGCGAGACGAGCTGGAGCAGGTGAGCGAGCTGACGCGCTCCTTTCGCGAGCAGCCGACGCCCGAGCTCGCCCGCACAGCCCAGTTGGGCCTGTCTTCGGCGATTTCGCCCAATGAGCGTCTCCAGCACTTGTTCCACCCGTGGACCAGCTACCTGATCGTGCCCCTGTTCGCACTGGCTAACGCGGGCGTGCACGTGAGCAGCACGCTTCTCTCGCAGGCGGTTTCCTCGCCGATCACGCTGGGGATCGTGTTCGGCTATGTGGTGGGCAAGCCGTTGGGCATCTTGGGCGCTTCCTGGCTGGCCACGCGACCCCGGCTTGGCGGCTTGCCGCGCGTGCTCAGCTGGCCCGGGATCGCCGGTGACGGGGCGGTCGCCGGAGTGGGCTTCACTGTGGCGCTTTTGATCGCAAGCCTCGCCTTCAAAGGACGCGAGCTTCAGGAGGCCACGCTCGGCGTCTTGGCGGCCTGCGTCCTTGCGTCGCTTGCCGGATGGACGGTCTTCCGCGTGATCGGACGACTGCCGACCTCGGTACGAGCGCGCCAGCTGATCCACACCGAGGAGGAGATCCTCGATCTGGCCGATGAGGTCGACCCTGAGCGCGACCACATCCGGGGATCTCAGGACGCGCTTGTGACGTTGCTGGAGTATGGCGACTATGAGTGTCCCTATTGCGGCAGAGCAGAGGTGGTCATCCGTGAGCTGCTCGACTCCTTCGGTGACGAGTTGCGCTACGTGTGGCGGCATCTGCCCCTGAACGACGTCCACCCTCACGCCCAGATGGCCTCTGAGGCGGCCGAGGCGGCCGCTGCGCAAGGTCAGTTCTGGGCGTTGCACGACACGCTGCTCTCGCACCAGGACGAGCTGATGCTCACGGCCCTGCGCACAGACGCCGAGCGGCTCGGACTCGATGTGGAGCGCTTCTGGGAGGGGCTTCGTCATCGCAAGTATGCACCCAGGGTGGACGAGGACGTGGCTACGGCGGACGCGAGCGGTGTGGCGGGGACGCCCACATTTTTCATCAACGGTCGCCGCCACCACGGGGCCTACGATGTCGCTAGCCTGACAGCGGCCGTGTCCGCTTCGCGCGCACGCGCCAGGCTCAGAGTTCACGCGAAAAAACCTTAGGGCCATCCGGCCAAGCCCTTGTACGTCGCGATGAACGATACGGGGCCGGATGTGTGCACCCGTGGCTCACCCGTGTGCGATGGGCGACCCCCATGCACTGGCTCACCCCCATGCACTGGCTCACCCCCATGCGACGGGCCATTCCGTAGCGATGGGCCACCCCGTAGCGATGGCTCACCCCCGACGCCTGAGCTGAGCGAGTTCTCAGGCGCCGGAGATAAGCAGGGCGGCCCGCTTGACCAGAGGACCCACCTCGTCGAGCAGTCGCTGCGCCGTATACGCACTGGAAGGCACGGTGACCTCGATCGCAAGCGGATACTCGCTGGCAGGGCGCGGCACAAGCACTGCGACTGAGCGCGACCCGGCGGTCAGCTCTTCGTCGCTCAAGGCCGCCTCGCGTACGTTCATGCGGGCGAGCTCATCGGCCAGATCGCTCTTGGCGACAATCGAGTTAGGTCCATGGGGGACCAGCTGCAACCCCTCGAGCAGCTCCCGACGCTCGCCCTCGGAGACGCTCGCTAGCAAGACCTTGCCGAGCGCTGTGCAGTAGACCGGAACGCTGGCTCCCACACCCAAGTCCATGTCGATCGCGTACTGACCGCGACGATGACCAAATAGACGGTGCACGTAGACGACTCGATTGCGGTCGAGCACACCCATGCTCACGGTATGACCGACCTTGTCGCGTAGGTCTTCGAGGGCGACTCGCGCCGAAACCTGACGACGAACGGCACCGATGGCCGAGCGGCCGGGGCCCGCCGCACGCGTCGACAGGCGGTATCTGCGTTTATCGTCCTGCTCCAAATAGCCGAGCGCTACCAGCGTGACCGCATAGCGGTGCGTCGTGGGACGACTGAGCCCCATGATGTGGGCCAGCTCGGAAATGCCGAGCGGACGGCGCTCGCGCGAGAAGGACTCGAGCACCGCGACGCTGTATTCGAAGGAGCGCGACATGCGCGGATCGGGCGACGCCCTGATCCGCGGGTTGGCGCGGGAGTGGTCATCGGACTCCTCGGGCTTGCGCCCTGGATTGCCCTGCTTGACTTTGCGCTCCTCTGCGCCGCTGCCTGCGTCGCTGTCTGCGCCGCCGGCCCGCGAGCGCGGGGAGGCCTGACACGCGTCCCCCTGATCGATCCCCCCGGCGTCGATCCCCCACGCGTGCCCTGCCTCCCCGGATTCCACGCCACGATGATGGGCGTTGGGAGTCTCCTTGGGTAGGCATGCTTTGAGGGTTCAAAGTTTTGGATGACATATCGGGACCACACTGGTCTTTTTCTATTGGCGCGAACTTTCCACTATGCTCCGCCCTGGAGTGTCTGCTAGAACGGCAAGCAAGAGGACCAGTCGGGCGATGACCTCGCCCGTGAATTGGACGATTCTCGGCCTCGTCATAGAGCGTCCAAGCTACGGCTTGGAGCTGGCCAATCGCTTCCAACGTGTCTACGCTGACGTGCTGCCGTTGAGCGGGGACTCGCACGTCTACTCGGCTCTCAACATGCTTGAGGCTCGCGAGATGATCGAGATCGTCTCGCGCACCAAAGTCGACCGCCAACCCAAGCCTCACTACCGAGCTACACCGGTGGGAATAAGCAGCTACGAAGACTGGCTCGTCGAGCAGATCGACGCCCAGAACCGCTCGCAAGAGCTATGGGTGCGCCAACTCGCGATCTTCGCCCACGACCCCCGTCTGGCGTTGCAGCTGCTCGACCGCTACGAACACAGATTTCTCAAGGACGCCGGCGCAGCCGGATACCTACCTGCAGGCTCGGGGCTGGATTCCCGCGAGGAATTGATCGACGGCCTGGTCGCCGAGCAAAGGCGCGTGGCCGTCGGCGGGATGCTTTCCTGGTTGCGCTATGCACGCGCCAGGTTTGAAGCGCTGGCTGGAAGCGGCGACGGCGATGAGCCTGCTCGAACTTGATCGTGTAGCCAGCTGTCGCGGCTCGGGGGTGGCGTTGGAGAACGTGTCACTCACGATCGACCCGGGCGAAATGATCGTTGTCTGGGGAGAACGTCGCTCCGGGCGCTCCACTCTGCTTCGCATCGCTGCCGGTATCGAACCGCCCGATGAGGGGACGGTCCGCTTCGGAGGACGCGATCTAGCCGATCGGGGATCGGAGATTCTCGGCGATGAAATCGGATATTGCCGCCGCGGCTTTCGCCCCGAGCGAGGGTTGACTGTCCTCGACCAGCTGATCTCAAGCCAATTTGCTCGCAAGGTTCCGCAGGCAACCGCTTTGACGCGGGCGTGCCTGGCCTTGGAGCGCGTAGGAGCCGCCTGGTGCTCGCAACTCCCAGCGAGAGACCTCAAGACCGAGGAAACCGTGGTCGTAGCCATTGCCCGTGCGCTCACGGCCGAACCTCGGCTACTGGTAGTCGACGAGCCAACTATCGGGGTCGACCCGCTCAAGCGTGACGACATTCTCAAGCTCCTTCGGTCCTTGGCAGATGACGGCGTCGCGATCCTTGCAAGCGCCGGCGAGGGCACCGCGATGTTGGGCGCGGACAGGGTGCTTTCGCTCGGCAAAGGCACGTTGCGCGGCGAGCTTAGCCCTGACCTGGCGCCAGTCACAGAGCTAGAGCGTCATCGGCAGGCTCGCGGGTAGCGGGAGACCGACGGGGGTGCTCGAGCTCGAAGGAGTCGTCAAGCACTATCGCGGGGCGGCGGAGGAGGTAAGAGCGGTCGACGGGGTCAGCTTGACGATCGCCTCGGGCGAAATGTGCGCGGTGCTGGGTCCCAGCGGCTCAGGCAAGACCACCCTCCTTCTGCTGATCGCGGCGTTGCTCAAGCCCGACGAAGGCACGATTCGCTATGCGGGTCGCGAGGTGTCCTCGTTCTCGGAGGCCCAGGCGAGCGAGTACCTGCTGCGCGACGTGGGGTTCGTATTTCAGGGCTTTCACCTCATGCCGCGCGTCTCGGCGGTCGAGAATGCTGCTCGCAAGCTGATCATCGGCGGCCTCGGGCTACGCGAAGCCCATAACCGAGCCATTCCGTGGCTTGAGCGCGTTGGTCTGGCGGACAGGCTGGAGCACACCCCGGAGACGCTCTCTGGAGGCGAGCGACAGCGCGTCGCAATCGCTCGCGCGCTCGCCGGCGAACCTCGTTTGATCCTGGCCGACGAGCCCACCGGCAACCTGGACAGCGCTCGCAGCCATGAGATCGTGCAACTACTCGGATCGGTGGCACGCGAGCGCAAAGCGGGAGTACTGCTCGTCACCCACGATCGGGAGGCAGCGAGGCTCGCCGACAGCTGTTACACGCTGCGCGACGGACAGCTCGTCGAAGGAGGCCTCCAGGGAGAGGTGGATGAGACCCTCATCCACCCCGTGTCGGCCGCCACACCGACGAAGACGCCGAGTCCCGGCGACCCACTCCGCTTCCATGCGGGCCCGGACTGATGCGGCCCTATGCGCTGGTGTACTTCTATGGCCGTAGGTTGCGGGTCCACGGCGTGCAGGAGCTGTTCGCGGGCCTGGGCGTGGCGGTGGCCGTGGCGCTCGTGTTTGCCGTTACGGTCGCCGCGAGCAGCCTCACCAGCTCGGCCGCCAATGTCATTCGCACCGTCGCCGGCCCCGCAGACCTGCAGGTCCATGCTCGCGGGCCCGAAGGATTCAGCGAACACCTGCTGTCCCGGGTTGAGCGCCTCCGAGGGGTCAAGCAGGCCGCGCAGCTTTTGGAAGAGAGCGCCACCATCGTCGGTCCGCATGGTCAGCGGGCAACGGTCACGATCGCAGGCGCCACCAGTGGCCTTGCTTTCATGGACGGCCTCGCCCACACCCTTCCGGGCGGGGTACTTTCGGCAGGAGGCATAGGCCTCAGCAGCGCCAGCGCCAAGGCGCTGGGCATTGCGGGCCTCAATTTAAGCGCTCCCACCGAAGTGACGGTTGCCCTTCGTGGACGAGCACAGCGCTTGCAAGTGTCGGCGATCTTGGGACACGAAGCGGCCGGAGCGCTATCCCTCGCCCAGGTGGCGGTCATGCCGCTCGCCCGCCTGCAGGCGTTTACGGCCCTACCCAACAGAGTGAGTCGCATTTTGGTCCAGAGCGACCCCGGCAAGAAGGCCGCGGTGCGCTCGGAGCTGCAGGCGCTGGCGGGCAGGGGCCTTTCGGTGACCCCAGCCGACCAGGAAGTGGAGCTGTTGCGCCAAGCCTTGCGTCCCAGCAATCAGGCCAGCGCCTTGTTCGCCGGGCTGGCAGCACTACTTGGGTTCCTGTTCGCGTTCAACGCGATCTTGCTGACGGCCCCTGAGCGGCGCGCGGCAATCGCCGATCTGCGTCTGGACGGCACCAGGCGCGCAGCGATCGTGCAGATGGTCCTCTTCCAAGCCTTCTGTCTCGGAATCGTCTCCTCAGCGGTCGGTCTTCTGGCCGGCTACGCGCTCGCGCTCGGAATCTTCCAGAGCAGCCCAGGCTACCTTGCTCAAGCCTTCACGCTCGGCGGCAATACGGTGATCGGAGCAAAGCCAGTCGTGCTGTCGCTCGCCGGTGGGATTCTCGCCACGTGCCTGGCCTCTTCGGTCCCATTGGGAGACCTGCGTCGCGGACGACGCATGGACTCTGTATTCGTGGAAGCCGGCGAGCGAGACCAGGCGCCGCACCGCGGCACCCAACGCAAGCTGCTGGCGATGGCCGCGGGACTGCTCGCGCTGGCGACGGTGTTGTTCGCGCTGGCGCCATCGACCGCGATCGTGGCTTGCGTACTGCTTGCGCTGGCGACAATCCTGGCGGTTCCGCTGATCCTCTCCGGCGTGCTTGGAGCGGCCGAGATGCTGGCTCTCAGCAACCACAAACTCACCACGCTGCCGCTTGCCATCGACTCGCTGCGCGCGCGAACGCTGCGATCGCTGGCGCTTGCCGCGACCGGCGCAGTCGCCCTGTTCGGGAGCGTCGCGCTCAGTGGCGCTCAGCACGATCTGCTGAGAGGCCTTCACAACTTCGCCCAAGCCTACGCCACCGACGGAGAGATCTGGGCTGTCAACCCCGGATACATTCCTGAGACCACCAGCTTCGTCGCCGACGGCTACGTTTCGCGGATCTCGCGCGTTCCGGGAGTCACCGGTGTGAATGTGCTCCAAAGCGAGTTCATGAACATGGCAAACCGGCGCATCGTAATCGTGGCGCGGCCTCCGGGCAGCGGTGGTGAAGTGCTGCGCACACAGATCCTCGCCGGAGATTTCGTGGTGGCGCGCAGGCGATTGCGCGAAGGGGGGTGGGTGGCCGCCTCCAAGCAAGTCGCCGAAGAACAGCACGCGCGCGTCGGGGGCGTTCTCACGCTGCCGACTCCAACCGGAACCTCTCGCTTTCGCGTGGCCGCCGAGACCACCAACTTCGGCTGGCCCGGGGGCGCCGTACTCATGAGCACAACCGACTACAG
>Ga0208586_1000211_pt1 | contig 22990 bp, 30 predicted proteins | sample NGESurshal072012_6_FD_184471 | JGI IMG/M metagenome (GOLD analysis project Ga0208586, IMG submission 184471) | Arctic peat soil microbial communities from Barrow, Alaska - NGEE Surface sample 53-3 shallow-072012 (SPAdes) | ecosystem: Environmental > Terrestrial > Soil > Wetlands > Peat ... | reverse complement strand
CGAGGCCGATCGGGATGAGCGAGACGATGACGATCACGGCGATGATCGGCAGCAGGTACGTGTCGATGCTGGGGATCGTGCTGCCCAGGGCGTAACCGGCCAGCGTGACACCGGCCGACCAGATGATGCCGCCGATGACCTGCCAGATGGTAAAGGTCCGGACGGGCACGTCGAGGGCCCCGGCCATAGGGTTGAGCACGGTCCGCACCACCGGGATGAAGCGGCCCAGCACGATGGCCTTGCCGTACCCGTACCGTTCCAGCAGCTGCCCGGAACGTTCGGTGCCCTGGCGCAGGAAGCGGTTGCGGCTGTGGCTGACCAGCGGACGGCCGCCGCGCCCGATGTAGTAACCCGTCTCCGCACCGAGCAGCGCGCCGCCGATCGCGGCCAGAATGACCACTGGCAGCGACAGGTGCACCGAATGCGAGCCGCTGGTGCACAGCAGCCCGGCGGTGAACAGCAGCGAGTCACCCGGCAGGAAGAAGCCGATGAGCAGGCCGGTCTCGGCGAACAGCGCGAGAAAGACGCCGAGCGCGCCGAGGCTGGCCAGCAGCGACGTCGAGCTCAGCGGGTTGAGCGCGGCTACGAGGTGAGCGCCGCCCTGCGACAGCATTCCGGGTGTCTCCTTCTTCGGCGGGTGCTGCCGCGCAACTACCCATAACGGCGGGCCGCAGTGCGCCGGGAAGTCCAAGAACTGGTTAAGGAACGCATAGCATCGCCCGCGCCGGCGTGCCGCCGGCCGCACGGGCGTTCCGGACGGTAAGTTGCCGGGGTTTCCGGGTGCCAGGGAACCCGGTAATCGGGCGGGAGGTGACCCGCCTCTCGGCGCGAGGTGTACGGCAGGTGACCCGCCCTCGGCTTAATTTCGGCTGACCACTTCCTCCAGAGTGCGTGGACGAGGGCTCCTGGGCGTGCCACACTTCGGGAACGGTTGTTGAGTCGGCCGCGGCACCGGGGCTGGCTGTTTGCGGGCCCAGATCCCGTGAAGGCGGTCAATCGATCCCGGAGGGGGGCCGAACATGGCTGGTGAAGATCGATCGATCGTTTCTCTTGCGAACCCGGCCGTGCAGTCCTGCTGGCTGTGCGGGACGCGGTTGCCGGCCCGAGAGATGGTGGCCGACGGCGGGAGTGCGTGTCCCGACCTGCGCTGGTACTGCGCGGACACTCGCCGCTGCACGGAACGCTGGACTTCGCGCTGGTCAACCGGCGTGGGCTCGGCCCACGGCCACGCTGGTCAGGGGCCCACGGGCCAGCGGCACGCCAGCCCGGCGCTCGCGGGTCAGGGCCTCGCCAGTCAGGGGCTGCCCAGTCAGGGGCTGCCCAGTCAGGGGCTCGCGGGCCAGGGTCATAGTGCCGTCCCGGGCCAGGGGTCCGGCGGCGTCCTGGGCCAGGGCCGGGGTCCGATTCCCGGCTCGCCGCGGGGCAGGCAGCTGGCGGGCTAGTCCCGCCGTCGCCGGCCGCCGTAGCCGGCCCTGCTGTTCCCTCTCCCGGCCCCCTAGCCTCCCGGCCCGCCAGCTTGCCCACCAGGGCCTGGTGGCCTTGCTGTGTGCCCGGGCCCGGCTCAGCCGCCGGCCATGGCCCCCACGATCAGGTACGGTTCCGCCCCGGAGGTGACCTCCTGCGGCAGCGGGTCGTCGGGCGCCTCGTGGGACAGGTCCTCCTGGCACGCAAAGAACCGGACCATCGCCCGGCGGCGCCCGTTGTCGCGGTCGCGGATGGTGCCGCGGAGTACCGGGTAGCTGGCCTCCAGTGCGTCGAGCACAGAGCGCTGCGTGACCGGTCCGGCGACGTCCAGGGTGACCTCGCCGTGGATCTGGGCGAGGGTACGCAGGTGCGCGGGAAGCACCACTCGGATCATGGCAGCGTCTGCACCTCCACCGAGAGCACGGCCGGGAGGTCACGGACGATTGGCGCCCAGGTGTCGCCGGCGTCGGCGGACGCATAGACCTGCCCGCCGGTCGTGCCGAAGTACACGCCGCAGGAGTCGAGGGAGTCGACGGCCATCGCGTCCCGCAGCACGTTCACGTAGCAGTGCTGCTGCGGCAGTCCCTGGGTCAGCGGTTCCCAGTCGTCCCCGCCGGTGCGGCTGCGGTACACGCGCAGCTTTCCCCCGGGAGGAAAGTGCTGGGAGTCGCTGGTGATGGGAACCACATAAACGGTGTCGGGCTCGTGCGCGTGCACGTCGATGGGGAATCCGAAGTCGGTGGGCAGGTTACCGCTGACCTCGCGCCACGAGTCGCCGCTGTCGTCGCTGCGCATGACGTCCCAGTGCTTCTGCATGTACAGCACGCTCGGGCGCGCGGGGTGCATGGCCAGTCGGTGCACGCAGTGCCCGACCTCGGCGTGGGGATCCGGGATGCCCTCGGAGTGCAGGCCCTGGTTCACCGGCCGCCACGTGTCGCCTGCGTCGTCGGACCGGAACGCGCCCGCGGCCGAGACTGCGGTGAACATGCGCCCCGGCGAGGACGCGTCGAGGATGATCGTGTGCAGGCACATCCCGCCCGCCCCCGGCTGCCAGGACGGTCCCGTCTTGTGGCCGCGCAGCCCGGGCAGTTCCTGCCAGTGCAGGCCGCCGTCGGTGGACCGGAACAGGCCCGCGTCTTCCACCCCGGCGTAGACCGTGTCCGGGTCGCCGGGCGACGGCTCGAGGTGCCAGACCCGGGCGAACTCCCAGGGGTGCGGCGTCCCGTCGTACCACTGATGCGTCCCGGCCGGCCCGTCGTAGCTGAACTCACTGCCGACCGGGGACCAGGTCTGGCCGCCGTCGTCGGACCGCTGGATGACCTGCCCGAACCAGCCGCTGCACTGGGACGCGAACAGCCGGTCAGGGTCGGCGGGCGAGCCCTTGACGTGATAGATCTCCCAGCCCGGGAAATGAGGCCCGCTGACCGCCCAGTCCTCCCGCTTGCCGTCCGAGGTCAGGACGAAGGCGCCCTTCCGGGTCCCGACCAGTACCCGTACGCTGCTCACCCGGTTCTCCCTTCGTGCCGGTCAGGCGACCGTGACCTGCGGGATCTGTCCCGCCAGGGTACGGGCCTGGCTCGCGCGCTGTTATGGAACTATCACGGCCGTCCGACACTTCAGACGGCCGGCGCGCGGGAGACTAACCGGCCCGGGCGCAAGCAGTTGACGGTCACCGTCTGTGCGGGTCCGCTGGCGCAGCGCGGTACTCCTGGCCGGGTGGTGGTCTCGGCGTATGCCGGCCGCTGGCCCAGCCGGATGCTGCCTGCGGTTGCCCGGTGCAATTAGCCGGTCAGTCCCGGATGCCCAGGTCAGGCGACCGTTAGCGTGTCCTGGTGCTTGGGACCGGCTGGACGGAAGCTGTCGCGCTGGCCGCGGCCTTTTTCATCGCCGTGCTCGCCACGCCTGCGGGCATCTCGGGCGCTGTGCTGCTGCTGCCGTTCCAGGTCAGCGTCCTGGGCACGCCGAGTCCCGCCGTCACCCCCACCAACCTGCTCTACAACGTGGTGGCCACCCCGGGGGCGCTGTACCGCTACTGGCGGCAGGGGCAGTCCGGCGGGACGCTGGCCTGGCTGCTCATCGCCGGGACACTGCCCGGTGTGATCGCCGGGTCCATCATCCGGGTCGAGTTGCTGCCCAGCCCGCAGGTCTTCGACCTGGTGGTCGCCGCGGTCCTGCTCCCGCTCGGCACCTGGCTGGCCCTGACCAGGTCCGCGGGAGCGGCCGGGCCTGGGGGAGCGGCCGGGCCTGGGGGAGCGGCCGGGCCTGGGGGAGCGGCCGGACCCGCGGCCGGACCCGCGGCCGTGTCCGCGGAGGCCGCCGCGGACGCACCGGGTGGCCACCCCCTCCCGCCCGCCGGGCGCTCGATCCCGCAGCCGGCGCTGATCCTGCTGGCCGCGGCGGTGGGCTGCGTCGGCGGGATCTACGGCATCGGCGGCGGCTCGATCCTCGCCCCCGTGCTGATCGGAACCGGACGGCCGCCCTCGCAGGTCGCGCCCGCCGCCCTGGCCTCGACCTTCGTCACGTCGGTCGCGGGCGTCGTGACCTTCACCGTGCTGTCCCTGAACCAGCACGGGTCGGTGGCGCCAGACTGGCCCACGGGCATCGCGCTCGGGCTCGGCGGGCTCGCCGGCGGCTACACCGGGGCACGGATCCAGTCCCGGCTCCCGGACGTGCTGATCCGCCGGCTCGTCGGCGTCCTGGTCGTGGCCATCGCGGGCCGCTACCTGTGGTCCGGCGTTTCGTGAGCCTGACCTGCTAACTTGGCCAGGACCCGACAGGGGAGGACGAAGCCATGCCTGGCCGCAAGGACTACACCCGGGACGGGTACGACCACGCCCGGACCGCCGTGGCACAGCAGCTCAAAGACGACACGATCAGGCTCACGGCGGCGGACTTCACGAACCTCCCGGCCGCTTCCTTCGCTGAGCCGGAACGCAAGTTCCTGTAGCGATCCGGATGGAACCCCGGGGGATCATCACGGGCAAGATCGAGCATGCCCGCAAAGTCGAGCGGATCCTGCAATGGCTCGGGTGGTCGGTCGCCTGCCTCGGCATCACCGGCATCGCGGTGTTCTCGGTGTTCTGGGCCCTCGGCGACCTCAGCGACGAGCAGGCGCTCAGCCTGCTGATCGGGACCGCGCTGGCGTCCCTCCTGTCTGGCGCGACTGTGTACGGTTCCGGGGTCAATGTGGGCCTGGGAGCCGAGCGCCTGGACCTCGCGGCGAGAGCCGCGGACCAGTCACAGGCCAGCTGAGGCGGGCCGCACGGACGGGGCAGTACAGCTAGCTCAGCAAGTCAGCCAGGGTGTCGTGGACGTCCTTGCCTCCGGGTGTTCCGGGTGCCAGCGTGCCGTGGTCATCAGGGTCGCGGTGGAAGACGTGCAGCCGTCCATTGTGGCGGGCCAGGATCAGGTCGGTACTCTCGCCCGCGATCTCGGCCGATCCCTCCGTGGTGTACGAGGTGACGGTGACCAGCGCGGAGCGTTCCGACGCGGCGAGCACCCGGTCGATGTCGCCGTCCCACGTACCGCCGCTGCCCGCGCTGCCGTTGCCCGAGCTGCCGTTTCCTGGGCGGCCGTTGCCCGTGCTGCCCTCTGCCGGGCCGGTGTCCGCCCGCGGCCCGCGCGGCAGCAGGGCCTCGAGCAAGCCGAAGGCCTCGTCGAAGGTGTACAGCCCGAGCTCGTGGATGCCGAGCGCGTCGATGCGGACCACCAGGCAGATCCGCTCTGGCTGGGGGAGGAGCAGGATCCGCCACGGCTCGCCCGGTTCCGTGCCGGTGGCCCGGGCGTCCAGGACCATCCGGGCCCGCTGCTGGAACGCCACTGCAATGCCCAGGTCCCCGCGGACCTGGACCTGCGCCCCCGGTGGCCCGGCCACCAGGAGCTGGCGGGCCGCCAGTGAGCGGACCGCCTCGGCCAGCACCTCATCCGACGGCCGCGCCTCCAGGAAGTCCACGATCGCGTCGACCGCCGTGAGCTCGGCGATGGTGTAGGCGCCGAGCAGCACCGGCCCGGTGCTAACCAGGTTGACGACGGAGGAGACGAGTCCCTCCGGGACCGACGCCTCGCCCGGGACCTTAGTGCCGGCCTCGCTCATGATGCCCCCGCTCCTGCCCAGAGTGCCCCGGCCGGCGGCTGCTCGCGGCGCTGGCCCAGGAGTGCGGCCGCGGTCCGGGACGGCGCCTCGGTGACCCACACGTCGGAATTGCCGAACAGGCCCCGCCCAGCCCGGCCGGGAAGGGCCTGGCCCAGCTCGTTCGCCGGATCGGGCCGGTCCGGCGGCGGGAACCGGGCCGCGAGGTCCTGGGACGCGGCCGTGACGTCGTCATCCTGCTCGATCCGGCGCAGCGCCATGGCCATCGACTCCGCCACCGGCGGCGCCAGCGACGTGGGAAGGGCCAGGTCCGGCGACAGGTACATGGGCCGCCGCTCGGTCAGCCGGGACAGGCCCCACGGGCCGACGTTGCTGCGGGTCACCCGGTACACCACGTAGTCCACGAGGTGGCGCAGGTCGGTCAGGCTGGGCAGTTTGCGCTGGCCGAACGCGGCCGGTGTCTTCTCCAGCTGAACCCAGGTGCCCCGGGCCGTGCGGCCGTGCAGTTTCTCCCGGACCACCTGCCCCCGCATCCCGATGTCGGGGTAGCGCGTCTTGTCGATGTCCTTGTGGTGGCTGGACACGCGCAGGTGGCTGACGGCGGTAAACCGCCAGTCCTCGTACAGCTGCGGGTCGTCGACCAGGACGTGGCCGCCGCACAGCACGTCATGCAGCTGCGGGACCTGCAGGCCGTGCCGCTCCAGGTCGGAGATGATCGCCGCTTCCTGCGGGCTGAGCTGTGCGGCCGCGGCCAGCAGGCCCTTGCGGTAGGAGCCCGCCCGGGCGGTGATCTCGATCATGAGGCGGACCCGGTCCCGGACCTCCTCGGTCCGCTGCGCGGTCAGTGGCTTCACATCCGTGCCGCTGTGCCGCTTCGGGCGCGGAATCCGCGTGGTGTGCCACCCGGCGCTGTGCCGCCCGGTGCCCGTGAGCCTGTGCCGTTTGTGCTCCACATTGCTCAGTAGAACATAGGGCTCACCGGCCCGTAAACGCCCCTGCGGGTGCCACGAGTTTCCGTCGTGACGACGCCAGCACCGTCAGGAAGTTCCAGGTCAGGAGGGCTGCGGCGAGCTCGGCGATTGCGCCGGTACGTTTTAGAGAAAAAGAAAGATAATGACTTTTTGACTATTCGTGAGGCTGGTTAGACGGTGGGGAGCAGTCCGCCGTCCACGGTGAACTGGCTGCCCGTGAGGTACGAGGCAGCCGGTGAGACCAGGAACGTGATCAGCTGCGCGGCCTCGTCGGCTGTGCCCGCCCGGCCCAGCGGGATGTCCATCGCGGCGACGGTACGGTCGAGCACCGCCTCCGGCTCGGCGTCCGCCTGCCGGGCCAGCGAGGCTATCCGGGTGTCCAGCGCCTCGGTGCGGATCAGCCCCGGCAGGACGACGTTGACCCGGATGCCGTGGCGGCCAACCTCGTTGGCCAGGCCCTTGCTGTAGGCGGTGAGGGCCGCCTTGGCCGCCGTGTACGGCAGCGACGCCGGCCGCGGCAGGCGGGCGGCATTGGAACCCACGTGCACGATGGCACCGCCGCGGCCCTGGGCGATCATCGCGGGCAGCAGGGCCCGGTCCAGCCGGACCGCCGACAGGAGGTTGACGTCCAGGTCGTGCTGCCAGTCCTCGTCGCTGAATGAGAGCACGCCCTCGGGGCGGTGGGTCTGGCCCCCTGCGTTCGAGACGAGGACGTCGAGACCGCCCAGCAGGTCGAGGGCCTGCCCGGCCAGCGCGGCCACCCCGTCGGCGATGGCGATGTCCGCCGCCACGAACCGGCACGGGCCAGTCCCCGGGGAGTCGGGGGCCGTGCGGGCGGCGACGACCACCTCGGCGCCCGCCTCGGCCAGGCGCCGGGCGGTGGCAGCGCCGATGCCGCGGGTGCCGCCGGTCACGAGGACGCGGGCCCCGCTGAGTCCGGCCACCGGGGTCGTCCGGATGCTCGTCGTCTGGGTGCTCACGACATGAGAGCCTAACCAATCATCGATGATTGTCAATCATCGATGAAGGCCGGTACGTTCGGGACATGCGATCGCTGGACCACTGCGCGGCCCAGGACATTAACCTCACCGGGGTCCTGTACGCGCTGGCTGACCCGATCCGGCTGCGGATCGCCTCCGTGCTGTCCGATGGGCAGGAGCACGTGCAGGCCGACTTCCCCGCGGATGTGTCCCAGTCGACGCTCAGCCACCACATGAAGCGTTTGCGCCAGGCGGGTGTCGCGTGGTCGCGTCCCGAGGGCACGCGATGCTACGTTTCGCTGCGTCCCGAGCTGGAGCAGCGCTTCCCCGGCTTGCTCGGCACGATCCTGGCCGCTGACCCCCGGCCGCCTGGACGCTGAGCCCTCGCGACCCGAGCTTGATAGGTGTAGTTCAACGGTATATAACGTTGACGTGAGGCAGCGAGCGATGCAGGAGGCGAGGTTCCTGATCCTGACCGCCCTGGCGACCGGCAGCCAGCATGGCTAGCGCCACCACAGCGCTGTCCCGGCCGGACCGGGCGGGGGGAACCGCATGAGTGATTACCCAGGCCTGGAGCTCGGCTGGGGGGTGTACCAGTTCTTCGGGATCGTGGCCGGCTGCGTTGTGGGCGTGGCCCTGCTCAGCCTGGCCATACCGACGATGCGCACCAGCCTGACCGTCACGGGCGACGAGCTGATTGACCAGCGCGCTCTGCGGACCGTCCGGGTGGCCTGGCCGCAGATCGCCGGGTTCCGGGTCGGGCGCCCGGGCGGGCTGTGGGACGGCTCCTGCGTGGTAGTGGCCTGCCATGACGAGACGCAGGTCGATCTCCTGTCCACGCGGGTGTACTCGCGGTCCCCGTCCGCACGCCACCTGGAGGAGTTGCACGAGACCTGCGAGACGCTCCGCGGACTTCTCGCTACGAACGGCGGGCCGCTGACGTCTGGGCCGCCCGGCCTCTAGGGCTGGGACGCCCGCCAGGCGAGAGACGCCTTCCCGCCAGGTCAGAGACGCCTTCCCGCCAGGCGAGAGACGCCGCCCGCCAGGTCAGATGAGGGGACTCCGGCGTTCGATGAGGACCACGTCACGCCAGCGGCCATGATGCTGGCCGATCCGCTCGCGGGTCCCCACGGTGCGGAACCCGGCGGCCTGGTGAAGCGCGGCACTGGCGGCGTTCTCGGGAAAGATCCCGCTCTGGATGGTCCAGATCCCGGTGGCCTCGGTCGAGCTGATCAGGGCATCCAGGAGCCGGCGGCCGATGCCCTGCCCGCGGGCGCCCGGGCTCACGTACACGGAGTGCTCGACCACGCCGCCGTAGACGCAGCGGTCGGACACGGCGGAGACCGCGACCCAGCCGAGGACGTGGCCACCAGCGCGGGCGACGTAGCGATGGTCAGCCAGCCTGGCCGCGGTGAACTGCTCCCAGGCCGGGGCGTGCGTCTCGAAGGTGGCGTTACCCTCGTCGATGCCGGCCTGGTAGATCGCAAGAACGGCGGCGGCGTGCTCCGTGAGCATGGGCTCGATCCTCATGCGGGCGGCTCAGCGGGCCGTAGCGGCGGGACGGGTGAGGGTCTCCCCATGACGAGGTCAGCGGCGGTGGGGAAGCTCTTCACGCACTCCTCGTTGATCCGGTAGAGCCGGGACGTGCCGTGGCTCTCGGCGATCACGAAACCGACCGCGGCGAGCTGGCGGAGGTGCTCGGACACTGTGGACTGGCCGACCGGCACGGCCGCGACGATCTCCTTGACGGTCAGCGGCACACCGCTGCGGGCTAGCAGGGAGACCACCTGCACCCGGGTGCTGTCGGCCAGCGCCTTGAACCAGGCCGCGTAGGTGTCCGCGACCTCGCGAGCGAGCGGCTCAGCGTCTTTCATCGTTATTCGACGATAAAGCGGCGAGCGTCCCCGGGCAAGCCCGCAGGTGTCGCGAGTTCCCCAGGCCCCGGCCAGGATCAGGTCCAGGCCGCTGCTGCGGGTGTTTCGCATTCGCAGCCGGGTGGCTGTTGTTGACGTGCTGCAATCGGCCGTTCCGGTCATCCTGGGGGTATGACTGCTCCGCACGGCCACGGTCACGTCCACGGCTCCGATGATGCTCAGGCCCACGGCGCAGGGCGGCTGGGACGGCTCCGGCACCTGGTCCGGCCGCACTCACACGAGGCGGCCGACCAGGTGGACGCGGCCATGGAGGCCAGCGCCGAAGGGATGCGGGCGCTCTGGATCTCGCTGGCGGTCCTGGCCGGGACGGCGCTGGTCCAGGCGGCCGTCGTGGCCGTCTCCGGGTCGGTGGCGTTGCTGGGTGACACCCTGCACAACGCGGCGGACGCGCTGACCGCGGTGCCGTTGGGGATCGCGTTCCTGGCCGGCAGGCGGTTGCCGAACCGCCGCTACACCTACGGGTACGGCCGCGCCGAGGATCTGGCCGGAGTGGTGATCGTCCTGGTCATCGCCGCATCTTCCGCGCTGGCGGCCTACGAGGCGGTCACCCGGCTCGCCCATCCCCAGGCGGTTTCGAACCTGGTCGCGGTGGCGGTCGCGGCCGTCATCGGGTTCGCCGGCAACGAGCTGGTCGCCCGCTACCGGATCCGGGTCGGCCGCAGGATCGGCTCGGCGGCCCTGGTCGCGGACGGGGTGCACGCCCGCACGGACGGGTTCACGTCCCTGGCGGTCCTGCTGGGGGCGGGCGGTGTGGCCCTCGGCTGGGACTGGGCCGATCCGGTGGTCGGACTGGTGATCACCGTGGCCATCCTGGCCGTACTCCGCGGTGCGGCCCGCGAGATCTACCGGCGCCTCATGGATGCGGTCGATCCTGCCCTGGTCGATCAGGCGGAGCGCACCCTGCGCTCCACCCCGGGGGTCCTGGGGGTCGGCCAGGTCCGGCTGCGGTGGATCGGCCATCAGTTGCGCGCGGAATGCGAGGTCACCGTGGACGCCGGGGCCAGCGCCGTCGAGGCGCACCAGGTCGCGGTCGGCGCCGAGCACAGCCTGCTCCATGCCCTGCCGCGGCTGACCGCCACGCTGGTCCACGCGGATCCGCAGCCCCAGGCGGGCGCGGATCACCACGCTGTGCTGGCGTCGCACCGCTAGTGGATGATGCCGGGGCAGCTAGGGTGCTGGCGGTGAAGAAGTTGGTGAGGCGCCTATTCGCTGCCCCGGTTGCTGCTGCCGTCTGGCTGCTGGCGGGTGGACTCGCGACGGGCTGCTCGTCGGGCTCCGGCCAGGCTCATGGCCCGGTCCAGGGCCGGGTCCACAGCCAGGCTCATGCCGCCGCCGCGGCGGCGTTGCCTCCGGACTCACGGACCGCCTCCGCCCTGCTCAAGATCGCCACGGTCTTCAATAACGAGTACGACCAGGGCGACTACGGCCCTGTCTACGACCGCTGGGACGCGCGCAGCCAGGCGGTCATCACCAGGGCCCAGTACATCAAGCGGCATAAGGACTGCCCGAGTGCGCCGCACGCCGCGGCTTTGGTCGAGAGCGCTACCCCGGGCCGGCATGGGGCGTGGCTCGTGGACTACGAGATCGGCGGCCAGCACCTGACGGACTACTGGTTCTACGTCCACCGCCGGTGGGTCTTCGACCTGGTGCTGAGCAACCCGGACTCAGTCAAGCTCTACCGGATGACCCCGCAGCAGTACGCCACGGCGACCGGCTGCTCGCATGGGTAGCACGGCGTGACTGACGCGGTGGTCCGGCGAGCGGGTGACGCGGACCTGGCCCTCGTGGCCCGATTGCGCCGAGAGTGGACTACAGAGCAGAACGGCGACTCCGGCGGCCGCGAGGACCCCGCCGACCGCGCCGATCCGGGGTTCGAGGAGAGATTCGAGGCCTGGTGGGCCCGGGAATCCCCGCGCCGGATCACCTGGCTGGCCGAGGTGGATCGCCGCCCGGTCGGGATGATGAACCTGGCCGTCTTCGAGCGGATGCCGCGGCCCGGCCGGGCCGCCAGCCGCTGGGGGTACCTCGGCAACGCGTTCGTGCTGGCCCCGTACCGCAATCAGGGCATCGGCGGCCTGCTCCTTAGCGCGGTGCTCCGACACGCCCGCCACAACCACTTCGCCCGCGTGGTGCTGAGCCCGAGCGAGAGATCCATCCCGTTCTATCAGCGCGCCGGGTTCGGGTCCGCCGATGTCCTGATGGTCTGGAGCGCGGCCAACGGTTAGCGTGGGATCCCTGCGGTAGAGAGGAGATCATGTTCGAGGGATTCACGCTGGAGCGGATCGACGTCGGCGACGCGGAACTGCGGGTCCGCCATGGTGGCTCGGGTCCCGCGGTCTTGCTGCTGCATGGTCATCCGCGCACCCATGTGACCTGGCATAAGGTCGCGCCAGTGCTGGCCGAGCAGTTCACCGTGGTATGCCCGGACCTGCGCGGCTATGGCGAGTCCTCCAAGCCCCCGACCACCCCGGATCATGCGCCCTACTCCAAACGGGCCATGGCCGGTGATTGCGCGGCGCTCATGCAGGCGCTCGGGCATCAGCAGTTCGGTGTCGCCGGCCATGACCGGGGGACGTATGTCGCCCAGCGGCTGTCCATGGATCACCCTCACCTGGTGAGCCGCCTCTGCCTGCTGGAGGGGATACCGATCGGGGAGGCGCTGGCCCGCTGCGACGCCAAGTTTGCGGCTAGCTGGTATCACTGGTTCTTTCTCGGCCAGACCGACAAGCCCGCCGAACGGTTCATCAACGCCGACCCTGACGCCTGGTACACCGCGACCGCAGAGCACATGGGCCAGGAAGCCTTCGAGGACTACCGCCGCGCGATCCACGACCCCGCCACGGTGCACGCCATGATCGAGGACTATCGCGCAGGCCTGGGTATCGACCGGGACCACGATGAGGCGGACCGGCTGGCGGGCCGGCGGATCAGCTGTCCGACGCTGTTCCTCTGGGCTGCCCAGGACGACATGGAAGACCTCTACGGAGATCCGCTGGCCATCTGGCGCGACTGGGCTGACGACGTACGCGGCTGGTCCATCGACTGCGGCCACCACATCGCTGAGGAAGCACCCGCAGAGCTGGCCGCGGACCTGGGCAAGTTCTTCGCCGCGTCCGGCTAGCAGGATGGGTCCAGGGAAGGAACTCTCACCCCTCACGCACCCAGCGCTGGCCGGCTGCGACGATAGAGGCGGGTAAGCCGGGAGCGCCTGCCTCCATGAGCTGGGGAGTTAATCGCAGCGCGGCCCGGGGCAAGGGAGAAGCGCATGGCCAACGAACGGTTCACCTCGGCCCTGGAAGTAAGCCTGGAAGTCGAGCTCACCGTCACCGGCCGGAAGTCCGGCCGGGAGATCACGGACAAGGTCTGGTTCGTCCAGGGGAGCGACCGGCTTTACCTGCTGCCGGTCAGCGGTACAGACTCCAGCTGGTTCAAGAACGTGCTGAATAATCCGGCGATCCGCCTGGCCGCTGGGGGTACCCAGGTGACCGCCAGGGCCAAGCCGATCACCGATCCAGCTGTGGTCGGTCAGGTGGTGGCCATGTTCCGGGCCGAGTACGGCTCCGAGAACGTCGACCGCTACTACCCGAGGAGGAACGCCGCGGTCGAGGTCCCGCTCGGCTGAGGTCCCGCTCGGTCGAGGTCCGGCTCGGCTGAACGGCCAGCCGCCCGTCAGGTATCTCCCCCCGGCTCCTGCCCGCGACAGCATGACTGAAGGTTTGAGGTAGTCAGGTGTGCCTCAAACCTTCATTCACGCCCGCATAAGCGGGCCGGGAGCCGGAAGCGGGGCCACGAAGCCCGCCGGGAGCCGGAAGCCCGCCGCCCGTCAGGCGTCGATCGGTGTGAGCACGAAGCTGGGGATCGTCCGGTCAGTCTTCTTCTGGTACTCGGCGTAGTCCGGATACGCGGCGACGGCCCGGTCCCACCAGGTGTCCCGTTCCGCGCCCTGCAACTCCCTGGCCTGATAGTCCCGCCTGACCGGGCCATCCTGCAGTTCCACGTGCGGGTTCGCGGTCAGGTTGTAGTACCAGACGGGGTGATTGGGAGCGCCGCCCAGCGACGCGACGACGGCGTACTCGCCGTCGTGCTCGACCCGCATCAGCGGGGACTTGCGCACCTTTCCGCTCTTGGCCCCCAGCGAGGTCAGGATGATCACCGGCATGCCATTCATGTCGGTTCCCTGGGTTCCGCCGGAGCTCTCATAGAGGTCAACCTGATCGCGTGCCCACGACGCCGAACTGGGCTCGTATTCACCGGTGAGAGACATATCAGCACCATCCAATCAGGAAGGTTCGTGTTTTCCCGAGCCTGACGAGGACATCTCGCGGGACGCAGCAGGCTGCTGCTCACAAGCCCGCCGGGCGAGGCACAGGTGTCTCCGATTTTAGGCTGTGCTGGAGATCCGCCGACGGGGGGCGTCCAGGTCAGGGCGTCTCATCAGGCGATGCGGTCCAGCGTGGCCAGGTCCTCCTCGGACAGGGTCAGTTCGGCTCCGCTGATGTTCTCGCGCAGATGCGCGATGGAGGACGTGCCGGGAATGAGCAGAATGTTCGGTGAGCGCTGGAGCAGCCACGCCAGCGCGACGGCCATCGGCGTGGTGCCCAGGCGGGCAGCGACGGTGTTCAGCTCCCCGGACTGGAGCGGCGAGAAGCCGCCGAGCGGGAAGTAGGGCACATAGGCGATGCCCTGTGCGGCGAGGGAGTCGATCAGGTTGTCGTCGCCGCGCCGCGCGACGTTGTGGAAGTTCTGCACGCACACGACCGGCGCGATGGACTGGGCCTCGGCGATCTGCTCAGCGTCGACGGTGCTGAGCCCGAGATGCCTGATCAGCCCCTCTTGCTGCAGTTCCGCGAGGGGAGTGAACATGTCGGCGATCGGGCCCGGCACCGGCGAGTGCCCATCGGCCCCGCCGCCGACGCGCAAGTTGACAACGTCGAGGGCGTCGAGGCCGAGGTTGTCCAGGTTGTCATGCACGGCCTGGCGCAGCTGCCCGGGAGCACGAGCGTGCAGCCAGCCGCCCTCGCTGTCTCGCATCGCCCCGACCTTGGTGACGATGTGCAGCGAGTCGGGGTAGGGGGACAGGGCTTCCTTGATGATCTGGTTCGTGACGTGCGGGCCGTAAAAATCGCTGGTGTCGATGTGCGTGATGCCCAGCTCTACCGCCTCGCGGAGCAGGGCGATCGCGCCGTCACGGTCCTTCGGCGGCCCGAACACCCCGGGGCCAGCCAGCTGCATCGCGCCGTATCCCATCCGGGTGACCGTCAGCCCTTCGGACATGGTGAACGTCCCGCCGGGAAGTGTCGTCACTGCCATCAGGATTTCGTCCTCGTTTCGTGGCCGCAAGAGCACGGGCGTCCCGCCGATGGGGGGCGGCCCACGGCGGCGCCAGCCCGTGATGGCTCCACTGTCCGCTACCCGGCACGTAATAGGCAGAGCCCGGGGGATCCTGGGAGTGGCAGGGACAGGCTACCCATGACCTGCGCGGCTACTGTCAAAGGGGTGAATGAGACGAATCTGCTCGGCGACTACCTGCGGGCCCGGCGCGAACTTGTCCAGCCTGAGACGGTTGGCCTGCGGGTCAACGGAGTACGCCGCGTCGCGGGGTTGCGGCGCGAAGAGGTCGCGATGCTCGCCGGGATCAGCTCCGACTACTACCTGCGGCTCGAGCAGGGCCGCGACCGTAACCCCTCCGTCCAGGTCCTCGAGGCGCTGGCCCGGGTCCTGGACCTCGACCAGGCGGCTACCGATTACCTGCTCAGCCTGGCCACGCCCCGGTCTCGTCAGCGGCGGCGCCGTCCCAAGCGTGAGACGGTACCGGCCGGCATCCGGCAGCTGCTCGGCGTCCTGGGCCTGCCCGCCTTCGTCGAGGGCCGCTACTTCGACGTCCTGGCCGCCAACAGCCTGGCCCTCGCCCTGTCGCCCAACCTGCAGGAGGGGCACAACCGGCTCCGCGATGTCTTTCTCGATCCCGCGGAGCAGTCGTTGTTCCCCGGCCGGGACCAGGCCACGGCCCAGCTGGTCGCCGGCTTCCGCGAGTCCGTCGGAACCGAGACTGACGACCCGCGTTTCGTCCAGCTCGTCGGCGAACTGTCCCTGTCCAGCGAACGGTTCCGGCAGCTCTGGGCCCGCCACGACGTCCAGTCCCGCCAGGGCAGGCCGGTGCTCATCCGTCACCCTCAGATCGGGGATCTCACCCTGCATCGCGAGAAGCTCACCATCGGTGGTGCCGAGGGCCAGATGCTCGCCGTCTATCACGCCCAACCGGGAACGAGCAGCGCCGAGAAGCTTGGCCTGCTGGCCTCCCTGGCCAGCCCGACGGTCACGGTGACCCGCGACGCGATCCCGCCACGTCCGGCGTCCTCGCGACCTGACGCCCCCTGCGCAGCCGGCTAACTCCCCGGTGCTTCCGCAGATCACGGAGATCTTCGCCCATAACGGTTATATCGCTGTCCTCATGATGGCGAGCCGGAGCGCCGCGCCGGGCTGCGCGCCGCCAGCCACCCCAGCACAGCTTGATAGATAGCCACGGTGTGCCGCACTGTGTGCTCATGACCATCCGACTTAACGATCCTGCACCGGAGCGGAAGACGTTAGCGCTCACGGCCCGGGACCTTGAGGATCTTGACCGGCTCCGTTCACCCGGACCGGAGCGAACGGCGCTCGCCGATCTGAGCGGGTCCGCGCTGCACGGCGAGGTGAACGAGTCGGTGCTGCTGCACGCGGTGTTCACGGCTGGCCTTCGCGCTGTGCAGGAGATGACAGAAGCGAGAGCGTACGCCGAAGCCGTCTTCAAGCGTCAGGCCGCCCACACTGCAGACCGGCCAGAGCGGGGCTCTATGCCCTCGCCTGATCCAGGCTGAGATGAATCCCGTGCACGCTGGCGATTCCGCTGGGGATGACCTTCACGGTCGGGCAGCCCTGGTGATCCCGGCCGCGGCGTGGGGAATCGCCGAGCTATCGCCGATGAACTCGAAGTATGTTCCTGGCCTAGTCCTGGCCACCATCGGCGCGGGCAGCGCAGCATCTTTGAAGGCTGCCCAGCTGGCCCGGCGGGCGGATCTGCCCCTGGCGGTGTCGGTGGTCGTCGTGCTCCAGCTGGTCAACATCGTCGCGGTCCCGCTGTGGGCGGGGCAGGTCGTGACCGGTGCGTCATCAGCGCCTGGGACATCGTGAGGAGCCTTCTGCTCCTCGTGCTCCTGCCGCTGCTGGTCGGCTTGTTCGCCCGCGCGCGCTACACCGAGCAGCCAAGACATGGCAGCCTGACCTGGTCAAGGTGGCCAATCTGGCCATGGTGGTCGCGCTGGCCACGGGCATCGCGGCGAACTGGAGCACAATCGTGTCGATGTTCGGGTCGTGGGTGATCGTCACCGCGATCATCATCGTCCTCGTCTCGTCTTCCGTTTCGCATCACTGGGGCTGATCATCATCGGTGCCCAGCTGCACGCGGATCCCGTCTACCTTGGCCCTGCTCTTACGTTTGCGCTGGTCGACTTCATCCTTCCCCTCGCCCTAGCCGTGGAGATCGGTCACCGAACCGGAGCTTGCGCAGATGCCGTGATCAAGCGGGTTCGGGACCATGATTTGACCTTGCCCCTGGGGCCAGGCCCAGCCTGATTTCGCTGGGTAACCTGCCCGGTATGAGGAGGGCACGAGTGGAGCTGATGAGCAGCGGGGCTTTTGCCCGGGCGTCGAGGCTTTCGCGCAAGGCGCTTCGCCTGTATGACCAGCTGGGCCTGCTGTGCCCGGTCCGGGTCGACCCGGTGTCGCAGTACCGCTTCTACGCCCCGGCTCAGCTCGAGCAGGCCAGGCTGGTGGCCTGGCTGCGTCGCCTGGGCATGCCGCTGGCCTCGATCCGTGCCGTAAGCACGCTGCCACCCGCGCAGGCCGCGTCGGAACTGGCCGCGTACTGGGCTCAGATCGAGGCGGAGACGGCGGCCCGCCGCCAGCTCGCTGCCTTCCTCATCGGCTATCTGTCCGGAAAGGACACTGTCATGCCGGATGCTCAGGGCAAGCTTGCCGTCCGCTACGCGGTGCAGTCCGATATCGGCCTGCACCGCCAGGACAATGAGGACGCGGTCTACGGAGGGCCGAGGTTGCTCGCGGTCGCCGACGGGATGGGGGGCCACGCCGCCGGCGAGGTGGCGAGCGCGGCCGTCATCGAGGCGCTGCGGCCGCTGGACACCCAGGTACCGGCCGGTGAACTGCTCAACGCGCTCGATCATGCGGTGCGCCGGGCTAACAGCGCGCTGAGCGACATCGTCAAGGCCGACCCCTCCTTGCGGGGCATGGGCACGACGCTGACCGCTCTGCTGTGGTCAGGCTCCCAGCTGGGGCTCGTGCACATCGGTGACTCACGCGCCTACCTGGTCCGCGACGGCGAGATGTTCCAGATCACCCAGGACCACACGCTGGTGCAGTCCTTGCTGGACGACGGCAAGATCACCGCTGAGGAAGTCGCCTCCCACCCCCAGCGCTTCATGCTGCTGCGGGCGCTGGACGGGGGTAACTCCGAGCCTGACCTCCAGCTGCGCGAGGCGCGGCCCGGCGACCGGTATCTGCTGTGCTCGGATGGCCTGCACCAAGTGGTGGCGGCGGATGCGCTGGCGCGAGTCCTGCTTACGGTCGACGATCCGGATCAGGCCGCGGCGGATCTGATCGCGCTGGCCATCGACGGGGGAGGTCCCGATAACGTCAGCTGCATTGTCGCCGACGTGGTGGCCCTGGAAGAACCGGCCCAGGTCTAGGCGCTCACCAGGCAAAGAGCGTGGGTTACCCGTCGGCCGGCCCGGTGGCGGGGCGGAGTCTCCGCCCAGGTGCGACGATGATCCCAGTAGGACTTACCGGCAGTAACAGCAGCAGAGGAGCTGAGATCATTGGATGGCGCGACTGTACCGGTGGCGGTCGTGGCCAGCCGCACCGAGGCGGAGCTGATCGTCGGCATGCTGCGCAATAACGGCTTGAGCGCAGCCGTGGCGGCAGACGACGCCGGAGGTCAGGAGCCGCAGCTGCAACTGCAGGGCGTTCGCGTGCTGGTGGCCCCCTCTGATGAAGCCTCGGCTCGCCGGCTGCTAGCCGCCGCCGATGACACCCCCTCGTAGACCGGCCAACCGGGGCCGCTGACACCAGCAGGCCTGCGCGGGAAGGCCGTCCTCGTCGGGCCTGCTGGTGATCGGCGTCCACACCTGAGTTCGCGTTCGAGGCAAATGCCGACGCGCAGGGGCGTGCCCGGACGCGCGCGGCGTGGAGGCTCAGCCGACTGGGACACCTGAGATCTTCGGAGAACTACACCGGCTATGACTGCACCGAGAACTTCGCATCCCCCGGCGGCGCCGAACCGGGCAAGCCTCACCGCTACACCGCCCCGGCGGAGCTGAGGCTCAAACCAGCTCATCCGCCAGCCCAGCCCTGTCACCGACCACACCTTCGAAATCACCTTCCTCGACCCCGGCGCCCAGGCCTGCGCATTCACCTTCGGCTGAGCGGAACCGCACAGCTGCCGCCGTCGTCTAAGGGCTACTCGGGCGATGCTGACATGGGGGACTGACATGAGGGTGCAGGCAGCGGCACTCGGGGCTCCGGCGGTGCTGATGCTGTCCGCCTGCGCAGGCACGACCGCACCAGTCGCTGCCGATTCGGTGCCGGTCACCGCACATGCGGTGGCCTCCGGCGCCGGAACCGTCCGAGGCAGGTACGTGATGGAAGGCGGCCCGATCAAACCCGGTTCCCAGCCGTCGGCCCGGCCGCTATCTGGCGTGGTGATCTTCCAGGACCGGGACGCGAAGGTTAGCGTCCAGGCGGGTAAGACGGGCCGGTTCAGCGTCCGGCTGCCGGCCGGTTCCTATACCGTTTCGGGGCGCTCGCCATCCATACGCGAGCAGCTTCCCGACGGCCATTTCATCGAAGGAAGCTGTTCAGTACCACTGACGGTCCGCGTGCACGCCGGGAAGACTGAGCAGATCACCGTGCTGTGCGCCGTGCCGTGACAGCGCGCCGTGAAACCTCTGCCCCGTAATCGGTGCCGAGTGCTGCGAGGCCCGAATGCCCTATGCGGGCGGCGCGAAGAATTCCAGCGCGATGTGGTCCGGATCACGGAAAGACAGCCCGGAACCGTAATCAGCATCGACGACTCCGCCGTTGACGATTCCGAGTCTGTCTAGCCGGGCCTGCCATGCTTCCAGTTCGCTGCGGACACTACAGGCAAAGGCCAGGTGGTCGAGGCCAACTCGACGCTCATTGAAGGGAAGACTGTCCGCCGGGTCGGGAAACTCGTGAAGTCCGACGAGGGTCTGACCTCCGACGAGCCAGACCGCGCGCCGAAATGGACCGGGTGTTTCGTCCAGGACCAACGTGGTGTCGAAGAGCCGCTCGTACCACTGGATGCTCCGGTTGAGATCGCTGACGGTGAGGGTCACGTGGGCGATGGTCAGGAATTCGGGCATGTAAACCTCCTTTGGCCCCATCCTCGTCGCGAAGGCCTACCCCAGCCAGAGGCGACGCTGATGAACCGTACGCCGCGACTGCCGCTTGCGTCACACTCCAAGGAACTCGTGGCCCCGCTCAGCCCCCGCCCATAACCACGACCAGGCCGACGATGCGCGACATGTGGCCTGAGTTGACCGGGTGGTGACGGCTCTTGCGCGGGCCCGTTGCCAGGCCGACAATGACCGCAGCCCGTGGGGGGGCTCATGGGTCACCAGGCGGCGGGCACGGGCGAGGCATCGGGCACGCGACGGGCACGCCGCCGCAAGCGGGCATCGTGAAGGGCGACAGAAGTTAGATGATCATGACCCTGACCTGGGCCGGAGCGGTAGAGCGGTAGAGGCTGGGAGCGGGCGACCGGGATCGAACCGGCATGACCAGCCTCCCCCGGCCGCGCTGGCCTTCCGCCGGGCCTGCCGCACACGAGCTTCGGCGAGCTGGTGGTGCACCTCGGCCTGGGTGTAGGCCGGGTTGATCGTCGTGACGGGTCCCGCCCGCCATCGCGGCCCCGTGGAACACCACGGCGTACTCCGGGCCGTTCGGGGCCATCAGGGCCAGCACGTCCCCCCGGCCGAACCCAGCTGCCGCCAGCCCGCCGGCCAGCGACCGGATCGCGTCCTCCAGCTCGCCGTAGGTCATCACCCGCCCGGAGGCGCCGTCGATCAGCGCGGGCTTGTCCCGTTGGGCCGCCCCGCCGCGAGGACATACTCGGTGAGCGGGAGCTCGGGGATCATTCACGTCGGGCATCGGGCTGTGATGGATCATGGGTCCTCCCTCCTTGGAAGATCGGTGGTCCAGGCCGGACATGACCAGGGACGGCGCATGGCTGGTCGGGGCGGGGGCTTTACCCGTGAGTGACCGCCACTGACCGTGGAAGCTCCGGGCGTATGGCACGTCTGTGGCACGGGCCCACCCGCTGCTTAGAAGGCTGCGTCGTACTCCCCCGACGTGCGGCTACTCACACCCAGCTCACACGCGATTGGCAGCACGCCTTTAGACCCAACGGTTACGCCCCGGGACTGGATGAGTAGGCGCAGGCCTACACGGATGTGGGTGTGGGTCCATGGCGCGCCACCCGGCAGCGTGTCAACGTAGTCCGAAGAGGTGAACGTGACAGGTGGCCGACATTGTGAATCCGGCCGGGACGGCCAGTCCGCGCTCCGTTGCTCTCGGCCCGAGGCTTTGGTCTTCGACGGGCCTGCGGCGAGCGGAGATTCTTTTCTCCCTGGTGGCGTTCGCGGTGCTGTGCACCACGGCCCTGAAGTCCGCTTCAGTTCCTAATCTGGTGGAACCTGACGATTTCGCGTACCGCACCTCGATCGTGGCCATGGCCGATGGGCATCTGCTGACGTTGTCCACTGCCCAGGTGCATGCGGTGAGTGCGCAGCTGGCCCGGTCGTCTGATGGCGCGGGTACCTCGGGCCCCGGCGGACCCCCTGAGCAGTGGGTGCAGCTCTCTAGCGGAAGATGGATCAGCGAGAAGGATCCTGGCTACCCGTTCCTGGCCGTGCCGTTCCAGCTGCTGGGCATCATCCGGCTGGCGCCGCTGTTTTACGGCGCACTGGGCTGTGTTGGCCTGTTCTTCGGCGCCCGGCGGTGGCTGGGCCGGTTCGGCGGGGCGGCGGCGGTAGGCCTGTTCTGCTCCTCGGGCGCGGCATTGCTGTTCGCCTGGCGGGACTACATGCCCACGTTCACCGACGCCTCGCTGATCGCGGCGGGTACCGGCGTGCTGCTGTGGGCCGTGCTGGCCGCCGAGGCAACCCCCAGGCGGCGCATCTGGGCCGGGCTGGCCGGTTTCGTGGCTATCGAGGTCGCGGTGTTCGTTCGCTACACCGACATCGTGGTCCTCGGCTGCGCCGTCATCGCGGTGCTCGCGGCCTGGCGCCTGCGGTCGGTGAAGCTGCCCGCAAGCGCGCTGGGATGGTGGCTGGGCTCGGTCGCGGTCTTCGGCGCTGGCGTGGCCGCGTTCGATGACCTGGTGTATGGCGGCCCGCTCAAGTCCGGGTACCGGCCGGGCGAGATCACCTTCAGCCTCGGCGCCGTATGGCGCAACTTCCGGTTCATGCCGTCGCACCTGATTGAGGCCATACCGATGCTGGTGCTCGGACTTGCCGCGCTGGTGTGGATCATCGGGCGGTGGGTGCGGCTACGGCACGCCGATGCTAGCCCGGGCACCGTTGCCCGCCGCGACTTCTTCGTGGGCATCGCCCTGGCCGCATCCTGGTGCAGCGTGTGGGGGCTGTACGCCGCCTACACCTGGACGGCCCAGCCTGGCCTTGACACCTTGCAGGCCGTCAGGTTCTACGTTCCCGCGATCGGCGCCATCTCCTTGCTCGGTGCCTGGCTGCTGGTTCGCGTGCCGCCCCGGGAGTCGCTGGCCGCGGTGACGTCGGCTGTTGTGGTGGCAGCGATATTCGGGATGGGCATCTGGTCCTACAACGACATGCGGCCCCCCATGTCCAGCGGACAACATTTCATCGGCCACGGACCCCACGGAACCAGAGCACGACCACACGGCTAGAACGGCCTGCCGGAACTGCATTTCCACGACCTGAGGCGGACCGGGAACACGATGGCGGCCGAGCAGGGCTTCAGCCCGTGGGCAGCGCTGATCTACCTGCACGCCATCGGCGAGCGTGACCAGGCCGTCGCGGTGGGCATGGGCCCAGGTGCTCCGCGCGGCCAGGAAGAAGCGCAACTGATCCCGGTCATCGGGCACCGAACGGGCCCGGCGGCGCAGGTCCGACTCGTGAAGATCACCTAAGAGAGGCTAATCATGCCTCTGACTTGCGGGGGAGTGGTCGGAGCGGGCGACCGGGATCGAACCGGCATGACCAGCTTGGAAGGCTGGGGCTCTACCATTGAGCTACGCCCGCGAGCCGCGCCGACGCAGCGGGTCCAGCCCGGTCAGCACGCCATCACGGGTAGCGTACCGGCTTCCCCAGCCTTGCGGACGACTGGATGGGTCCACCCGGACCCCGAGAATCCGGCTGGACAGGTAGGCTACGGTCGGCTTAGCGGGATGTGGCGCAGCTTGGTTAGCGCGCCTGCTTTGGGAGCAGGAGGCCGCGAGTT
>Ga0208586_1000210_pt1 | contig 23067 bp, 23 predicted proteins | sample NGESurshal072012_6_FD_184471 | JGI IMG/M metagenome (GOLD analysis project Ga0208586, IMG submission 184471) | Arctic peat soil microbial communities from Barrow, Alaska - NGEE Surface sample 53-3 shallow-072012 (SPAdes) | ecosystem: Environmental > Terrestrial > Soil > Wetlands > Peat ... | reverse complement strand
GACGACGGTCGAACCACGTCGTAGTCCCGCGTTGGGCACGAGCGGGCCCCAGGGCTCGCCCAGGGGCAGCATCCGGCTCTTGGCGAGGGCGACGGGACGCAGTCGTGCGATCAGATCCTCAGGCAGCGCAGGGCGATTGGGTGACAAAGCGAACATACGTTCGTAAGAGTAGCCGGTGACGTGTAAGTTGACAAACCCAAATGGCGGTAGAGTCAAAGGATGGCCCAAAGGTGGCAATCCAAGGTTGACCACAACGTCCTCATTGCTGGATGGTTGCCTTCGGCAGTTGTGTGGCTCGTGAGTCCGCACCACCTTCATTGGAATGGCGGCGACATCACGGCCCTGATTCTGATTGTCGCCTACGTCGTGTATCTCGTCGTTTCCATCGTCCGAGGTCGAAAGAAATCTGTAGCTGCCCCAGTGGCTGCTGAACGTCCATCAGTCAACGCAAAGCAGTTCATTAACACCGAAACGGGCAAGGTCTTTGACGTAGATGTCAACTCTGACGATGTAAGAAATTCGGGAATTATTGCGAAGGAATATCCGCCCGGCAGGATCGGCTTCGACCTTCGGGACGGAACCGCAGACCTTGAAGATACGGCGATTACTGGTATGGATACTGCGATTAAACAAACCGGTGGGGAATTACGCTCAAAGGGACTCTCAATCAACGGAGAACCAAATGGCGAAGAGAAAGAAGAGCCGCACCAATAAACCTGGTCGCGTGACTGAACCAAAACCCTCGGTACCGGCGCAACAACGCCCACTTGGCCTCCCATTTCACGCCAGTACGAGATTGTCCTCTGTACCCCCGAGCATGGGCAGCGGTACGGGCATGTTGTTGGAGCGTTCGTCCGGAGTATTGCTCGACAATTGCAAGTTTGTGAACTGCGGTATCGGTATTCATAGCATTGGCTCTTCAGTCAATCTGATCGACACGGATTTCGAGAACTGCGGCACCGGAGTGCTGCAGGAAGGCGGTGTCCTTCACACCAAGAATGTCAAGATCCAGGGCACCGAAGAGTCTTAATCCTCTTCAGGCTCATCCTCGGACGGCTCAACCTGCAGCACGATTCGTAGCGCCTCTTCAGGATCTAGGTCGATGTTGACCGGCTCGTCATAGCCCTTAAATGCCTTGCGTACCATGCGACTAATTTACCGGCCTTTGCCGCTTGGTCGCCCCTTGGACCTTTTCTTCGGTTGGAGACCTTGCCTAGGTGAGGAAACCTGCGCTCGTTGTTGTGCTTCTGCAAGTTTCACATAGTCAATGACTTCAAGTGAGGGATCCGAAACGACATGGTGGTGTTGCCCCCGAAGTTAGATATGTGGAAATCACCCAAATTGATTATGTCCATCCCGATGAGCGCGTCGACCGTCCCCGGCAATTGCCCAAGGGTCACACGAACTCCCCGAACACCAACTCGACTCGGCAGCAGAAAATTAACCAGATATTCCGCGCTAAGTTGCGAGGAATTGACGCCATCAACCTTGGTAAGCCCCACGGGCGAGATACCAAGGTCGTCAACGACCTTTTGCGTAATGACTGAACCAGTTGCTCCGGTGTCCCAAATTGCTTCGAATTGAGCGAAGCGACCTGGCGTCGCAGTAATCGGATCGAACACTGCATCACTGATTACTACGAGACAGCGCAGGTCGCGAAGGATTCCCTGACCTTGAATGGTCAGCGAATTCGATGGCTGAAATTTCAAATGACCACGCGTGAGTGAAACGTTTGGGTATAACTGCTAGTCCCGGGGCTCACCTTTTGAATCATGAATTCACCGGGCTGATAATGCTCAGTGGCGAATTTATATGCTTCCAACTCTGCTTCGAAGTCGCCCACAACTTCGTTAGCGTGTATGACGATAAAGCGCCCATCAAAAGTCGCAACCAGTGCTTCCTGGTGCTCTAGGTACCAATTGAATAACGTTTCGAGTTCGCTCATATAAGTCAGCATAATGACCCCTAGCAGTAGGCGCAGCCCGTGTCAAGCATCGGCTGTAAGTGGTTTGTAACTAAGGCGAATCCCAGGGACTTGGCCCATCAGACGAACCATGCGCTCTGTGTCGCTTAGATCGTGAGTCGAGTGACGAAAAGCGAACTCAGTTAGGTAACGCTGCAAGTGGATTGGGCTTATGCAGTGGTGCGTTCCGTCAATCGAACGCTTTAGTTGACTAAAGAAATTCTCGGCCTTGTTGGTGCCGTTTGAAAGCTCCGTGACGTACTGACCGGCGTGGTGGTTTACAACGTGGTGAGCCTTCATCTCTTTGGCAATCGTCTTATAGAGCGGTGCCGAGTCTGAGTGAAGGGTCGTGTCACCAGTGTTGACGTTGTCGCGCACCATCGTTTGGATGACCGTTCCCGTGACGTTCGTTACAACCTTTGTCCGAATCTCACCAGTCTCTTCTGAGATCAACGCAACTGCCGCCATCTTGCGAGCGGTGTTGTTGCCGGTCTTTGACCTGCGCGGGTCGTTCTTGTGCCAATTCTCAGGCTTGCCACCAATGTAGGTTTCGTCCATCACGATGTTGCCGGACAACTTGCCGGAGTCATCGTTCGCCATCGCCTCACGAATTCGCTGGGTCATAAACCACGCTGTCTTAGGGGCTACGCCGTACTTGCGCGCGATCTCCCTTGCGGCAATTCCGTTCTTGTTGGCGCACATTTCAAAGAACACGAACAGCCAGATTCGCAGACTGACTTTGGAGCCGTGAAACACCGTTCCGGTGGTCACAGAGAACTGCTTGCGACAGTCCTTGCACTTCCACACCCGGCGCTGTGACAGGCTCCCACGGGTCGTCAGACGAGTCATCCCATCGGCAGGCGTCAGGTAGTAGTGGGCCACTGAGAGGACGCCACAGTGGGGGCAGACGACCTCCCCGTTGGGCCAGCGCAGAGTCTCCATGTACTCATAAGCGTCGTAATCGCTGGTGATTTGCAGGGCCATATTGCTTACGGTGATTTTCTCCATACCTAATTGTCGCACAGGAATCTGGGTTTGTCAAGTTACACGTCACCGAGTAGCCACTCCTCGCGACATACGCTAATGGCCTAAATTCGCGGCAGAATGGTGACTATGTGTGGACGCGTCGCCCTCTTCACCCCGCCAATTCGCCTGGCGCGTCTCCTCGATGCCGCCCTCGCGGCCGGCCTCGATCCCGACGCCACACCGAGTTGGAACATTGGACCCCAGCGCCGCCTCTTCGCCGTCGCTGAGCAGAACGACGAGCGGATTCTCGACCGCTACCGCTGGGGACTGGTGCCCAGTTGGTCCAAGGACCCCAAGGTCGGCAGTCGGCTCTTCAACGCGCGCGCAGAGACCGTCACGGAAAAGCCCTCCTTTCGCAGCGCCTTCGCGAAGCGACCGTGTGTCATCCCCGTCGACGGTTTCTACGAATGGGACCACCGCCCCGGTCGCGCGAAGCAGCCGAATTTCTTCACGCGCGTCGACGGTGGGCCGCTCCTCATGGCCGGGCTCTACGAGTACTGGCGCAACCCCGAAGAGCCCGAGGATGCGGCGTCGCACAAGACGTGCACGATCATCACCACGACGCCAAGTGAGGACATGGACGAGATCCACGACCGCATGCCGGTCGTGCTGGACGCGGACGATATCGAGACCTGGCTCAACGTGCGCGAGCACGAGCCCGACGAACGTGCACTACTACTTCGACCGTCGCCCAAGGGCACGCTCTCGCACTATGGCGTCGACAAGGCGGTTGGATCGGTGAAAAATGACGGACCGCAGCTCATCGAACCGTTGGAGTCCGGGTCCCTGTTTTAGCTTTTAGAAAGCCGAAAACCCCGAGTGACCAGTGAGTCGAAACTCACCCGCCCCTCGGGGTTCCCGAAGGCACATCACTCGCTGACCCGTGTCGGACAGGCCACCGCTTGACGGCTGGCACTCCACGTCATTTGTCGTTACGAACTGCGGACCGAACTCCGCTGTCCGTTAGGGGGGTTCTGTTCCTCTTGCAAGGCCCCTCTCCCCTCCTGGTCTGATTCCCCTTGCGGTTCCTCTTCCCATTCGACAGGTACTACGTGGACTACGAGAGACACTCTGCCAGACCCTTTTGGCTGGTGACGGGTCGAAACGTGTTATGCGGAACTTTTGCCCAAGAGTCGTGACCTTATCCACCGGTTTCTTAGAGAAGGGCACAATAAACAACCAGTTAGGCGCAAGTTTTCAACAGGTCAGCGAAGCCTTCGGACTGCCTGCGGCGCCTATTCGGTACCGGGAAGTCGACCTTTTCGGACGTGTCGAAGGCGACAGGAACTCCGTCAATGAAAACAGTGCCGAAAAGTCCTTGTCGTAACGTCCGATTATGCCCGCTGCCCATTTTCGCGCTGACGCAGCGCCCGCGCACGTCGATGCGAACACGTGGCAACGCGCACTGTTGCTGTGCACGCCATGACGATTCTCTTCGCACTCCTCACGTCGCTCACCAACGCGCTCGCCGTGGCGTTACAACACATTGCGAGCACGAGTGACACGAAGAAGTCATCGGGTTGGAAGTTCGTCGTGTATCTCTTCACGCATCCGCTGTGGCTTCTCGGTTGGCTCGCTCTCTGCGGCTCACTCGTCTTTCAAGCCTTGGCATTGCACTTCGGCCCACTCTCGGTCGTGCAGCCAGTACTCGTTACCGAACTCATCATCGCGCTCGTACTGCGCCAACTGTGGCTACGCCAATCAATACGGATGGTGACCTGGATGGCCGCGGTCATCACGGGTGGCGGACTCGTGATCTTTCTCATAGCGACGTCGCCGCACGCGCACGGCTTCGCACCAAAATCTTCCGCGTGGACGACTCCTTCAATTGTCTGCGTCGCCGCTGTCGCATTGCTCATCGTTTTGGCCCAACGCGGTTCACCTTCACGCAAGGCCGCGCTGTTCGCTAGCGCGACCGCAGTCATGTGGGCGCTCGAGGCGACGTTCATCAAGGCCACCACGGACTCGATCAGTGCACTCGGCTTCGGGGGCGCGTTCGAGCGGTGGCCAATCTACGCGTTGATTATTGGTGGAATCCTCGGACTCTTGTGTGAGCAGGCGGCGCTGCACGTAGGTCCACTCAGTGTGTCCCAACCGTTCATTGTCATCGTCGACCCGGTGGTGAGTGTCGGACTCGGCATCTGGATCTATCACGAACGTCTTCGCGCCGGCGCCGTGCATTTGAGCATCGGCGTTCTCGCGTTCGTTATCATGTGCGCCGGCGTCGTCGTACTTACTCGCACGGCCCCCGCGTCGATGACGGCCGATGTCCCGCGCATCTAATTCGTACGCAGCGCTCCGCGTGGATTATGGTGCGTGCATGACAATGTTCACGATGGTCCGCCGTGCCCGAGGAACTCACACGCTGGGGATGGCACCAACTTCATAGCCGTTGGGCGCAACGCTTGGTTGACGACGCGGGGATTCACCGAGGCGATCTCGTGCTCGATCTCGGGGCTGGAACCGGCGCACTCACCGATCCACTTGTTCGCACTGGTGCAACCGTGCTCGCGTTCGAGCTGCACCCACAACGGGTCTACGAACTGCGCGCCCGCTTCGCAGCGAGTGCCGTCAAGGTCATTCGCGCCGACGTCACCAACCTGCGCCTGCCCCGCCGCCCGTTCCACGTGGTGGCCAATCCACCCTTCGCTGCTACGGTCGCGATCCTTCGACGTTTGACGTCGCCGGGCAGTCGACTCGTCCAGGCACACCTGATTGTCCCGCGCCACACTGCCGAGCGCTGGGTCTACGGCGATCCGCCCGGGGCGAATCGGTGGAGGAAGGAGTTCTCGTGCACGATCGGTCCACGACTTCCCCGATCGGCGTTCTCACCGCCGCCGCCCAATGACGTTGCCATTCTCGTTCTACGCAGTACCCGGTATCGACGACGTTGAGTTAGGCGTCCCAGAGTCGTTGCACGCGGATGATCTGCCATGACTGTCGCGCGCTCGACGCACCGGCAATCGAGAGCAGTGTTGCCACGCCCAAGATGAGCACGAGCAACACCCAGAGTCCGTGCTCCGGGTACGTCGCGGTGACGGTGCCGACACGTGCCGCGGCGTGGCTGCCCACCTCAATGGCGACCCCCCAAATGACGACCGCGACAAAGGTCACACTCAGTGAGAACGACGAAAGGATCGATACCGTTCGACCAAAGCGCAAGGTGTCCGGCGGCAGCGTGACCTTCTTTGAAATGACGACCAACGCAACCATCGAAAGCAACCATCCGCCAATGGCAACGACCCACTCAAGGTTCCCTATGAAGGCCGCCACGGACGGATGTCCACCGCCTTCGAAGACAAGTCCGTGCGCCGTCTCCAGATACGTCCCATGGTTACTCGCGTCATTCTGGGCGATTGTCAATCCAACAAAGGTCACAAAGGTCACCACTGGCAGCCACGTGAGCAGATACATTCGGCGTCGATTGACTCGCTTCTCACGTCTGATCCCAAAGCGAAACGCCGCGAGGCCAATGCCGAGGGCCATGAGCGTTAACACGAACGCGGCCTGAATCGCCATGTTCGATAGTCCAGCGATCCAGTCCGACGGGGAGATCATGGCGAGAAGCGGCCAATGATGATTGAAGGCTCCCGCGCCCGGAACGATCGTCGTCCGAAAGGGGGTGAGCTGAAAGGGGAAGCCGGCCTGGACCGTCCCGCCGAGCGACGAGAGGTGCGTCGGGCCGGTGACGAAAAGGACAAGCGGGATGACGGCCATCCAGGGGATCGTGGCGGTCGCGATTGACGCCTTGGTTCTCGTGGCAAGTAGTCCGTAACTGCGCGGCATTCCACGAGCCTGAAGGTGCGAACGAAAGGCGTCGCGAAGTAGTCCAACAGAAATCGAGAACGCTGAACGGCCCTCGAACTGCAACGACTCAATAGTGGCTCGCATCTCGTTGCCGTAGCGTTCTCTCCACCACGTCGGATAGCAACGAAGGGCGACATCGATGACGGACGTACGTGCCATGATCAGTTGATGGCTCCGAGTCGGCGAAGACCGATGGTCGCCACCTTCATGGACGTCTGCAGTCGCTCGGTGAGCACTGCGGAACCGACACCGGTGATCCGATAAGGGCGGCGGCGATCGTTCGACGGGAGCGCTTCGACCAGCCCCTCCTCTTCCAGACGCACCAACACGCCGTAGAGCGTTCCGGGACCAAACACCGTCCCCGTCATCTCCTCGATGTCCTTGATGATGGCGTACCCGTGCTTGGGGCCGCCCGTCAGGCTGGTGAGCACGAGGATCGTTGGGTCTTGGGTACGACCTAAGCGCTTCGATGCCATTGGCTTCCTCTCGACAGACTCGACACTACTACGCAATTCGTAGTAGTGCACTCCAGCGGAGTCCTAGTTCCATGCTTCGAGGGTCTCGCGTCCTTCGCTCGCAATCCGTTCAAACAGTGCCAGGTCATAGTCAAAGATTGAATCGGCCACCGGACAGTGGATGACGAGTTCGCTGAAGCCAAGGGCGCGATAGCGCTCGGCCCAATCAGTGAATCGCTCGTAGGACGTCGTCGGCGATTCGTCGTTTTGTCCATCGAGGAAGAGTCGCTCGAAGCGCGTCGTTCGTCCATTCATTGCCAACGCTTCGTCAAGGCGACGCGACTGCTCGCGCACCGCTTCTTCCGTGGTTCCCGACCACGCAGGCAGCCCACCCACGCTGATCCAACCGTCGCCGATCTGCGCGGCGAACGCAATGCCTTTCGAACCCAAGGCGCTCACGAGGAGCGGTGGTCTCGGCTGCTGCAGGGGCCCAGGAATCTGGCGCGACTCGACGATCGGATAGTACGTCCCCGCAATGGTCGACGCAGGTTCGCGAAGCAGTTGATCGAGCGTCGAGGTGAACTCCTTGAAGCGTTCGTGACGCTCCGCGATCGACCACTGCGCATCCCCAAAGACGGAGGCGTCGAAGCCTCGGCCACCGGCCCCGATGCCAATAATCAGGCGCCCCCCAGAAAGGTCATCCAGCGTTATCAAGTCTTTCGCAAGGAGCAGAGGGTGGCGAAAATTCGGTGACGTCACCAGCGGACCGAGCGAGATTTTCGACGTGACTGCGCTCGCTGCAGCGAGAAGGGGCACCATCGACATCCAGGTTCGGTCTCGAAACGAACGCCACGAAAGGTGGTCGTACGTGTAGGCGGCGTGAAAGCCCAGTTCCTCCGCGTGGATCCACTTCGCGCGATTCTCACTCCAACGTTCCGAAGGAAGTATGACGACGCTCAGTTTCACAGTGGAAGTGTACGGCGACTCGGCGACTCGCTACGGCTGGGTCAGCGTCATCGTGCACGACGTGCCGGCACTCTTTTTGACGCTGAAGTACGCCGGACCGAGTGCCGAAATCAAAGGCGCCTCCGATTGCGTGCCGTCGCTCTCGGTGAATTGGTAGAACGGCACCAACCACGGTTCCCCGTTCGACATCATCTCGGGTTGGTAGAGAATGGACACGCCGGCGAGCGCCTCAGTTATTGGTGGCGCCGTCGTGGTCGGTGTGATTGTCGGCGTCGACGTCAACGTCTCGCCGCCCGCGGCTACGAAGGTCGGCGAACAGTCGCCGGACTGCTGGGCATTGAGCAGATCAATCGTCGCGGCCATCGATTGAAATGGGAACGTGACTGAGCCAATGATTGACAGATTGACCCCTTCGGCGTACACCAACTTGCCAGTGTCGTCAAAGGAGAACTGAACTCCCTGGAGCGTCCGGTAGCCGTCGATAGACAACATGAAATTCACTTGCGCCTCAGTGGCTGTCAACGCATTGGACTGTGGCGTGAGTTGCATCACCATCCACGTCGGAGTCGCGAGTGTGAAACGCGTGTCGAGAGCGCTCCACAATGTGCGCACCGCGCGCAGGTCCCTTGCGGCCGTTGCCCGGTCCACGGTTGAGGTGATTGGCCCATTGAATGACCAGTTCTCCTCACCATCGGCGATGTACTGGAAAGTGCCAAAGCCGGTGTTGGGTGAGCCCTGACTCCCGATGAAATACTGCATCGACCCGGTTGAAGAACCCATATCGCCAGCCTGATACTCAGCCGCGAATGCCGTCGTGGGCACGGGAGCCATTGTGCCGGTCACGCCAAAAATTGTGGCGAGGTGCTGCGCTTCTGACGTTGCATCGTTGAAGGCGTTCAGCTTGTAGACCGACCCCGAGGTCACCGGTGCACTGAGTCCGGCGCCGGCGGCGAACACGGGCGCCGGCGCGAACGCACTTCCGTCGGTTTTTGTGACCCCGCCGAAGGCGATTGCGCTGGTTCCATAGACAACGGACGGACCATCGTCCTTGAGTGTCGTGCGCGCACCCAACCGCGGACTATGGAACACAGCATTGTCGCTGGTAAGGCTGACCCAGGTCACCGTTGTTACGAGGATCGCCACGGTCGCAAACGAGAGCAGTTTCAATTGGCGGCGCAGCGATGCGGTGGTCGCTCCCCTCGTTTGGGACGTGACTCGACCTTTCATCGCGTTGAAGTCAATGGGTGTTGATTCCAACGAGTGCAGCGGATCGGCTGCCCGCAACTGTGATTCAAAGTCACTCATTCGTCGACCTCCTCACTGCTAGGTACTGTCCGCACACGGCTCGCCATCTCACGACTCTTGACCCATAAGTGCGCGCAGGTGTTGCTGCGCCCGCGAAAGGGCGACAGCAGCGGCACGAGACGAAATGGAGAGCGAAACGCCAATCTCCTCGGCGGTGAGCCCATCCCAAAAGTGAAGGGTCAACACCTCGCGTTCACGGTGACCAAGGGCCATCAACGCTGTTCGAATGGATTCGTAGGCGACGACGATCTCCTCAGCGGGCGCCACCGCACCCTGGACTCGAACCGACGATTCGTAGTGAATCCGGCGTCGCGACGATCGCTTGGCGTTGCGCAAGACGTTGCGCGCGACACCCATGGTCCAGGGGAAGAGGGCCCCCTCAGAAAGCTCGTCGAGGCGTCGCCAGACGATGATGAGCGTCTCTTCGACCAAGTCCCCGACGTCGGCCTGGGGCAGCGGGAAGCAACGTCGTCGAAGGTAGTTGGCAATATCGTCGCCGTGGACGTCGACCAATGCTTCGAATCGTTGCTCTCGAGACTGGTCCACCAACGCAACTGTCCGCTCGACCTAAGAAGTCACGACGTTGTCCGACGCCTCGCCGCAAACAGGATGTGCGTGCCACCATCCACCGCGCCGGGCTCGGCGCACGCGCGCACTTCCTTGTCGACAAACCGGGCCCACTGATCGGGATCGGCTTCAAGTACCGAAAGCAGTTCCGGATCACCGAGGGAGGCCCAATTGCTCGCGCTCATTGCGAGCACTTCTCCCCCGCACGCTTGGACCAGGTCGACAATCTCATGTGATCGGAACATTTTGCACGTGTGGCCCGTAGGCATGTGGCGAATGTCTCCGGTATCGAAGACCCGATCATTGGCCTCGTCGCCGTAGAGCTTCGTCTCCTCGACCACACCACCAAGGAAGTAACGCCACGATCCGAGCAAACCCATCACCGACGCCACCAGAACCCCGCCTGGTTTGAGAATTCGTAGTAGTCCCGTCATCGCCTCGGGCGCGTCCTCGAAGGCGTACGACAGCGGTCCGCCGTAGGCGACCACGGCGTCGAAACTCGCGTCCGCAAATCGCGACGTGTCACAGACGTCGAGGGTCGATCGCGACGCGACTGCTCTCTCGGCGTCACTGCCTTCGAGATGTGCACGGTTGAGGTCCAGTTGGACCTCCGAGAAATCGGTGACGTCAACCGTTACGCCGAGTTCGGCGAGCACGAAGGTGAAGCGTCCCGGTCCGGCGCCAATTTCGAGCACGTGTCGACCCGCTACGAGGTAGCGCGAGAGGAACTGTCGGTGCACCTCGAAGGCGACGCGACCGCGGACATCGCGCTCGAGACGTTCCCACTCTTTTTCGCCGGCGCCGTCGTACATCGCCCTTATTTTTTCGCGGTCTTCTATCGCCATTGGCTGACATTAGTCAACGGGGCGTGCAACCGTAGAAGCCGCGGGCCCGCCTCCATCCAACAGCCACGTCGTTGAGGGAAACTAGCGGACGTAGCTGTGGCCCCCTGCGGCGGCGAGGATTGGCGATGAGGAGCAGCTGATGATCAAAGCAGTCGTATTCGATTTCGATGATGTCATTCGAAAGTGGAACAGCGAAGAGACCTTCGCGATTGAAGAACGCTACGACCTGCCACGCGGGTGCATTTTCGAGAAACTGTCGGATCCAACGCTCATCCGCCAGGTGACGACCGGCGTCATCTCGGACGAACAGTGGCGCGATAGCGTCGCCGAGCAACTCGTAGGGATACACGGTGACGGAGCCCGCCAGGCCGTGCACGAGTGGAGTCTGCGCATTGGTGACCTCGACGCGGGTGTGGTGGACCTCGTGCGCGCGCTGCGTTCTCACTTCACCATCGCGCTGCTGAGCAACGCCACGTCTCGTTTAAGAAGCGACCTCGCCGCCCACGACATCACGGATGACTTTGACTTCATCTTCAGCTCTTCCGAGATCGGCATTGGCAAACCGGACGTCGAGGTCTTTGCGTTCGTTAGTCGAGCCCTCGACCTGACCCCAGACGAGTGGCTGTTCGTCGACGACATCCCCGGGAACGTTGCGGCGGCAAACGGATTCGGCGTCCGTTCACACCTCTTTACCAATCTGCCCGATCTCGTTGGTTGGCTCACGGAACGAACGGGCGTTGACCTCGGCCTCTCGTAACTGAAGTCGTCAGGGAGACGAGGGCAATCCCGCTTTTCTCGCCGCAACAGCCAAGTAGAGCTCGTCGTTGGTTGTCGCACGTAAACGAAGCGACGTGTACACCAGTTTCGAGACGTGCTCGTCATCACTCATCGCACCGACCGCAGCAACGTCATCGACCGTCGCATGGTTTGCGGTACTGAACTGACTGAGTTGCTCGGGCGACGCGAACGGCGGTGCGCCCACCGTCGCGTACGCGGCGGCGACGCCCACGACGCACGATGCGTCAAAACTCTTGACGTCCTGTGCAAACGGACGAAGGGCCGTGAGCGCCTCGACGCCGGTGACCGCATGCAATGACGTGAAGTCCCCCGCCGTTGCATACAGGATCAGCGCCGCGCGACGTAGGTCGTCGACGGTGTTTTCATCGAGCCGACACCTTGCGACGACGTTGCGGAAAGGTTCCATCGCCGCGACGTCGAGCATCTCGTCCGAGATGAGTCCTCGACTCGGGAGCCTCCCGAATTGGTGTGACGACGACAGTTGTGCAAGTACCTCGCTGACGGTGTCACTCGAAGAGTGCGACGTGAGGGGTGCGCCGAGCGGTACTGCACTCTCGGCAAGATACGCGAGGCCGGCGGCGATACGAGACGGGCTCGACAACTCCAAGGCGTACGCGAGTCGAATGACACCATGGAATGCGGCGCCACAGATTCCTGGCGTCAACGCATCGAGGTGACGCTGCAGCGTTGCTTCGGGTCCCTGATCATTGACGGCACTCAAGAAGTAGTCGCAAAGGTCCTTGAAGCTGCCAGCGCGTCCGATTGCGCTACGCCACGTTGCGGCCGTCAGTTGGGTGTCGACGTCATTGCGGGGAGCAAGCCGTACTTCATAGCGTGTGGCGAATCTCCGAAGTTCTTCACTCGATGCACCAAGTCCGCTCTTCGCGACCAGAGCCATCGGCAAATGATTGGTGAGTCCACGTGTCGTAGTGGCGTCAAAGGCCAACTCCTCGTCGAGGAGATTCTCGAGTGCGTCGCGCTGGCTCGTGAGCGAGGACTCGTCCATGCGGCGAGCGTATCGGTTGCCAATGTGGTCACAGCAGTTCGAATGCGGCGCAGTAATGATCGACACCTCCGCCTCTGCGCCGACTCATACTCGAGAACAAATCACTTCAGTACATATTTCGCATAGGCCAGGAATCGAGAGAATCACAACATCGTCGAGGATTAGGGACGGAACGTGACGTAAATGAAGTGCGGGGCGGCATCATCACTACTCACTCTCAATTCACGCTGTATGACAGCGAGGTTTCCATTAGCAGCCACTAAATTGGTGACGTGCCTTACGTTGGGCCATTGTTGACCTCCCCGTCTTTCGCGTGTCGTTTCACTCCTCACACGACTCAAGTGCTTCGTACATGGCAAACGAAGTCCCGCCACGCGCCGTTGGTCTGGTGATCGACGTGAGCAACATCCCAATACCGGGGCGCACGAGCACGAATCCTCTAGGAACTACGTGGATCGCGTGGGCGGTAATCGTCCTTGTCTTTGGATCGTTCGGGGCATTTCTCGGCGCTGGAGCATGGGTTCGTGCCGACGTACTGCGAACACATCAATCACAACAAACCTCCGCCGTCGAGATCTCTTCCGCATTGAATCTCGCGATACAGCACGAACAGGACCTCACGACCAGTGAAGTTGCGTTCATTGTAGAAAATCCCAACGCATCCGAGACTCGGTTCATCAACTGGGTTAATGACGTACAGGCGTTCCAGCGGTACCCCGAGATTGAATCCATCGCCGTCATCTCAAAGGTCTCGCTGGCGCAGCTTCCGGCGTTCGCCGAACGGGCCAACATCAACAACGCGGAGTCGCAGGCGCCGGTTCAAACCTTCGCCGTCACACCTGCAGGCAAACGTCCCTACTACTGTCTCGTCAACGTCGAGCACGCGCGCAAGGGACTTGCCCCGATTCCAATCGGACTTGACCTCTGCAAGACCACGCTGGGCTCAGAGTTACTCCAAGCTCGCGACTCCGGTCAGCCCATCTACGCCCCCGACCAACTTGACGGACCGACCGCATTCGCCGTCGGCGCCGCGGTCTATCGAGGCGGTCAACATCCCACGACATTGCAGGCCCGTCGAAAGGATCTAATTGGCTGGACCGGTACGTCAATTACCCCGAGCAAGATTCTCGATGTCGCGCTCCACGGTCACCCCGGCACCGCGGTTGCGTTCCACTATCAGCGCAGCGGATCCAACGTCACCTTCAAGGCTGGCGTTCGGCCCAAGGTCGCCGCCTCGAGAACGATCAGCCTGCACAATGGATGGCACGTGCAGGTGTTTTTTCCGAGTGTCGCGACCGGCGTGTTTGGTGACTGGCAGTCAATACTCCTGTTTCTTGGCGGTGTCCTGCTCAGCGCCCTTATAGGACTCCTCATTTTTGTACTCGGCACGAGCCGCTCTCGGGCGATGCATCTGGTGAAGGAGCGCACCGATCAACTCCAACACCAGGCGTTGCACGATTCGCTCACGGGACTTCCCAATCGAGCACTGATCTTGGACCGAATCGACCGAATGCTGGCGAGAGCGAGACGTGAACATCACGACGTTGCCGCACTCTTCCTAGACCTCGACAACTTCAAGGACATCAACGACACACTCGGTCACCGCGCCGGCGACCAACTTCTCGTGAGCGTTGGCGTGCGACTTCTCAGCGCCGTCCGAGAGACTGACACCGTGGGGCGACTCGGCGGGGACGAATTCGTTGTCCTGGCCGAGGGCGTCTCGCTCGAGGCGGGCGTCGACGTCGTGGCCGAACGAATTCTTGATGTTCTTGCGACTCCCTTTATCATCGCCGCGAGCAATACCCCGCTCAACGTCACCGCCAGTATTGGTATTGCCGAAGGTGACCGCGCGACGCCTGAAGAGTTACTTCAAGACGCCGACATTGCGCTCTATCAGGCAAAGGCTCGTGGCAAGCAGCAGGCGGTGAAATTTGCCACGTCAATGCAGGAGTCGGTCGATTATCACCGCGCACTCGAATTGGATCTTCGCGGCGCGCTCGAGAGCGACCAGTTCTTCTTGATGTATCAACCGACCGTCGAACTCGCAACAGGTGCCTTCACTGGCGTCGAAGCGTTGCTGCGCTGGGCACAGCCTGAACGTGGAGTGGTGCAGCCAAATGATTTCATCCCCGCACTCGAGTCGAGTGGCCAGATCATTCCGGTGGGGGCTTGGGTGATCCACGAGGCCTGCCGCCAAGGCGCGCTTTGGCAGAGCCGTGGCCATACCTTCGCCGTATCGGTGAATATCTCGGCCAAGCAGCTCGAGCGTGACAGTCTCGTGACCGACGTGCGTGAAGCGATAGCAATCACCGGCTTCGACCCGCATCACCTTATTCTCGAACTGACTGAAACGGCCCTCATGCATGACTCAGGTTCGACGCTCGCACGCATGATGTTGCTAAAGGCGATTGGCGTTCGCATCGCGATAGACGACTTTGGGACGGGTTACTCCTCCCTTGCGTACCTGCGACAGTTCCCCATCGACATCTTGAAGATCGACCGATCCTTCGTCTCGGGCATCGCCGATTCACGAGAGTCTGCCGCGTTAGTCCACACGCTCGTCCAGTTGGGGAAGGTGTTGGGAATCGAAACCATTGCCGAAGGAGTGGAGACACACGACCAGCGCACGCAACTCGAGACCGAGAGGGTCGACACCGGTCAAGGATTCCTTTTTGCGCGACCGCTGTCGGTCGAAGCCTTGGATCAATTACTCAATGAATCGGCGGGCAGGCCGGAGTGGCTTAGCAAAACGTTGCGGGGGCCCAACCCATAATTCTCGAGTCGCCGATCGCCCTGGATCGATGACAGTCTCATTTGAGATCCAGTTCGATGAACCGAATGGTCAACGCATGGCACCGGTTTGACAGTTAGCGTCGCCAGAAAAAGAGATGCGTCACTCCGCTCGGGCTCGGTACCTTTTCCAAGAAGAAACGGTCGACGAGATCGTCGGGACTGTCCCAGAGCCTTTCGCCACGACCAAGCTCGATTGGCGCTACCGCGATATGCATTTGGTCGATGAGATCTGCCTCGAGAAACTCGCGCACCGTGGCGACCCCACCACCGAGGCGCACGTCTTTGCCATCGGCCGCTTCGAACGCCTGCCCGAGAGCGTCCTGCGGCGACGCATCGAGAAAGTGGAACGTGGTGTCCCCCAAGGTGATGGAGGGGCGCACGTGATGCGTGAGTACGAACACCGGCGTGTGGAACGGCGTGTCGTCACCCCACCACCCTTCCCAGTCATAGTTTTCCCACGGTCCGCGCTGGGGGCCAAATTTATTGCGCCCCATGATTTCGGCACCGATGTTCCGAGTGAAGTCGCGAGTGCAGTAGTCGTCGAAACCGTACGTTCCCCCAGGATCGGTTCGGTTGACCCAGTGCGCGGTCGCTCCCGCCCACGAAAAGAGTTCGGCCGGATTCGCATGACCGAATGGGTGCTCGAGACTTTGCCCCACACCGGAGCCGTAGCCATCGCTCGACACCATGAAATTGTGTACACGGACGATCTGAGACATGGGAATCCTTTCTCGATGCATATGGTGCAACGCTGGGCCACAATCCCCGTCGCAACCGCTGGTGCGCATGTTACATTTCGATACCTGGCGCGCCCGCAGCAGGTGCGAACACGAACACTGAGAAAGAGGTCGAGATGTCCGAAGTAGCCGAAGTGGTTGGCAGTGACGCCACGGAAAATAGTCTGCGACACGGGGTCCTCGGCCTTTTCGACTCGACCATCATGGGCATTGCCGGCTCCGCACCCGGCTACTCGATCGCGGGTACGGCCACGGTGTTGTTCGTCACCGTCCTCTACGGTGGTGCCGCCGCACTGCTGTACTGCGGGATCTGCATGTTCGGTATCGTCTTCGCGTTCAGTTACCTGAGCCGAGACGATTCGCACGCGGGCGCCGCCTACTCTTGGGTCCGGAGAGCCATCCACCCCTTCTTCGGCTATCTGTCGGGCTGGGCGCTGGTTGTCTCCGCGCTCCTCTTCATGGTGATCGCGACGTTTCCGGCGGGTGGAAGCGTCATCAATATCTTCACTTCGTCGGCGCCCAGCAAGACGGCGACCACGATTATTGGAGCCATCTTCTTCATGCTGATGGTGGCCGCCGTGGCGGCCGGCGTCACCGTGACCGTCAAGGTGCAGATCATCATGTCCACTATCGAGGTGGCCCTGCTCGTTCTGTTCGCAGCGCTGGCGCTGTTCCACGCCCATCACGTGACCAGCTTCTCCTGGAACTGGTTCTCCTGGTCCGTCTTTCATCACAGGGGTTCGGGAACGTTTGCTGCCGGCGCGTTGATCGCCGCCTTCTTCTATTGGGGATGGGACGTCACGGCGAACCTGAACGAGGAGACCAAGGAGCCCAAGACCACCTCAGGGATGGGTGGCGTCATCGGGGTCATCGTCGTATTCCTTCTTTTCGAAGTGTTCACCGTGGCGACGAACCTCGTGCTCACACCGGCGCAGTTGCAGAATCCGAACAACTCGTCGGACATTCTCGCGGTCCTCGGTCAAGCCGTGTGGCACGGCTGGGGCGGGAAGCTCTTGATCCTCGCGGTAGTCCTTTCGACGGTGGCCACGCTCGAGACGACGCTCATTCAGGTGACACGCACGCTCTTCACCATGGGCCGTGACAACACGCTGCCCAGAGCGCTCGGACGAATAGACAAGGTGAGAAAGACGCCGGTCGTGGCGACGATGACAGCGGCGATCTTCTCTCTGCTCCTGTTCGTCGGGAGTTCGTACGTCGGTTCGGTGTACACGATCCTGAGTGACGGCGTGACCGCAATCGGACTGCAGATCTGTATCTACTACGGCCTCGCGGGGTTGTCGGTCGTCATCTTGTATCGCCGACAACTTTTCCAATCCGTTGGGAACTTCATCTTCATGGGACTGTGGCCACTCGTCGGAGCCGTGTTCATGGGTTACGTGTTGGAGAACCAGGTCAACTCGCTGCGCACCAGCAACCCCAAGGCTCTGTGGATCGGACTGGGAACGATGGCGTTGGGATTAATTCCGCTCTTCTACTACTGGGCGAAGGGCAATCCCTACTTCAAGATGCCTGACAAGCTCGATCGCCACGCGCAGCAGATTGAACTCAAGCAGATGGAGGAGCTCCTGTAGCCCAATCGGTAGGGGCCATGGGATTCGCATTTCCCCTGGAAGTTCTCATTCGGTCGTGATCAACGCGACCTTGTACATCGATGGATTGCGCGTCGTCTGTTGGTTTGCCGGTACCGTCGTCTGGCCTCTGGGTCTCGTGCGGCGCGCAACGAAGAGAGCGTGCGACAGCGGCCAACAGTTCGCGTCCATGCGTCACGCGTGACCTCCGTGTCGTTCATTTCTTCCAAGAGCGCGGCGAAGGAATTTGCTATAAGTTCCCCGTTGGCGTCGAATGGCGTCGACATTGAAGGGGGATTATGTATCTATTAGCAAGGCAGATCAATCTGAGGGGACTGGACTTCGAAAAATGGGCCGTGGAAATTGGCGCAGCCGCCGCGGCCGGTCTGGGCAACGACGTCGGAGTCTGGACCACGGTCCTATCACCGGGCGTCGGCACCGTCACGTGGACGTCGATGTGGGAGGACTTAAGCGCCGTAGAAAAGGGTTTTATGAGCATCAACACGAACGCCAAGTACCTAGAACTCGCCGCAAAAGGAATTGATTTCGTGAACGGTCCGATAAATGACACGTTGTACGAGACGGTCTACGCGGGAAACGCCCCGTCCGAGGACGCGACGTACGTCGGCACCGTCTCCGCGGTGTGCGCGCCAGGGAACTACGCCCGCGGAATGATGGGCGGCGTTGAGATTGCCCAAGCGGTGGAAAAGGCGACCGGCGTGTCAACGGGATTCCTCGCGGCCCAGACCGGTCCCTACGGCTCAGTCATCTGGATCGCGGGCTACAAGAACATTGCGGCGTTCGAAGCAGCACAGCACGCCTTGGCCGCGGACACAAACTTCGTCGAGTTGATTGACGCCACCACCGGCGCCTACCAGCCAGACTCGACCATCACGCAGTCAACGTTGCACATGAGGCTCAATTAGGCCCAATCCACCGGGGTAGTGGAAGTTGCAAGATTTCGGACGGCGCACACTTCGTATCCTCGACACATTCACTCGTAGTCGTGGATACGAAGTGCGAAGTGCCGCGTGACGTGCCCAATACTGGCAACTCAAACTCGCATAAGCGTTGGCGTTGTCCAACTAATGGGAACCAGCCCAATCGGTGGAGGTGATGGGATTCGAACCCACTGCCTCTACATTGCGAACGTAGCGCTCTACCAATTGAGCTACACCCCCGAAGAGGCTTTAACTTTAGCCGAACGCCCTTCGTGGCTGTGAGAGGCGTTCCCATTGATCGTCATCTTCGTCATCGTCGTAGTAGTCGTCGATTTCGTTGTCGTCGCGGTAGTCGTCATTGTAGAGAGGCTGGACGGTGGCGAGAGAGCGCGTCTGGAGGAAGCTCAACGGCAGTGACGATTCGTCCAGGAACCCCTGACTGACGGCGAGGAGCGCCATCGCCACGAAGGACAATACGCACACCCACGAAAGGATGGCCAAATCCATCACCAGCGCGTAGTTCGCGACGAAGGCAAGGATCGATATCACGAGTGCGAACGCCACGAGTCTCGTGAACATCATCTTGCGACGCGAATGCATCGAACGACGTCGAATTGGGGCTTCGTACGTTTTCGTCACGTTGGTCTCACTGGGCACGGTTGCGTAGGCCTGCGCGTAGCGATTCATTTGGCGATCGTGGGACGGCTCGTCGTCGTAGTCGTAGTCATTCGCCCACTCGTCCCACGAACTTCGAGACTCCAGTGAGCGGTAGGTGTCGTCGGCGTGAACGACAGTGAGACGGGGACGGTGGATCGCGTCCGTGACGGTCGACTCCGTCTCGTCGGACCGGTCCAACCGATGGGCCGGCGAGACCGCATACTCCTGGCGGCTCAGAACCTCGTGTTCGGCGTGGAAGGACTGAATCGAGCGTTCGGCACCACCGTCTCGGAGCCGCCGGATCGCCATGGGCGCCAATAGCGCCAACCAGAAAATGGCGAGGATTATTAGAAGCATCCGACCAACCCCACGACACGCCACCTTGACATTGCAGTCAAAGTTACAGGCGATTACAGGGTTTTTGGTGGATGTTACGCCTCGTGGAGGCCGCACTCCTCTTTGTCGGCACCGACCCAACGACCCGATCGCCGGTCACCCGGTACGAGTGGTTTCTCGGTCATCGCCGCGCATCCAATCGACGCGTAACCCTGCGCCCAGAGGGGGTGTTCGGGCAGGTTATTGGAGGTCAAGTAGTACGCGACATCGTCGTCGGTCCACGTCGCCAAAGGATTGACTTTGACGAGATTAAATTTCTCATCCCACATCAGGGTTTTCATGTTGGCACGCGACGGTGCGTCCACCCGTTTCACCGACGTGATCCACGCTTGACGGCCCTGCACCGCTCGACCAAGTGGTTCAACTTTGCGCACTTGGCAGCACTTCTCGGTGCCGCACGGCCACTCATTTGCGTCGGGGCCGGGCTTCGTGCGCGTCACGTTGAGCGACCATTCGCGCTCGATACGTGACGCGAATTCGAGTGTTTCGGGAAAGTGGCCCTCGGTGTCGAGGAAGATGATTTCAGAATTGGGGCGAAGTTGATGAACCATATGCAACAGCGCGACGTCTTCAAACGAACACGCCATGGCGACGTCGTCATTGAAGCGTTCGAACGTCCACTGCAGAATCTGCAATGGCGTCGATCGCTCGAAACACTCGTTCACCGCTTCGAGCTCATCGATGAGGTCACCGGTGGGAGTAATCACTGGCATTCGGTCGGCCGCCTTACATTCTCGACTGTTTTACTAGGATATACGGAGACCCAACGGACTATGACGACGACACCCTTGCGCACTTCCCACACCACCGACCACCTCGACCTGCTTGAGTCCCACGCCATCTTTATTCTCCGAGAGGTCGTCGCCGAGTGTGAACGACCGGTCCTGCTCTTCTCCGGCGGCAAGGACTCGGCGGTGCTGTTGCACCTCGCGGTCAAGGCCTTCGCGCCCCAACAACTTCCCTTCCCCGTCATGCACATCGACACCGGTCAAAACTTCCCCGAGGTGCTGACGTTTCGCGACTCGACCGTCGAGCGCGTCGGCGCCCGCTTGGTGGTCGCCAAAGTGCAGGACTCGATTGACGAAGGCAAGGTTGTCGATCCCGGCGAAATGGGTTCGAGGAATCGGCTCCAAACCGTCACGCTGCTCGACGCCATCAACGACAACGAGTTCGACGCCGCCTTCGGCGGCGCCCGACGTGACGAGGACAAGGCCCGCGCCAAGGAACGGATTCTCTCCTTCCGCGACACCTTCGGCCAGTGGGACCCTCGAAAGCAACGTCCCGAACTCTGGCAGCTCTACCAGGGCAAGGTGAACCCCGGCGAGCACGTGCGCGCGTTCCCACTCTCGGACTGGACCGAGCTCGACGTGTGGCAGTACATCCAACGTGAAGCGATGGCCCTCCCGGAGATCTATTTCGCGCACGAACGTGACGTCATCCTGCGCGACGGTATGTACCTCGCGGTCGGTCCCTTCGTTGAGCCGCGCGACACGGAGACGGTGCAGCGACTGACCGTACGCTTTCGCACGGTCGGTGACGCCAACTGCACCGGTGCCGTTCTCTCCGACGCCGCCACGCTCGAGTCCATCATCGACGAGGTTGCGTTGGCCAACGTGTCCGAACGTGGCGCCACGCGCGCCGACGACAAGTTCTCCGAGACGGCCATGGAAGATCGCAAGCGCGAAGGGTACTTCTAGACATGCAGGTCACGACGAAGGATCTCCTGCGACTCGCGACGATCGGATCGGTGGACGACGGAAAATCGACGCTCATCGGTCGCCTGCTCGTTGATACCCGTCAGCTCTTCGACGATCAACTCGACGCCGTAGCCGCCGCCTCCGAGAAGCGCGGCGTGGGCGACCTCGACCTGAGTTTCGTGACCGACGGACTACGCGCCGAACGCGAACAGGGCATCACGATTGACGTGGCGTACCGCTACGCGACGACGCCGACCCGAAAATTCATCATCGCGGACTGCCCGGGACACGTGCAGTACACCGCCAACATGGCGACCGGCGCCTCGACGGCCGACCTCGCGCTCGCGGTCCTCGACGTCGCGTCGGGCCTCAAGGAACAGACCCGTCGCCACCTCTGCATCGCCGCCCTGCTCGGCGTGCGCTCCATCATCGTCGCCGTGAACAAGATGGACGCCGTCGACTGGTCGCAACACGCCTTCGACCGCGTCGTGGACGAACTTCAGACTTTGTCGCGAGAACTGGACTTCACGTCGGTCTCGATCATCCCCGTCTCGGCGCTCCTCGGCGACAACGTCGTCGAGGCCTCCAACAACTTCCCCTGGTACGACGGCCCGACGGTCCTTGACGCGCTCGAAGCGAGCGAAGCGGGGGCGTGGGAGCACACGACGACCCAGGGTGCGCGTCTGCCCATCCAGTGGGTGCTTCGCCAACCGGGCGGCGGCCGTACCTACGCCGGCATGGTGAACGGCGACACGCTGCACGTCGGTGACCGGGTCACGCTGCTGCCGTCGAACGTCGAAACGACGATCACGTCGCTCAACTTCGGGGGCGACGAGCTTGAGAGCGCCACGGTTGGACTGGCCGCCGACGTGGGACTGGCTGCCGAAACCAACGCCGGACGCGGCGACCTCATCGCGACCGCTCCCTTGCCCCGGGTCACGAACGAACTAATGACGACGATCTGCTGGTTCGGCGAAAAGCCGCTCGTGATCGGTCAACGACTACGACTGAAGCACACGTCGAAGGTGACGCCGGTGCGCGTGAAGATCATTAACGGCGTGATCGACATTGAGAAACTCGACATCGACGAGTCAACGTCGCTCAACACCAACGACATCGGACTCGCGACGTTGCAGACGGCCGATCTTTTGGTGGTCGACGCCTACCGCGCCAACCGGGTCACCGGCAGCTTCGTGTTGATTGACGAGGCGACCAACGCCACGGTCGCGGCCGGCATGGTCGGCCACGCGTCGTTTCTTTAAAATTGCACCAGCATCGCAATCAGGGCCACCGCGATGAGGGCCAACAAGGTGTCAATCGATCGAGTGAGTGCACGTCCCCGTTCCGGTGTCGCGACGCCGTCGTGGGCGATGACTTCACCGGTGGCCCGCTCCTGGGGTAACGTCCTCGCTTCGAGGTGCCCCGCCGCCGCGAGGTAGGTCACCAGTCCCACGATGATCCAGGGCTTGGTCAGTGAGACTGAACTGTTGCCACTGAGTGACATGATCAGACCGGTAAT
>Ga0208586_1000208_pt1 | contig 23158 bp, 18 predicted proteins | sample NGESurshal072012_6_FD_184471 | JGI IMG/M metagenome (GOLD analysis project Ga0208586, IMG submission 184471) | Arctic peat soil microbial communities from Barrow, Alaska - NGEE Surface sample 53-3 shallow-072012 (SPAdes) | ecosystem: Environmental > Terrestrial > Soil > Wetlands > Peat ... | reverse complement strand
GGTGCCTGGTCCTGCGCACCGGGAGCCGGCGGCCAGCCCAGGCCGACCGTCACGGCACCTGCCACGGGCGGGCCAGCGGTACCGGCGGTCAGATCCGGTCGCGGGACCTGGGCTGCCCGATGTGGCCAGCCCAGGCCGGCCGTGGCCGCCATCATCAGCAGTTCACCTCATCCCCGCCGCTTCCGCGTCCCGGCCCGCCGCATCCCACCGCGCCCCATCTCCATCATGAGTCCTTGCCGGGCCGTCCGCACCCCGACTGCCGCGACTAGGTCGTGCCTAGCCGTCACCCCGTCGTTTCTCCGGCTCGCGGCTTCGCCCTGAGCCGCCCGGCGCGCCAGCCGCCCCGCGTCCCGACAGCTTCCGGCCCGAGCGCTTGTCGCCCGCTCGCGGCCCGCGGCCCCCTACAGCGAGGCGCTGTCGCGCCGGGGCGGCGAACTTCACCACCGTGACCGGCGGATCGACCTTCCCGCTGCCGACCTCGACCAGCGCCACATCGCTGACCCCGAGTCGCCGGAGTGCCAGCCGGGCCTGCGCCACCTCGTCTCGCGCGCTGGCCCCCTTGATGGCCAGCACGGTGCCACCCGGGCGGCACAGCCCGACCGCCCACCCGGCGAGCTTGCCGAGGGGGGCGACAGCCCGCGCGGTCACGATGTCGGCGGATAGCTGGCCGGCCAGGTCCTCCGCTCGCCCGCGGACCACCCGCACCCTGGCCAGGTCGAGGGTGTCCACGCACTCCTGCAGGAAGGCCACCCGGCGAGCCATGGGCTCCACCAGCGTGATGTCGGCCTCCGGCCGCAGCAGCGCGAGCACGATCCCGGGCAGGCCGGCACCGGAACCCAGGTCGATGAGCGTGCACCGGCGCGGTACCAGGTCGGCGATCGCCGCGCAGTTGAGGATGTGCCGGTCCCAGATCCGCCCGGCCTCGGCTGGCCCGACGAGCCCGCGTTCCACGCCGGGGCCGGTGAGCAGTTCCGCGTAGCGCACCGCGGCGGGTAGTGCGTCACCGAACATCCCGGCCGCACCCGGTGGGGTCACCTCCGGCACCATCTGCTCCGTTCCGGGACGTCAGCCAGCGGGCAGGACGACGACCCGGCGATCGGGCTCCTCGCCCTCGGACTCACTGCGCAGGCCGGCCGCCGCCACCGCGTCGTGCACGATCTTGCGCTCGAACGGGTTCATGGCCCATAGGCGCTTGGGCTGACCGGTCCGCTTGACCTCGTCCGCGGTGTCCTTGCCCGTCTCGGCCAGCTCGGTGCGCCGCCGCCGCCGGTACCCGCCGACGTCCAGCATCATCCGGGTGCGCACGCCCGTCTGCCGGTGCACCGCCAGCCGGGTCAGCTCCTGGAGCGCCTCCAGGACCTCGCCCCGCTGGCCGACGAGCTCGTCCAGGGTGGCACCGACCACCGAGACGAACGCCCGCTCGCCCTCGACGTCCATGTCGATATCGCCGTCCAGGTCCGCGACGTCCAGCAGGCCCTCGATGTAGTCGGCCGCTATCTCGCTCTCGGCCTCGAGATCGGCCAGGCTCGGGCCGCGCGCGGCCTCCGCGTCCGCCAGGTCGGCCTGCGGGGCGCCATTGTCTGAGCCCTCGTCCTCGAACTCGTCATCCCCGGACTCAGTGTCGTCCGCGGACTCAGTGTCGTCCGCGGACTCAGTGTCGTCCGCGGACTCGCCGCCCGCATCGGGTGCCTCCGCGACCATCACATCACCCGGGTCGGCTGGCTCGGCCACGGCCTGGGCCGACGCCTCCGACTCGCCGGACACGTGACGCTCCTCGTCAGGCTCGGCCACCACATTCTCCCCTTGCCTCACGCCAGGCCCTCCTCAGATCTGCATCTCCATGTGCTGGCCACCTCCGCGCGCGCTCACAGCCAGCCACGGCTGTCGGCAGGAGAGCGAAACTCTCCGCCGTCAGCCAGCTGGCCGGCCAGCGCCTCAGCGCTTGCCAGATCGCTTGCTGCGAGACTGGCGCTGCCGCTGCTGCCTCACGAGCTTAGCTTCGGGTGCCTCCGGCGGCGGCTCGGGCTCGGAACGACCCCGGCCAAGCTTGCGGAGCATCCCGCCACCCGAGGTACCGCCGCCGGCAGTCGCGCCGCCCGTGGCCGCACTCGGGGTCGTTGCGCCCTGCACCTTGCTGCTTTGCACCTTGCCGCCCTGCGGCTTGCCACCCTGCACCTTGCCGTTCTGCACCTTGCCGTTCTGCACCTTGCCGCCGGGGGCCTTGCCATCCTGGGCTACGCCGCCATTGTCGCCGGCCTGGCCTGCTCCGGACCCGTTGACGGCCGGGGATGCCCGGCCTGCGCGGGGCGCGAGCGCCCTGGCCCCGACGCCGCCCACCGCGGGGGCCGGGGTCACCGTGCCGTCGGCGGACGGCGGGGCGTAGGGGTAACGCTTGAACAGCGCCCACTGCTGGACCAGGGTCCACAAGTTGGTGGTCACCCAGTACAGGACCAGCCCGAACGGCCAGTACAGACCGGTCAGCGCGAAGAACGGCATGATGTAGGCCATGTACTTCTGCGACTGGCCCATCGGGTTGTCCGGGGTCGCAGCCGGCATCATGCCGCGCTTCATGCTCTGGCGGACGGTCAGGTAGGTCGTGATCATGCTGACCACGACCGCGCCGACGATGACCACCTTGGCGTGGAAGGGCACGTACAGGCCATGCGCGAACAGGACCTTGTCGGCGATGCTGACGCCCAGGATCTTGGCCTGCTTGGCGCTGCGCACCATGGCCAGCGGCATGCCGTACTTGGGGACCTGACCCGGAACCCAGTAGGCGATCGCCCGCAGCACGCTGAACAGCGAGAAGAACAACGGCAGCTGCGCCACGACCGGGAGGCACCCCATCAGCGGGTTGACCCCCGCCTCCTGGTAGAGCTTCATCGTCTCCTGGTTGAGCGTCTGCTTGTCGCCCTTATATCGCTTGCGCAGCGCCGCCATCTGCGGCTGCAGGGACGTCATCTTCCGGGTGGTGTGCATCTGCTTGATGAACAGCGGCACCATGATCAGCCGCATGGCGACCACGAGGATGACGATCGTCAGCGCCCAGGTCCACCCGCTGGTCGGACCGAAGATGGGGCTCAGGAAGTTGTAAATCTGCGTCAGGACCCAGGCAACGGCCTGATACAGGGCGTTCAGTGGATTACCCACCTGCTAGCTCCCTTGCGCTCTGTTCAGAAAATTCCGGGTCCGCAGCGTCCGCGCCGGCGGCGGCCCGGCCCCTGGCCGGCCTGGCGGGCGGGACCGGATCAAGGCCCCCGGCGTGGAACGGGTGGCAGCGGCCGAGCCGCCGGGCCGCCAGCCAGGAGCCGCGCAGGGCGCCGTGCACCTGCACTGCCTCCAGCGCGTAGGCGCTGCAGGAGGGGTAGAAACGGCACGATGGCCGCAGCAGCGGGCTGATCAGGCGCCGGTACCCCGTGATCAGCAATACCAGCACCCAGGCCGCGGCGGACTGCCTGCCTGGCGCCTGCCGGCTGCCTGTGCTTGTCCTGCCTGCGGTCGTCACCGACACAGTGCCCTATCCTGCCGCCGGAGCAGTGCTGTGATTACCAGGTCGAGTTCGGCGGCGAGATCCTCCTGGCGTGCCGTCGCGGCGCGGGGATTAGCGCGCAACACAAGCAGGCTACCTCCCGGAAGCGACGCCAGATGACCACGGGCCAGGTGCCTGAGCCGCCGGCGCACCCGGTTTCGCACCACAGCCGGGCCGACAGCGCGGCTGACGACGAAACCGACCCTGGCCGGCTCACCCGCCGGGCGGACCAGCAGATGCCCGGAGATCAAGGGCTTACCGGCCCGACTGCCCCCGCGGACGGCAGCGGAGAACTCGCGGCTGCGCCGCAGCCGGGCGGCCGCGGGAAGCATCGGCAGTCACCGTTCCGAGCCAGCGTCAGTCAGACGCTGACGCGCGCGCGGCCCTTCCGCCGCCTGGCGGCGAGGACAGCCCGGCCTGCCCGGGTGCGCATACGCAGCCGGAAGCCATGCGTCTTGGCACGGCGACGATTGTTCGGCTGGAACGTACGCTTACTCACCAGAACTCCAGGTGCTGCGGGTATCTAGGCTGCGGGTCAACCTGCGGGTCTACTTCAGGGCCGGTCCCCGGGCGGCATGAGGCCATGCTTCACCTGCGCGGGACTAGCCGGGCTAACAAACGCTACTCACCCCGGCCGCCCCGGTCAAACTGGCCGGGGCGGCGGCCCGGTGCCGGCTGGCCGGGGCAGTTTGACCGGGGCGGCTATTACCCCTGGCCGGCTATGACCCTGGCCGTTTGCCAACCGAGCCGGGAAAGGCGGCCCTAGGCTGTGGATAGCGGGGCCGGGCGCAGGGAGCAGTCATGTGTCCCGTGGCGTCAGCCATGTCCAGCCGGACAGCGCGCGCCCTGCTGCAGCAGCGCACCTCTGCAACGTGCACATGCTGTGGAAAAACCTGTTGATCATATGTGGGGGCGCGAGGTGAGCTGCTAGTGAGAGAAGACGACCTCGCGGAAGTCTGGGCCCGGTCCCTGGCCGATCTCGCGGACATGCAGATTGAGCCGCACCAGCGAGCATGGCTCCAGCTCACCCGGCCGCTGGGCCTGGTCGAGAACACCGCGCTCATCGCGGCGCCCAACGATTTCGTCAAGGAGCAGCTGGAGACGCGGCTGCGGGCCCTGATCACCAACGCGCTGTCTCGCGAGCTGGCCCGCAGCATCCAGCTCGCGGTCACCGTCGACCCGGCCGCGACCGCCGGTCCCGGCGGGATGGCACCGCCACCGCGGCACCCGGAGCCAGGCCAGCTGCGCCACGCGGCCGACTCCGACGAGGACCCCCGGCTGACCGCCCCGCGCGGCCTCGGGGCGAGCAGCGGCGGCTACGACGGTTCCGTTACAAGTGGTGATGGCAGTTCCGGCGGACACGGCCCCGGCACGCTCGATGATGGCCCCGAGGACCACGGGACCCTCGACCAGCACACCCCCGCCCACCGCACCGCTGACCAGCGCCACCCTGACCAGCGCCACCCTGACCACGGGGGGTCCGGCTACCGCCCCGGCGGACCCGGGAACAACGGCGGCCCTGACTTCCCGGGCGCCGGGCTGCGGCCGCAGATCCGGCCGGGCCGGCTGGATGACCTCGAGGCCGCCGGCTCGGCTCGCGGGAACGGCGCTGACCGCGCTCCTGGTGACCAGCGCCGGGGCCTGGGGCGTCCCGGCGACCTCGAGGACCACCGGCCGGGGCCGGCCGATCCCACCGGTCCCAGCAGCATCCCGTCGCTGGCCGGCGGCGCGGGCGGGCATGTCGGCGGGCACGCCGTGCCCCGCCCGGCCCAGGCCAGGCTGAACCCGAAGTACACCTTCGAGACCTTCGTGATCGGCTCCAGCAACCGGTTCGCTCACGCGGCCGCCGTCGCCGTCGCCGAGGCTCCCGCCAAGGCCTACAACCCGCTGTTCATCTACGGCGACTCCGGCCTGGGCAAGACGCACCTGCTGCACGCCATCGGACACTACGCTCAGAGCCTCTACCAGGGGCTCAAGGTGCGGTACGTGAGCTCGGAAGAGTTCACCAATGACTTCATCAACATGATCCGGGACGGCAAGCAGGACGGCTTCCGGCGCCGCTACCGGGATGTCGACGTCCTGCTGGTGGACGACATCCAGTTCCTGGAGAACAAGGAAGGCACCCAGGAGGAGTTCTTCCACACGTTCAACACGCTGCACAACGCGAGCAAGCAGATCGTCATCTCCAGTGACCGTGCCCCCAAGCGCCTGGTCACCCTGGAGGACCGGCTGCGCAGCCGGTTCGAGTGGGGACTGCTGACCGACGTGCAGCCGCCCGAGCTGGAGACGCGCATCGCGATCCTGCGCAAGAAGGCGGTGCAGGACCGGCTCAACGCGCCGCCCGAGGCCCTGGAGTACATCGCCAGCCGGATCTCCACGAACATCCGCGAGCTGGAGGGCGCGCTCATCCGGGTCACTGCCTTCGCCAGCCTGAACCGGCAGAGCGTCGACCTGCAGCTGGCCGAGTTCGTGCTCAAGGACCTGATCCCGGAGGCGCACGGGCCGGAGATCACCGCGGCCACCATCATGGGCCAGACCGCGTCCTACTTCGGGCTGTCCATCGACGACCTGTGCGGCACGTCGCGCTCCCGGGTGCTGGTGACGGCGCGGCAGATCGCCATGTACCTCTGCCGCGAGCTGACTGACCTGTCGCTCCCGAAGATCGGCCAGCAGTTCGGCGGCCGGGACCACACGACGGTGATGCACGCGGACCGTAAGATCCGGTCCCTGATGGCCGAGCGGCGCTCGATCTACAACCAGGTCACCGAGCTCACTAACCGGATCAAGCAGCAGGCTCTGTCGGGGTGATCGGGCAGTGACTGCTTCATCCACAGGCTGTTGCCGAAATGCTTCTAGCTGCAGGTATCACTCATCGTACGGTAATGACTACAGATTTCGGTCGGACCGCGCATACAGCGCACACAGGCTGTGGATGACGCTGTGGACGAGCTTGGGACATCCGGCGGATAACGTGGCCCAGCCCGGGGGTGACGGCGGGGTGGCCGTCCGCCGACAGCCTGGTGTCCACAGCGCCGCCACGGCCCGTACCCGGGTCCCGCGACCGGCTGTGGACGCGGCTCGCCGCGCTGACCTGGCCAGACCGCGACTGTCCCCGGGATCCACCGACCCTATGACGACTACGTTTCTCTCTCTATCAAAGAATCCACGTACCAAGCAGGCAGGCACCGGCCCGTGCCGAGCAGACCGCAGATCAGGAGGCGGCAGGTGAAGATCGTCCTCGAACGCGACGTGCTGGCCGAGGCGGTGGCCTGGACGGCACGAGCCCTCCCGGCCCGGCCCACGGTCCCGGTGCTGGCGGGCATCCGGCTGCACGCCGGAGCCGAGCTCACCCTGTCCAGCTTCGACTACGACGTGTCCGCGCAGGCGACGGTCCCGGTCACCACGCAGGAGGAGGGCTCCGCGCTGGTCTCGGGCCGGCTGCTGGCCGAGATCAGCCGCAGCCTGCCTGCCCGGCCGGTGCAGATCACCGCCGACGCGGGCCGGGCCGTGCTGACCTGCGGCAGTGCCACCTTCAACCTGCTGACGATGCCGGAGGACGAGTACCCGGCCCTGCCCGAGATGCCGCCCGCGGCCGGCTCGGTCGGCAGCGATGCCTTCGCCACGGCGGTCAGCCAGTCCGCCATCGCGGCCGGCCGCGACGACACCCTGCCCGCCCTGACCGGCGTGCGGATCGAGATTGAGGGCGACCGGCTGACCCTGGTCTCCACCGACCGCTACCGGCTGGCAGTCCGGGAACTGCGCTGGAACCCGCAGCGCCCCGACGAGTCCGCCGCGGTGCTAGTGCCGGCCCGCGCGCTCAGCGAGACCGCCCGGGCGCTGACCGCCGGCGCTGAGGTGTCGATCGCGCTGGGGCTCCCCGGTGGCGAGGAAGGCCAGGGCGGCGGCGACGGCATGATCGGGTTCGAGGGCGCCGGGCGGCGCACCACCACCCGGCTGCTGGGCGGCGAGTTCCCCCGTTATCAGGCGCTGCTGCCCGCCAGCCTGCAGACCACCGCGGAGCTGTCCACCAGCACCCTGGCCGAGGCCGTGAAGCGGGTGGCGCTGGTCGCCGAGCGCAATACCGCCGTCCGGCTGGCGTTCAGCTCCGGCCAGCTCGTGCTCGAGGCGGGCACCGGCGACGAGGCCCAGGCCCAGGAGGTCCTGGAGGCCAGCTTCGACGGGGACGACCTGGCCATCGCGTTCAACCCTGCCTACCTGCTCGACGGCCTGACCGCGATCGACTCCGACATCGTCCGGATCTCCTTCACCGAGCCCGGCAAGCCGGCGCTCATCACCGGCAAGCCGGGTCCCGACGGCCACCCCGACTACAGGTACCTGCTGATGCCGATCCGCCTCGGTGGCTAGGAAGCTCGGTGGCTAGGAAGCGGGCCGCTGGCGCCAGCCAGTACCCTCAGCAGGCGTGCACCTGACCCGGCTGGCGCTGACCGACTTCCGCTCCTACGCGGCGGCTGACGTGCGCCTGGAGCCAGGAGTGAGCACCTTTACCGGCTCGAACGGACAGGGCAAGACTAACCTGGTCGAGGCCGCCTGTTACGCGGCCGCCTTCGCCAGCCACCGGGTGGCCGCCGACGCGCCCCTGGTGCGCCATGGCGCGGAGCGGGCCATCATCCGCGCGGCCGTCACCGGCGGCGGCCGTGACAACCTGGTGGAGATCGAGGTCAACCCGGGCCGGGCGAACCGGGTCCGGCTCAACCGCACGCCGCTGCCGCGCCCGCGCGATGCCCTGGGCGTGCTGCGCTGCGTGCTGTTCGCGCCCGAGGATCTCGCGGTCGTCAAGGGCGACCCGGATCAGCGCCGCCGTTACCTGGACGACCTGCTGGTCGCGAACCGGCCCCGGTACGCCGGGATCCGCGCCGATTACGAGCGCGTGGTCCGGCAGCGGTCGGCGCTGCTCAAGTCGGCCAGGGCCCGGGGCGGCGGGGTGCCGCACGGCCTGGAGGTCTGGGACGACCAGCTGATCGCGGTCGGCGCGGAGCTCACCGCGGGGCGGCTGGAGCTCGTCCAGGCCATCCGCCCCCTGGTGGCCGCGGCGTACAGCGCGGTGTCGGGAGCGGACCTGGACACCACGATCGCCTACCGGCCGTCGTTCCGGGCCGACGAGGAGCCCGCGCCGGAGAAGGAGAAGCTCGCCGCCGCGATGCGCGAGGCGCTGGAGCGCAGCCGCCGGGCCGAGCTGGAGCGCGCCGTCTGCCTGGTCGGGCCGCACCGCGATGAGCTGGAGCTACGGATCAGCGACCTGCCGGCGCGGGGTTATGCCAGCCACGGCGAGTCCTGGTCCATGGCGCTCGCGCTGCGGCTGGCCGCGTTCGAGGTGCTGCGGGCGGGCGGCGAGGACCCGGTGCTGATCCTCGATGACGTCTTCGCTGAGCTGGACGTCGGCCGCCGGGGCCGCCTGGCCGACCTGGTCGCCGGGACCGACCAGGTCCTGGTGACCGCCGCGGTCGGCGCCGATGTCCCGGCGGAACTGTCCGGGCGCAGGTTTACCGTGGCAGGCGGGGTGATCACCGATGGCTGAGGACGGGGCGGCGGCCGGGGCCCGGCCGGCTGGCACCGACCGGGCCCGGCTGGCCCGCGAGGCACTGGCGGGCGTGAAGGCCGATGCCCTGGCCAGGGGGAACCGGCCCGCGGCACCGGACCGGACCGGGAAGGAACGGAACTCAGGTGCCGGTGCGCCGCCGAGGCCGGGCCGCCGGGAGCGCCGCGAGGACCCGCAGCCGCTGACGGCCGCCCTTGACGGCCTCATCAGTGATCAGGGCTGGGCCCTGGCCGCCGCCACCGGGTCGGTTTTCGGCCGGTGGGCGGAAATTGTCGGAGCGGACCTGGCCGCGCATACCACGCCCGACTCGCTGACCGACGGCGAGCTGACCGTGACCGCCGACTCCACCGCGTGGGCGACTCAGCTGCGCCTGCTGGCCGGTCAGCTGGTGCGCCGGCTCAACGTGGAACTGGGCGACGGCGCCGTGCGCCGGGTCAAGGTCCGCGGCCCGGCGAGCGCTCCGCGGCGCCCCGGGGAGTGGAGGGTACGCGGTAGTCGCGGCCCACGTGACACGTACGGCTGAGCCTGACGGTTCGCCCAGGTAAAATAGCGATGCGCACCTGGGCGGACGCACCACGGAGTTCGGCGTCTGCCTGGTGTTTGCCTGTTCCAGGAGGAGCTTCGACTTTGTCCTATGACGCGCGTTCCATCACGGTTTTGGAGGGCCTGGAGGCTGTTCGTAAGCGCCCGGGTATGTACATCGGCTCAACGGGTGAGCGCGGACTGCATCATCTGGTCCAAGAGGTCGTCGATAACGCCGTTGACGAGGCACTGGCGGGCTACTGCGACCACATCGAGGTCACGCTGCTGCCCGACGGTGGCGTCCGGGTCTCCGACAATGGCCGCGGCATCCCGGTCGACAACCACCCGATCGAGAACCGCCCGGCGCTGGAGATCGTGCTGACCACCCTGCACGCGGGCGGGAAGTTCGACAGCAAGTCCTACGCGGTCTCCGGCGGCCTGCACGGCGTCGGGGTCTCGGTGGTGAACGCGCTGTCCTGGCGGCTCGAGGTGGAGGTCCGGCGCGACGGCTACGTCTGGTACCAGAGCTACGAGCGCAGCGAGCCGACCGGCCCGGTGCGGCGCGACGAGCCGACCGACGAGCACGGGACGACCATCACGTTCTGGCCGGATCCGGACATCTTCGAGACCACCGAGTGGTCGTTCGAGACGCTGTCGCGCCGCCTGCAGGAAATGGCCTTCCTCAACCGGGGCCTGGCCATCACGATCACTGACGAGCGTCCCGATCACATCGACGGCGACCTGCACATGGTCCTGTACCGCTACGACGGCGGCATCGCGGATTTCGTGCGCTACCTCAACGCGTCCAAGGAGCCGGTCCACGACTCAGTGGTCGAGTTCGGCGAGGACGGGCCCGGGATCGCGGCCGAGGTGGCGATGCAGTGGACCGGGGCCTTCTCCGAGTCGGTGCACACCTTCGCCAACACGATCAACACCGCTGAGGGCGGCACGCACGAGGAGGGCTTCCGCTCGGCGCTGACGACGATCGTCAACCGGTACGCCCGGGAGCAGAAGCTGATCCGGGAGAAGGACGAGAACCTCACCGGTGACGACGTCCGCGAGGGCCTGACGGCCATCATCCACGTCAAGCTGGCCGAGCCCCAGTTCGAGGGCCAGACCAAGACCAAGCTCGGCAACACCGAGGCCAAGTCGTTCGTCCAGCGCGTCTGCAACGACCACCTGCGGGCCTGGTTCGAGAGCAACCCCGGTGAGGCCAAGGCCATCATCATCAAGTGCACGCAGGCGGCACGGGCCCGGGTCGCGGCCCGGCAGGCCCGTGACCTGACCCGCAAGAGCCTGATGGGCGGCTCGGGGCTGCCTGGCAAGCTGGCCGACTGCCAGTCTGGTGACCCGTCGCAGTGCGAGATTTACGTGGTCGAGGGCGACTCGGCAGGCGGCTCGGCCAAGGGCGGCCGGGACCCGCATTTCCAGGCCATCCTGCCGATCCGCGGCAAGATCCTGAACGTCGAGAAGGCCCGGATCGACCGGGTGCTCAAGAACACCGAGGTCCAGGCGATGATCACCGCGCTGGGCACCGGCATTCACGACGAGTTCGACATCGCCAAGCTGCGTTACCACCGGATCATTCTGATGGCGGACGCTGACGTGGACGGCCAGCACATCACCACGCTGCTGCTGACGCTGCTGTTCCGGTTCATGAAGCCGCTGATCGAGGCCGGTCACGTCTACCTGGCCCAGCCGCCCCTCTACAAGATCAAGTGGGAGGGCCGCGCCGTGCTGCCCGGCTACGCCTACTCGGACCGGGAGCGGGACGCGGTCATCGAGGCCGGGATCGCCGAGGGCCGCAAGGACCCCCGGCCGCGCGACGGCGTGCAGCGATTCAAGGGCCTCGGTGAGATGAACGCGACCGAGCTGTGGGAGACCACGATGGACCCGGCCACCCGGCTGCTGCGGCAGATCACCGTGGACGACGCGGCGCAGGCCGACGAGCTGTTCACCGTGCTGATGGGCGAGGACGTCGAGGCCCGGCGCGCGTTCATCCAGCGCAACGCCAGGGACGTCCGCTTCCTGGACATCTAGACATCAAAAACGCGGATCCGTGCCCAGACAACGGACGGCAAAGGGGTCCGGGGGACGAAGCCCTCCCGGCCTGGGGGTCCGGGGGTTACCCCCCGGCCTAGCAACGAAAGGAACTGCAAGTGCCCGACGTGAGCACGCCCGACGCTCCCTCGGGGGGGCATCGCACTGAGCCGGTCGACATCCAGGTCGAGATGCAGCGCAGCTACATCGACTACGCGATGTCGGTCATTGTCGGCCGCGCGCTGCCTGACGTGCGGGACGGGCTAAAGCCCGTGCACACCCGCATCCTGTACGCGATGTACGACGGCGGGTACCGCCCCGACCGCGGCTACTTCAAGTGCGCCCGGGTCATCGGCGAGGTGATGGGGAACTACCACCCGCACGGTGACTCGGCGATCTACGACGCGCTGGTCCGGCTGGCCCAGCCGTGGGCCATGCGGATGCCGCTCATCGACCCGCAGGGCAACTTCGGCTCGCCCGGCAACGACCCGGCGGCCGCGCACCGCTACACCGAATGCCGCCTGGCCCCGCTGGCCATGGAGATGCTGCGGGACATCGATAAGGAGACCGTCGATTTCCGGCCGAACTACGACGGCCGCTCGTCCGAGCCGGTCGTGCTGCCCGCCAGGTTCCCCAACCTGCTGGTCAACGGCTCGGAAGGGATCGCGGTCGGGATGGCCACGAAGATCCCGCCGCACAACCTGCGCGAGGTGGCCGCCGGCGCCCAGTGGTTCCTGGAGCACTACGAGGCCACCGACGAGGAGCTGCTCGAGGCCCTGATGGAGCGGATCAAGGGGCCGGACTTTCCCACGGCCGCCCAGATCGTCGGCCGTCGCGGCATCAGGGATGCCTACACCACCGGCCGCGGCTCGATCACCATGCGGGCCGTCGTCGAGGTGGAGGAGGACCGCAAGGGCCGGATCAACCTGGTCGCCACCGAGCTCCCCTTCCAGGTCAATCCCGACAACCTGGCCCTGAAGATCGCCGAGCTGGTCCGCGAGGGCCGCCTGGCCGGCATCGCCGACGTGCGCGACGAGAGCAGCAACCGGGCGGGCCAGCGGCTGGTGATCGTGCTCAAGCGCGACGCCGTGGCCAAGGTCGTCCTCAACAACCTCTACAAGCACACGCAGCTGCAGGACACGTTCGGCGCGAACATGCTGGCCCTGGTCGACGGGGTGCCGCGCACCCTCCGGCTGGACCAGATGATCCGGTACTGGGTCACGCACCAGATCGAGGTCATCGTCCGGCGGACCCGCTACCTGCTGCGCAAGGCGCAGGAGCGCGCGCACATCCTGAGCGCCCTGCTCAAGGCCATGGACCGGATCGACGCGGTGATCGCGCTGATCAGGGCGAGCGACTCGGCCGCGGCCGCCCAGCAGGGCCTGATGGAGCTCCTGGAAATCGACGAGATCCAGGCCCGGGCCATCCTCGACATGCAGCTGCGCAAGCTCGCCGCCCTGGAGCGCCAGCAGCTCCTGGACGAGTACGAGGAGCTGATGGCGCACATCCGCGACTACGAGGACATCCTGGCCTCGCCGGAGCGGCAGCGGCAGATCGTCGCCACGGAGCTGGGCGAGATCACCGCCCGGTACGGAGACGACCGGCGGACCGAGATCATCGCCTACGACGGCGACATGTCCATCGAGGACCTGATCGCCGAGGAGGACATGGTCGTCACGATCACCCGCGGCGGCTACGCCAAGCGCACCAAGACCGACCTGTACCGGGCGCAGCGCCGCGGCGGCAAGGGCGTGCGGGGCGCGCAGCTGCGCACCGATGACATCGTCGACCACTTCTTCGTGACGACGACGCACCACTGGATCTTGTTCTTCACCAACAAGGGCCGGGTGTACCGGGCCAAGGCCTATGAGCTGCCCGATGCCGGCCGTGACGCGCGGGGCCAGCACGTAGCCAACCTGCTGGCGTTCCAGCCCGACGAGCGGATCGCCCAGGTCCTGGCGCTGCGGGACTACAACGTCGCGCCGTACCTGGTCCTGGCCACGTCCTCCGGCCTCGTGAAGAAGTCACGCCTGACCGACTTCGACTCCCCCCGCTCGGGCGGCATCATCGCCATCAACCTGCGCGAGGACGACGAGGTCATCTCGGCGCGCCTGGTATCGGCCGAGGATGATCTCCTGCTGGTCAGCAGGCACGCCCAGGCCATCAGGTTCCATGCCAACGACGAGGCGCTGCGGCCGATGGGCCGCGCCACATCCGGCGTGATCGGCATGCGGTTCACCGACGGCGACCGCCTGCTGGGCATGTACGTCGTCAGCGAGGGCGCCGATGTCCTGGTGGCGACGGGCGGCGGCTACGCGAAGCGGACGCCGGGTGACCAGTACCCCGTGCAGGGACGAGGCGGCCAGGGGGTGCTGACCGCGCGGATCGTCGAGGCCCGCGGTGAGCTGGTCGGTGCCCTGATGGTGCATCCCGAGGACGAGGTGTTCGCGATCACCTCGGCAGGCGGGGTGATCAGGACCTCGGCAGGCGAGATCAAGCAGTCGGGCCGGCAGACCATGGGCGTGCAGCTGGTGAACCTGGCCAGCGGGCAGAGCCTGGTCGCTATCGCCCGTAATGCCGAGTCGGCGGTGAACGGTAACCTGGACGATGATGTCGAGCCCGGCGGGCTGGACGAGGCCGCGGATGGTTTTGCGGCTGCCCCCATGGGCACTGCTGATTCAGGGGCGGCGGGCGTCGCTCCGGATCAGGAAACTAGTGATGACGATGAGTCCCCAGCTCAGGGCGGCCCATCCGAAGATACGGACAGATAACTGTCGCCCCCGGTCAGGCCGACTGACGGTATCGTGCCGGGAGTGACCCCAAGATGGGGACACTTCCGGGGATAGTGAGCTGCGGGGGCTTAGGAAGATGGCCGTGAGCCGGAAGTTGCAACGAACCGGTACATTCGGACGTCTTACTAGTGTGATCGCAGACGGTGGGAAGACGTCCGGCAAGCAGAGCCCGCATCCTGGGGATAACCTCAGCTCAGGAGAAGGCTCGGAGGAGGACGGGGTGGAGAACCGCTCGGAGCCAGAAGACTGGCTGACCGACGGCAGTCCTGACGCTGCCGGTTCCGGACCGGACGTCAGTCCGGCCGCCGGAGTCACGACCGTTCCACCGCTGCCCGGTGCCGGATCCTCGGCGGCGGGCGAGAAGTCGGACGCCGCCCACAACAGCTCGTCCGCGTCGGTCTCGGCCGGATCTGCGGACCAGGACTCCTGGGAGCCACGGGGGTCGGCTAACGGCGCCTCCCCTAACGGCGGCTCTGGTAACGGATCCTCCGGCAATGGCGGGTCTGCCGCCTTCAGTAACGGCGGGCCCAGCGCGGCAGACCGGCCTGCGCCGGACGCCGGCCAGGGCCCGGCCATGGTCTCGACTGCCGGCCCGGCCGCCGGAGTCGCGGGAGCCCCCCTTATGTCAGCTCCGTACGCCTCATCAGACTCCTCTCGCGGACCGCAGGCTACTGCGCCGTTCTCCAGCCCGACCAAGTCGCGGATCAGGCCCACCCGGCCCGGCAAGGCGCCCAGGACCCAGCAGGCGGCCAGCGGAAGGCGGCCGGCCCCGGCCGGCTTCCAGCCTCAGGGCGGACCGTCCAGCCGGAAGGCCCAGCTGGCGATCGCCCGGATCGAGCCCTGGTCGGTGATGAAGTTCAGCTTCATGATCTCTCTGGTGGGCTGGGTCATCCTGTTCGTCGCCGTGGCGCTGATGTACTACGTCCTGCAGAAGATCGGCGTCTTCACCAGCATCGAGAGGACTGTCGGCCTGGTCACCGCGAGCAAGAACCGGTCCGGTACCAATGCCTCGAGCTGGTTCTCCGCGTCCAGGGTGCTGGGCTACACGATGCTGGTCGGCGCTGTGAACGTCATCCTCATCACGGCCCTGGCGACCATCGGCTCGGTCCTGTACAACCTCGTCACCATGCTGGCGGGCGGAATTGAGGTCACGCTCAAGGAGACCGACTGAACGTCTGGCCGCGGTTTGCGGTAACCTAACTCGGCGTGCCGGCCAGATTTGTCCGCGCGCATGGGCCTGTAGCTCAGCTCGGTTAGAGCGCTTCCCTGATAAGGAAGAGGTCGATGGTTCAAGTCCATCCAGGCCCACCCAACGAAACCGGAGGTCAGCAGCATTCTGCCTGACCCCCTCACGATTCGCCCTCACTACCTTGTGCCATATCTGTGCCAGATGCAGTGGCGTCCGTGTCGTCGACGATCATCTGGCCTGCGAGTTCTCCCATCGCGTCGGCAACGCTCCGCGCCGCTCCACGCTGCCGTGCAGGTAGATCAGCGCGGCACGAGTGCTGCTGTGGCCCATCCGGTCCATCAGCTCCCGGAGCGGGGCGCCGGACTCGGCGGTCAGGTTGTTGCCCGTATGGCGCAGATCGTGGAAGTGAGTAGCCGGAAGCTCGGCGGCCTCGATGGCCTTTAGCCAGATCCGTCGCCGGAAGTTGCTATGCCGCAGGGGTGTTCCGTTCGGACTGGTGAAGACGAGCGCGCCATCCGGTGAGGCGGTGAAGCGCTCAAGGTGATCGGCCAGTTCGGCGCTGATCAGCTCGGGATAAACGACCATGCGGCGGCCAGCATCGGACTTTGGCGGCCCGAAGGCATGGCCGCCGCCGGATAGGTGAGTGAGGGTCCGCTGCACCCGGACGGTGCGAGCCGTTAGGTCAATGTCGGACCGGCGCAGGGCGGCTAGCTCGCCCCACCGCAGGCTGGTGAAGACGCCAAGCAGTACCATCGCCCGGTACCGGGGATCGATGACGCTAGCGAGCGTGAAGACCTGGCGGACCGTAAGGACCTCACGTTCTGGTGATCGGTCATGTGCTGCGCCCTTGATGCGACACGGGTTACGCCGGCCGAGCCCGTCATCCACAGCCGTGTTCATGATGGCCTTAAGCAGGCGGTACGCCTTCGCAGCCGTGACCGGGCTTGCTCCCCGCCGCTGCTCTTGGTCGTGCGGGCCGGGCCGATGAGAACGGCTCATGATCGCGGTCTTAGGTGTGCGGCCGTGGCCGCTCTATGACCGGCGGGCAGCGGTGCCCGTTGAACAGCGGAGGTTGGAATGGCGAAGCTGGTCTACTCGGCGATCGCATCGCTTGACGGATGCATCGAGGACAAGCAGGGCAAGTTCGACTGGGGGGCGCCCGATGACGAGGTGTTCGCGTTCGTCAATGACCTGGAGCGCCCGATCGGCACCTACCTGTACGGGCGCCGGATGTACGAGACGATGGTGTTCTGGGAGACCGCGAACTCCAGCGGCGATCAGCCTGCCGTGACCCGGGACTTCGGGGAGATCTGGCGGGCGGCCGCGAAGATCGTGTACTCCCGGACGCTTCAGGCGCCATCGAGCGAGCGGACGCGGATCGAGCACGATTTCGACCCCGCAGCGATCAGGCGGCTCAAGGAGTCCTCGGACCGCGACATCACGGTCGGTGGTGCCGGGCTCGCGGGCGAGGCGATGGCCGCGGGCCTGGTTGATGAATGCCGCCTGTTCCTGCTCCCGGTCGTCGTCGGCGGCGGAAAGCGAGCACTGCCTGACGACGTTCGCGTCCAGCTCGAGCTCCTGGCAGAGCGCCGCTTTCGAAGCGGCGTCGTCTCCCTCCACTACCGGATACGCGGCTGACCTGGACCGGCGGGAGCCAGGTCGACATCTTCCTGGATCCCTGTAACGGCACACGGCTAAATGCGAAAGTCGAGTGTCAAGAAGAGATTGACGGCCGTGGCGGCATGCCTTCGCGTGGCCGAGCTGCAGGACGGCTGGTAGCGGGCCAGTCCGAGATGATCTGATAAGGAAGAGGTCGATGGTTCAAGTCCATCCAGGCTCACCCAGGTCACAGCCCTAGCCATCATCTGGCCCTAGAGTTGGCGCTACAAGCTGTAGGGCCACCCCAGAAGCGGCAGAACCCCCGGAGGCCCAATCTCCGTGGGGGTCTGTCACTTTGTCAGCGAGGATCAGACCACCTGGCTCTGCGCGCCGGCATATCGCCTGCGCGACTGCGGGCTTCCGGTGCGAGGCGGCAGACCGCCGGAATGCGATAGAACAATTCCCGTGGACAGCGAACCAGCCCGCATCCGTCCTTATCAGCCGGATGACCTCGACGAGCTGTACCGCGTCTGCGTGCAGACCGCGGACAACGGCCAGGATGCAACGTCGATGTTCCGCGACCCCAGGCTGCCGGGACACGTGTATGCGGCGCCGTATGCCCTCTTCGAGCCGTCGCTCGCCTTCGTGGCCCAGGACGCGGGCGGTGTAGGCGGCTACGTCGTCGCGGCGCTAGACAGCCAGGCCTTCGAGCAGCGCCTTGAGCGTGACTGGTGGCCAGCACTGCGCGCGAGCCACCCGGAACCGTCGCAGGATCTGGCTGCGGGCTTGTCACGGCCGGAGCAGTTTGCGTTGCGTGCCATCCATCACCCGTGGGGCACGCCGGACGAGCTGGCCAGAGGCTTCCCGTCGCACCTGCACATCAACCTCATCCGGCGATTGCAAGGGCAGCGGATGGGGCGGCAGCTAATCGCGACAGTTATCTCAGCCCTTCGTGATCAGGATTCACATGGAGTGCATCTGCACGTCGGGCATGGCAACCAGCGGGCTGCCGGGTTCTACCGGCACATAGGGTTCGCCGAGCTTCCGGCCGACGATGTGCATGTCTTCGCCATGAATCTCGTGCATCTGGCCGAATAGACGGCGTTCAACCGGGGAAGTGAAAGTAACAGGAGTCTTCTTCGGCCGGGCAACACCGCCAGATGGGATACTGGCGCCCGTGAAAGTCGAGGACGCACAAGACGGACCAGTGAGCGCCGGAAGGCTGGTCCTGGACCGGTTCGCGTGGATAGAGGGTCACGCGGACATCTGGGCAGTGTTCCGTGATGCGACAGCTTTCCGATTGGTGGTCACGGCGCTCGCGGAGCAGTACAGGTCCGAAGCAATCACAGCCGTGTGCGGGATCGAATCCCGCGGTTTCTTGCTAGGCGCGCCGGTTGCGGTTGAGCTCAGAGCTGGTTTCGTGCCGATTCGCAAGACAGCCGGGCTGTTGCCGGGAGCCAAGGTCAGGTGCGCTACCGATCCTGACTACCGGGGTCAGTCATATGTGCTGCGGATGCAGCGGTCGGCGCTGAAGCCGGGCGATCGGGTGGTGCTCGTGGATGACTGGATCGAAACTGGCAGCCAGGTACGTGCGGCTGCCCAGATGATCATGGAGTGCGGCGCGGAACTTGTTGGTTGCAGCGTCATCGTGGATGACATGAGCGACGCGTTGCGGAGCAAGATGTGTCGTGTCAGCTCACTACTCCGAGCTGACGAACTTCCCGGTGAGGGCACTTAGGGCAACGCATCAAGTATGGCGGCTGGCCCATCCGCTAGACCAGCTCACAGGCCAGATCCCGGCTCCGGGATCTGGCCTTCCCCTGTGCAATGACGAGCCGGGTGTCTCAGCATGCAACAGGGATATGGGGCTAGACGGGGTACGCTCCGCGCAACGGTGCCGTCCGTTAACAGCCCGCGCAACGGGCCGACACCGTGGGGGATCTGCCCGGATCGAGCACTAGCTGGTGTCACCGCGGAGGACTTCATGTCAGCAGGCACCGGCCAGGCCGACGGCTCAGCGCCAGCCTCCCAGCCCGGCCGGCCGACAGTCGCGGTAGCACAGGTGGAGAACTGGCATCATGACCTGGTCGCGCTTATCGACAGCTGGGGCTGGATCCGCACGCTGAACGACCGGCTGACCGCCGTGGTCGGGCCGTGGCGCGAAAGGCACCAGGATAACCCGGTCCTTGAGCTGATGCACGGCGGCCGGTGGCTCGGTCACCCGCTGCATCCTGCCCTCAGCGACCTGCCGATCGGGCTGTGGGTCGGCGCCCTGATCCTGGATGTCACCGACCGCGACCTGGCCCCCGGGCGCGGGATTGACCCGGCGGCCCTGTTCAGCGCCACCGGCATCGCGGCCGCGGTCGCGACCGCGGCCACCGGTGTGGTCGATTGGACCGTCAGCGACGACGAGGATCGCCGGCTCGGCTTGTTCCACGGGGTGCTCAATACGGCGGCTCTCGGGCTGCAAGGCATGTCGCTGGCGGCCCGGCTGGCCGGTTACCGGCGCCCAGCCCAAGGGCTGGGCGCGGCCAGCCTGGCCGTCACTGGTGCCGCCGCCTACCTCGGTGGCCACCTGGTGTTCGCCAAGGCGGTGATGGTCAGCCGGGTGGCCGGGGCCGACGGGCCGCGGCGCTGGGTCCGGGTGATCGAGGAGGCCGAGATGCCGGACGACGTGCCCACCGGTGTGCAGGCCGATGGACGGCAGATCCTGCTGTACCGGCACGACGGCACCCTTCACGCGCTCGACAACCTGTGCAGCCACGCCGCTGGCCTGCTCAGCCGCGGCACTGTCGAGGGCCTGACCGTGACCTGCCCGCTGCACGGATCGCAGTACTGCCTGGCCGACGGCTCCGTCAGCCGCGGCCCGTCACATCAGCCGCAACCGGTGATACGCACCCGGGTCCGCAACGGCTGGATCGAGGTGCGTGGTAACCAGCCTGCCCGCCGTCGGCCCGTCAACGGAAGGAAATAGTCATGGCTTTTGTCATCGTTGCCAACCTCGACGACCTGGAGCCTGGCGAGACCCTGTTCGTCGAAGGGCTGCGAGAGCCGATCTGCCTGGTGCGCCTGGACGACGACGACGTCCGCGCGGTGCACAACACGTGCACTCACCAGCAGCAGCCCCTGCACGAGGGCACCGTGCAGGACGACGACACCCTGGTCTGCGCGTCGCATAACTCACGGTTCGACCTGACCACCGGCGAGTCGGTCGGCATTCCCGTGGTGCCCGCGCTGCCTGTCTACGCCTGCAAGATCGAGGGCGACGCGATTCTTGTCGACCTCGACCAGCAGCTCAACGACGCCCCCATCCCACACCACCCGTACCACTGATGAGGCGGGCAGGGGCAGGCAGCAGCCAGCGCCAGCACGACGCACGATCCTCGGAGCCGGGTGAACCGTTCATGGCATCAGGGCAGCTAGCAGCGTGGGGTGCTACGTGGTTGACACCTGCGGGAAGCCAACCGGGCTGCGATTGCCGTGCTGGTCCACGGCGCGCACGCCGAACTGCACGTTGTCCTTGGAGATGTTGAGCGTGACCGTGGTGACGTTGCCGACGGGGATCGCGGTGGTCCAGTCCGGCGACGTGGTCTCCCGCGACACGACCTCGTACCCCGCCAGGCTAGGTTCGGGGTTGGCGTTCCAGGTAAGCGTCGTGAGGTTGGTGCCGGCCAGGTTGGGGGGCGCCGTCACGTGGATCACCACATTCTTGGGCGTGCTCGGGCTGGTGGCCAGCGACCATAGCGCGGCCGCGTTCACGCGGGCTACCCGGGCGACGTAGTCGAAGTCCACGAACTGGATCAGGTCGCCGAACTGCACACCGTTGACCACCTGCGTGTTCTGGTGCTCGTGGGCAAAGTTCTCCCGCGGCTCGGTGAACCTGGCCGCCGGGTAACCCTGTCCCTGGAACGAGACGTGGTCGCTGGCGCGCAGGTACCGGTCGCGCCGCCAGATCAGCCGGATCTTCATGCCGGTCAGCTCGAACGGCGCCGCTTCCTGGACGAACCGGCCAAGCTGATGCGATACCCCGTCGTTCTCGCCGCCGACCGCCTGCATTGTCGATATCTGGGCGGGGGTCACGTTGGTCGGGATGCCCTCGACGAACAGCCGCACCGTGCGGGGGTCGGGCTTGGTGCCGTCCCACGCCTGGCTGGCACCGACGATGTCGTTGCTGAACATGCCCTGGACGTCGGCACCGGCCGCCGCCATCTGCTGCGCCATGAAGGTCGAGCCATACAGCCCCTGCTCTTCCCCGGCGACGGTGGCGAACACCAGGGTGCCGGGGAACTGGCGGGTGGCGAACACCCGGGCGAGTTCCAGCACGGCCGCCACGCCGGACGCATCGTCGTCGGCCCCGGGTGCGTCGCTGCTGAAGTCCAGCACGTCGGTCACACGCGAATCCAGGTGCCCGGTCATGACGTAGTACCGCTGCGGGGAAGCGGTCCCCTGCAGCGTCGCGATGACGTTGGTGATCGTGGTAGGCACCGGGATCCGGTTCGAGACCGGCTGCACGAATGTCTGCTTCTGCACCGTCATGCGGCCCGATGAGGTGGCCGCGATGGCCTGCATCTGCTGGTAGACCCAGGCCGTGGCCGCGCCGATGCCGCGCACCGGGTCGGTTTGGCTGGAGGCCGTATGCCGGGTACCGAACTGAGTCAGCCGCAGGATGGTGGCCTGGATGCGGCCAGGGTCGATCTCACGCAGCAAGGCCCGAAGATCACCAGAGTGGTGACCCTGCGTCAGGGCCGGCGGTCGGCCGGCCGTCGCGGCGCTGGCCGGCCCGGCAAGCGACACGATAGGAGCAGCGACGGCGCTAACGGCCGAGGCTGACAGAAACGCACGGCGGCTGGTGCCATTACGATCTTGAACGTCATTGTTCTCCATGCCCAGAACCAATGACAAACCATGCCAAAAGTCAACCCCTAAGCGAGCGGTCCCCCGTCCAGCCTTGCAGGTGGTGCTTGCCGGCCTGGCCCGCCTACCCAGATCGCGTGATCGACGGCTACTGTCGAGCTGGCAGTGCAGTCACCACGGCCACGGCGGAGGCTGGCCGCCACGGGAACATTGGTGACGGTCACCACTAAGACGTGCGACCTCGCACGTCATCTGAGCCCACTAGCTTCCTGGCGGATATAACGTGCCTGACGAAGATCATTTGTGGGCGGGATCGATGCCGGAGGCGTACGACCGATGGCTCGCGCCTGCCGTGTTTCAGCCATTCGCCGTCGACCTCGCCCAGCGGGCAGCCAGACTGTCCCCCCGCCGCGTGCTGGAGATTGCTGCCGGGACAGGAGTATTGACCCGCGAACTGGTCGCGGCGATCCCGGCGGCCGAGGTAACAGCGACGGACTTGAATGCGGCGATGGTCGAGTTCGGGTCACGCCAGGTGCCGGCGGCGGCGTGGCATGAGGCCGATGCCCTGCACCTGCCCTTCGACGACAAGCAGTTCGACCTGGTCGTCTGCCAGTTCGGTGTCATGTTCTTCCCGGACAAGGCCGCCGCTTTTGGAGAGGTGCGACGGGTCCTGACCGCCGGCGGCAGGTTGCTGTTTAGCGCCTGGGGCACCGTCGACACCCACGGCTTCGCCGCCGCGCTGATCGCCGGCGTCGAGCGTGTTTTTCCAGATCACCCGCCGGCGTTCATCATGGATGTGCCACACGGCTACTCCGACCCTGGCCGGGCAACTGCCGATCTGGCCGCTGGTGGCCTGGAGTGTGTATCGACTGAGTCAGTCACACTAGACGGACAGTCTGGCTCGGCCGCCGACATAGCTGTCGGGTTCTGCACCGGCACCCCGCTGCGGACGGCCATCGAGGCCCGTGGTGACCTCACGGCAACCACGGCGGTTGTCAGTGCTGAGATGACGGCACGTCTCGGCGGCGGGCCCGTGACCGCCAAGATGACCGCCTACGTCATCGAGGCTCGGCTAC
>Ga0208586_1000207_pt1 | contig 23208 bp, 20 predicted proteins | sample NGESurshal072012_6_FD_184471 | JGI IMG/M metagenome (GOLD analysis project Ga0208586, IMG submission 184471) | Arctic peat soil microbial communities from Barrow, Alaska - NGEE Surface sample 53-3 shallow-072012 (SPAdes) | ecosystem: Environmental > Terrestrial > Soil > Wetlands > Peat ... | reverse complement strand
TCGGTGAGACGCCCCGCCGTATCGAAGTCCCGCTGTTCCGAGTCGCGTCCAATAACTACTGAATATTTCCCGCCACAAAGACTCCGCTTCGTCCGCCGCCGGTGGCGCCTGCCGCCACCGTTGAAAGCCCATGCGCACGGCTGCCCGGCGAAGTTTACTTCGCCGGCACGATCGGCAACTGCACATAGCTTGAATGGTCGGGGCCAGTGTAAACGGTGTTTGTCGCACCGACGTGGTAGGTCTCGTCGTAGGCGCGGGAGGGCAAGCCTGCAGGGGAATAAGGTTGAACGTCGATCCGGAGCCGGCAACCTTTGCGGATCATCGCACTGCTCGGATAGAGACCTACCTCGATCGCGACGATCTCACCGTCTTCGAGCGGCTGATGATCCACTTCGGCGTGCGTGTGGACCGGCCAGTACTCCGTCGACCTCGCGTCATCGATCGTGCGATGTGACACCTTCAGCAAGCCGTGCCCGACCGGGTGAATGTTCGCCGGATCGATCGGTGGAACCAGCGACTCGTAGCGGATTTCCCGATTGTGCTCGTCGAGCACGCGCAGGGATACGAAGACATCCATGTCGCTACTGGTGGACGACACCCACAAGCCAACCTTCATGTAGCCGGCCAGCACTAGGTCCTCGGTCAGCGGATCGCTGATGAACGAGACGCCAGTCGACCAGCGCGGAGTGCCGCCGACAAATCCGGTCGGCGCCGGTATAGGCCGGCCCCGGTCGAGATGGGCGTCGTAGCTCGCCGACGTCTCAGCGGTAGGGATGTCCTCCCTAACGCGCAGGAAGTCGCTCCGTCGGCCATCACCCTGCCAGTCCGACGGGCTGGCGTCGAGGTACCAGCGGCGGTACGTCGTTCGCGCGATGGGCCATTCGGCTTCCTCCGCGACATAGTGCCCGCCGTTCCCGGTCCGGACCTGGACACGGACCGGCGCACCGTCCATCGCGCCGTTGTCCAGGTCCTTGAGCCAGTGGTCGAAGAACCGCATGTGCTCGGCGATCGTGGACTCCTTGTAGCTGTGCGGGAACCAGGCATCGACCAAATCGAACTTCTTCGCTTCTACGCCCGTCGACCGGATGAAGGTTTCGCTGCTGCCGAGCTGGTGGATCACGACCCCGGTCTGCGGTCCGACGATCCATACCGGCGTCGTCGCCTTCTCGAGCTGGGGCCGCATGAAGATTGATCCGCGGGCACCATACGCGGCCGGGTCGTCGAAGGGAGTGGCCAGCATTCGGGCCAGCCAGTCGGTTTCCCGCCGCTCGCCGCTGTAGTTGTGGCCGGCCATCGCTGCCCGCCACCAGGTCCAGAAACCCTCCCCGAACAGCCCGCCGCCGTAAATGGCCTCGTTGTACAGGTCGGCATCGGTGCCCAGGGCAATCATTGCTTTGAGGTGGGGCGGCTGCAGGCTCGCGACGGTGTGCTGGGTGATCGCCAGGTACGACATCCCCCACAAGCCGACATTGCCGTTGGACCAGGTCTGGGTCCCTGCCCACTCGACCGCGTCGTAATAGTCTTCGGCTTGCTGCACGCTGAACGGCGCCTGCAGACCCGGGCTGTTGCCGACGCCGCGGGCGTCGACTCGGATGCACACGTACCCCTTCGGAACCCAAACCGACGAATCCACACTTTCGTGATTCTCGTATTGCAGGCCGTCGGGGTTGCCGGTGAAGTAGCGGTCCTCCAGCTCCTCCTTCTGCTGTGCCTCGGCTTCGCTGCTGATGCAGCCGTGATCGAAACTCTTCCCATAGAAGCCCTGATTCATCACGACCGGATACTGGCCGTCGCCAGCAGGGCGGAAGACGTCGGCGCAGACGAAGGATCCGTCGCGCAGCGGGATCTTGACGTCCGTCAGCTTGATGATGCCGCGGATGTTGCGACGCAGCTCGTTGCGGGCCGCGGCCGCATTGAACAGCCTTCGGGGCGTGTTCGCCGTGAAGACTCCCGGCGTGGCGTTCAGCTTGCGCAATAGCTCCGTGACCAGAGGATCACTGGCAAACGTGATCGTCTGGTCAGCGGCGAAGCTGACCATGCCCGCCGGGCCGGACCCGGCGGCATCCGAGGTTGGCGCATCGACTCCGGCCGGGCCGGCGGCGGCCTGGTTGAAGTTGATGACCGTAGGCTCGATGAGTTCATGCACGATCGGCGCGATCGTGACGCCGCCCTCGACGGTGCCGTCCTGATCGAGCGTCTGGATCAGCCGGGCAAGATTGGTCACGATCGGGTCATGGAGCTTGTCGATGTTCCCGTCGACGCGATTGACCAGCTGCGCCAGGTTTACTCGCGGCGCGCCCTCGACGGTTCCCAGCACGAGACCACCCACCAGGAAGGTGACCGCCTCCCCTTCCCTGTACTGAAATTCACCGCGTTCGTTCGTTGTACCCGCGGTCGTCGGCGTCTGAAATCTCAGGCCAGTAATCGGGCCCGTGAAGACACCGGTGGCGGCCTCGGCCGCGGCTGCGACGGGATCGATGTCGGTCATTACGCTGTGATGGCCTTCAGGAAGGTGATCTTTCCCTGTTCGGCGTGCTGGCTCAGGACGTTCAGGTTCATGTCGGGCTGGTGTTCCTGGTGTGGTTCGGGAACTAGGGGGTTGCCACTCCAGGACTGCAGCCGGCAGACCCGGTGTTGGATGCGCCAGCCCTGGTTGGTCCGGACAAGTTCGTCGTCGTACCAGCCCGTCCCAAGCCAGGTCGAGCCACCTTCGGCCGCCTCCCGCACGAGCAGCCAGTTGCCGTAGCTGAACGCGTAGGCCTTATCGCCGTCAACGTGCACCAGCTGGCCCATCATCGTGTGCTGGTGACTATCCAGCCGGTCATGAAATTCAGCAAATGAACGCTTGAATTCGGTGAGGCCCGTCCACGCGGCGCCGGCTGGGCCAAATTCTGCGATCACGTCGTCTGAAAACACTCGGTCGAACAATTCCCATTGACGGGCGTCAAGCGCGAAGCCGTAGAGATTCAGAATCTCGATAATTGCTGCCTTGTCCTCGTATTCAGTCATGCTGGCGTTCTCCATTCTCATGAGCAGGTCTGGACTGTGTTACTGCTTGTCTCGGTCACCTACGCGTACCGGTCATGGCCGCCGCGGCGGTGGCCGCGACCCGCTTGAGTCGGTCGGTCCAGGACTCAATCTGTTCCGTCGGCACGGAGGTCGGCATACCGCTTATCCGGATCGCCATCGGGGGTAGGTTCGCCCCGGTGGGAATGGGCGCGACGATCGATTCGAGGTCGTACAGTTGACCCGGCAACAGGTCTGGGCAGAAGAGGTCGGCCAGCTCGGCGATCGCCTGTTGTACCGCGCGCTCTTGGCGTGGCAGGCGGTCGGACAGCTCGAACTCCGACAACGCCGCCTGCTGACGCTGGAGCAATTCCGGCTCAGCCGCGAGGAGGGAGTAGCCGCACTCGCGTACCTTGTCAAGCTGGGCGCGGTAGTATTCGCGGCGAGCCTGACTGTCGTCCGGTGCGCGCAGCAGCCAGTCGTCGACTTCTGTCGCCGTCGAGTACACCAGGAAGGCCGCGCCGAGTGGCGGGATGATGGGCTGGCGGTGGCCGAGGGGAAACGCTTCAGCGATGGATTCGCGGTCCGCGGCCAGGACCTGCACCACGTCCCAACGTATCTTGACGAGGACGCCGCAGTTCACCTCGAGTTCGCTACTGAGATCCTCGATCTGAGATCGGATTATTTCGGCCAGCTGGGCGGCTTGGATCAGCTCGGGATCAGGAGTAGCGATGAACGATCCGGGTGAAAACCGCCCGTAGCCACCCTGGAAGAACAGCAGCGGCAGCGTTGATCGCGCGACCGCGAGGTCGTGGACAAAGCCGAGGACGATATAGTGGTCGCCCGCTTCCCGGATGTCCTCGAACGTGCACTCGATCCAGGACACGGCGTCCTCAAGGATGGGTGAGCCGAGCGGCCCGGGCCGCCATCCAACTCCGTGGAACTTGCCCGCTCCGCCGGTCGCCAGCTGGCGGCAAAGTGGCTCCTGATCAGCCGCCAGAACGTTGACGCAGAATGCTTGGGCGGTCCTGATATGGGCGAAGCTCCTCGAGTTGCTGGCAGGAAAGAAAGTGATCAGCGGCGGGTCCAGCGAAACTGAGGAGAACGTGCCGACGACCATTCCGGCTGGGTGGCCATCCGCAGCCACTGCCGTGACGACGGCCACCCCCGTCGGATAGTGCCCCAGCGTTTCCCGGAAGAGTGCCGGGTCGATGACCTTGGACATGCGCACCTCCATCACGTGCTCTTGCTGCCGCGAACGCTCTGGATTGGGCTGGGACGCCCGTGCTCGGTTTCGGCTGGCTGTCGGGCTGCGCGCCTCAAACGCACGAAGCGGCCCGGCCCGGTCCTGCGGGTGGCGGGTGTCCTCCGCCACACGGCCAGGCCGACGGCGACCAGCAGTGCGGCGCCGTTGAACAGGTCGGGGATCCAGATGGGCAGGCCGGCCAGCTGCAAGCCTTTGACCCCCCCGGCCCGGGTGCAGGCGGCGACCACGGTGCCCCAGATGTTGAACCGGCCACCGCGGAACTGCGTCGAGCCGAGGAAGACCGCGGCGATCACCGGAAGCAGGTAGCCGGGCCCGACGGTCGGGTCACCTGTGGACAGCTGGGAGTTCAGCAGCAACCCGGCCACGCCCGCAACCACACCCGAAGCGACCAGCGCGAACAAGATGATCCGGGGCGTCCGCACACCAGCCAGCGCAGCAGCTTGGGTGGCCGGCTGGATTACTGCTTTCACGGCGAGGCCGTTCTCGACGGTGCCGAGTGCCTCGTCGGCTTGGAAGACATCGAACCGATGGGTGATGATCCCCGGGAGGCGAAGCTGCTGCTCGAGCCGAGCCGAGAGGTGCATAGCCCGGTGATAGTGCTCCGGCTGGATGAAGCAGCTTCGGATGATTCGATGATTCTTGTGGACGAACACGATTGGATCGACTGGCGTGGTGCCGTGCCCGGACCACAGGCCAATGAGCAGGTACGCCCCGTTGTGCCCGGCCAGGTCGATGCCTTCGCCGAAAGCTGCAAGCACGCCGGCCCGCCATGGGTGTCCATCGGGTTACTCCGGTCTAAGAGCGCCTGAAAAAGGTCAGGCAGGCCACTCTTCCGTCGTCTGCGGCGTACCAGCGAAGCCGGCGACGGGACGAAGGCTTGGATCGGTTCCGTCCCGCAGTCCCACCGAGGCGTCGGGATGATCATCAAACCAACCTTGGGCGGGATACTTGTACATCCAGTCCACGAGCAGCCTGCGGCGCGCGATCAGCCAGACCCCGTCCCGCTGCTCGAACCTGTCGAGATAGCGGGCCCAGAGTTTGACGTAGTCGCCCTTCCAGTGGTGCTTGTCCGATCCCTGGTGATCCGCATTGAGATAGGTCTCGACATGGGCAACGTTCGGGCCGTCGAACTCGATGAGACTGTTCCCGAGGAAGTGCATTGTGCGGACGAAGCGCGGCATCTCTGCCGAGAGGAAATCGACAAATCCGTCGAGGCTCCCGACGTGCAGGCTCTCAGGGAATTGGATCCACGCGTCGTCGTGGAAGGCTCCGCGGACCAGCTTCATGTCCACCCGGTCTAGGCCGCGGCAATAGCGGAGCAGGACGTCGTGGATTTGTGCTCGCGCACTCAGTTCTTCAACATTCATCCAGCTCTCCGATCATGGGGACTTCGGCGTCCAGGGCGCAGGTGATATGCGCTCACTTTTCTTTGATGGGCAGTTGCACGTACGAGGGGCGGGGCCCGCCGGTATGGATGACGTGCTGTCCGCTGTTCTGCGGAACGTAATCGGGCGTCCCGGGCATGAGCGCCCCCAGCCAGTTCTCCGCGCTGATGACAAATCGCAGTTGTTCACCGGGATAGAGAACCAGGCCGATCGGGAACATGTCGATCTCGACGTCCACGATCTCACCGGGATTCAGCTTCTCCACCCGGTCGAAGCTGTGCACAGGAACGGCGTCGGTCGACCGCGTCTCGTCCAGATGCCGTGCGGACACACGCAGGCGGCCGTTGGAGCCCTTGTACCGCAGGACCGATGCGCCCCGCTCGGTGAGGTCCTGCATGATCGCTCCGTGGTTGGGCACGGTGAACTGCTGCAGCGACGTGCCGTAGGCGTCCAGCTTCTGGAGGAGCACGAACAGATCCATGTCGTCAGCCCCCTGCGCTTCGACCCACAGATGCGCCTTCGGGTAGCCGACGAGTACCGTCTCCTCGTCAAAGCGCACCGTGCAGGAGATCCAGCTCGGATTGGATCCGGTCTGGTAGGTCAACTTCGCCTCGTGCGAGGGCGCCTCAGCGCTCAACGTGCGCGCGCGGCCGTCGAGGTAGTACTTCGCGTAGGAAACATCCTCCGGCGGGAACTCGCCGGCCACCTGGTTGACGCGGTCGCCACCTTCGAGGTCGAGAACCGAGTAACGGACGCGAGGCGTCTGTTCCCAGCCGTTGTCCTCACCCTTCAGGTAGTGGTCGAAGAATCGGCGCAGGTCCTCGGTGTTGGCCTCGTCATAGTAGTCGGGCCACTCCTGGTTGTTGTGGATGCGCAGCCACTTCTCCGTCGACTTGATGCTCCGCCATCCACGGAACGTGCCTGCCGTGTGCAGCGTGTTGGAATAACTGGCGACGACGTAGGCCGGCACGTCGATGTTCTCGAACCGAGCGGCCTTGTCTTCCCACAGGGCGTTCATCAACGGGTAGCGTTCGGCCTCCGTGACGATGTCCTCGCGCCGGTTCTGCCCGGCGTAATTGTTGTGTTGGAGCCGATCGGCGAAGCCGATGTCCGGCATGCCGCCTCGTCGGATGAGGTCGCGATAGACGTCGCTGAAGCCTTCATAGGGATTGATCGCGGCGAGATGAGGGGGCTGCTCAGCGGCGGTGAACCATTGTGTGAACGCGAGGTAAGAGGTTCCACTCATCGCCACCTTGCCGTTGCACCAGTCCTGAACGGCCAGCCACTCGATCAGATCGTGGCAGTCCTGGCCCTCCTGGCGGCCGAACATGGCGCTGTCGCCCTCCGAGTGGGCGACACCTCGCGGGTCGGGATTGCAGATCGCGTAGCCCTTCGCGCACCAGTAGGCCGGGTCAGGGCCTTCGAACTTCGCCAGGCCCGATAGGAGGCCGTTGTCCAAGCCGATCAGGTCGAACAAGGCTACGTTGCGCGGAGCGGTACCGCCGCTCTTGCCGTACGGGCTCCACGCCACGAGAACGGGCACTTTGTCCGTTCCGGCGGGCCGAAGGACGTCGACGTAGATGGTCACCCCGTCGCGCAGGGTGACGGCGACGTCCTTGTCGAGCACGATGTCGACCGGCAGGCTGCGGAATCGAGGGCCGAGTCGGGAGCCTGCCGACAGGGTCCGGGTACCGGGCTCGAAGGAGCTCAGCAGTCCGTGCGCCTCGCCTGCCTCGTACTGCGTCGGCTCGAAGACTTTCTCTTCATGGCTCATACGTGTTCCCTTCGCTTTGCGGCCCGCGTTGTGTCAGCACGGCACGATGCCGGCGCCGTCTCATGTCATGCGGTTCAGTTCCTGCTGGGCAGCACCGTTGAGTGCAGCTGCGACGCAGCTTGCGACGCTCACGCGGTCGCTACGTTCCGCGGTCCTCACGTCCGTTGTTCGAGGACGCTGGTCGATATCGCGTTGGACTCGGCGCCGCACAACTCGCGTCCCACGTTCTCCAACCAGGTGTCGATGTTGTAGGCGGCGTGCAGACTGCCGGCGCGACAGTTGCGAGCGATCAACTGCAGGGGCTGTCGTTTCATGATCGCCGACGCGCCGGACGCGCGGAACAGCGTCTCGACCGCTGAGCTGCATGCATCCCAGACATAGGCGACGTCGGTGTGGAACTGAAGGACCTCCCTCTCGGGGAGGTCCTCCTGCTCGGTGTCGCACCGGTCGAGTGCGGCCACCGCGGCGTCGGCCAGCATGCCTGCCGCTCGGATCTGCATGTGCGCCCTGCCGGCCACGTGGTGGATGATCGGGGAGTCCAGTGCGTTCGCGTAGCGCGAGTACGGGACACTCCGCTTGCCGACCGCTGCGAGGAACACCTCCATTGCGTGGTCGGCCATGCCGAGTGCCACGCCCGTGCCACTGACCAGTGAGCGGACAAGACCTCCGCGTCGCGGCCCGAGGCCCTGGTCGGTCAGTTCGCCGATCCGGGCAGCAAGATGCTCGGGAGTGCTGAAGCGCTCCCGGGGCACGAAGAGCTCGTCGTCCGTCGCGACCGTCTGGCTGCCGGTGGCGGCCAGACCCATCGCATCCCAGTCATCTCGAGCGGTGAGCTCGTCCTTCGGGACGAGCGCCATGCCCACCTTCGCATCGTCGGTCTCGTCGTAGAAGGCGGCGAGGTAACCGTGGGACGCATGGACGCTGCCGGTAGCGAAGGGCCAGACACCCTTGATCATCCAGCCACCTTCGACCTGCCGGGCGGTTCCGGACATCCGCCGGCTGGTGCCGCCCAGGGCGAAGGTGCGATTGCCGACCCAGGGCGACAGGTACACCGGCGCGATGACATCGTCGGGGAAGGCGTAGCTCCACAAGTTTCCGCCGGCGGCCGCCCAGACCACCCAGGCCGTTGCCCCGCACCCTGCACTCAGCGCCCGGTAGATGTCATGCAGCTCCCGCGTGGTGAAGTCGGCGCCTCCGAAGCGCTTCGGCGTGGTCAGGCTGAACACACCAGCCACGTCGAGGCGCTCGATGCTTTCCTGGGGAACGCGGCGCTGCTGCTCGGCTACGGCTTGGTGCTCGCGCAGCCACGGACGCATCTCGTTCACGCGGGCGAGAATCTCCGGAGCCTGCGGCCGATCGACGTCCGCCTCGGTGCGCGTCAACGTGGTCATCGCGACCTTCCTAGTACCTTCGTGCTTTGGCGATGTCATGGCTTCGCTGGGGGCACGACCGGCAGTTGCACGTAGCTTGGATGCGCCGGGCCCGTGTAGATACTGTTCTGCGCCCCGTCGTGATACGTCGCGTCGTAGGCGTGCCGCATACCGTGGCCGACACCGGTGTAGGGCTGGATGTCGATGCGGAGGCGGTGTCCCTTCCGGATCAGCCCGGTGTTCGGGATGATCTCGACCTCAACCGGCACGATCTCACCGTCCTGCAGCGGGGCATAGTCGGCGCGCAGGTGGGTGTGCTTCGGGCGGAACTCCGTGGATCGCTTCGTATCCAGCTTGCGATGGGACACCTTGAGCCATCCCTTGGCCAGCGGATAGAAGTGGGTGGAGATGCCGGGGATGAGTGCCGGGCCACAGAAGTCGATCTCGCGATTCGTCTCGTCCAGCACTCGCAGGGCGACGTAGATGTCCATGTCCTCGCTGGTGGACGCGACCCACAGCACCAGCTTGCTGTATCCGGCGAGCACCGTGTCTTCCTCGAACGGCTCGCTCACGAACGTGGCGCCAGGGCTGCAGCGTGCGGTGGCGGGGGCGCCTTCCGCTGCGGCCGCTGGTGACGGCAGGGGCGATTCGGCCGGGTCCACTTCGGCCGAATAGATCACGGACCGCTCGTCATCGGGGACAGTGCTGGCCAGACGAAGGACGTTGTCGCAGGGAAGGTGGGCTTTCTGGTCGGAGGACGACGCGTCGAGATACCACTTGACGTACTCGGTGCGCGCGATGGGCCACTCGTTCTCCTCCCGGACGTACGATCCGCCGCGGCCGGTGCGGATCTCCAGGCGCACTGGTGGCCGGTCCATGATCCCGTTGCCGGCTCCCTTGAGCCAGTGATCGAAGAACGCGACGTGATCTTCGACCGTTTCGGCTGAGTAGGACTTCATGAACCAGTCCTCCCAGAAGTCGAGCTTCTTGTTCCTCGTGGGGGTGTTGAGGTAGGTCTCGCTGCTGCCGAGTTGGTGGAAGTGGCTGGGATGCGTCGTCACGGCGACTGTCCACAGCGGCACCGACACCTTGCTGAGATCAGGACTCATGAGCACTTCGGCCCGGGGGCCGAAGATCGCAGCGGGATCGGAGTCCTTGAACGGATTCGCTCTCGCCGTCCCCAGGAAGTCCTTCGCGTCGACGTCGCCGCAGATCGCGGGCACGATCCCGTGCCGGAACCACCCGGGGAAAAACTGTTCGTTGAGGATGCCGCCCGTGTACATGACCTCTTCGTAGAGGTCGGTGTCGGTGCCGATCGCGATCATTGCCTTCAGGTGCGGCGGCTGAAGACTCGCCACCGCGTGTTGGTTGACCGCGTAGTACGACATGCCCCACAGACCGACGTTGCCGTTCGACCATGGCTGCACGCCGGCCCATTCGATGGCGTCGTAGAACGCCTCCGCCTCCTCGACCCCCCAGATGCCGAGCGTGCCGGGACTCGTGCCGGCGCCGGGGCTGTCGACGCGGACGAGGGCATAGCCGCGCGGGATCCACGTCGCCGTGTTGATGCTTTCGTGGTTCTCGTACTCGTACCCGTCCGGGTTGCCCAGGAAGTAGCGTTCTTCCATCGTCTCGTGGTGCTCGGCGTCTTCCTCGCTGCAGATTGAATGGTGGACGAAGGCCCTGCCGTAGACTCCGCAGTTCATGACGACGGGCACCGGCTCACCGCGGTCCGGACGGTAGACGTCCGCGTACACGAACGAGCCGTTTCGCAACGGGATCCTGACGTCGCGGTAGCGCCGGATGCCGAAGATGTTGCGGCGGACCTCGTTCCGCGCGGCGGCCGGCGATCTGAGCGTGCGCGGCGTGGCGTCTGTGAAGACTTTGGCGTGGTTGAGGTCATCGAGCAGCTTCGCGACGACCGGATCCTCCGTGAACGACTGGACGGGATCGACCGGCGCGCCCGGCAGCGTCGCTGGTCGATAGCGGAAGTCGATCGCGCGATCTCCGACTAGCGCGTGGATCTCGGGTGTCAGGTTGATTCCGTCGTCGCAGTTCCCGTTCTGATTGAGCGTCTGGAGAAAGCGCGCGATGTTGGTCAGGGCCGGATCGGCCAGCTTGGTGAGGTTTCCGTCCACCCTCGCGACGATGTCGGCAACGGTGAGTCGCTCCCTGCCTCGCGCCACGCCAAGTACGACGTCACCGATCAGGAAGGTGACGACCTCGCCGTCCTGATACGCGAATGTGCCGTCGTGGTCTGTGAATCCGGAACAGGTGGGGGTCTCGAACCGCAGGCCGACGACTGGTCCGGCGAACCTTCCTCTGCGCATCATGCGCGTCTCCCATCTGGCGCCCGGGCACTGGGCCGCAAGCCATAGCCGCGCCGACTTCGGCGTGATCTGCGACTAGAGGCAACATCGTGTCCCCGGCGGTCCCGTGCTAGGGCGACTCATCTAGCTTCTCCAGCTGACACGCGGGACCTAACGCCAAACAGGTGATGCCGCCAGCAGGGATCTTGCTTCGGGCTGCCCCGCGACCCGCTGCCACCAAATGAGCCGAACCAATAGGCCCTACCCTGCATCGAGTTCGCGGTCGTGTCAAGAGAAGACCATGATGCGACGGCTGTCGTTGATCAAAATGAGACAGCAGACTGAACGGTTAGGTCTAATTGCAGGTGAAGACCTCATCCCCGCAGGCATGGAAGTGGGGGTCGCGGTCCTGGCTCGGGGCATCCCGCCCGGTAGCGTCAGGCTTCGACCAGGAAGGCGACCGCCCTGGCCAACAACTACCAGAACGGGCGTGCGCACACGAGCACTGAGCTATGGCACGCCAGTACGAGACTCTCAGCGTGACTATGGCCGAAATCGCCGAGGATATGCGTCCGGACAGGCGTCGGCTGACAGCGAGACTGAGTGCGACCGGAGTTAGCCCGGGTGACGGTGCGCCTCGGCGGCGCGCCGGGCGGCGGTGACATCGCCGGCGAGGATGGCGGCGACCAAATCGGTGTGGACTTTCAGTCGCTGCTCCATGTAGTCGATGTCGCGGGGCTGGGGGTTCACCAGCGTCACCTGGTTGACGAACTCGTAGAGGCCGACGTAGGTGCCGCGCAGCACAGCGTTCGGCGAGATAGCCGCGATCCGGGTATGCAGGTCCCAATTGAGCGAGACGAACCGGGATACGTCGTCAAGGTTCCTCTTCATCGCGGTGATCAGCGACTTGAGCTCGCGCCCGTCCTTGGCCGAGCGGTGTTGAGCCGCATGGGCGGCAACGAGCGGCTCCAGCTGCTCGCGGACCTCGATTGCTCCCGCGACCGCCAGTGGCTCGCCAAGCACGGTGAGAAGCGTGCGCCCGAGCCGGACCACGGGATCGGTCGCGGCAACGAACACTCCCCCGCCTGGACCAGGTCGAAGCACGATCCGTCGTCGCTCCTGCAGCAGCCGGATTGCCTCGTTGACAGTGGCCCTCGCGACGCCGGTCTGGTCACGCAGATCGGCGCGGGTGCCAATATGGTCGCCAGGCCGTAGTCCGCGTTCCTCGATTGCGTCCTCGACGTAGACGACGACGTCCTCAGCACGGCTTCGGTGGACAGGTAGCGCCATGGATAGAGCCTAACGGATAGCCCCGATGACGATCAGCGGCTGGGTCGAGGAGGCAGTCCAACCGGCGGCCCAGCTGGCGGGAGGCCCTTGACGGAACCGTCGGCAGGTCGCATGATGGTCAGGCCTAATGGTTAGGCTTATTTGGCCCAGGCTCATTCAGGTGTCCGCCCCCGTTCCGGCGCAGCCGGACAGACCGGGATGACCTCACTGCCGACCAACGTTGGCGAGAGCACGGTGAATCCGGAAGGCGTTGCGATGAAGCTAGTCGGGTACCGTACGGCGACGGGCGGCGCGATTGGTCGGCTCGACGGCGAATCAAAGCTGGTGCCGCTGGGCAGCGTGGATCAGTTCTGGGTCGATCCCGCACAAGCCATCACACGGTCGCCGGAGACTGTCCTTGACATCGCCGAGCTGTCTCTGGTGCCACCCGTGCCGCCCATTGCGCGCGTCTTGTGCGTCGGGCTGAACTATCCCGAGCACGTGGCCGAGGGGACATTCAAGCGACCGACCCACCCGGCGGTCTTCGGCCGCTGGACTAGGTCACTCACCGTCTCAGGCACGCCGGCGCCGGTCCCAACCGGCGAGCAGGGCTTGGACTGGGAGGGAGAACTTGCTGCGGTCATCGGCCGGCGGTCGAAAGACGTGTCCGCGATAGAGGCTCTGCAAGCCGTGTTCGGCTACGCCGTATTCAACGATCTCACCGCCCGCCGCACCCAGCACCGTACGACTCAGTGGACGGTCGGCAAGAACGCCGACCAGAGCGGTCCGATCAGCGAGATCGTCACCGCGGGGGAAGTGGGTGACCCGGGGGACGGCTTGCGCATCGTCACCCGCGTCAACGGCGAGATCATGCAGGACGGCAATACCGCAGACATGATCTTCAGCGTCGGCGAGATCCTGGCCTACCTCAGCAAGACGATGACTCTGTACCCCGGTGACCTTGTTGTTACCGGCACTCCTAACGGCGTCGGGTACGCCCGGCGACCCCCTCGCTTCCTCCACCCGGGAGATGAGGTAACAGTCGAGATCGAACGCGTCGGATCCATACGTACGCCGATAATCGCGGCACCAGAGAGGTCGTCATGACGGCCCGGCTGCACCGGATCAGCGACGCCGCGGCGTTCCAGCCCGAAGGGCACAGCGGCGTGTCCCCCGTCCGGCTGACCGGGACCACAGCGGACGAGTCGATCAGCGTCGTGCTGTCCACCTACGAACCAGGCGCGCACGCCAAACGGTCACCGGTCTCCGTCGACACCGTCTACCTGATCCTCACCGGGCAACTGACGATCAGCCTCGACAACGAGCAGATCGAACTCACCCACCTCGACTCGCTGTTCCTGCCGGCCGGCTGCGTCCGTGCGGTCGACAACCTCACGACCGACGCGACGAGCATGTTCGTGATCCGGCCCAACCCATGACCGCTCCGTTCGTACCTCTCGCCGGTGTCCTGGTCATCGACCTGAGCCGGGCACTCGCCGGGCCGCACGCGGCCATGCTGCTCGGCGATCTGGGCGCCCACGTCATCAAGGTCGAGGCGCCGGGCACCGGCGATGACACGCGCGCCTGGGGACCGCCCTTCATGCAGGCCGACGCCAGCGAACGTGAGTCGACCTATTTTCTGAGCTGCAACCGCAACAAGGACTCGATCAGCCTCGACCTGAAATCCGAGCCGGACGCGGCCACCCTCGCTGAGCTCATCCACCGGGCCGATGTTCTGGTCGAGAACTTCCGGCCGGGCGTCCTCGGCCGGCTCGGCTTCACAGTCGGCCGTCTCGCCGAGCTCAACCCCAGACTCGTGACACTGTCCATCAGCGGCTTCGGCCACGACGGCCCCGAATCCGGGCGAGCCGGCTACGACCAGATCGCGCAGGGCGAGGCCGGCCTGATGTCGCTCACCGGCCCCGATCCCGACCATCCCCAGCGAGTAGGTGTCCCGATCGGCGACCTGACCGCAGGAATCTACGGCGCCTACGGCGTGCTGGCCGCACTACGCGAACGGGACCGGACCGGCCGGGGACAGCTCGTACGAACCTCGCTGCTCGCGGCGCTCGTCGGCGTCCATGCTTTCCAGGGCACCGCCTGGACTGTTGGCGGCGAAGTGGGTCGCGCCCAGGGCAACCGGCACCCCTCCATCGCGCCCTACGGAGCGTTCCGCTGTGCTGACAGCATGGTTCAAATCGCCTGCGGCAACGAGATGATGTGGCGGCGGCTGTGCGCCCAGTTCAGCCTTGACCCCGACGACCCTGACTACGCCACCAATACCAGCCGCCTGGAACACATCGACGCGCTCACCGAGCAGCTCGAGCGCCGCTTCGCCGACCTCGACCGCGATACCGTGCTCGCCCAGCTCACCGAGGCCGGCATCCCTGCCGGCCGCATCCGCAGTATCGACGAGGTCTATGAGTGGGAGCAGACCCGCTCGCAGCGACTCACCCTGAACGTCAAGCACGAGACGCTCGGCACGCTCACGCTCCCCGGTATGGCCCTCCGCATGTTCGAGTTGTCACCCGCCGGTGACCTGAGCGAAAGCACGCGACTCGAACACGACGCGCCACCCCTGCTCAACGCCGACGGTCCCGCGATTCGTACCTGGCTGCAATGAAGCACGCAGCAGAGAACGGCATTCCGGCAGCGATCATCGATGGCCCCGGCGCCGAACCGCGGCTGGGCTTTGCCGTGCTGCCGCCGCAGCTGCCCGGCACCACTCTCGTGGCCGTGGTCGCGGCGCCGTTGAACCCGCTGGACCTGGTCATCGCCTCCGGGACGTTCCACTCGGCCCGTCACGAAGCCCCTTACGTCCCGGGTAGCGAGTGCGCGGGCGCAGTGCTCGACTCCGACCGCTTCTCGCCCGGCTCCTTGGTCTACGCCGAGTGTCACGCCGCGCCGGCCACCCCGGGTTCCTTCGCCGCGCAGGTGCTCGTCGCCGACGAGGACGTGCTGCCGCTGCCCGAGGGCATTGACCCGGTGCTGGCCGCCGCCGTCGGCAACTCCGGTACGGCGGCGTTCATGCCGCTGATCGAGGACGCCGGCTTGCGTCCCGGCGAGACGGTGCTGGTACTCGGTGCCACCGGCGCGGTCGGGCAGCTCGCGGTCCAGATCGCGCACCGGCACGGCGCGGCCCGGGTGATCGGCGTCGCCCGCGACCAGGTGGCGCTGGAGCGCTTGCTCGCCCTCGGCGCGGACGCCGTTGTCGGGCTGCGCGCCGGCGAAAGCGCGGACGAGCTGGCGGCCCGGTTGCTGGCGGCGGCCGGGCCGGTGGACGTCGTCCTCGACGGCCTGTACGGGGTGCCACTGGAAGCAGCGCTACGGGTATGCGCCCCACGGGCGCGGGCAGTCAACATCGGCAACCCGGCCGGCGCAATCGCGCAAGTACCGGCCGGACTGCTCCGCGGCAAGCAGCTCACCCTGACCGGCTTCGCGGGACTGCACACGCCCCTGCGCGACAAGCGGGCAGCGCTGACGTGGCTGTGGACCGCGCTGGCCGACGACGAGCTGCAGGTCGAGGTCCGCACCGTGCCGCTCGAGGAGCTCCCCACGGCGTGGCGGTCGCAGGCCGGATCGCCGCACGCCAAGTTCGTCGTCCGGCCCGAACTCGCAGGCCGCCTGGAACCGTCCGCATGACCGCGCAACCAACGCCGAACGCCGCACCGTCGCTCCGGCCGGTGGTCGACTGCGTAGTGGTTGGTGGTGGCCCCGTCGGCCTGCTGACCGCCGCCTTCCTCGGCCAGGCCGGCTTGCAGGTGTCCGTCCTGGAGCGCCAGCCGCAGCGGTATCCGTTGCCGCGGGCCTGCACCATCGACCATGAGGCACTGCGCATCTTGCAGGCCGCGGGTTTCATGGCCGAGCACGCTGACCTGTTCGAACCGTCCCAGGGTGAACGGGGCGGGTACGAGTTCCGTAACGGTGCGGGCGAACTTCTGCAGGCCATCGACTGGAACAGGGACGCCGAGTCGGGATGGGCGAACACCAACGGCTTCCACCAGCCCGACCTCGAGGCGGCCCTCGAGGACGTGGCGGTCGCGACGCCTGGCGTAAAGGTCCACCGCGGCTGGACCTTCCAGTCCCTGACCCAGGACGATGAAGGGGTGTCCGTCCAGGTGGCGGCCACCGAACGGCCGACCCAGATCGTGCCGATCCGAGCGCGGTGGCTCATCGGCGCGGACGGAGCCAACAGCTCCGTCCGCACCCACCTCGGCATCGACGTCGGGGATTCAGGGTTCCAGGCCGACTGGCTGGTGGTGGACTACCGGCCATTGGTTGAGGAGCAGTGGAGCGCCTTCGTCACTCAATACTGCGACCCGGCCCAGCCGGCCACCGCGGTCAACAGCGGCCCGGGACGGCGGCGGTTCGAGTTCATGCGCCGTGCGGATATGACCGTCGCGGAACTCGGCCAGGACAGCACCGCCTGGCGACTGATGGAGCCGTGGGGCGTGACACCTGCGACCGCCCGGCTGGAACGGCATGCCGTCTACACGTTTAGGGGACGGTGGGCGACGACCTGGAGGAAGGGAAACGCCTTCCTCGCCGGCGACGCGGCCCACCTCATGCCTCCCTTCCTCGGGCAGGGGCTGTGCGCGGGTCTGCGGGACGCTCGGGCGCTCGCCTGGCGGCTGAGCGTAGTGCACCGCGGGCTGGCGACACCGGCGGTGCTTGACACCTACGGGCCAGAACGCGGCGGCCACGTCCGCGAGATCATCGACGAGGCAGTAGCCGCCGGCCGCGTCATCTGCGAACTCGACGTCAACCGAGCCGCCGCCCGGGACGCCGAGATGATCGCGCGATCGCGCGATCCCGACGCCGCCACCCGGCCGCCACCGCACCCCCGCCTCGGCGAGCCGTCATTGACGATCGCGAGCAAGGGGGCCGACGGGCGGCTGGCGCCACAGGGACGGGTCCAGGTCGGCGGCCGAGTCGGCCTGTTCGACGACATTGTCGGCGGCGGCTGGCAGCTGATCAGCTGCATCGCGGATCCCACTGACCTCCTGGACGAGGACGAGCTGTCCTGGTTCCGGCAGCTCGGAGGCGTGGTCGCCGACGTGTCAGGCGCAGGCCCCGTCCAGGATCTCGACGGCGGCTACGCACGCTGGTTTGCTGACCATGGGTGCGAGGCATTCCTTGCCCGGCCGGACTTCTATGTGTTCGCAGCTGGCGCGCACGCCGACATCCCGCACTTCGTCTCGCGCTTTCGCCGGGCGCTCGAACCAGCCTCCGCAGAAGGAAAGGAACGTCATGACGACAGCGCAGCATCCGCACGGTGAGCTGCCGGGGGCGCACCTCCCGCGGCCGGACGGTTCGTTCGACGCGACGGTGCTCACCTTCGCGGCGATGGGATTCTTCGACAGCCTGAGCGCCGATCAGCGCGCGCGGGTACTGCTGCCGCACACGGACCCGGGCCGGACGCACTGGAATTTCCTGCCCGAGTCCGGCCGGCACGGCCTCCCACTCGGCGAGCTCGACCGCCACCAGGAAGTGCTCGCGCACCGGCTGGTCGCTGAATCGATGTCGGTCCCGGCCTACGCCCGAGTCGTTCAGGTGATGGCCAACGAGCACGTGCTCCGCGAGCTCAACCTGCCCGTGTTCGGTCACGTCGCGGCCACCTTCCGCGACGCCCGCGGCTACTTCCTCACGTTCTTCGGCCAGCCCCAGCCGGACACCACCTGGGGCTGGCGGCTGGTCGGCCACCACCTGTCGGTCAACATTACTGTCGTCGACGGCGAACTAATCAGTGCCACTCCGTTCCTGCTCGGCGCTGAGCCAGCCCGCTTCGGCCCTTTCCGGATCCTCGGCGAGGAGGAGGATGCGGCCTTCGTCCTGCTGGACAACCTCACCGGCCCTCAGCAACGGCAGGTCATCATCCACGCCAAACCGCCGGCCGACTTCGTCACCCGCACCGTCGCGACCATCGGCGAGGTCGAATACCCCGACTACCACGGCGTCGGCCGCCGCGACGCGATGATCACCGACGAGGACCGCCAGGCCCTGGCTTACTTCCGCGCCCATCCCCGCGGCATCCGCGCCGGCGAGCTCTCGGCCACCCAGCGCCGGCACTTCGACGACCTCCTCGCACGGTTCATCGAGCGCGCCCGCCCGGGTTTGGTCGACTTCGAGATGGACCGCATCGCCGCCGCCGGCGGCGTCGAGGAGCTGCACTTCGCCTGGGCCGGCGGCACGTCCATCGACCAGCCCCACTATTTCCGCATCCAGGGCCCAGCCACCCTCATCGAATTCGACAACGCCGAAGACAACGCCAACCACGTGCACAGCGTATGGCGCGACCCCACCAACGACTTCGGCGCCGATCTGCTGATCCAGCACCACCTCAACCACGACCACGCCGTCCCACCTGCGGATGGCGGCGCCTGACCGGCAAGTCGCCCTTCGGGCTGGAGCGAGACGTTCGAACAGAGGAGAGCACCATTGCTACTCGTGACGGCAGCAAACGGTAATCAGGGAAAGATGTTGATCCCCCGCCTCGTGGCGGCCGGGACCGCTCTTCGCGCCTGCGTTCGCTCCGACGAATCGGCACGAACCCTCCGTGGGGCCGGTGTGACCGAGGTCGTCGTCGGAGACATAACAGATCCAGAGGTGCTGCCCCGAGCCATGCACGGCGTGGAGAAGGTCTACTACGTCGGGCCGACGCTTCATCCCCAAGAACGGGAAATGGGCATAGCCGCCATCGACGCCGCCCGCGCAGCTGGCGTACGGCACTTTGTCTACAGCTCGGTGTTGCATGCGATCATCACCGATCTCGTCCAACACGAGATCAAGCGCGACCTCGAAGAATACCTCATTTCATCAGGGATGGAGTTCACTATTCTCCAGCCCGCCAACTACATGCTCCGACACAGGCTCAAGCCCGCTTTCGAGGAGAGCGTGTTCCGCCTCTCCTGGGCGCTCGATCGCTACCAGTCGATGGTGGACTTGGGCGACGTCACGGAGGTGGCCACCGCCGTCCTGGCCAACAGTGACCAGCACGCGGGGGCCACGTACGAGCTCGTCGCGCCGGGACGCTACACAGCCCACGACCTCGCGAAAATCATATCTGGCGTGATAGGTCGTGACATCGCTGCCCAGCAGATCCATGCCGACGTATTTCTGAAAGCCGTACTTGGAACCGACGAGCTAAATCAGTTTCCCTACCAGACCCAGGCGGCGCGGGCGATCAGCAAGCGCTACAGCAGCCACGACTTCATCGGCAACCCGAATGTGCTCAAGTGGCTGCTTGGCCGAGAGCCGACGACATTTGATCATTTCGTGCAGCGCGAGTTCGACGCCTTCAAAGCTGCAAACGACCCACAAGAGCGGGCTCATCGATGAGCACTTTCGAGCCTGAGACACCACGCATATAGTCGCCCCCGACGGCCACGGCTGCGATAGTCACCGGCGGCGCTCGCGGCCTCGGACACGCGTGCTCGGTACGCCCGGCTGACCGTGGCTATGACGTTGCGATCGCCGACTTGATTGAGCCGACCGATACGGCTTGCGCGGGTCAAGAGCGTCCATGATTGCAACAACCTCGATCAGATGTACCGGATCGGGCAACCTTGACAAGTCACCCGAAGTTCGGCGTCATTCACCACTGACTGGCGGGCTTGCCCGTGGCGGACGGCCACGCCTATAGCCTTCATTCCAGCGGCTAAGTCGTCGGCGACCGGGAGGTACATGGCGTATGCGGGTCCACCGAACGCAGCGGCAGTGGCTAGGCAGCTGACCACTAGCCGCCTCCAGGGCGCGGCCCACACCTCGACGGCTCGGGTTACCCCGGGTCCGGCCGCGGTGGCCCAGTCAGTGACCGCCTCGAGGGGTTCGGGCGGCAGGCTGTCATCGATCTCGGCGCCGCTGTAGATGACGGTGACCGTCTCGGCCGAGACGGTGCTCGGTGATAGGTTCATTCGACCGCTCGCATCGTGTGGCCTCGGCCCAGCCGTGCGGTGCTCACACCCATTGGGGCGCCTCTGTACGTTCGTCGCCACCCCATTTCAAGGGCGACTCGGACATGACAAGCCGGTCGCTGGTGATGTGTTAGGTGAACTTGCTGCTCGCCGCAGGCGGCGCGAAGCGGTCCAGGGTGGTGATTCCCGCAAACTGATGTGGTTTCATTCCCGCCATCAAGCGCCCATAGTTTTCCGAGAGAGCCTCGAGATTGAGCGCGCCGTGCAAGGTAATCACGCGCGCGTCGCGCCACGCTCGCTGAATCGGCTCGAAGTCCATGATCGCGGTCGAGCCAGAGTTGCGCTGGAGGAGTTCGATCGCCTCCGCACACCATTTGGCTGCGTATGCAGTCTCTACGAGGACTCGGGCGCTGAACCGTTGCAGGTATTCTGGATCGGGTAGGGTGCCGGCGGCGGCGAGCGCTCCCAGTTCATCAGTTTCGTCGGCGTTCGCGCGAGCCGTCAATGTTGCTGACTGGATCTTGGAGTGAACTTCGGCGAGCATCAGATGCGTGAGGGGTGCGTCCAGCTGGTTCTTGTACGTGGTGCCGCGAATGGGTCGCCCGGCGGAGCGCTCGAGGAAGCGTTCCAGGACGCCTTGCGCGACACCGATCGACATCCCTGCCATGAGACTGAACGCCCATCCAAGCGTGGGCGCCTTCCAGAGAGATCCCTTTAGGCCGTTGTCCAGAGTTCCGTTGGTGATGTCACGGAAGTCGACGCCGCGATAATCGGGAACGAAGAGTTCGTCTCCTAGAAGCGTGATCGACACACTGCCCGTGGCGCGCATGCCGGCGACCTGCCAGTCGTCGAGAAACCGGAGCTCGTCGATTGGAACCTGAACGCCCACCAGATACGGCCCCTCGCCATCGTCGGCAATGCATCCGAGGTTGGTGAAAGGTGCCCACAGCGAGTCACTGCCAAAAGTCCACGGACCTCCAGAGATGATCCAGCCACCCTCGACGCGCTTGGCCCGGCCGCGGGAGGCTGGAAAGTGGCTCGAGCCGGCAACCCGCGGCCCTACCCAGCTGGGAGCGAAGACTTCTTCGACGACGCGGGCACCCGACCCCGCTGGAATCCAGTTCGTCGACGCCCCTACCCAGACGGTCCATCCACAGGAGCCGTCCCACTTGGCAACTTCGGTGACGACGTCGAGCTGCTGGCGAACCGACAGCTCGTCGCCCCCGAACTCAGCGGGACTGCCGATATTGAACGCACCCGTGGCATCCAGGTCGGCGATGGTCTCATCCGAATGGCGGCCGGCGCGTTCGGCCTCGAGCGCGCGCTCCCGCAGGATCGGTCCAAGCTCGCGGACCTTTGCGAGGATCGCGCTGAGCTTCTCTGATCTCTCCTGATCCGCAACCGTCATGGATATCTCCTCGTTCGGCCGGACCAATGAAACTAGGCGCGACAGCGCTGTGCTGCGTTAGACGTGCTACTGCGCGACGCGAGTCGGACGCACCACGGTTGGGCGGCCGCGGGAATTAGCTCGACCGCACTCAGCAAGAGCCTCCGCCTTGCGACAGAGATGACCGGACGAAGTCTCCCTCCGAATCTGCTTGCTGGCGAAACGAACCGAACCATTAGGTCTTTATTTTGCATCGCGAGCGTGGTCGTGTCAAGGGAATCGGCTCTCCCGGACCACGCGCGTTAGGGGGGCGAGCGAGGCTACTCGGCTGGCTGAGGACAGCTCTACGGGTTCATGACGTGCGATCTGAGGGCAAGCTTCGCGGCAGTGCCGGCGCGAGAGGCCCGCACGGCAATACTTGAGCTTGAGGTCGGGACGTGTTCGAGACCGACGCGATCTAGCGACGAGATGGACAGGGCGCGCCGCCAGCGGTGAGCGTGAGCCGGACGGCAATGTCGACCGCCGCTCGCGTGTCGTCAGACAACGACGTGTCGGGTTCCAGAACTCGGCCACCGGTCTTGACCTCGGTTTCTATGCGGCCGGTCATATTCGTTGATGAGGCCACCGAGGACGGGCCGGCGCTTGATCCGCTCCTGGGAAGGGTCGGCGAGGGGGTAGTCGGGCCGGGGGGTTGCAGCCGGAGGCTTCGATGGAGTCGCCGTCCGTTGTAGTGGGCCTCGTACTGGGCGAGGATCGCCCGAAGATGTCGCTGGCCGAAGATGAGCATCCAGTCGGTGATCTCGATCCGGGCGGTGAGCACGAACCGTTCCTCGTATGCGTTCGCGCGGGGGCTCCGGGGCGGTCTTCACCTGTGGGTGCCGAGAACCTCATCCCGTCATGCGACCAGGCGGCACTCGTTGATCAAGCCGCTGACGCGAGCTTGTCTTCGGACGTGGTACTGGTCGAGGTCGGCCGGTGCGGGTAGCGGTTTCAGCGGGGCGGCGGCGTCCAGCGCCCGGTGAGGGCGGTGCTGGTTGTGGTGGGTCTCGTACTGGCGCAGGATCTGCCGCAGGTGGGCCTGGTTCCAGATGAGGGTGCGGTCCAGGAGCTCGCGGCGGCATCCCCCGATCCAGCGTTCGGCGATCGCGTTCATGTGGGGCGTTGCGACGTTGCAGAGCACGGTCCGGATCCTGGCGTCGGCGAGGACGGCATCGAAGGTGGTCGTGAAGTTCGAGCCGCGGTCGCGGATCATGAATCTGACTCGGTGCGCTTGCTCGTCCAGGTCCATGAGGAGGTTGCGGGCCTGCTGGGCGGTCCATTCGCCGGAGGGATGCAGTGTGACGCCCAGGATGCGGATTCGCCGGGTCGCGTGCTCGATCACGGCGAGGACCTAGGCGCGGGTGCCGTCGAGCAGGTCGGCCGTGAAGCGCCATCGGATCCGCGCAGCATTCGACGAGCTCGCGATGGCCGTGTGATCAGCTGACCATCGTTCTGATCGCGCCCTGTCATGCGCACCGACTGGCCAGCG
>Ga0208586_1000205_pt1 | contig 23307 bp, 19 predicted proteins | sample NGESurshal072012_6_FD_184471 | JGI IMG/M metagenome (GOLD analysis project Ga0208586, IMG submission 184471) | Arctic peat soil microbial communities from Barrow, Alaska - NGEE Surface sample 53-3 shallow-072012 (SPAdes) | ecosystem: Environmental > Terrestrial > Soil > Wetlands > Peat ... | reverse complement strand
CGGGTCTGCGGCATCGGTTGATGGGCCGGTCGACGGGACCTCGGCACCGGTCGACGGGTCCTCGTGGAAGCTTGCGCGGCTCGGCGACGGCCTCCAACGCGACGACGTGCCAGGCATCGACCTGGAGGGCCACCACGCAGATGTGGGCGCCCTGCTGGACTCGATCGAGGCCGGGGCCCCAGCCCCAGACGTGGTGTTCGCAGCTGTCGGTTGGGGCGAGAGGGGCTCCATCGAGACGTCCGGCGCCGATCTCATCGAGGCCGTTCACACCGCGGCCGGCAATGCTTTGGAGTTGCTCGGCTCGTGGCTGGCAGACGAGCGGCTCGTGGGCTCCAGGCTCGTGCTCCTGACGCGCGGCGGCGTGGCTTTGCCGGGTGAGGAGCCGGCCGATCTCGTGGCCGCCGCAGTGCGTGGTCTGGTGCGGAGCGCTCAGTCGGAGCATCCGGGGCGCTTTCTGCTCGTCGACCTGGGTCCCGCAGGCGATGATCCTGTGGGCGATGATCTGAATCCCGCACGCGGTGGGCTTGGGGTGTCCTGGCCGGCATTGCTCGCCTCAGAGGAGTCGCAACTGGCATTGCGCGGCGATGGCGCCCACGCGCCACGGTTGGCTGCGCTTGCGGCCGGCGGGCGCGAGCCGGCGCCGCCGTTTGACCCTGCCGGCACAGTCCTCCTCACGGGCGGCACAGGTGCGTTGGGCGCGCAGGTCGCGCGCCACCTGGCCACCCACCATGGCGTCCGCCACCTGTTGCTCGTGAGCCGCCGCGGAGCCAACGGAGAGGGTGTGAGCGAGCTCCTGGAGGAACTGGCCGAGCTCGGTTGCGCGGCCGTCGCCGTGGCCTGCGACGTCGCCGACCGCGACCGGCTGGCGGCTGTGATCGAGTCGATCCCGGCGGAGCGCCCGCTGAGAGCCGTCATACACGCAGCCGGAGTGCTTGCAGATGGCATGATCGGCTCCCTGGACGCCGAGCAGCTCGAGCGGGTGATGCGCCCGAAGGTCGACGCCGCGGTCAACCTGCATGAGCTGACCGCGGAGATGGACCTCTCCGATTTCGTGATGTTCTCCTCTGCCGCCGGCACGATCGGCAGCCCGGGTCAATCCAACTATGCCGCCGCAAACGCGTTCATCGATGCGCTCGCCCAGTATCGCCGGCAGCGAGGGCTGGCGGGGCTGTCGGTCGGATGGGGCATGTGGAGCGAAGACAGCGGCATGGTCGCAAGCCTCGACGAGGCCTCGCTGGTCCGCCTGCGCCGCCTTGGCGTGGCGCCGCTAAGCGCCGATGAGGGCCTGCGACTCCTCGACGAGGCGCGTGGCGCACGCGAGTCGCTGCTCGTGGCGGTGCGCCTGGACCAGGCGGCTCTGCGCGTGCAGGCACGCATGGGCGTGTTGCCGATCTTGCTGAGCGGTCTGGTGCGGGCGCCCTCGCGCCGCGCGCCAGGGAGCGGCAGCTCGCTCGCCCACCGGCTCGCCGGACTCGCCGAGGAGGAGCGCGACGGGTTCGTCCTTGCGCTGGTGCGCGGACATGTGGCAAACGTGCTCGGTCACGATTCCTCCTCTGCGGTGGACCCCGAGCAAACGTTCAACGAGCTTGGGTTCGATTCGCTGACGGCCGTGGAGCTGCGCAACCTGCTCGACCGCTCGACGGGGTTGCGATTGCCGGCCACGCTCATCTTCGACCAGCCAACGCCCGCCGCCGTCGCGAGGCTGCTGCGCTCCCGGGTGGAGGGACAGATGCAGACCACTCCAGCGCCGGCCCGCAGACGCGCGGTCGCCGAGGAGCAGATTGCGATCGTCGGCATGAGCTGTCGATACCCAGGGGGGGTCCGCTCACCAGAGGATCTATGGCGGCTGGTGCACGAGGGCGTCGATGCCGTGTCGAGCTTCCCCACCGATCGCGGGTGGGACGTGGAGCGCCTGTACAACCCTGACCCGGAGCACTTCGGCACAACGTACGTAAACGAAGGCGGCTTCCTGTATGACGCGCCAGAGTTCGACGCCGGCTTCTTTCAGATCAGTCCGCGCGAGGCGGCCTCGATGGACCCCCAGCAACGACTTCTGCTGGAAGCCTCCTGGGAGGCGATCGAGAGTGCCGGGATCGATCCCCATACCCTGCGCGGCAGTCAAACCGGCGTGTTTGCGGGCGTCATGTACCAGGACTACGGACTCGCCGTCGGGTCTGGCCTGCAGGAGCTCGAAGGAAATCTGATGCCCGGGGCCGGGGGGAGCGTCGTTTCCGGACGGGTCGCCTACAGCCTCGGCTTGGAGGGACCTGCGATCACAATCGACACCGCTTGCTCCTCCTCGCTTGTGGCCATGCACCTGGCCTGCCGGGCACTGCTTGCCGGCGAATGCTCCCTGGCTTTGGCCGGCGGGGTGACCATCTATGCAACGCCGACCGTGTACCTGGCGTTCAGTCGCATTCGGGGACTGGCCGCCGACGGCCGCTGCAAGCCGTTTGCCGATACGGCCGACGGCATCGGTTGGTCGGAGGGCGTCGGGCTGGTTGCCCTCGAGCGTCTCTCCGAGGCGCGACGGCTCGGGCATCCTGTGCTCGCTCTGGTGCGCGGAAGCGCGGTCAACCAGGACGGCGCCAGCAACGGTTTCACAGCGCCCAACGGCCCCTCCCAGGAGAGGGTCATCCGCCAGGCGCTCCTCGACGCCGGGCTGGACGCCGGCGAGGTCGATGCGGTGGAGGCCCACGGCACGGGCACGAAGCTCGGAGATCCGATCGAGGCCCAGGCCATACTTGCGACCTACGGACAGGAGCGCACACGCCCAGGGCCGCTTTGGTTGGGCTCGGTGAAGTCGAACCTCGGTCACACCCAGGCCGCCGCCGGCGTTGCCGGCGCGATCAAGATGGTCATGGCGTTGCGCCACGGCCTGTTGCCCAAGATCGTGCACCTCGATCGGCCGTCGCAGCACGTCGACTGGTCGGCGGGTGCAGTGTCCCCGCTCAGCGAGAACGTGCCGTGGCCGCAAAGCGACGTTCCCCGCCGGGCGGGTGTCTCCTCGTTTGGGATGAGCGGCACGAACGCCCACCTCATCATCGAGGAGGCCCCCACCGCCGACGGGGCCTTGAACGAGCCAAGGGCCTCTACCGGCGTCGAGCCAACGGTCGCCGAGGAAGTTGAGCCCGACAGGGTGGCCGCTTGGGTCCTGTCCGGACGAGGAGAGGCCGCCCTGCACTCTCAAGCTCAGCGATTGCTGGCCCACCTGGATGGCGCGCAAGAGCTTTCTTGCGAGGATGTGGGCCTCTCTCTGGCCAAGCGCTCGGCCTTCGACAGTCGCGCCGTCCTGATCGGTCGGCGAGAGGAGCTGCTCAACGGTTTGCGTGCGCTGAGCGAAGGACGTCCACGGCGATCGGTCCTCGAAGGCGAGGCCTGCCGGACCGCCGGTGCAACCGCCTTCCTTTTCACCGGAGTCGGTGGACAACGTGCCGGCATGGGCCGAGAGCTCTACCGAACGCTCCCGGTCTTCGCAGAGGCTCTTGACGAAGTGTTGGACTGCTTTGAAGGCGACCTCGGCGACTCCCTGCGGGGCGCCATGCTTGCCGAGCAGAACACACCTCAAGAGCAGGACGCGGCGCAGAGCCTGCTCGATGAAATGTGGTTCAGTCAAACATCGCTGTTTGCGCTGGAGGTGGCCCTGTTCCGGCTACTGACGCATTGGGGTGTGCGCCCGGACTATGTGATCGGCCATTCCGTGGGTGAGCTGGCGGCGGCGCATGCCGGAGGCGTGCTCTGCCTCAAGGATGCATGCCGGCTGGTCTCGGTCCGGGGCAGGCTGATGGGAGCCTTGGCGCCCGGTGGGCTGATGGTCGCAGTCGAAGCCACAGAGCAGGAGGTCCTGGAGACACTCCCGGGAACGCAAGAAAATGTTTCGCTAGCCGCGGTCAATGGGCCACGCGCCGTGGTTCTCTCCGGAGATGAGCAGGCCACCCTTGAAGTGGCAGCGCAGTGGGCCGAGCGTGGGCGCAGGATCAAGCCGCTGAGGGTGAGCCACGCATCTCATTCTCATCGCATGGACGGAATGTTGGACGAGTTGGCCGGCACGGCCGCCGAATTGTCGTTCGCGCAGCCGAGCATTCCTGTCGTGTCCAATCTGACCGGCCAACCCCTCACCGGCGAGCAACTGAGCAAGCCAAGCTACTGGTCCGAGCACGTGCGAGGCACGGTGCGCTTCGCGGCCGGAGTGCGCTGGTTGGGCGATAAGGGCGTTGAGAGCTTCCTGGAGCTTGGCCCCGACGGGATTCTCAGCCCCATGTGCTTGGAAACGCTGCTGAGCGATAGGGCTGACGCCGAGGGCTCTGGGCTGGAAGGCGGACGCGAGGGCAGTGCGGAGACGCCCGAGTTGCAAGAGAGGAGTGAACCTGTCGCGGTGGCGCTCCTGCGTCGAGGTGAGCGCTCTGAGGTGGAGACGCTCCTGGGCGCCATCGCAACGCTTTGGGTGCGCGGGGCCGAGTTCGACTGGTCCGCGGTGTTCGCGCACACGCCGGCCGGCGATGTGGCGCTGCCCACCTATGCGTTTCAGCGCCGGCGCCACTGGTTGGGAGGTGCGCCCGGAAAAGCGATCCCGGCCCAGGAGCCAAGCGCGATCGCTCGGGGATCGCTTTTGCGAAAGGTCCGTCAGGCGTCGCCTTCCGAGCACACGAGCGTGGTGATGGAAGGCGTGCGGGAGCAGATAGCCGCTGCGCTGGGCTACGACTCGCCCGAGGAGATCGATCCTCACAGGAACCTGTTGGAGCTCGGCTTTGACTCGCTGATGGCCGTCGAGTTGCGGGCCCGCTTGAACAGGATCACGAGTCTGCGCATATCCACCAGCGTGATGCTCGATCGTCCGACGGCCGCGGCTCTGGCCGCTTACATCGAGCCCCAGCTCCTCGAGCTGTCCATCGACCTCGGCGAGGACGAGCACGCCGGTTCCTTCGAGGAGGGTACGTCCTCTCAAGAGGACGCCACGCACAACGGGACTATGCGCAACGGTCAGATCGCGCACGGGAATGGCGTGGCGACCGGCGCCTTGACTGCGATGCTCAGAGTGGCCCAAGCACAAGGGTCCTCGGGTCAGTTCATGGACTTGTTGATGAGCGCTTCGCGATTCAGGGAGTCCTTCGATCGCTCGGCGGCGCCCGAGGCGGTACGGTCCGCCGTGCGGCTGAGCGAGGGTGAGGATCGGCTCGAGCTGATCTGCATACCGGCCGTACTGGCCATGTCCGGGCCTCATCAATATGTGAGGTTCGCCAGGACTTTCGCCGGAAGACGGGCCGTCTCGGCGCTGGCGGTGCCTGGCTTCGCCGGGTCCGAGCGAGTGCCTCAGGATTTCGAAGCCGCGATCGAGGCGCTCGCCCTGACCGTGGAAGGGCGCGTTTCGGATGGCCCATTCGCGCTCGTCGGATATTCCTCGGGCGGTTGGCTCGCGCATGCAATCGCCAGCCGTTTGGAGGGTGCCGAGCGTCCTGCCGAGGCCCTCGTCCTGATCGACACTCTGCCCCCGATGAAAGATGGTCCGGTCGATCTGATCGGAGCGCTCGTAAACAGCTCGCTCGCCGGCATTCAAACCGAAGGGGAGCAGGACGTCTGGGACGATCGTCTGACCGCGATGGGTACCTATATGCGTCTGCTGGCAGAGTGGGAGCCGCAGCAGATCCAGGCACGGACGCTGCTCGTTCAAGCCGACGAATCGCTGCTGGGGATCGCCGACCAAAAGCGCTCGGAGTCAAGTTGGGAGATACCGCTTGAAAGCGTGAAGACCCGGGGCGATCACTTCACGATGATCGAAGAGCACGCAGAATCGACTGCGCGCGCGATCGAGCGATGGCTCGTCGCTGCAATCGAAGGCGAGGGCGAGCAGGAAGGATGCTGAGCCTACGGGGGGAGCAGGCAGGATGTTTGAGCATGCGTGCAGGCGAGGATCGCCCGACCCCTTCGCTGGGCCGATGCGCCGGCGCCTACTCGCCGCGCCAGCGCGGCGGGCGCTTCTCCGCGAAAGCGGTCATGCCCTCGCGCAGGTCGGCCGAGGCAAAGGATGCGCGGCGAAGCTCGATAAGCTCGCGTTCGACCCCCGCGGGCAAATCGCCCTCGGCGCGCAACAACTCGGCGATGACACGCTTGTTTCCCGTTTGAGAGAGCGGCGCGTTGTGTGCCAGCTCGGCGGCGAGCTCGAGCGCGAGCGACTCCAACGACTCGGCGGGAGCGACCCGGTTCACGAGTCCCCAGCTGTGCGCCACCTCGGAGTCGATGTAGTTGCCCAGCAGGAACAGCTCGCGAGTACGCGGTGCGCCGATCGCGTCCAGGAAGCGTCGCAGGCCGGTGTGCGAGTAAACAAGTCCCAGCTTGGCGGGAGGCATGCCGAGCTTGATCCCGCTTGCCGCGACGCGCAGATCGCAGGCAAGCGCAAGCTCGAGGCCGCCCCCGATCGTATGTCCAGGCAGAGCGGCCAGGGTTGGCTTGGGAAAAGTCTCGAGCGCTTCGATCGCCTCGGTGAACGGATGGGCGACCAGTCGCTCTGCCTCCTCTTGGAACTTGCCGTCGCCGATCTCGCCGATCTCATATCCCGCGGAGAACATCCCGCCCGCGCCGGTCACGATCGTGCAACCCACCTCCGCCATGTCGCGCAGTTCGCCGAGGGTGGCCGTGATCGCGTCGAGGATCGAGTGGTCGAGCGCGTTGCGCTTGGCCGGATTGGCGATCGTGAGGCGTGCGACCCCTTCAAGGGGGCGGTCGACGAGCAGCTTGCCGTCGGCGAGCTCGGTTTGGCTGGAGACTGACATGGCGGGCACAGGCTAGCCCATGACCGCAGGCCCGCCGATTGTTCGCGCTCGGAAGGCTTGGCCGGCAGTACCTGCATGTCGGAATGGCCCCCGATTTTTGGCGTGGTAGACTGCCCGCCGGCGATTATGGTCAATAGTGAACATTCTGGCTCTGGGGATCAGGGTGTGTATACGCCCCGTTTGCTCAGAATGTATGACCCGATGGTGTTCCGATTCAACCTGCCGTTTGGGTGGCGTTGCCCTGAGCGGCGCTTGCTGGACCTCTACGATCGCTGCGTCTCGGCCAGGCACCTCGACGTCGGGGTTGGGACCGGGCGTCTGCTGCAAGAGTGTCGCTATCCCAGCGCCACGCCTGAGATCACGCTGATGGACGTCTACTCCAACCCGCTCGACTACGCCGCGAAGCGGCTGGAGCGCTACCGGCCGCGCACCCATCTGGCGGACGCGCTCGAGCCATGGGGCTTGCCGCCCGCCTCCTTCGATTCGGTGGGCATGGTCAATCTGCTGGGGTGTGTGCAGGGAGCCATGCCTGAGAAGACGATCGTGTTGGAGCATGCCCGCACGGCGCTGGCGCCTGGTGGCGTTGTGTTCGGCGCGACGGTGCTCGCCGGTGGAGTGAGCCATACCCGGCTGTCGCGGAGGATGCTGAAGGTCGGCAACCGTCGCGGGGCCTACTGCAACCTGGGCGACAATCTGGAGGACCTGGAGGCGGGGCTGGAGCAGGTGTTCGGTAGGTATGAGCTGGAGGTCCAGGGCGCGGTCGCGCTGTTCAGCGCACGCGCATGAACGCTGCCTGCGGCGGGGCTACTCCAAGACGACGAGCGTGTCGCCCTCGCTGACCGCCTGACCCTCCTCGCACAGGATCTCGAGCACCTTGCCCGCGTCCTCGGCCTCGACCGGCATCTCCATCTTCATCGACTCGAGGATCGCGACAGTGTCGCCCTCCTCGATCTGATCGCCCACCGCGCACTCGATCTTCCAGACCGTGCCGGTGATGTGAGCCTCTACCTCAGCCACGTTGAACCTCCGGGGACGCTGATCGAAACACGGTGCGAGACAATAGCCGTCGTGGCCGATCGACCATGACCTCGGACGTCTTCGTAATAGTTGCCGCCTATAACGAGGCCGACCGCATCGCGGCGACGCTCGCTGCGCTTGCGGTCACGTTCCCGGACGCGTCGCTATGGGTGGCTGACGATGGCTCCTCCGATGGAACGGCGAGCGCCGCCGAAGTCGCAGGCGCCACGGTCGTGCGCAGCGAGCGGATGGTCGGCAAGGGGGGAGCGGTGACGCTTGCGGCCCGGCAGGCGCAGATCTTCGAAGGCTCGCTGGTGTTGTTCTGTGACGGTGACCTGGGCGACTCCGCGGCACGGCTGGGGCCGCTCGTGGAAGCTGTGCGCGACGGCGAAGCCGAGCTGGCGGTGGCGGCCTTCTCCAAGCGAGTCGGCGGTGGCTTCGGGCTGGCGGTCGGCTTCGCCCGCTGGGCGATTCGCCGGCGCTGTGGCCTCCAGCTGCGAGCCCCCATCTCCGGGCAGCGCGCCCTGACGGCACAGGCGCTTGCCCGCGTGTTGCCGTTCGCGCACGGCTTCGGCATGGAGATCGGCATGACGATCGACGCCGCCCGCGCGGGCGCGCGTGTGAGGGAGATCGATCTGGACCTGTCCCACCGCGCCACCGGCCGCACACTCGGCGGCTTTGCGCACCGTGCTCGCCAGCTGATCGACTTCGTGCGTGTCTATATCTCCAGGAGATAGGGTCGCGCCACGATGATTCTCGCCATCGACCAAGGTACTACGGGCACCAAGTGCATCGTCTTCGACGAGCAAGCCGAGCCGGTCGGGCGCGCTTATCGCGAGTTCGCCCAACATTTTCCGCGACCCGGGTGGGTGGAGCACGACGCGCAGGAGATCTGGGAGGTGACGCAGGCCGTCGCGGGCGAGGCGCTCGCCGATGCCGAAGTCCGCGCCGGGGAGCTGGTGGCGGTGGGCATAACAAACCAGCGCGAGACGGTGTGCGTGTGGGACCCCGCGACCGGCGAGCCGCTGTACAGGGCGATCGTGTGGCAGGACCGTCGCACGGCTGAGCGTTGCGAGGAGCTGCGCGCAGCCGGTCACGAGGAGCTGGTGCGAGAGCGCACGGGCCTGGTGCTCGACCCGTACTTCTCGGCCACAAAGATCGAGTGGCTGCTGCGCAATGTGGAGGCCCTACGCGCGCGCGCGCGCGATGGACGGGCCGTTTTCGGCACGATCGACGCCTGGCTGATCTTCCAGCTGTGCGGCGAGCACGTGACCGACCCCTCCAACGCGTCGCGCACGATGCTCTACGACATCACCGCGAACCGCTGGGACCCCGAGCTGCTTCAGCTATTCGACATCCCCGAGCAAGCTCTCCCGCGTGTCCTCCCAAGCGCGGGCACGCTCGGCACCACACGTTCCGAGGCGTTGCACGGCCACGTCGTGCCGGTAGCGGGTGTGGCCGGCGACCAGCAGGCCGCCCTGTTCGGCCAAGCGTGCGTGGAGGAGGGCATGGGCAAGAACACATATGGAACAGGCTCCTTCGCGCTGCTCAACACAGGCTTCACAGCACCCCGTCCGCACCCCGGTCTGCTGAGCACAGTCGCCTGGGGCATCGGCGGCGCGACCACATATGCGCTGGAGGCATCGATCTTCGTGACCGGCGCGGCGGTGCAGTGGCTGCGCGACGGGCTCGGCATCATCGAGCAGGCGAGCGACACCGAAGCACTGGCGGCCTCGCTCGACGACAACGACGGCGTGTACTTCGTGCCGGCGCTGACCGGGCTTGGCTCGCCGCACTGGGACCCGCACGCGCGCGGCACGATCGTCGGGCTCACGCGCGGCACCGGTCGGGCGCACCTGGCCCGCGCGACGCTGGAGGCGATCGCTTACCAGACGGTCGACGCGCTGCGGGCGATGGAGCAAGCGTCGGGCGAGCCGCTGCTGGAGCTGCGCGCCGACGGCGGCGCCAGCGCCAACGCGTGGCTGATGCAGTTCCAGGCAGACATGCTGGGTGTGCCGGTGCTCGTGCCCGAGACAGCCGAGACGACCGCGCTGGGCGCGGCATACCTGGCGGGTGTGGGTATCGGCGCGTGGACAGTGTCCGACGTGCGCAAGGGGTGGCGCCAGGGCGCGCGCTATGAGCCGCGCATGGGCGGTGACGAGCGCGAGGCCCTGCTTGCGGGTTGGGCCGATGCGCTTGGTCGTGCTCGGCGACAGCCAACCGCGTAACTTTGCCCCGTCGGCGATGTAGAGCAGTTAGATGAGCGAGCTGGTACCGATGCGCGAACAGGTCTACACCGACCCGCGCCCCAAGGAGTATTTCGACCGTTTCCACGAGCGTGCCCGCACGCGCGAACCGGACTGGTGCTATGAGGCGACACGCCTGCTCACCTCCTTGTACGCCTACACCTTCTTCCGCGCGCGCCCGATCTCAACCGAGAAGGTGCCCGGTTCGGGCGCAGTGATCCTCGCGCCTAACCACTTCAGCTTCATGGACCACTTCCTGATGGGCTGCTACATCCGCCGCAAGGTGCGCTTCATGGCCAAGTCACAGCTGTTCAGCGGGCCGATGCAGTTCGTCTACACCCACGGCGGCGTATTCCCGGTGCGCCGGGGAGCGCGCGACGAAGAGATGTTCGTCACCGCCAAAGCGATCCTCGCCCGCGGCGGTGCCATCACGATGTACTGCGAGGGCGGTCGCTCGCGCGACGGCAAACTGGCCGAGCAAGCCAAGGCCGGAATCGGGCGTCTCGCCCTGGAAACGGGCGCCCCGATCGTGCCGATCGCGATCCATGGCTCGAGCAAGATCCGCAACTGGAAGCGCCTGCAGTTTCCGAAGGTCACCGTGCAGTACGGCGACCCGATCCGCTGGGAGCCGATCGAGGGAGCCACGCGCGAGCAGCAGCAGGCCGTTGCCGATGCGGTGCTCGACGAGATCAAGGTTCTCTACTACGGCCTGGAGGAGCACGGCCGCAAGGGAGCCTTGCGCCGAGCGCGGGCCGAGCGCCGCGCCCAAGTCAAGGGCGCGGCGACAGCCTGACTTCTTAGGAGGTCATTCCCACGAACTGTCCGCCGGTGACGTTCAGCACCTGGCCGTGCACGTAGTTGGACCAGGGCGAGCACAGGAAGAAGACGCCGCCGGCGGCCTCCTCGGGAGTGCCGGGGCGTCCGAGCGGGATCAGCATCGAGGCCATGCCGCGCATCTGCTCGGGGATGCCGAGCTGCACCTTCTCGCCGCCGATCTCCATCGTGTTGTCCTCGGCCTTGGCGGCCGTCAGGCGGGTGTCGATGAAGCCGAAGGCGACCGCGTTGACGTTGACCTTGAACTGTCCCCACTCCTTGGCCAGGGTCTTCGTCAGACCCGTCACTCCGGCCTTTGCCGAGGAGTAGTTGGCCTGGCCCGCGTTGCCCATTGTTCCCGAGATCGAGGAGATGTTGACGATCTTGCGGAACACCTCGTTGCCTTCCTCGCGCTCCTTCTTGGCCGGCTCGCGCAGGTGCGGCGCGGCGGCGCGGATCACCTTGAAGGGCACGATCAGGTGGATGTCGAGCATCGCCTGGAACTGCTCGTCTGACATCTTGTGGATCGGTGCGTCGATCGTGTAGCCGGCGTTGTTGACGATGATGTCGATCTTGCCGAACGAGTCGATCGCAGTCTGAACCAGTTTGTCCGCGGCGTCGCCCTTGGTCAGGTCACCCGAGAACACGGCGGTCTCGCCGGAGATCTCCTGCGAGGCCTGTTCGGCGATGTCTCCGTCGAGGTCGTTGATGAGGACCTGTGCGCCCTGCGATGCCAGCAGCTCAGCCGTCGCGCGTCCGATGCCGCGCGCCGAGCCGGTCACGATCGCGGCCTTGCCGTCGAGTACTCCCATAGCTGTTGATTCTCCTTGTAGTGGTCGGGTCGGGGGAGACTATCCGCCCAGCCAGGCCGATGCCGCCCCAGGAGCTCAGCTGATGATGGTGCCGAAGTCCTGCGTATACATCCCGCCCGCCTGGCCGCCCGACATCGAATGGGGCAGGTCCGGGTCGACGCCGACGCCCGTGTAGCGGAACGAGCCGTTGAGGATGTTGGCGCGGTGGCCCGGGGATTCCATCCACGCTTTGACGATGCCGCGGGGGGTGCCCAGCCACAGCGTGCCCCACGCGATGTTCTCGCCGAGCGTGTAGCCCACGTTGCCGTTGGGGATGAATCCGCTCGCTTCGATGCGCATCAAGAGCGTCGAGCCGCCGGGGCTGACGTGGGAGAAGTAGTCGCGCGCGTCCATGTCCTTGGAGTGCCCGAGGGCGGCGCCCGCCAGGCGCGGGTCTTCGATCAGGGCCGTCTCGCCGAAGCGGATGCGTTCGTCGTTGACGAGGCACACGGTCGCCGCGACCACGCTTGCAAGGTTGCTGGAGTTGGGCGTGAGGTTCGCATTGGGGCATTCGTCCGCCGCGGTCGCAGGGCGTCTCCTGCGAGCGTGGTGCACCGTGCGCTTGTGCGTGTGCTGCTTGCCTTTGTGCTTATGGCCGTGCTTGCGATGTTTGCGCGGCGCGCGATGAATCGTCTCATGGCGCACGCGTCCTTTCCCGGCACGCGAGTGCGTGCTCGAGGCACCCGCGCTCATGGGCAGGAGCAGTACGAAAGCGGCCGTTGAGAGGCCAACAAGCAACTTGAGGCAGCGGTTCACCCTTGACGTATCGGCACCCCACCGCACTTGCTTAATGACCGAGCGCGGACCTTGGACCGAACGTTGCATCGGATCCACCGCATAGACTCAACCTCCTATGGCAAGCGATCCGGCAACCCAGCCGACCAGCCTGGAAGGCGAGGTCAGCGCTGCGAGCGGGGTGCTACCGGCCCAAAGCCTGCGCGAGGCCGTGACCAGTGGCTGGATTACCGCCGGCGATTGGCGCGTTCCCCTGGAGTCGATCCAGCCCGCGAGTCTGGACTTGCGCCTCGGCAAGTCGGCTTGGGCCTTGCGTTGCAGCTTCCTGCCTGACTCGGGCTCCACCGTCGAGGAGAAGATCGAGGATCTCGCTTTCGACGAGATCGACCTGCGCGACGGCGCCACCTTGGAGCGAGACCGCCCGTATCTGGTGCCCCTGATCGAGGAGCTGCATCTTCCCCAAGAGGTGCGCGCCAAGACCAACCCAAAGAGCTCCACCGGGCGCTTGGATGTGTTCACGCGAGTGATCACCGACCGCAGCCACCGTTTCGACGAGATCGCCGCCGGCTACCACGGCAAGCTCTACCTGGAGATCGTCCCGCGTTCGTTCGCGATCCGCGTAAAGCAGGGCCTGTCGCTCAACCAGGTCCGCCTCAGCCACGGCGACGCACGCCTGAGTGACCGGGAGCTGTTGACCGTCCACGAAGAGTTTCCCTTGCTCTACCTCGATAGCCATGCCCTGCGAGCCTCCGAGCTGTCGCTCGCCGACGGACTGTTCCTGAGCCTCGACATCCAGGGCAGCCCCGAGAACATCGTCGGCTATCGCGCCAAGCGCAACAGCCTGCCGGTGGATCTCGAGCAGATCGGAAAGCTCAAGTGGCAGGACTACTGGGAGCCTGTGCATCCCGAGCGCGGCGGACGGATCGTGCTCGAGCCCGAGGTCTTCTATCTGCTGCTCTCAGCCGAGGGAGTCAGCATCCCTCCTTCCTACGCCGCCGAGATGTTGGCCTATGACCCGACCGCGGGCGAGCTGCGCACCCACTACGCGGGCTTCTTCGACCCCGGCTTCGGCTACTCCCCGGACGAGCGCAGACATGGATCGCGCGCGGCGCTGGAGGTACGCGCACGTGACGTGCCCTTCATGGTCGAGCACCGCCAGCCGGTCTGCAAGCTGGCCTTCGAGCGCATGGCCGGCGAGCCGGACGTGCTCTACGGGCAGGACATCGGCTCCAACTACCAGGGCCAAGAGACGATGCTCAGCAAGCACTTCTCCGAGCAGAAGGCCCGCGCGTCTACAAGCCCAGCAAGCGCCCCAGAATCTCGCGCATAATCTCGTCCGAGCCGCCGCCGATCGGCCCGAGGCGGGCGTCGCGGGCGGCGCGCTGAGCCCAGTGCTCGCCCATGTAGCCCATGCCGCCGTGGATCTGCAGGCACTCGTCCATCACTTCGAAGGAGGCCCTCTGTGTCATCAGCTTGGCCATCGTGACCTCCTTGATCGGTTCCTCACCGGCCACGAAGCGGCGCAGCGCGTCGTAGGTGACGCAGCGCGCGGTGTAGGCCGTGGTGGCGAGGTCGGCCAGCTTGTGTTTGATCGCCTGGTGCTTTGAGAGGGGCTTGCCGAAAGTGGTGCGCTCGCGCGCATACTCGGCGGTGCGCTCGTAGGCGAGCTGCATCGCGCCAACGGTCCCGAGTGCCATCGCCAGGCGCTCCCACTGGAAGTTGGCCATGATCAGCTTGAAGCCCTCGTGCAGCTCGCCGAGCAGGTTCTGCTCCGGCACGAACACGTTCTCGAAGGAGATCGTGGCGGTGTCCGAGGCGTGCCAGCCGAGCTTCTTCAGCTTGGAGGAGGAGACGCCCTCGCCACGGTCGATGATGAAGAACGAGATCCCGTGGTGGCCGCCTTCCTGGGTGGTCTTCACCGCTGTCACCATGAAGTGGGCGCGGACGCCGTTGGTTATGTAGGTCTTCTCGCCGTTCACGACCCAACCGCCGTCCACCCGCTCGGCCTTCGTGCGCAGCGCGGCCACGTCCGAGCCTGCGTCGGGCTCGGTGATCGCCAGCGCACCGATCTTCTCGCCCTTGATGGCGGGCACGAGGTAGTTCTGCTTGTGCTCGCCTGAGCCGAACTTCCAGATGGGGGGCGTCGCGATGTTGATGTGCGCGCCGATCCCCGCAGCCGTACCGCCTGAGCCGATCCGCGACATCTCCTCGACGAGCACCGCCTCGTGCAAGTAGTCGCCGCCCTGGCCGCCCAACTCGGTCGGATACTTCAGGCCGAGCAGACCTTGGGCGGCGAGCTTTGGGAAGACCTCGTCCGGGAACCATTCCTCGCGCTCCCACTCCTGCGCATGCGGGGCCAGCTCGCGGTCGAGAAAACCGCGAACGGACTCGCGTAGCACTTCGTGCTCCTCCGTAAACGGAGGAGGTGGGGATGAGAGGGTCAAGAGGTGAACGGCGGCTGGATCAAAGGCCGTAAGAGCGACCGATGACGTCCAGCATGATCTCGTCGGTTCCGGCCCCGATCCGATTCAACCGCGAATCGCGCCAGGCCCGCTCCACGCCATACTCCTTCATGTAGCCAGCCCCACCATGGATCTGGATGCACTCGTCGGCGACTTCCACGGCGATGCGCGAGGCGTGCAGCTTGGCCATCGAGATCTCGCGCACGGGGTACTCGCCGTTGGCGAAGCGCCATGCGGTCACGTACACCATCTGGCGTGCGCTCTCGATCTTCGTCGCCATCTCGGCGAACTTGTGCCTGATCACCTGGAATTTGCCGATTTCACGGCCAAACGCCTTGCGCTCTTTGGCGTATTCGAGCGTGCGCTCGAAGCATTTCTGCGCGCCCGCCACCGAGCCGGCGGCGCCGATCAGGCGCTCGCCCTGGAGCTCCCACATGATGTGGTAGAAGCCCTTGCCCACCTCGCCGAGGACGGCGGTGTCGGGTACGCGCACATCCTGGAAGGCCAGCAGCGCCGTGTCGGAGGCGTGCATGCCGAGCTTCTCCAGCTTCTTCTCCCTGATCACCCCGGGCGCGTCCATCGGCACGAGAAACAGCGTGAAGCCGCCGTAGCCCGCGTCGGGATCGGTCTTCGTCACGAGCACGATCACGTCGGCGCGGTGGCCGTTGGTTATGTAGGTCTTGGAGCCGTTGATCACGTACTCGTCGCCGTCCTTGACAGCACGCGTCTTGATCCCCGCGACGTCCGAGCCCGCGTCGGGCTCGGTGATGCCGATGCACAGGATCTTCTCCCCTTTGATCGCGGGCACGACCCATTCCTGCTTCTGCTCCTCGCTGCCGAACGCAAGGATTGGAGGCATCGCCATGTCGGTGTGCACCGCCACGCCCATTGCCAAGCCGCCCGAGTTCGCGCCCGTCATCTCCTCGCCCAGCACGAGGCTCGTGAAGTAGTCGCCGCCCTGGCCGCCGTAGGCCTCGGGCTTGTCGAGGCCGAGCAGGTCGAGCTCGCCCATGCGCCTGAAGACCGAGTCGGGGAAGGTCGTCTCCTCCCATTCCTCCGCGTGCGGGGCAAGCTCCTTGGAGACGAAGCTGCGGATCGACTCCCTCAGCTGTTCGTGCTCGTCGGTGAAGATGAAGTGCTTGCGCTTGCTCTGGTGGTCGGGCTTCAGCACGCTCTCGGCGGTGGCGGCCATTTCGGCTCCTTGTCTTGGTAATCGTCGCGGTTCTCCTCCCGCAAGGCTACCGGGGATCTTGGCTGAGTGGCCAGCCCGCGCGCGGAGGGAATCGGCGGACGGTTAGGATGCCCACGTGAACAGCGAGCCTGCCCCGCCCCCCGACAGGGGGGTGCTCTACGACGTGGCCGACGGCGTCGCCACGGTCACCTTGAACGAGCCCTCCACGCGCAACGCGCTCTCGCCCGAGGTCTTGGACGGCTTGATCTCCTCGTTCGAGCGCGCCCGCGAGGATGAGGCCGTGCGGGTCGTGGTGCTCGCCTCTTCGCACGAGACGGTCTTCTCCTCCGGCGCCAACCTGGGCGGCTTCGCCGGCGACGTTCCGCTCGTGCACAAGCATTTCGGCTCCGAGCGCTTCGTCACTCTCTTCAAGCTGATCGGCGCGCTCGGCAAGCCGACCCTGTGCGCCGCGCGCGGGCACGTGCTCGCCGGGGCCTTGGGCATTGCGCTTGCCTGCGATTTGATCGTGGCCTCCGACGCGGCCACGTTCGGCACGCCCGAGATCAACGTCGGCGCCTTCCCCTTCATGATCATGGCCTTCATCTACCGCAACGTTCCGCGCAAGAAGGCCAACGAGCTCTTGCTGCTGGGCGAGCGCTGGTCGGCGGATGAGGCGCTCACGGCGGGTCTGGTCAACAAGGTTGTCCCAGCCGCCGAGTTCGACGCAGCCGTGGCTGAGTGGGCCGCCAAGCTTGCCTCCAAGTCGCCTTTGATCATGCGCCTCGGCAAGGAAGCGATGCGCCGTCAAATCGATATGCCGCTCGACGACGCATTGGATTATTTGCGCGCCCAGCTGACTCTGGCCGTGTCCACCGAGGACATCGTCGAGGGCGTCACAGCGTTCTTCGAAAAGCGCGACCCGCAATGGAAGGGACGATGACTTCCCTGCTGCGACCCCTGGTCGAGGATCTGCACGCCCGTCGCGCCCAGATCCGCCTCGGCGGCGGCCAGGAGAAGATCGACAAGCAACACGAGAAGGGCGCTTTGACGGCACGTGAGCGGATCGCCCTGCTCGTCGATGAGGGCACGTTTGTCGAGCTTGGCATCCAGGCCAAGCCGCATACTTCTCAGCGCGCGATGGACGGGGTCGAGGCCCCCGCTGACGGCGTGATCACCGGCTACGGCAAGGTCGACGGTCGCCTGACGGCTGTCTGCGCATACGACTTCACCGTGATGGCCGGCTCGATGGGCATGACCGGCGAGTTCAAGGTCACGCGCCTGCGCGAGCTTGCCTTGACCAAGCGCATCCCCTTCGTATGGCTGCTCGACTCGGCCGGCGCCCGCGTCCAGGAGGCCGCCGGCGCGATGTTTGCCGGCTCCGGTCACCTGTTCCGCGAGGAGGTGATCATGAGCGGCGTGATCCCCCAAGTCGCGGCCCTCTTGGGCCCGTGCGCTGCCGGTACCGCCTACATCCCCGGCCTTGCCGACTTCGTGCCGATGGTCAAGGGCCGCGGCTCGATGGCCTTGGCCGGACCGCATCTCGTAAGGGCCGCGGTGGGGGAGGACGTGACCCAGGAGGAACTCGGAGGCTCGCGCGTGCACTGCCGCAAGTCGGGTGTGGGCGACATGGAGGTGGCAAGCGACGAGGAGTGCATCGAACGCATCAAGCAATACCTCTCGTTCATGCCCCAGAACTGCGAGGCGCCGGTGCCAATCCGGGTGGGCGGGGCCGACTCCGATCCGATCGAGCGCGGCGACGAGGAGCTGCTCGACGTGCTGCCCGAATCCAACCGCAAGCCGTATGACATGTACGAGGTCATCAAGCACATCGTCGACGACGGCGAGATCTTCGACATGAAGGGCCAGTGGGCCAAGACGATCATCACCTGCTTCGCCCGCTTCGGTGGGCGCCCCGCCGGGATAGTTGCCAACCAGCCCAAGCAGCTCGGGGGCATCCTCGACAACAATTCAGCCGACAAGGCCGCCCGTTTCGTGAACTTGTGCAACGCGTTCGGGATTCCCTTGGTGTTCATCCAGGACGTGCCCGGCTTCATGGTGGGAACCAAGGTCGAGGCCGAAGGCATCATCCGCCACGGCGCCAAGATGCTCTACGCCGTCGCCAATGCCACCGTCCCGAAGATCACGGTGATAACGCGCAAGGCCTACGGCGCCGGCTACTACGTGATGTGCGGACGTGCATATGAGCCAGATTTGATCGTGGCGTGGCCGAGCGCCGAGATCAGCGTGATGGGCGCCGAGGGCGTCGTCGAGATAGCCTTCCGCAAGGCCGTCGACGCGGCCGAGGACCCAGTGGCAAAGAAGGCCGAGCTGGTCGAGAACTTCAAAAAGATGTTCGACGTGTACATCGCCGCCGGCAACGACCTGATCGACGACGTAATCGACCCGCGCGAGACCCGCACCACGATCTGCCGTGGGCTGGAGCTGGCCGAGGGCAAGAAGATCGAGCGGCCATACAAGAGAAACGGAGTTGTGCCGGTATGAGCTACGGATTTTCCCCGGATTTTTTCGGGCGCGCAGGGCAAGCTGGGCAAGGACGCAGGGAGCGAAGTGTGCTCCGCACACGAGCGACCGAGGACGCCGACCCAGCGCAGCCATGCGCACCCGAAAATGAGTCTTGACGATCCCGTCGTCATAACCTGCTCGATCTCCGGCGTGATCGCCAACCGCGAGCAGTGCCCCGCGATCCCCTACACGCCCGAGGAGTACGGCGCCGAGGCCAAGCGCGCCGTGGACGAGGGCGCATCGATGATCCACATCCACGCGCGCAAACCCGACGGCACCCCGAGCTATGAGATCGAGGATTTCTCCGCCATAACAGAGGCGATCCGGGGTGCCGTAGACGACGTGATCATCAACTACTCCACCGGCACGATCGGCGTCCCCACCTCGACGCGCATCGAGTACCTGCGCGCCTGTCGCCCCGAAGTTGCGGCGCTGAACATGGGCTCGATGAACTACGCCAAGTACTCGCGCTCGCGCAAAGACTTCGTCTTCAAGATGGTCTTCCAGAACCCGTTCGAGGAGATCGTCGAGCTCTTGCAGGCGATGAACGAGCTGGGCATCAAGCCCGAGCACGAGTGCTTCGACCTTGGGCACGTCGGCTCGCTCACGCCGCTTGTAGACATGGGGGTTTTGAAGACCCCATTGCATGTGGACTGCGTGATGGGCGTCATCGGCGGCATCCCGCCGACTCCGCGCAACCTCGCCGCGATGGCCGACAACATCGCCGACGTCCCGGGAGGCGGGCATGTCAAACACCATTGGGGGGTGATCGGCATCAGCCGCGACCAGTGGACGCTGATCGCCACCGCGCTCACGCTCGGCGGCTCGATCCGCGCGGGCGTCGAGGACAACCTGTATCTGCCCGACGGCACGATGGCGCGTTCCAACGGAGACCTGATTGCCCAGGCACGACGCATGACCGAAGACGTCGGCCGCCGGCCCGCCACGGTAGCCGAGGCGCGCGGGCTGCTCGGGATCGCCTGATGGGTCTGCCGCCCCGCTTCGCGCAACTGCGGATGGCTCTATGAGCCTTCCGCTTTCAGGTGTGAAGGTGTTGGACCTCTCGCGGCTGCTCCCCGGCGGCTTCTGCTCGCTGCTGCTGGCCGACTTTGGCGCCGAGGTGCTGAAGGTGGAGGACACGGGCGCCGGCGACTACATCCGCTGGGCGCCTCCTTACTACGAGGGCGCCGAGGACAGCGCCAAGTCGGCGCTGTTCCTGTCGCTGAACCGCAACAAGCGCTCTATCAGGATCGACCTGAAGACCGAGGGCGGGCGCGAGGTGTTGCTGCGGCTGGTGCGCGAAAACGACGTTGTGCTGGAGTCGTTCCGCCCGGGCGTGCTCGATCGGCTTGGCGTCGGTTATGAGCGCATGCGCGCCGAGAACCCAGGGCTCGTCTACTGCGCGATCACCGGTTACGGCCAGACCGGACCCAAGCGCGACGCGTCCGGGCACGACATGAACTACCTGGGATTGATCGGGCTGCTCGGGTTGACGGGCGAGCAGGGAGGACCACCCGTGCAAGCGGCTGGCCAGATCGCCGATCTCGGCGGTGGGGCCTTGATGGCCGCCTTCGGAATCCTTGCTGCCTTGAGAGAGCGCGACGGGGGTCCAGGCCAGCCGGGCTCAGGCGAAGGCCAAATGGTCGACGTCTCAATGGCCGACGGCGCCCTCTCCTGGCTTGCGATGGTCGCCGGCCAATATTTCGCCGACGGCGTCGTCCCGCGCCGCGGCGAGCAGCTGCTGGCCGGCTCGGTCGTCTGCTACCGCCCGTACGAGTGCGCCGACGGCTGGGTCACTTTGGGGGCCTTGGAGCCGAAGTTCTGGCAGGCGTGGTGCCGAGGCGTCGGGCGCGAGGAGTTGATCGAGAAGCAGTTCGAGAAACCGGGCTCCGACACGCACGGGCAGGTGGTCGAGCTGTTCAAGGGCCGTACGCGCGCGCAGTGGAGCCAGTTCGCATCAGAACATGACTGCTGCCTGGAGCCCGTCCTCGACGTGGACGAGGCGCTTGCCTCTGACCTGGTGGGCGAGCGCGAGATGGTGGTCACGCTCGACCAGCCCGGAGTCGCGGACGGCGTGCGCCAGCTCGGGATCCCGGTCAAGCTGGACCGCACCCCCGGCGAGCACAATCGCCTGCCCGGCCCCGGGTTGGGGGAGCACACCGAACAGGTCCTGCGCGCGGCGGGTTATAGCGACGAGCAGGTGGCCGAGCTCGTCGAGCAAGGCGCGGTGGCGGGTGCGCCCGACGGCGCCAACCAAGCCTCGTTTCTGGGCTGACCGGTTCTTTCGGCGCTATCCTTCGCGGATTGACTGATCAGTCAATCTACTCGGCTGCAATTCAGCTGAACTCGGGCTCGGACGTGGAGGCGAACATCGCCGCTGCGGACACGTATGTGCGGGCGGCCGCCGCCGACGGGGCCCGGTTGGTAGTACTGCCCGAGAAGTGGACGGTGATGGGCAGTCCGGACGATCTGCGCGCCGACGCGCAGACGCTTGACGGAACCGCGATCGCGTGGGCACGCGAGACCGCCCGTGAGCTGAAGCTAGACTTGGTGGCCGGCTCGATCTCCGAGCGCGTCGAGGGGCGCGAGAAGCTATCCAACGCCTCCGTGCATGTCGGCCCAGACGGGGAGATCAAGGCCGTGTACCGCAAGATGCACATGTTCGACGTGGAGATCGAGGGCAAGCGCTACTGCGAGTCCGACACCGATGAGGCCGGCGAGGAGGTCGTCTCGAGCGTGCTGGCGGACGGTTCGAATCTCGGCATGGCGATCTGCTACGACCTGCGCTTCCCCGAGCTGTTTCGCGTGCTGGCGCTGCGCGGCGCGCGTGTGGTCTCGCTGCCGGCCGCCTTCACGCAGCCGACCACACGCGATAACTGGGAACCGCTTGTACGTGCCAGGGCGATCGAGGACCAGGTCTTCATGGTGGCGGCCAACCAGGTCGGCAAGCACCCCGGCGGTCACCATTCGGGCGGCTGCTCGATGATCGTCGACCCCTGGGGGACCGTGCTCGCGCAAGCGGATGGTGAGAAGCCCGGGTACATCGTCGCCGAGCTCGACTACTCCTATCAAGACGACGTTCGCAAGCGCATACCGCTGCTGGAGCATCGCCGTCCCAAGCTGTATCACCGCTCCTCCGCGCAGGCCCACAAAGGAGCAGCGGCATGAGCTCTACTAGAGCCAAGGCCGTTCCCGACCGCCGCCGCGCGATCCTCGACGCGGCCGTGCGCGTGTTTGCGCGCCAGGGGTTTCATGCCTGCCGCGTGTCGGACATCGCCGATGAGGCCGGCGTGGCCTATGGCCTGCTGTACCACTACTTTCCCTCCAAGGACGCGGTTCTCAACACGCTCTTCCTGGAGCGCTGGGGCGTGATGCTTGAGATGATCCGCGAGGTCGATCGGGAGCCTCAGCCGGTGCGCGAGAAGCTGGGCGCGATCGCCTCGTTCATCGTCGACAGCTACCGCCACGACCCCGACCTGATGAAGGTGATCATCGTCGAGGTCACACGGGCGGCCAACTCGTTCGGCCAGACCCATCTCGGCCAGATTCGCGAGGCCTACCGCCTGATCGGCGAGATCGTGACCAAGGCGCAGGCCGAAGGCGTGTTCAAGTCGGAGATCGACGCCGAGTTCGCCGCGATGACCTTCTACGGCGCGATCGAGCAGGTCCTGACCGGTTGGATCTTCGGCCTGTTGCCGCAAGGGGACGAGGAGTTCGAGCGCGCCAAGCAGATGGTCGTGGAGACCGTGTGCGGGGGGCTGGAGGTCTCGCCGCGCGACCCCGTGTCCTGAGCGCTCTCAGATCGGGTCGGCGGGGTCAGTCGATCGAGCCGGGCTGCGCGACCCAGACGCTCTCTATGCCCAGTGTTCGACAGAGGATGTCGAAGTGTCCGTCGTAGTGCAGCACCCCGGCGCCCCGTTCGGAGGCCGCGGCGGCGATCAAGTAGTCAGCCGCGGGGAGCCGTCGTTCCCCGCGCAGCTCGCGTGACGCGGCGATCGCCGCCTCACCGGCCGCACGTGTAACCGGGGCCGCGGGCAGTTCGGCGAGGGTGCGATCGAGATCGGCGAACTTCTGCTCGTCGCGAGCGCTGGCGAGTAGCTCGAGCGCCACTACCGGACAGGTCATGAGCAGGCCGACCTCCGCGGTGGCGACCCACCGAGCCATCACGCGAGGGTCCTGCTGGCGATTCCACGCGGAGGTGTCGAAGACGAGCGGCTGGCCCGAGCCGTAGGGCTCAGCGTTCGGCATGGAGGCGTTCGCTGACCGCGAAGTCGTAACCGTCGTCCGCGCCGGTCGCGATCCGCTTCAGGTGCTCTGTCGCCTCTCGTCTGCCGGCCCGCTCCGCGCGGATAGCCTCCGCGCCGCGCAACGCCAGATCGCGAACGGCGCGCGAACGCGGCGCGTCGCTGTCGAGCTCGGTCAGGGCGGCGGCCAGCTCGTCGTCGAGCGTGACCTGTATACGAAGCTTGGTAGACGGCACTCGGCAAGTGTACCACCCGGGCGGTACACCACTGTAACCAACCTATCCTCGCCGGCTCGACCCAAGGCCATTACAAAGGAAACAAAAAGATAGGGTTGACAAGAGTTAGGCACTCGTGTATAACCAACCAATGACTCGGCATTCATGAAGGGTGTCGAGACGACATAAGGTCGGGTTGGGGTTGGACCCTGTGGTCTGACACTAACCGGTTTCAGCAGGGCCCTTGGGAGAGGGACCGGGTC
>Ga0208586_1000204_pt1 | contig 23370 bp, 20 predicted proteins | sample NGESurshal072012_6_FD_184471 | JGI IMG/M metagenome (GOLD analysis project Ga0208586, IMG submission 184471) | Arctic peat soil microbial communities from Barrow, Alaska - NGEE Surface sample 53-3 shallow-072012 (SPAdes) | ecosystem: Environmental > Terrestrial > Soil > Wetlands > Peat ... | reverse complement strand
CGCGTCGTCGCCAACGCCAACCAAACGACCCAGTTGGCTGCGCCGACACAGCCCTCCGTACTGGTTGAGCATCGTGGGTGGCGGATGGATGCTCTTGTTCTTCCTTATCCCGCTCCTCTCGGGACTGATTGTCTCGCTCGAAACGGGCAACCCGGTCAGTGGCTACACGCTCACGTGGAACTGGCATATCTACTCGCAGCTCTTCGTCCACTCGGACATTCCGTATACGACATTCTTCCTCCGCTCGCTCTACTACGGCGTGGCGACCACGATCTTGAGCATTCTCATTGCGTACCCCATGGCGTTCTACATCGCGTTTCGGGTGAGTGATCGTTGGAAGAGTCCATTGATTCTTCTCGTGCTGTTGTCGTTCTTCGTTTCCTTCGTGATTCGTACCGACATGTGGTCGTTCGTATTGGCCCAGCAGGGTTTCGTGATAACTGGGTTGCGAGATCTCCATATCGTCGGGAAGAACTTCCACATTCTTGGGTCGTCGAGTGCGGTGATTGGCGGCGATATCTACAACAACCTCGCCTTCATGGTGCTACCGATCTACGTCGCATTGGAACGCATCGACCGTCGAATCCTCGAAGCGGCGCGCGACCTCTATTCGAACGGACGCCAAGTCTTCTTCCGCGTTGTACTGCCGTTATCGCGCGCCGGCATCTTCGCGGGCGTGCTGCTCGTCTTCATTACGACCGTCGGTGACCCCGTCAACTCGGCCCTGCTCGGTGGCGTCGGTACGTACACGATTGGTCAGGCCATTCAGGACTCCTACCTCACGAACCAGCAGTTCAATGTCGCCGCCGCGCTGTCGACGGTGCTCATGGTGATCCTCGGCATCATCATGTTTGCGTACGCGCGCATCTTCGGCACCGAGAACCTGGAGAACTTGGTCTGATGTCGAACGTCACCCACCGGCCTCCCCGTCAACGCAACAGCCCGTGGCTCGCCATCTTCTTCTGGGTGGTCATGGGTATTACGTTCGTGCCCATCGTCGTGATGATGCTGTACAGCTTCAACAACGCCCCGACCAGCCGTATCACCTTTGCCTGGAACGGCTTCACGACCTACTGGTATCGCAACCTCACCCAAGTGAACGGTCTCACCCACGCGTTCCTCATCTCACTCGAAGTGGCCGTACTCTCATCGATCATCTCGGTGGTCGTCGGTACGCCCGTCGCCATTGCCCTTGGGCGTTTCCGATTCTGGGGGAAGGGACTCATCAGCGGCATCGTCTTCGCCGATATTGCGGCACCGGCCATTGTCGTGGGTGCCGCGTCACTGTCCTTCTTCTTGTCGATCAACCTCAACACGGGGCTGCTGACCATACTCATCGCCCACGTGGCCTTCAACATCGCCTACGTCGTCGTGGTGGTGCGGGCCCGGCTCTCGGGGATGGATAGTGCGATCGAAGATGCCGCGAGAGATCTCGGCGCGAATGCGTGGACGACGTTCACGAAAGTCACGTTGCCGCTCATTTGGCCCGGACTCCTCGCGGCGGGCCTCCTCGCCTTCGCCATGTCGGTCGACGACTACGTCATTACGAGCTTCATTGCGGGCTCGTCCGTCACCTTCCCGCTCTTCGTCTACGGGGCGGCCAAGGTTGGTCTTCCGCCACAGGTTCTCTGCTTTGGCACTCTGATCTTCCTCGTCGGGCTCATCGTCGCACTCGCCAACGGGGCCCTCAGTCGACGACACCTCGCCGCTCGCGCAGCGACCGAGGACCAAATCGTGTCCGCGATCGTCGCCGGATAGAGCGGGACGTTCTTCGTTGACTCGAATGATTAGCGTGGAGAAGGCCTCATTATCAAGAAAGGATGATCAACGATGATCATCGGCGTACCGAAGGAAATAAAGACTGACGAATACCGGGTGGCATTGACGCCGGCCGGTGTCCGCGAGTTGTCGGGGGCCGGCCACACGGTCCTCATCGAACGAAGTGCCGGCGTCGGCTCGTCCATTGCCGACGCGGACTACGCGGCCAACGGGGCGACGATTGTCGACGATGTCGACGATGTGTGGGCCGATGCCGATCTCTTAATGAAGGTCAAGGAGCCGATCGCCGTCGAGTACCCGCGCCTCGGCGCCCATAAGAATCAAGTGCTCTTTACGTACTTGCACTTGGCGGCGTCACGCGACTGTACCGACGCCCTCGTGGCGGCCAACAACGTCGCCATTGCGTACGAGACGGTTCGGCTGCGCGACAATTCGCTGCCACTGCTCACTCCAATGAGTGAAGTGGCCGGTCGGATGGCACCACTCATGGGCGCCCATCACTTGATGCGTCCCGGCGGCGGTCACGGCACGCTCATCAGTGGCGTGCCCGGCGTCGCGCCCGCGAACGTCGTGGTTATCGGCGCAGGCGTATCCGGGCTGGCTGCGGCCACAATCGCGGTGGGACTCCACGCCAACGTGAAGATCCTCGACCGGAATTTGGAGCGTCTTCGACAAGTCGATATTCACTTCGACGGTCGCGTCCAGACGATTGCGTCGTCGACGCTGTCGCTCGAAGAGGCGTGCCTCGACGCCGACATCGTCATTGGCGCCGTCCTCGTCGTTGGAGCCAAGGCGCCAAAGCTCGTGAGTAATGAACTGGTGTCGCGGATGCGCCAGGGTTCGGTACTGGTCGACATCTCCGTTGACCAGGGCGGTTGTTTCGAGGCAACGCGCCCAACGACGCACTCGGACCCCGTCTTCGAAGTGAACGGCTCAATCTTTTACTGCGTGGCGAACATGCCCGGCGCCGTGCCCTACACCTCCACCTACGCACTCTCCAACGCGACCTTGCCCTACGCCATGGAGTTGGCACGACACGGGTGGCGCGAAGCCGTCCTCGCCGACGACGCACTCGCCGAGGGTGTGAATGTCGTTGACGGAGCCGTTACCTACGGACCGGTCGCCGAGTCCCTCGCCATGTCCTACACTCCATTACGGTCGTTACTCTAAGAAGCAATTGTCTCGGAAGTACTCGGGACGTGTTCTCGTACACTCGGCCATCCGTCACGGCGCATGGGGGAATGAATGTCAGAGGCTTCGGTCAGTCACGTAGTGCACGCTGAAACACCCGACCCTCGTCGGTGGTTTGCGCTCGTCGTCATAGGCATCGCCCAACTGATGGTCATCCTCGACGCGTCAATTGTCAACATTGCGCTGCCGCACGCCGCGCTGTCCAAGGCCCTCGGCGGACTCGATATCGCAACGAAGAACTACCAGTGGGCCGTCACTGCCTACACCCTGACCTTCGGTGGATTCCTGTTGCTCGGCGGACGCATCGGTGACTACCTGGGTCGGAAGCGGGCCTTTCTCATTGGACTGCTCGGCTTTGCCGGTGCATCGTTACTCGGTGGGCTTGCGCAGAATCAACAGTGGCTCTTCGGTGCGCGAGCACTGCAGGGACTCTTCGGTGCGCTGCTCGCGCCGGCCGCTCTCTCGCTCATCTCGGTCACCTTCACTGACTCGAAGGAGCGCGCGAAGGCCTTTGGTGTCTACGGCGCGCTGTCGGGTGTCGGCGGTGCCATCGGGCTCATCGCGGGTGGACTGTTGACGCAGTACCTTTCGTGGCGCTGGTGCCTCTTCGTCAATACGCCCATGGCGATCATCGCGTTCTCGCTCGCCATCCCGAACATCAAGGAATCCAAAGTCGAAGGCCATCCCCGCTACGACGTCCCCGGCGCGTTGACGGCCACCGCAGGCATGGTGAGCATTGTCTTTGGGGTCTCGCAGGCGTCAACCAAGGGCTGGGGTTCGACGAACGCGTGGCCGTTCATGGCGCTCGGCGCCGTCCTCCTCTTCATCTTCTTCGTCATCGAGGGCCGCATCTCGTCACCCTTGCTACCGCTGCGTCTGATCACCGACCGCGTGCGCGCCGGCGCGTTCCTCGCCCAACTCTTCGTAGGACTCGGGCTCTTCGGAATGTTCCTCTTCATGACGTTTTACTTCCAGGACGTCGAGAAGTACTCAGCAGTAAAGACCGGTCTGCTCTTCATGCCGTTCTCCTTCGGCATCATTCTCGCCGCGGGCGCGACCAGTCAGTTATTGCCGAAGATCGGGCCGCGACCCCTGGCCACGATTGGCAACCTCATGGCCGCGGTCGGAATGTTCTACCTCTCATTCATCAAGGTGGACGGTTCCTACGTCTCGAGCGTCATGCCGGCAATGATCCTCACGAGTCTCGGTCTCGGCATGGCGTTCGTCTCCATTGCCTCGACGGCCCTCTTCAACGTCCGACCTCAGGACACCGGTGCCGCCTCGGCGGTGCTCACGACGTCCCAGCAGATTGGCGGCTCCTTCGGCACGGCAATTGCGGGAACGATCGTGGTATCGAGCACTGCGGCCTATCTCGCGTCCGGTCCCAGTGGGGTCAATGCTGCCAAAGCGGCGTTGATACACGCACAAGCCAGCGTGCACGGTTACGACGAGTCGTTCCGCTTCGGGGCGTTGATGCTCTTGATTGCCGCGATCACCTTCGGTGTCCTCGTGAACATTGATCGCCACCACCTCGCCCAACACGACGAAGAAGTGGCGATTTAATCCTCGACGTAGGGGCAGTGACGACATCCGCTGTCGCAACAGGTGCCCCTCGCCAAGTGCGTGGCGACGGTCAACACCGTGAGTCCGGTCGATGGGTCGCGGTAGCTCGGTTCACCGGCGATCACGGCCCGTTCATGCGCCTCGATGATTGCGTCGTAGTCACTACGTGCGGGGTCGCAACGAGAGGGGTGTGGTCGAGGTATTGGCGTCGTCACGGCGTCATGCTGACGTAGCGCTATTCGTCAAGACGCAAAACGACCTTGCCGAACTTTCCCGGCCGGGCGAAATATTCGTACGCTTGGCTGACCTCGTCGAGTGAGAACGTCTTGGCGATGGGCACGTTGAATTCGCGAGTCCGCCAGCGCGGTATGAGCGTGTGGTTGACGCGGTCGGCGACCTCGCCCTTCTCCTTGCGTGAACGCGACCGTAACGTGGATCCGGTCAACGTGGACCGCGTCCCCATGAAGGCGAGCATGTCGAGCTCCACTTTGGCGCCACTGCCCCCGACGCCGATGACGACAATGCGGGCGAATGGTTTAAGGAGGTACTGCGCGACGGCGAGATGCGCGGCGCCGACAAGTTCCAGAACGACGTCAACGCGCTCGACGTCGGCGACCTGATCGAGCGTGACGGTTTCGTCCGCACCGAGGGCCATTAGGGCGTCAAAGTGTTCGCTCGTGCGAGTGACCGCAATCACGTGGGCACCGAGCGCACGTGCGATCTGGACGGCGGCGACCCCCACACCGCCTGCGGCACCGGAGATTAGGACCCGTTCACCGGCGCGGAGTTGCCCCTGCGTCACCAACGCATCGTGGGCCGTCGTGAACGCTTCGGGAAATCCTCCGGCCTCGTCCCAACGCACGTGATCGGGCACGAAGAGAAGGTGTTCACTGGGCACGAGACAGTGCGACGCCTGCGCGCCACCACCCACGATGGCGCAGACCCGTCGCCCGAGGAGTGGCTCATGTACTCGGTCACCGACAGCGGACACCACGCCAGCCATCTCCATACCGGGCACGTCCACCGGCCAGCCCTCGGGCGCGGGGTAGAAGCCGGCTCGCTGCATGAGGTCGGCGTTGTTGATGCCCGCCGCTCGCACGGCGACCACGACATCGAGCGGACCGGGGTCGGGCGTCTCGCGTTCGACGATTGCGAGTTTTCCGTCCTCAATTACCACGCAGTGCATTGGTGCAGCCTACGGCTGTCACCATCGTGCGGCCAGACGTTAAAGTCGCGCCATGACCATTTATGACATCCCTATCAACACGCTCGCCGGCGAGTCCGCTTCGTTGGCTCCCTACGCGGGAAAGACCGTCCTGGCCGTCAACGTCGCCTCGAAGTGCGGCCTGACGCCGCAGTACGAAGGTCTCGAAGCGTTGCAAAAGACGTACGGGGACCGCGGTTTCACCGTGGTTGGCTTTCCGTCGAACCAGTTTGCCGGCCAAGAGCCCGGTAGCGCCGAAGAGATCCAGACGTTCTGCTCGACGACGTACGGTGTGACCTTCCCGTTGTTCGAGAAGATCGACGTGAATGGCGAGCACCAACACCCGCTCTTCGCTGAACTGAACAAAACCGCCGACGCCGAGGGCTACTCGGGCGACATCCGTTGGAACTTCGAGAAGTTCTTGATCGGTCCTGACGGATCCGTGCAACGATTCGCTCCGACGGTGACCCCCGAGGACCCGGCGCTCGTGAGCGCCATCGAAGCCGACCTCGGTTAACCCGTTCCGATGGTGCGATGGAGTCGCACGTACGTCGGGACAAAGCCGTAGTTGCGCCAGTAGTTGGCCGCGCGACGGTTGGTCACGCGCCAGTTCGTTCCGACGAACTTGAATCCGGCGCTCACGGCTTCGCTCAAAGCCCAATCGATCATCGCCGTGCCCACGCCGAGGCGCCGGTACTCGGCGTCAACCGTGACCGCGCTCAAGTGCAGCGTGTGGTCGAATGAGCCACGTCGCGGGGGGAGTGCGAACGTGATGCACTGGGCGACCGCGCGGTCGTTCGCCTCCACGACGTAGTACTTCGTGTCGGGGTCCTCCAACGTTTCGAGGAGATCGTCACGCTTGGTCGAGTGATCGAGCCCGATGCAGAAACTGGGACCGACGCGCTGCACGGCGTCGAGTTCGTCGTCGAGCGCTACGGCGACGTCGAGGTCGTCGACGCTACCGTGCCTGATCAGATAGCCCTCGGGGAACGGGTGCGCGCGAGGTTCGGTCAATTCCAGGACGCCGCGCATGTGCATTCGCGCGAATCCCAGTTCGTACCAGGGCTCGACCGAGACGGCGTCGTCGAGCGTCCACACGTAATGTTCGAGCGCTGCGTGTTCAATCCACTGTGCGCCGGCCGTCGCGTAGAGGTCGGCCAGAATGTCGGTCGTGTTGAACGAGACGCCGTCGGGGCCAATCCACACGCCGTTACCGTACGTACCATTGTCGAGCAAGGCGCCATAGAGATGCCCCACGAGCACGCCGTCCTCCTCACAAACCCAGGTCTGGTCGCGCGCATTTCGGAGTGAGTCGGCGAGTAGTCCCTCCGGGATTGATGGATTCACCAGCGGTTGCACGGTGGCGTCTTCAGCGAGTCGAAGCGTGATTCGCTGCACGACGCCGTCAACGTCGCCAACTTCAAGTCGTCGAACTGATCCCATCGTCTCACCGTACTGGTCGTCGTGTGGAAGGGTGGCGGAGTGACGGTACGAGCAACTCTCTTTGACATGGACGGACTCTTAATAGATTCGGAGGTTCTCTGGCACAAGGCCGAAGTTGAGATCTTTGGGTCGCTCGGCGTCCCGCTCGCCGAGAGTGAGAGTCGCTCCACCAAGGGAATGTACGTCAATGAAGTCGTCGACTACTGGCGGGCCCGCCATCAGTGGGAGGGCCACTCGTCCAATGAAGTGGTCCAATTGCTGCTCAACCGAGTTGGGGACCTCGTCGAACAGGAGGGACGACTGATGCCCGGAGCACTTCGGGCGCTCGATCTTGCGAGTGAGCGCGGTCCGATCGCGCTGGCCAGTTCGACACCGCTCGCGTTGATCGGGCGGTGCCTTCAACACTTTGGACTGGACCAGCGCTTCGCCTCTGTGCATTCGGCGGAGTTCGAGCCCTACGGCAAGCCCCACCCTGGCGTCTTTTTGACTGCCGCGACGGCGCTCGCGATTGAACCATCTCGATGTCTCGTCTTCGAGGACGCCGCGGCCGGCGTGGTAGCGGCAAAGGCCGCGACGATGATGGTCGTCGCGGTACCGACGCCCGAGGACAGCACTCGGGCGGAGTTCACGTTGGCCGATTTGGTGCTTAGCTCGCTCGAACAGTTGACACCGGAGTGGATGAACCTCGCGTTCGCCTAGAGGTCCTTGGTGAATCGGAGCGATTGCGGGTGCGCGAATACGCCGTCGGGATAGTCGAGTAGCGACGTCCAGCCAAATTTCTTATAAAAGGCGATCGCTTCGGGTTGGCGTGGTCCGGTCTCGAGATAGAGCCGCACGTAGCCCAGCCGTTTCGCGTTCGTCATCACGTCGTACATGAGTTTTGCCGCGATGCCCTCGCGACGAAGATCAACGCGAACCCACAGTCGTTTGATCTCACCCCAGTGCTCGTCAGGGTCGCCAATTGGGCGCAGTCCCACACCGCCAGCGAGGTGTCCCTCCAGCCGTGCCACGAGGAAGAGTCCACGCGGGGACCGCAACTCGTCGACGTGAAGATGTTCACTGTCCCCGCTACCGCCGTAACGCTGCGTCAGTTCATCGGTCGCGGCGTGCAGCACACTGAGCGCTCCGTTGGAGTCGATTGGTTCTTCCTTGATGGTCAGTTCGGACACGCCATAAGCGTACGGTCCGGTTCGTCGTCGCCCTTTCGTTCAGTACCATGTGAGGATTCATTGAAGGAGTCGTGTGTTTCGCCCCATCAGCGCAGAACTGGATTTTGTGGCAATCGAGGAGGCCGAACTGGCCCGGTGGAAGGCGAATGACGTCTTCGCGCGTTCCATGTCGCACCGAGCGGGAGCCGAGCCCTGGGTCTTTTACGAAGGGCCACCAACGGCCAACGGCAAGCCCGGACTCCATCACGTGTGGGCCCGCGTGTACAAGGACCTCTTCTGTCGCTACCAGACCATGCAGGGCCGTTTCGTCAGTCGCCGGGCCGGTTGGGACACGCACGGACTCCCGGTCGAGGTCCAAGTGGAGAAGCAGCTTGGCATCTCGGGCAAACGGGCGATCGTCGAACAGGTCGGGATTGGCGAGTTCACCAGACTCTGTCGCGAATCGGTCCTCACTTACGTCGGGGAGTTTGAGAAACTGACCGAGCGCATTGGTTACTGGACCGACATGGAACACGCGTACTACACGTTCCATCCTTCCTACGTCGAGTCGGTGTGGTGGCATCTTCAACAGCTCTTCGATCGTGGTCTCCTCTACGAAGATTTGAAAGTCGTTCCCTACTGTCCGCGCTGCGGTACGGCATTGTCCAGCCACGAACTCGGCCAACCCGACGTCTACACCGAAGAGATCGACGAGAGCGCGTACGTGAAATTTCGCATCACTGACGCCGACGCGCACGGCGGACTGAACGGAGCGACGCACCTCGCCGTGTGGACGACGACGCCCTGGACGCTGTTGTCGAACGTCGCGGTCGCCGTCAACCCCGAGGTTACCTACGCCGTCGTGGACGGCGTCATCGTTGCGAGCGAGCTCGTCGAATCGGTTTTCGGTGAAGGGGCCAGCGCATCGGCGACGATGCTCGGTACTGCGCTCGATGGCGTGCACTACGAGCGACCGTTCACCGACGTGGCGTTTCCTGACGACAGTGACTCCTGCTACGTGGTGATGGCCGAGTACGTCACGACTGACGACGGCACCGGATTGGTGCACCAGTCGCCAGCCTTCGGTGAAATTGACCGAGAGATTGCGCGCGAACACGGACTACCGACCATCAATCCCGTCGGACCCGATGGGGCCTTTACGGCGGCCGTTCCCTGGCTCGAAGGACGAGACGTTCGCGGTGCGAACCACGACATTAACGACGAACTCGATCGTCGCGGCGTCCTCATCCGGCGCATGGAGTACGGTCACCCGTTGCCGCATTGCTGGCGCTGCGGGACGGTGTTGATCTATTGGGGCAAGCCCAGTTGGTACGTGGCGACGAGCCAGTTTCGCGACGAGATGTTGCGTGAGAACGCGACGATCGATTGGCACCCCGAACACATCCGCGACGGACGTTTCGGGAAGTGGCTCGAGAACAATGTCGACTGGGCACTGTCGCGCGACCGATTCTGGGGAACGCCGCTGCCGATCTGGCGCTGCGCCGAGAATCACTTCACGTGCGTGGGCTCGCGCGAGGAACTGGGCGCCCTGGCCGGACTCGATCTCAGTGAACTCGATCCCCACCGGCCCGGCATCGACGAGGTTGTCGTGCCCTGTCGAACCTGTGGCGACACGGCCCGACGGGTCGAACCGGTCATCGACGCGTGGTTCGACGCGGGCGCGATGCCGGCCGCTCAGGTGGGTTACCCCCACGTTGCGGGCAGCGAAGCGGCGATGCAGTTCCCAGCCCAATTCATTGCCGAAGCTATCGATCAGACGCGTGGGTGGTTTTACACGCTGCTGGCCGTCAACACGTTGGTCTTCGGCGCGACACCGTTCGAGCACGTCCTCTGTCTCGGTCACATCGTCGACGAGAACGGCAAGAAGATGAGCAAGTCGGTAGGCAACGTCATTGACCCGTGGGAGGTCCTCAATTCTCGGGGTGCCGACGCACTGCGCTGGTGGATGTTCTCGCAGGGTTCGCCGTGGACGTCAACCCGGGCCGGGCTGAACGCGATCGATTCGTCGATGCGCGAAACGCTCGCCACGCTCTGGAACACGTTCAGTTTCTTCACGACGTACGCGTCGCTCAATCACTTCGACGCCACGGATCCCCAGATTCCGGCACCGGAAGATCGACCGGCCATCGATCGGTGGATCCTCTCGCGGCTCGAGAGCGTGACGGTCGACGTCACCACGGCGCTTGAGGGCTACGAACCACTTGGTGGCACCGACGCCTTCACCGAACTGATCGACGATCTCTCCAACTGGTACGTGCGTCGCAATCGACGACGGTTCTGGCGTACCGATCCCAACGTGCCGGCGTCCGATTCACTCGCGGCCCAGGCGACGCTCCTCGAGGTGCTCCAACGCGTCACGCTCGTCTTGGCCCCCTTCTGCCCCTTCGTCGCCGAACGCCTCTACCGGGAACTGTTCACCGTGGCCGAGAACGACTCGGTCCACTTGGCCGACTGGCCGGTGGGTAACCCCGAACGTCGCAACGTCGAACTCGAAGCGTCCATGGCCGTGGCGCGTCGCCTCACCTCGCTCGGTCGCGCGGCGCGGGCCGAAGCCGGTGTGAAGGTCCGTCAACCGCTGGCTCGTGCGCTCGTCTTTCTGCCGACCGGTTCGCCCATGCCGCCGGCGGGAATCGTGGAGGATGAACTGAACGTCGACCATCTCGAGTACGGCACCGAACTGGCTGACGTGTTGACGTTCGATTTAGTGCCGAATTTCCGAGCGGTGGGGCCACGTCTCGGCGAGGCGGTGAAGGAGTTGAAGCCCGCGCTCGCGGCGCTCGATTCCATCGCTGCCGCCGACGTCCTTGAAGCCGGTGGCTCGTTGAACGTGACGTTGTCAACGGGCACCTTCGAACTGAGCGGTGTCGACATAGAACTGCGCGTGAAGGGCCAGGGCGGCTACGCCGTGTCGCGCGACGGTGGGGAAGTGATCGCACTCGACTTGACGCTCGACGAGGAACTACTTCGCCGCGGCTACTTGCGCGACGTCGTGCGCCAAGTGCAGGATCTGCGAAAGAACTCCGGGCTGGACGTGTCCGATCGGATTGTGCTGCACGTCTTTGGTCTCGACGACCTCAGTGACGGTTTCGAACTGTTGTCGAATGAAGTGCTCGCCGTCGAAGTGATCACCGGATCGGGATGGGGCGACGGTACGGTACTGGAGCTGGACGATGGCCGAGAGGCGAGGGCCTGGGTCGCGAAGGCCTAACGCGACGCGTTGAGCTTCGTCAACAGCGTGGTGAGGGTACCGCGTTCGGTGTCCGACAGTCGCTGGGCGAGCGCTTCGTCCAAGTACTGAAGGTGCACGTTCAGCGCTTCGGTGAGTTTCTCCTCGCCTAATGGCGTAATCGCCACGTGGATCGCCCGACGGTCGCTCGGACAGTTCTGGCGCTCGACGAAACGGGCCTCTTCGAGGCGGTCAATGAGTCGCGTCGTGCCGCCGGTCGAGTGCACGATGGCGTCGGCGATCTGATTCATCTTCAGTCGACCGTCCGGTGACTTGTGGAGTTGCAACAAGACGTCGAACCAGGCGAGCGGCAGCGAGCATTCCGTTTCAAGTTCGAGCGAGAGGCTCCGAGCAAGGCGAGCGTTGGTCTCCAGAAGGAGACCGAAGAGCTGGACCTTCTCGTCCCCGGAGGGGCAGGTGCTCGGTTGAAATGTCATGGCGAAAGTATACCTTATAGTTCTCTTAACAATTACTGCTTGACAAGTTATTGCATATGCGAGTATACTGGGCGAAGCACAGCACGTGTCTAGAAAAGGAGCTTTACCATGACCCCCACCCAAACATCCACTGACACCACCGCGACGAGCACTCTTCCCGCAGCCGGTGTCTATAACGTTGACGCCGTCCACTCAACGGTCGGCTTCATTGCCCGCCACCTCGTTGCCTCGAAAGTTCGCGGTCGTTTCACGGACTTCACCGGTTCGATCACCGTTGGTGACACCCTCGAGACCTCCTCGGTTGAGGCGACCGTCCAGGCGGCCAGCATCACGACGGACAACGAGATGCGCGACGCGCACTTGAAGAGCCCGGACTTCCTCGAGTTCGAGACTTACCCGACGCTGAGCTTCACGTCCACCAAGATCACCGCGAAGGGCGGCGAAGAGTTCGAACTGGTTGGCGACTTGACCATCAAGGGCATCACCAAGTCGGTCACTTTCGACCTCGAGTTCCTTGGTTCGGGCCCCTCCATGGCGCCGGGCGTGACGGTTGCGGGCTTCGAAGCTCGTACCGAGATCGACCGTCGTGACTTCGGCGTCACCTTCCAGGGCAACTTGGAGAACGGCAGTCTGATCGTCAGCAACAAGATCGTCTTGGAGTTCTCGATTGAGGCCGCCCAGCAGGCCTGAGTCGTTCAGAGTCGTGCACGACGCCGGGGGCATCGCCCCCGGCGTTTTGCTCGTTACGATGGGTTCGTGGTCGAGAACCAGCACAACAAGGGCAAGGCCCTGAAGTCGAGCATCGGCGTACTGGGCGCGTTGGCCTCCATCATCTCCGTGTGGTGGTTTGCACTGCGTCCCCGTCGCAAACAGGGCGGCGACTGACCCCAACTCGTTGACCGGTTAGGCGGCGAACGGGTCGACCGTTAACGTCGTCTCCATGGCCAACGCTTCATTTGCGCCACTTCGACATCGGAGTTTCGCTCTCTCACTCACCTCATCGTTCGTCTCCTCGACGGGCACCTGGATGCAGACTGTCGCACTCGGCGTCTACCTCACCGAGCGCACACACAACGCACTCTGGCTCGGTCTCTTAACCGTGTGCGCGTGGACGCCGGCGCTGATTGGTTCGCCACTCGGCGGTGTCATCGCCGACCGTTGGAGTCGCCAGCGTTGGATCCAGGCGAACAATCTCATGATGGCGATGAGCGCCAGTGTGCTGGCCGCCGCCGAACTGACGCACCATCTCTCACCGCAACTGGCTTGTTACCTCGCCATTGTCGAAGGTCTCTGCGGCTCGGCGTCGTGGTCGGCGTGGCAATCGCTTTTGCCCGACCTCGTCGAGCGTGACGAGGTCTTGGCGGCGGTGTCCCTCTCGTCGGCGCAGTTCAATCTCGGACGCATCATCGGTCCCGTGCTCGCCGGCGTCGCCCTGGCGGTTGGATCGCCCGGCATCTGCTTCGCGCTCAACGCGGCTTCGTTCGTCTTCGTCGTGGTGATCTTCTCGTTCGTGCGCAGTCCGAAGCGACCGAAGCCGACGACGTCGATTCACGTCTGGTCCGAGATCACGTTCGGGGCGAAGCGGGCGTGGTCGGTGAAGGGATGTCGCTATCCAATCATTGGGGTCGGCACCGTGGCCCTCATCGCGAGTCCCTTCATTGCACTGGTGCCCGCGATGGCGATCCAGACGTTGCACGCCGGAAGAACCGGTACCGCGTGGCTCGTGGCCGGCCAGGGCGTCGGTGCGGTGATTGGCGCGGTCACCCTGCCAGCGATTGCGCGACGAACGTCACGGTTGCTGGTCCTTCGCTCGTCGTTGGCGACCATCGCCCTCGCAATGGCCCTCTACGGACTCTCGCAGAATCTTGTCTGGGCGGTGAGCGCACTCGTCCTGCTCGGGGGAGCGTACGTGGGCACGTTGACGGGTCTCAATACGGCCGTGCAACTCCACGCCCCCGTCAGTGAACGATCACGGATCCTCTCGCTCTACACGCTCTCGCTCTCGATCTTCTATCCCCTCGGCGCACTCGTGCAATCGGCCTTCGCCAAAACCTGGGGCGTACGTCCGGTGACCGTCACCGCGGCACTGCTGCTCGGTCTGATCTTCGTGCTGGTCTCGGTCGTTGCCCCGGCGTACTGGAGCGAAATCGGGACCACCCCGTCGCAGCCCGCCGTTTTACTGGCAGACTAGAGCCATGTCATTCAGAGCAATTAATCCCACCACCGAAGAGGTCGTCGCCGAATTCGATGGCCACACCAGTGAACAGGTCGAACACGCCCTCGAACATGCCGCGAGTGCCTTCCAGATTTGGAAGACCATGTCGATTGCCGAGCGAGCTCGTCTCATGGAGCGCGCCGCCGAACTCTTGGAGAGCGAGATTCCGGTCGTCGCCGAAATGTTGACGAGTGAAATGGGCAAGACCTTCAACGCCGCCAAGGGCGAAGCGGCCAAGTGTGCGCACGTCATGCGGTACTACGCCGAGCACGCCGAATCGATGCTGAAGGACGAAACCGTCGCCACGAGCGGTTCCGCGAGCGGTTTTCGCTACGACCCCATTGGCGCGGTGCTCGCGGTCATGCCCTGGAACTTCCCCTTGTGGCAGTTCATCCGTGTGGCCGCCCCGACCCTGATGGCCGGCAACGTGATGGTGCTGAAGCACGCGTCCAACGTGCCGGGCTGCGCGAAATTTATTGAAGACCTCTTCATGCGCGCGGGATTCCCGAAGGGCGTCGTCACGACGCTCTTCGTCGGTCACGACGCCATTGAAAGCATCATCGCCGACCCGCGCATCGCGGCGGTGACGCTCACCGGCTCGGACCGCGCCGGTCGTTCGGTCGCTGAGATCGCCGGGAAGAATTTGAAGAAGGCCGTCCTTGAACTGGGCGGCTCGGACCCGTTCATCATCGCCAGCTCGGCCGACATGGACGTCACAGTCCCCCTCGCCGTCACCGCCCGGGTCCAGAACAACGGGCAGGCGTGCATTGCGTCCAAGCGCTACATCGTCGTGCGCGACCGGGCGGACGAGTTCCTCGAAAAGTTCGTGGCCGCCATGGCGGCCGTGCCCACGGGCGACCCCATGGACCCCGCGACCGTCCTCGGACCGGTCGTCAGTCGAACGCAGCTCGACGAGTTGACGGCGCAGGTGGCGGCCTCGGTCGAACGAGGTGCCGTGGTGCACACCGGTGGGAAACCGCTGGACGGTCGGGGATTCTTTTTTCCCGCCACGGTGCTCTCCAACGTGCCCACTGATTCACGCGCCGGTTGCGAGGAGCTCTTTGGACCGGTGGCCGTGGTTGAAGTCGTCGACGACCTCGACGCCGCGATCGCCTTCGCCAACGCCACGCCGTGGGGTCTTGGCGGTGCGATTTACGCCACCGATCAAAAGGAGATCGACGCCGCGATCGCGGGCCTCGACGTCGGGATGGTCTTCGCGAACTCAATCGTCGCTTCGATGCCGGAGTTGCCATTCGGTGGCACCAAGGAGTCGGGTTTCGGGCGTGAACTCGGCGAATACGGCATTCGTGAGTTCACGAACGTCAAGTCCTTCTACGTGGCGTGAGCCCCCAGTACTACTTCGACCACGCAGCGTCGGCACCTCGTCGAGACGAAGTGGCCGAGGCTATGGCGCCGTGGCAACGCGGTGTCGTCGGCAACCCCTCCGGTAGCCACCGCGCTGCTCGCGATGCCCGTCGCGCCGTGGAAGAGGCCCGCGATGAAGTCGCGGCGTTTGTCGGAGCGAAGCCCGGCGGCGTCATTTTCACAGGCGGCGGCACCGAGTCGTGCGACCTCGCCCTCGCGGGCGTCGCGACCGCGCACCGCCGCAACCACGAAAAGTCCGAGATCGTGCTCTCGCGCATTGAACACCACGCCGTCACCGACGCCGCGGAGAAAATGGCTCGCGACTTTGACAACGTGAGCGTTCGTTACGTGGACGTGGATAGTGACGGCGTGCTCGACCTCGAGTCGCTGCAAGAATCCTTGACTGACGACACCGCCATTGTCAGCGTGATGACCGTGAACAACGAGACCGGAGTGCGCCAACCACTGGACGCGGTGACGGCGCTGTGCGATTTGATGATCACCGGGGGCACCACGACGCACACCGACGCCGTCGCGGGCGCGGCGTGGCTCGCACTGCCGATCGTCACCGCCACGGTCGACATGATCTCGATTTGCGCCCACAAGATTGGCGGACCAGTCAACTCCGGCGCCCTCATTCTGCGCAATGACGTACTGCTCGACGCCGTTATTCCCGGCGGAGGTCAAGAGCGCGGTCGTCGAGGGGGCACCGTCGACGTGGCCGCCGCCGTCGGACTCGCGACGGCCGTGCGCCTGGTGCGCGCCGAACTCGCCGACGCCGTCGACCGTACCGAAGACATGCAGGAGAAGTTGATTGCGGCGCTGAGCTTCTTGCCGGGCTGTCAAGTGACCGGTCTCGCCGCCTTTCGCGTGCCGGGCACCGTGCACGTCACGTTCGAGGGCCTCGTGAGCGACGAACTGCTCTTCATGCTCGACCAGGAGGGAGTCTGCGCCTCCGCGGCCGCGAGTTGTTCCAGTGGCGCGGCCGATCCGAGCCACGTACTCGCGGCGATGGGCGTCTCGCGCGAGCGCGCCCGCGGTTCGCTGCGGCTCTCCTTTGGCGCGGACACCACGAACGATGAGATCGACGCGGTCGTCGCAATCGTCTCGAAAGTCGTGCACGGACTTCGCGCGGAGTCCTGAGACCGCGCGACTGGCAGACTAGAGCCATGAAAGTCCTTGTCGCGATGAGCGGTGGCGTCGATTCTTCGGTCGCCACCGGCCTCTTGATCGAGCAGGGTCACGAGGTCGTGGGCGCCACGTTGAAACTCTGGGGTGGGGTCTCGGATTCGGGCTGCTGCTCGGTCGCCGACGTCGACGACGCGCGCCGCGTCGCCCAAATGCTCGGCGTCGACCATCACGTGTTCAACTACACCGAGGAGTTCGAGCGTCACGTGGTGACGCCGTTCGTGAACGGACACGCCCGAGGTGAAGCGCCCAATCCCTGCATTGAGTGCAATCGACATATTAAGTTCGACGCGCTGTTCGAGCGCGCTCGGCGGCTGGGATTCGACAAAGTGGCGACGGGACACCACGCGCAAGTGGAGGCGCGCCGCGGCGCTCACTTCCTCGTGCGCGGGGCCGACGACCAGAAGGACCAGAGCTACGTACTCGGCTACTTGCAAGAGCACCAACTCGCCATGCTGTTGCTTCCCATCGGCGCGATGAACAAGCGTGAGGTCCGCCAACACGGCGAGCGGCTGGGACTGAGGACGTGGGACAAGCCCGACAGTCAAGACGTCTGCTTCATCGAGGCCTCGAAGGGCCGCGAGGTCTTTCTCCGTAGTCGTATTTCGCTCACCAGCGCCGTCATCGTCGACGGCGTGAGCGGCGAAGCAATTGGCGAGACGCACGCGGCCGAACTTATGACGGTTGGACAACGTCGGGGCGTACTGCCCGGTCGAGATGGTGAGCGACGATTCGTGTCGCGCGTCGATCTGGCGAACAATCGCGTGGAGGTTGGACGACTGGAGGACATTCTGATCTCGTCAATCGCCCTCGACCGCGACTCGCTGTCGTTTTCGCACGAAGCCCTGCCCGACGGTACCGTCGTGCTCGCCCAGTGGAGTGCGCATGGCGTGGCCCAACTGGCCACGTTGCGCGACGACCACGGATGGCGGATCGACCTCCACGAGCCGGTTCGTCCCGTGGCCGTTGGTCAGTCGGTCGTGCTGTACCGACTGAGCGAACCCACGATCGTCGAAGGTGCCGCGATCGTCGCAGCCACGTGAATCCCGCCGAGCACATTGAGCGTCTGCGCGCCGAGGTTTCCCGACACAACGAGGCCTATCACGTGCACGACGCCCCCACGATTCCCGACGCGGACTACGACGCACTCGTTCGCGAACTACGCGCGCTCGAGGCCGAACATCCTGAACTCGGGACTGACGACTCAGTCTCGCAAAAAGTTGGCGCCCCGGCCTCCACGGTCTTCACCCCGGTCGTGCACGCCGAAGCAATGCTCAGTCTCGACAATGTCTTTGACGTCAGCGAACTGCGGGCCTGGAGTGATCGAACGGCCAAGGTCGTGGGTGTCGACGGCGAAGAACTGGTCTACGTCGTCGAACCGAAGATTGACGGTTTGGCGCTCTCCATCCTCTACGAGGATGGTCAGCTGCGTCGGGCCGCAACGCGCGGAGACGGTCGCGTCGGTGAGGACGTGACCGAAAACGTGCGCCAGATCAAGAACGTGCCCGTCACGTTGAAGGGCTCGCGCGGCCGCATTGAAGTTCGCGGTGAGGTCTTCCTCGCCAAGTCGGATTTCCTCGACATGAACACTCGACAACGTGAACTCGGTTTGAAGGAGTTCGCCAACCCGCGGAACGCCGCCGCGGGCAGTCTGCGCCAGAAGGATCCCGCCGTCACCGCGCTTCGGCCACTTTCGTTTCTCTCCTACCAACTGGTCGACCTTGAGCGGACACTCGACGTCACGCGCTACGTGCAGACCATTGAGCAGTTGGCCGCCTGGGGCTTTCTCACCGCACCGGAAACGACGACGCAGGTCGGGACGTCCAAGATGGTCGCGCGCAGCGACTGGTTCGAAGAGCATCGCCACGAGTTGCGCTACCAGATCGATGGCGTCGTCGTAAAGGTCGACGACTTGGCTCTGCGCGCACGACTCGGATTTACCAGTCGAGCGCCGCGTTGGGCGATCGCGCGAAAACTTCCACCCGAAGAACGAACGACTCGCCTGCTCACCATCGAGGTTTCAGTCGGGCGCACCGGGCGAGTGACGCCCTTCGCCGTGCTCGATCCCGTGGTCGTGGCCGGATCCACGGTCTCCATGGCGACGCTGCACAATCAGGATCAAGTGAAAATGAAGGACGTACGTCCCGGTGACCTCGTCATCGTGCGTAAAGCCGGTGACGTGATTCCCGAGGTCGTCGCCGCCGTGCCCGAACCCGGTCGCCGGCGGAAGGGGCCGTGGAAGTTCCCGACGACCTGTCCGGCCTGTGGCGCCACGTTGGTGCGCGTGGGCGACGAAAGCGATACGTACTGTGTCAATCCCGCCTGTCCGGCGCAGATCCTCCAACAGATCGTGCACTTCACGTCGCGCGGTGCGCTCGACATCGAGGGCCTCGGTGAACAACGCGTCGCGCAACTGCTGAGCGAGGGCCTCATCACCGACGTGGCCGACCTCTTCACGCTGCGCGAGGACGACCTCTCGTCGCTGGAGGGACTCGGCGAACTCTCGGCGAGGTCGCTGGTGCGCGCCATTGAAGGGGCCAAGGAGATGCCACTCAGCCGACTGTTGGTCGGGCTCGGCATCCGCCACGTGGGACCGGTCGCGGCGCGCGAGTTAGCGCTCGCCGTTCGAAGTTACGAGGCGCTCGAGGCGGCGTCGCTCGAGCAGCTTTCGGGAATCGCCGGCGTCGGTCCCGTCATCGCGGCGTCGGTCGTTGAGTACTTCGCCGACGAGGAGAACCGTGAGCGGGGACGGCGATTCGCGGCGGCCGGCCTGTCGATGGTCGAGCCCGTCGTCGCCAGTTCGCTCGAACAGACCTTGCTCGGTCGAGCGGTCGTCGTCACGGGCGCGGTGGAGGGCTATACGCGCGACGGTGCGGAAGTTGCGATCGTGCTGCGTGGTGGCACGTCACCCGGTTCGGTCTCGAAGAAGACGTACTGCGTGGTTGTCGGCGACGCACCGGGCGCCTCCAAGGTGACCAAGGCCACCGATCTCGGTGTTCCAATGATTCCCGCCACTGAGTTCGAGGTGCTTTTAACAACGGGCACGTGGCGCACCGTACTCAACTGACACAATCTCGGTAGGGTTAGGAGCGAATATGGCACCGTCAACATTCGCTCCCGGGCACCTTCTGGTCAACCGTTATCGCATTCAAGAGTTGCTGGGTGTCGGTCAGACGGCCGAGGTCTACCTCGCCGAAGACGTCTCCCTGCAGCGTTCGGTGGTCGTAAAAGTCCTGTTGCCGAGACTCGCGGGCCACGAAGACGTCCGTCGGGCCTTTCGCGATCGCATCATCCAAGCGGCCACGCTCAGCCACCCGCACCTCGCGCGCGTCTACGACGGAGGGCAAGAGTCCGGTTCGATCTTCATGATCAGTGAGTACCTGAGCGGCGGGTCGCTCGAGAAGGTGCTGGCGTCCGGTCGCCGTCTCAGCGTTGACGACGGCGCGCGCCTCGGCCGCGACGTGTCGGGTGCGCTCGCGTACGTCCACGAGAACGGCATTGTCCACGGTGGGTTGAAGCCGTCGAAGCTGTTGCTCGACGACGAGGGCCGCGTGCGCGTCAGTGACATTGCGTTGGCCGGACTCGGCGCCGCCTACCGCGAGCGACTGTCGCTCGACGACGTGCGCTTCCTCAGTCCCGAACAGGCCATCGGCGATCCCCCGGGACCGAAGAGCGACGTCTACTCGCTCGCACTCATACTGTACGAAGCAGTCACCGGCGCGACGCCCTTTGACGGGTTGACACCGGAGGCCGTCCTTCGAGCTCGCATCAACGCGTCACTGCCGATGCGCCCCGAACTGGGCACGCTGGACATGCTGCTCGCCCAGGCCGCGGTGTCTGATCCCGCACTTCGCCTCGACGCCGAGCAGTTCGCCAGTCGATTGGGTGCGGTCGTGAGCGATTTCGCGCCGCTCGTCCTCGCACCGGTGAGCCGCGAAGTTCCCCTCCTGTCAACGTTTCGCCCGGCCGAACCGCGCACGTCGGTCGGTTTTCGTCCGCCATCGCCCGACCAGATCACTGGCGCCACGCCACTCGTGACGTCGCGCCGCCCGGGAGAGCCTCGTCACGCCCGTCCGGCCGACGAGTGGGTGACGTCGAGCGTGGGGGGAGTCTCGCAACGGGGCCCTCGTGGCGGCATCGACGATTTCGATTACGCGAATTCGCCACGATCTCGGCGCCTCGCCTTTCTCATCGCGGCCGTGGTCATCCTGGTCGTGGCCATCGGCGGCGGCGTCGTGTGGGGCTTCGGACTGTTGAAGTCGAGTACCACCGTGCCGTCGCTCATTAACGCGAATTTCAACGCGCTCTCGGGAACTGCTGGTACCAGCACCAATCCGTTGGCCGTCAAGTTGAAGGCCGACGGGTTCACGGTGTCGGCCACCAAGCGCGAATTCTCCGCCACCGTGCCACTACACGGCATCATCAGTCAGTCGCCCGTCGCGGGCGCGTCGGGCAAGAGTGGACTGGTGATCACCGTCACCGTCTCCGAGGGTAAGCAACTGGCCACACTTCCCGGCCACCTCGTCGGTTCGAGCTGCAACACCGACATTCGGGCACTTCGCCGGGTGCACGTGAATGCCAGTTGTCCCGCGTCGCACTCCATTGCGAGTGTCGCGACGCCCGCCGGTCTCGTTGCCCGAGTCCTCTACAACAGTTCGCCCAATCCCCTGGTCGTACCGACGGGGGCGAGCGTCATTCTTCAACTCTCGACGGGACCGGGAACAACGTCGACCACCACGACTACGGTCCCCGCCTCGGGCACGACCACGACGACGACCACGACCCCACCGGTTCTGGTGAGCGTGCCGAACGTCGTTGGTATGACCCGGACGCAGGTGAACGCTGCGTTCCACGCCGCCGGTCTCTACTACTCCACCACCGGTCCGGGATCGGGCGCGACACCGACCTGGACGAGCGTCGTCTCCGAGGCGCCGGCGGCCGGCACGAAGGTGGCGAAGCTCTCGAATGTCATCTTGCACGTGAAGTGAGCGACGGCTGCGATCTCTGCGAGGGTGCGGTCATCACGACGCGCTACTTTGAGGACGAACTCTGCTGGATTGCCGACTGTGAGATCTGTCTCGTGCCCATGGTGGTGTGGCGAAACCATGACGCTTCGCCGCCCGACGAGGTGAAGGAGCAGCTCGTCGTCGCCCTCACCAAGGTCGCGAACAGGGAGTTAGGGGAGGGTCAGTGGACGATGGACGATCACATGCGCAACATCCCCGACCACTACCACGCGCACGCCCGTCCGCCCTATTTCGCGCGTCGAGCCGGGGTCGGATAGCGATCCTGTTCGTCGTTACAATCGGTTCACCACATTTTTTCAAAAGGGGTCCCCATGGGTGCACTTGACGGCCGCGTAGCAATCATCACCGGAGCCGGCCGCGGCATTGGGCGCGAGCACGCACTCCTGTTCGCGCACGAGGGTGCCAAGGTCGTCGTCAACGACCTCGGAGGGGCACTCGATGGCTCGAGCCACGCCGCCTCGCCGGCCGAAGAGGTCGTCGAAGAGATCAAGGCCATGGGTGGTGAGGCGGTCGCCAACCACGACAACGTTGCCGAGTGGGAGGGCGGAAAGCAACTCGTCCAAACGGCACTCGACAGTTTTGGCGCACTGCACGTGCTCGTGAACAACGCGGGGATTCTGCGCGATCGCGTACTCGTCAATCTTTCGGAGGAGGACTGGGACTCGGTCATCAACGTTCACTTGAAGGGTCACTTCGTACCGACTCGTCACGCGGCCGCGTACTGGCGCGAAGAGGCCAAGGCCGGACGACCGGTGAAGGCCGCCATCATCAACACGTCGTCGACCTCGGGACTCTTGGGCAATATCGGTCAGTCGAACTACGGCGCGGCCAAGGCCGGCATCGCGGCCTTCACGGTCATCATCGCCGAAGAGCTCGGTCGTTACGGCGTGCGCGCCAACGCCATTGCGCCAGCCGCTCGCACGCGCATGACGGAGTCGACGCCCGGACTTTCTGATCACGTCGTCGCCCCCAGTGACGCGTCGGTCTTCGACACGTGGGACCCCGCCAACATCTCGCCCCTCGTCGCCGCACTCGCCATGGAGAGCTGCGAGGCGACCGGACAGGTCTTCTTCGTCCAGGGTGGCACCGTTCGCAAGTTCCAGAACTGGACGATGACCACGACGCTCGAGAAGAACGATCGCTGGTCGGTCGCTGAGCTCAGCGAACAACTGCCCACGCTGTTGCAGTGACCGATGAGCGCCAGGGCGCCCACGTCGATCGCGAGGACCCCGACTCGCTGCTGAACCCTCGCACCGATCCCGCGGCGAGTGCCTTTGGCACAATGGGGTCTGAAGCAGGCAGTGACCTCAACTGGTTCCTCCTGTTGCGCCACCGCGTCCAGGCGCGCGCCGAAGGCTCGTCGCGCTACCAGTGGTGGGTGTTGTGGTCGTTGCTCGCGGGACTCTTCGCGCTCAACTTCACCTTCACCGTCTTCATCGTGGCACTGCCCAGTGTCGCGTCGCAGTTCCACACGACGGTCACCGTGCTCACGTGGACAATGGTCGGACCACTCCTCGCGTACGGTCTCGCCGCGCCAATCCTCGGTAAGACCGGCGACATCTA
>Ga0208586_1000201_pt1 | contig 23686 bp, 18 predicted proteins | sample NGESurshal072012_6_FD_184471 | JGI IMG/M metagenome (GOLD analysis project Ga0208586, IMG submission 184471) | Arctic peat soil microbial communities from Barrow, Alaska - NGEE Surface sample 53-3 shallow-072012 (SPAdes) | ecosystem: Environmental > Terrestrial > Soil > Wetlands > Peat ... | reverse complement strand
CGCTGTCCACGGTGAATCTAGTCTCCATGTTCGCCTTGCATCGGCGCTGGCGCGCGGCCCTCGTAGGTCATCTTGCCGTCTTTGAAATGACGTCGGTTGAGCCAATGGGACAATACAGTCGGGCGCTCGATCGTTTCGGCATCGGATCGGTGGGGCGACGTTTCTACGACGTCCACGTGACAGCAGGCGAGCGTCACGGTCGGATTGCGCGTGATCGCATGGTAACGGGATTGATCCGTGCCGAGCCAGAACTTGCGCCGGATCTCTACTTTGGAGTCGCTGCACTTTTGATGTTGGAGAGACGCTTCTCAACGCATCTACTCGAAGCCTGGGCGGAAAACCGATCATCTCTTGTCCCTTGGGAACTCCCGGTCAATTGACGAGATTATGCAAACTGCTTTCGAGCACTCTGCGTTACCGAGACCGATGTTACGTGCTTCAACGAAGCCCACTTTCACTATGGTCCATTGGGTGACGCGAGGAACGCTCGCACGCTCGGCTAAGTCACTGGTGTGCCAGTCCGGCAATGCGACTTCTACCGCTACCGCGCCGAACTTGATCTTACTAGCGCCTGTGATCGACTGGCTCGCGATAGCGTGATTGGCGATGATTGACGACCGCTACCTGGAGCAATACGAGTTCTCCTGCAATCGATGCAGTTACATGTGGCGCGAGACGTTTGAAGTACGGGAGATTGAAGACTCACAAGGTGGATCGTGGCACTATTTCTATTTGGCGGGATCGCCCGCGGCGTCTCCTTCCATACGGAATGTATGCCCTAGCTGTAAACAAACCAACGCACAACATCGACAAATTGATCGCCGTCAAATTCAATAATCGGTCGGTCTCTAACTCGATGGATTTGGGACACCTCGTACTTTTCGTGCGCCAAGCCGCGACAGCAATCGCAACAAAGTAACCATCGGTTTCAATATTCGCGAACTCATGTTGCTTGCAAATTCCTCAGACTCTTGACTCAGGATTCACTCGGAACGTGACGATGTGGAGATCTTGCGGTTGGTCGATTGCGAGACAGGAACGACTCCCGACGGTACGAAGGCCCGGGCTGAGCCCGGGCCTTCGATCTTGGTGGCGGGGGCAAGATTTGAACTTGCGACCTTCGGGTTATGAGCCCGACGAGCTACCAGACTGCTCCACCCCGCGTTGCGTGAAACATCCTAGCGGCTCTCTCAGAGAGCCAATATTCGTGAGCCTTGAAGTGACGTTTGGGACGTTGGCGACACACTTCATCTCGATTACCGCGACATCAAAGGAACGCTCCGTAATCTCAACCTCGCACGTGCCGATCTGCTGATCTGACAAACCAGGGCACGCAAAGTATCGCTACTGCGAGGTTGCCGACAACTCATTCGATGGCGCACCGGTGCCGTTCTTGTTGACCGCTCGAACGATGAAGTAGTAGGTCACGCGTCTGGTCAGACCCGTCACGGTTACCCTCGTGGAGTTGATCGGCGTCGCGTTGAGGGGCGTCGACGAGACGCCTCCGGCGGACGTACCGATGTAGATGAAATAGCCGGTAATGGCACTTCCACCGTTGCTCGAGGGCGCGCTATAGGTGAGCGTCACTTGACGTCGACCCGGTTGTGCCGAGATCAACGTGGGTGCGCCGGGGACCGTGAGGGTCGACGTGGTGGCCGAAAGTTCGTTCGACGCCGACGAAGTGCCGATGGCGTTGATCGCCTTCACCGTGAACCAGTACTTCGTCCCAACCGCGAGCCCCGTAACCGTGTACGTCGTTCCGGTGACCAAAGTGGAATTGGACGGCGTCGCCGACTCGCCCGCCGACGTCAGACCCACGTACACGTTGTACCCCTGGATCGCGCTCCCACCGTTGCTGGTGGGTGCGGTCCACGCGAGCGTCACTGACGCCGACCCTCCCGTCGCTGTCGTAAGCGTCGGACTTGCGGGCGCTGTGATCGCCGCGGGCGTCGCTGACCGCTCGTTCGAGGAGAGAGATGAGCCGACACCGTTGACCGCTTGGACGGTGAAGAAGTAGGAAGTGCCGTTGGTGAGACCACTGACCGTATCGGACGTCCCGATAATCAGCGAGGTGTTGGTGGCCGTCGGGGACTCCGCCCCCGCCCCAGTGCCCACGAAGACGTTGTAGCCCTGAATCGCGCTCCCGCCGTTACTCGTGGGTGCACTCCATGTGAGCGTTACCGCGCCGTTGCCCGCAGCGGCGGACGTCAACGTGGGCGCGGCGGAAACCGTTGGCGCGCTTGGCGTTGAGGAGAGTTCATTGGACGACGCCGACGAGCCGACACCGTTGACCGCTTGGACGGTGAAGTAGTACGTGGTTCCGTTCGTCAGCCCACTGAGCGCGTCACTCGTGCCTGCGATCAACGTCGAACCGTTCAGCGGCGTCGTGGACTCGGCGCCCGGCGACGATCCTTCAAAGACGTTGTAACCCTGGACCGCGCTGCCGCCGTTACTCGTCGGTGCACTCCATGTGAGATTCACCGCGCCATTGCCCGCGGTCGCGGAGGTGAGCGTCGGGGCACCCGGCTTCGTCGCTGGCGCAGCCGCGGCCGAGAACGCTGCGATGCTTCCCGTGGCGCCCGGCGTGCCCAGACCGGTTGGTCCGTTGTAGCCGGTACCGCTGACGCTGTCGGCCGCGTTGCAGTAGTAGAGCGTCGAGCAGGATCCATCGGTACCCGACGTCACTTTGTAGAGCGAGCTCTGGTTGGCGTAGGCGTAAGAGGCGGGTGTCGTCGGGGCAACGAGGCTGTTGCCAGCGAGTGCGTACATCGAACTAATGATTGGAGTGGCGACACTCGTGCCGCCAAAAGCTCCCCATGTGAAGCCCGTGCCGTAGGTGTCGTAAACCCACACGCCGGTGTTGGGATCGGCGACTGCGGAGACGTCGGCCACCATTCGCTTGGCGCAACCGGGATCGCTCTGCCAAGAGGGCTTTGGTTCGTACGCACTACAACCGGCGCCCGCGCCGCTCCAGACGGTCTCGGTCGCGTTCGCGGCCCGTGCGCCGCTGTCGGTCGACTGCAAGAGGCTCGTACCGCCAACTGCGGTCACCGACGGCGACGCGGCCGGAAACTCCACACCAAAACCGCTGTCACCGGTCGCCGCGACGATCGCGACACCGGGGTGGTTGAAGTACGAACTGCTGTCGTTCACTTCACTCGAGTACTCAGAACCTCCGTAGCTGTTGGAGACGACGTTGGCACCCATGGCGACCGCCGTATTGACGCCGGTGCCTAGGTTCGCCATTGTTGGCGATGTTGCTTCGACAAGCAGGATCTGACAGTTCTGACAGATCGCGCTCACCATTTCAACGTCGAGCGAGATCTCCTCGCCCCACCCGCTGTTGCCCGCGGGCAGTGACGCCGACGAACCGTTCTGGTTCACGACGTCAAAGGTGCAGGTGCTCGCGCCGTGCGAGACCGTGCCCGTCGGGCAGGCGCTGAGACCGAAGAACGAGCGGTACGACGAGAGGTTGGCCGTGACGTTCGGGTCGCTGTAGGCGTCGACGATTGCCACGATCTGTCCGGCGCCACCACCGTGCGTCGCGGCGGCCGACGCGACGTTGTAGGCGGAGTCGAGGTAGCACGGGTCGTACGCTCCCGTGCCGGAGGCGCTGACCCCCGAGGGCACGTTGTTGTCGGTCGACGTGCAGGCGGAGCCCGACGGTTGCGACGGCGCCGCCGCCAAGGCGTCCTTGCCGAAGTTCGTCACGATTTGCGCGTTGCAGTGCGCGTCGCCCACGGATACCGCGTAGGAGCAGACGTTGACGTCACTCTCACCGTTGCGACCTTGGTGTTGCCAGAAACCGTTGACCCACGACGGCGTCGGGGATGCGCCACTGCCGTCGCCGTAGGCGGGAACCGTGGAGACAGCGCCGAGGGCCGCGACCAGCGTCAGGACCAGTGCGCTCACGATGCCGCGACGGTGCGTGAAGCGAAGTGAACGCGAAGCGGTGGAACTGCGACCCATGGATGCCCCCAAACTGACTACGGCCCTTGCCATCCAGATGGTAGGCGCAGGGGTCGGGTCAAACATGGTGATCGGCGAAACTTTCTGACCATTTCCTTAACTTTTTGACACCACCGAACGAATACGGCCAAGACGGTGGATTGCTGAGCAACGCCCGTCGAATTACTTGGTCTTGGTCTTGGACTTCGGGGTCGTCGTGGTGGTGGTCGTGGTCGACGTGGTCGAGGCACTACCAGTCAAGGCCGTCTGGGCCAGTTGCAACTGGCGGTTCATGGCGTTCACCTTGGCCTGATACCCACCGAGGTTCCCGGCACTGAGCGCTTTCTGGGCAGCGGTGTAATCGGTCGCCGCTTGGGTGAGATAGAACGAGGCGGTCTTTCCAGTCTGTGTGCCACCGCCACCGGGTTGCGTTGTACCACCTGAGCCGGTCGAGACGTTGGCGCCGAGGACGTCAGAGAGGGCGCCCGCGAGGGTCGGCTCGATGGCGACGTCCTGATTGAAGACGGCGATGACGTAACGAAGCTGGGGCAACGGGTTCGACGTGCTCGTGACGTACAGCGGTCGGATGTAGAGGACGCTTTGGTCGAGCGGCACCATCAAGTTGTTGCCGAGCAACACGCTTGATCCATGTTGGTCGAGCAGCGTCGTGATCTGCGCGGCCGCGCTGTTCTGTTGAATCTCGGAGTCGGCCTGCACCGGACCGGTCACCGACGTGCCTCGCGGTGTGACGTAGACGTGCAGTTGTCCGTAGTCGTCGGGATCACTCGTGGCGATCATGAAGGCGGTGAGTCCCTGAACCGTCGTCGAGTTACCGGCGGGCACGTAGGCGATCGTCTGGAGAAGTTGTTGATGGTTCGCAAAGGGCAGCGAGCCGACTTGGTAGACCGGGCTCATTGGCGAGAGTTGCGTCGAGACGACGTTGCCTGCGTTGTTCGTGACGGTCGTGCGAGCGAGCGACTGACGAGGTGTGCCCGAACCGGTGGTGGGTGAAATCTCCCAGCGGTCCGACGCGTTGTAGAAGGCGCTCGCGGTCGCGATGTGGTAGCGGCCCAGGGTGGCCGCCTGCACCGAGAACAGGTCGGTCGGGTAGCGCAGGTGAGTGCGCACCGCCTCGGGCATCTGGCTTAATGGGTGGAACATCGTCGGGAAGGCGGAACGGTAGGCCTTCAAGATCGGGTCGTTCGGGTCGTTCGCGTAGAACGTCATCGCACCGGTGTAGGCGTTGACGACCACTTTGACGGCATTACGCGCGTAGTTGAAGCTGAAGGGAAGGCCGCCCTGGTTGACATTCAAGCTCGACGCGTTCTGGCTGTAGGGGTACTGGTCGGTCGTGGTGTAGCCGTCGAGCACGTACTGCACCTCACCGTTCGCAATGACCGCGTAGGGGTTCGAGTCGAAGGTCAGGAAGGGCGCTGCCTTCTGCGCCATCTGCTGCACGTCGCGAACAAACATGACCCGGCTCTTGGACGTGATCTGGTTCGAGATGAGGAAGTTGAAGTCGCCCAGGCGCAGCGCGAGTGCCATGCGACTGAAGAGTCCCCCGACCGCCACGCCGCCAGTGCTGGCGTAGTGGGTCTCAACCGAACTTCCGGCATTGGGCCCCGCGTTCACCTGGTAGTCGAGTTCGGGTTGCTTCGTGTCGGCAACGACCCAGCCCGGGTCGTGGATCCCGAAGTAGACATCGGGTTGGGTTAACACGGGCATTCCATTGGTGGACACGGGCGGTACGTTCGATACCACAAAATTCGGGTTGCCGGTCGTGTAGTCGACGGCGTTCGCCGCGAGGACCGCCGCGCCGATGCCGTGGGTGTACTGAAGGTGTTGGTTCACCCAGCTGGGTGACGACAGGTTCGCGGCGTCGACCTGTCGCGCGCCGATAAGGACCGGCGTCAATTTGCCGTTGACGAAGTAGCGGTCCACGCCCAACGTCGTGAACGTGTAGTACGCGCGGATCGACTGACGCCTCGTTACGGTCGTGAGCGCGATCGCCTGCGCGGGGTCCCAGAGTCGAATGTTGTCGAGCGTCGCGGAGTCGGCCTTGATCGTCGCGCTCGAGATGGTGGTCGCACCGGCGAAGGTGCTGTAGGTCACCTTGTCAAGTCCGAAGGCCGCGCGCGTCGCTTCGATGTTGCGCTGGATGTAGGGCGCCTCCAACGAGTCCTGGTTCGGGCTGACCTTGAGGGCCTGAAGAATTGTCGGGTACAGCACGCCGATCACCAACGCCACGAAGAGCCAGAGTCCCACGGCGACCGCCGGTAGTGACCAACCGCGCAGACGGACGTTCGACAGCAGAATCAGTGCCGCAGCGACCGAGAGAAAGAAGAGGATGGTCAGCGCAGGCATCCGGGCGTGGACGTCGGTGTAGCCGGCGCCTTGGACGTAAGCGTTGGTCGAATTGACCAACTCCCATTTCGCAATCACGTAGCCGGCGGCCTTCATCAGCGCGATGCCCGCTCCGATGACCGAGAGGTGGGCCTTGACCCTGGGCGCGACGCGTGGCGTGACCCTCGTTGCACGAATCCCGCCATTGAGGTAGTGGAACCCGGTCGTCACGAGCAACGTCACGATCAGTGACACGAGCAACCAGGTAACGACGAACGAAATGAACGGCAGCGTGAAAATGTAGAAGCTCAGGTCCTTGTGGAAGAGGGCGTCCTTGATGTGGAAGGGCTGACTATTGGCCCACATCAGGTACTTCTGCCATTGACCGGTCGCGTTCAGTCCCGCGATAAGGCCCATGACAAGGGCAATCGCCGCGTAGATCCGTTTCGCGTAAGGACGCACCACGTTTTGAAAACGACGAACAATCTCGTCCTCGGGATCAAAGGAGAGGTCGCGCGCACCAAATCGGTCCGTGAGCAGCAAGTTGCCCCACATGATGAAGAAGAAAATGGCACCAAAAGTGAGTCCCAGTCCTACCTTGACCATCAATAGCGTCGAGAACACCTTGCCGAGGCCGACCGACGAGAACCACATCTCGTCGGTCCAGAGCACGGCAAGGTTTCGTAGCGAGAGGAAGCCGATCAGGAGAACGACAAAGATGAGTCCAAACCAGAATCTGCGTGAGAACCGGCCCAGCCGACGAGGACGTGAGGGGATGTCAGTCGGACTACGCACGAGTCGAGCCTAGGTCGTTTTTCAAACGGGAATAACGGCGCACGCGCAGCCCGCGTGCAGTGGCGGGTGGCTCGAGCCACTAGGAAACGCCTGCCCCGCGGGCCGCTCGCCCGATGCCGCGTCAAGCGCGCACGCGTCACATGCTGCGTCGTTTGGTGCGACGTAGAAGCGGACATTTCGACCCTGCGATGCCGCGAGGACACCGACTTCGAATGCCCGTCGCGCCGCGTCGGTGCAGAGTCGCTCGACGCGCGCACCGCGCCACTCCTTATAGGCGGCGTTCGCGCGGTCGGGCCCGTCGCCACTTCCGTCGGCGAGAATCCGCTTTCGAAGCGCCAAGACGATTGTCACCGCCAGGTCCGCCGCGCAATCGTTGATCTCCGTCGCGTTAATAGATCCGCCTGGCACCCCCGCCTCATCCTTGGCGAACTGAACGCCCGCAGCGGCCGCGTCAGTCAGTGCATCGATTGCGGCGTTGGCGTATCGGGCGCGCTGCTCGTGCTCGTCCTCGAGTTCGGTCGTAATCATGGCCTTCACGTCACGCAGACGTTCGAGCATGACGTTCTGATCGTCCTGGAGCGCCCGCTTCACCTTGCGAGTGAGGACAGCCAACGACTCTTCGAGGGCTTCGTCGCGACGTTTGAAGAGTTCACCGGTGGGCGTCTCGGGCTTCGACGCTGCCGGTGCCTTTCGGGGTGCCTGGGCCGTCGCGCCACGTTCTTCGAGCGTGGCCTTTCGAAGGCGCGCGAAAATCTCGTTTACGACGTCAGTTCCCGTCGCGTCGTCGTCGAGAACAGTCTTCATTGGTACTTCGGACGACTCGGGCGCCTTGGTCGGTGGCGGAACCTTGGGATTCGCCTCTTCGGGCGTCTCGGCTTCGCGCATTTTCGGTTCGGCGACGTTGCGAAGCGGCGTGCCGGCGAGCAACTCCTCTTCGGTCGGATCGGCGCCCGGCGGACGTAGTCGCAATGCTTCGAGTGCAGCGTTTCGCGCAACGTCATCAGAGTTGTTGATCCCCGTGAGTACGGTCTCAACCTGGTCCTGAATCGATGACACGAACGTCGCCAACGTGTCGCGCGCCGCACGAAGTTGATCGATCTGCATGTGCAGCGCTTTGCGCTTCACGGCGAGGTCGTTCAAGACGGCCTTGCGCGCTTCGTACGCCTGTTCGAGAATTGCACGGCCCTGCTCACGTCCGCCTTCGACGAGCGCTTCACCATTGACCTTCGCCGAATCGACGAGGCGCTCGGCGGCCATGCGCGCGTCGTGGTCAATCGTGGTAGCGGTATTCTCCGCCTCCGTAATTAGCGATGTGGCGCGCTCTTGGGCTTCCATCAGATGGGTGGCACCGCGTTGCTGGCTCTCGGTGAACACCTGGGCACTTCGTTCCTGGGCTTCGGCCGTGACGCGTCCCGCCTCTTCGTGCGCCGAACGAAGGATCGCGGCGCTCTGGGCCCCCAGTGCGCTCGCCAGGGTCGCCTCATCAAACGTCGGATTCGCCGCGCGCCGCTGGGCTTCGCTCAGTTGGTCCTGGAGTTCTCGAATCCGGCTCTCGAGATGGCCCATCTCACGTGCAATCGCCTCGAGTTGGACGCGGACTTCGCTCGGGTCATAGCCCCCCTTGCGCAGCGTCGTGAAGTTCATTCGGGCGATTTCGGCCGAAGTTTGGCGCGTAGTTGAAAGGATTCGGCGATCGTCCATTCCTTCAAGACTACGGCTTTGCGGTCGAAATAAATGGCTTAGTGCGGCTTGGTAATGGGCTCTGGCGAGGCGCCGCCGATCTTTCGAAGGTCGCGAAGTGCCTGTTGCAGTGTTGTCACGCCGACGATGGTGAGACCGGGAGAGGCAGTCGATTTCGCGGTCGCCACCTCCACCTGGGGAACGAAGAAGTACTTGGCGCCAGCGCGCTGCACGGCGACAGTCTTCTCGGCAACGCCACCGACGTCGCCAACATTGCCGTAGACGTCCATCGTCCCCGTCGCCGCGATCGGTTGGTTGCCAGAGATCGACGTCTTACTGAGCTTGTCGATCAACGTCAGGGTCATGGCGAGTCCCGCTGACGGTCCGCCGATGTTCTGTGTATTAATCGTGACCCTGGCTGGCAGCGCGTACGTGTTGCCGTCTTCGAGCCCGACTCCGAGCCACGACTTAGAGACACCCGAGACGCCGGCACAACTTGACGCAACCGAGCCGCTCGGCGTGACCCCGGCAATCAATGTCGCGCTCGAGGGCGCTCGGTAGGTGATAGTCCCCGAAGGTGAGATCTTGGCCCGATCAATGGTGAGGCGCTCCTTTGTGCCGGGCGCAAAGTCGTGCACCGCGCGAACGAGCGCGCAGGACGACGCAACCGCCGTTCCGTTCACCGCGACGATTTCGTCGGCCACGTGAATGCCAGCAGTTCGCGCCGGCGACGGCGCGTTGACCGAGTTTACGATTGCGCCAGTGTGCGTCACCGGCGTTTTCCATCCGAGCGCTTTGAAGGCTGAGACCTCCGCCGCCTGCTTCGAGTCACTCATCTGGAGGTAGCCCTGCGCTCCGAGTTCGTCGGTTGGCACACCGGGCTCGACCAATTCGTTGGCGCCGACGAATTGCACGTGACTGGAGAAATGAAGCGTCAGCCACTGCCACGCGTTGAGCGAAGTCAGATACACATCGGTCAGCATGATCTTGCCCTGATGCTTTGCCGTCGCGACCCCCTCGACCTTCACGAGTGGCGCGACCGGCGTTGCATCGCCGGGCGTGAGGGCGTACTCATTGAGGTTCCAACTATGCAAGGCAATAATCGCCAGCAGAACGACCAGCAGGGCACAAATCATGGCGGCGAACGTCCGGCGGGTCCGTGGGGGTGGTGAGATGGGTTGATGAAAAGTGATGAACCAACGCTAGCGGAGAGTCCTGACGAATCCCTTCTGCGCGCCGGTTTTGCCATTGGCGATGACTACGTTGCGATACTGCGCACCAACTTGGTCGACGACGTTGGGCGACGACGAGTTCTCGCGCTTCGAGGAATGGTTCGACAAGGGCTCGTCACTGATGACGAGTGGATGTCCGCGATCGATGACCGCGACGTCGATGTGCGACGAGAGGCGCTCAACCTGATTGCTCATGTTGATCAGATTGACGACGAAGTCTTCGAGGTAATGCTGCGCCGTCTACACGACGAGGACGCGTTGGTTGTCGATGGAGCGATCTTTGCGTTGGGCGAACATTTTTACGTCGGTGCCGTCGACCAACTCTGCGTGATTGCGACGACGCACGACGATGCACGCTGTCGAGAGTCGGCGATTGCGGCCCTCGGCGCGATTGGCGACGACCGGGCCCGTCCCGCGGTCCTGGCAGCGCTCGACGACAAACCACCGGTACGTCGTCGCGCGATCGTGGCACTCTCGAACTTTGAAGGACCCGACATTGATGCCGCCCTTGAGCGCGCACGTGAGGATCGAGACTGGCAGGTCCGTGCGGCCGTTAATCAGTTGGGGAGAGACGAAGGCTAACGATCGGCGTTGCGGTAGAGCGCATGCAGGTTCGACATCTCTTCCAGGCAAAGCGCCAGCCCCTGGATCACGGCGGTGTCGGGATGTTCGGCAATATTCACTTCGACGCCGGTGTTGGTCGCAATCAACTCGGCGAAGTCCGATAGCAGTGCGTGCCCGCCGGTCAAGGTGAGTCCCCTCGCGCTGACGTCTTGTGACAGGTCCGGCGGTGCATCACCGAGGCACTCCTGAATCATGCGCACCGTTGCGGTGACGACGTCGTTTGCCGCGGTGTTGACCAATTCCGCGTCGACGTCGACTTCAACGAGGTCACCACGGTCGACGGTTCGCGCAAGCACGACCTCTGACTTCCCTCGAGTTCGCCCGAGCGCCGACGCGAGCGAGAGCTTCAAGCTCTCAAGTACCGACGGCGCCACCACGACGCCGAGCTGGATTCGAAGTGACGACGCAATTGCCGCATCGAGGTCGTTGCCACCCTGTCGTCGTGCGCTGCCGGTGACGATGCCGCCGAGCGATATCACTGCCGCCTCTGACGCTCCTGCGCCCAGGACCGTCACCGCGGATCCGACGGGGTCCTGCACTGGGAGACCCATGCCAATCGCGGCGGCGATCGGCGCTTCAATCAGTGTTGCTTCGCGCGCGCCGGCCTGAATGGCCGCCTGACGTAGCGCCCTTCGCTCGATGCTGGTGGCGAGCGACGGCACGCTCATCACCACACGCGCACGGCTCAACTTGGAGACGCCCGCCCGGTCGAAGAGACCGTGGATGAGTCGAGCGGTGACGTCGAAGTCCACGGTTGCACCCTGCGCGAGGGGTCGAAAGACGACGACGTGTCGGGGGGTTCTCGCGACCATGTCGAGCGCGCCGAAGCCGACCTCCACGACGCTGCCAGTGTTCGTGTCGATCGCCACCATGGTCGGCTCATTGAACACGATGCCTCGTTGAGAAGTGGCGAGGCGCGTGTTGGATGTTCCAATATCGAGCGCAACGTCCAAAGCCATGAATAATGAGGCTAACCCGACCAAGAAGCAACGCTCGTGGTTACTAGCCTTCACTGGGTGGAGAGCGGAGGACAAACGAACTGGTGGCGTCGACGGCGGACGAATGCCAAGCCGCCGCCACGGGATGAACGCGAGTGGGTCCACCCGAGCGAATTACCGAGTTTCGAGAAACTGCGAACCCACCCGAATTGGCCGATAAAGTCGCCAGCGGCCCGCGTTGTCGTCGGCGTCATGGCAATCGCCCTCGTCGTTGGATCGGTCGGGCTCTACCTCACCAGAGCGACGAATCCCGCACCGACACCGCACCTCGCGGTCACGCTCTCCCAGTTGCCGACGGAAAGTCGAACGGCCGCAGACCACACCATCGACCTCTCCATCGCGACGCCCGGTCACGTTGAAGTCGTTGCCGCGATGGCGTTACCGCACGACCTCGCGGTCACGACGACCCAAATCCCCGCGAACGCCATCATCACGGGATCGACGCCGGGACACGTGAACTTCCATGTGACCTGGGTCGGTCGTGACAAAGTGATGGGCTTCTCCATCGTGCGATTGGGCGTTCACGTCCCGGCCCTCACCTTCGCACCGTTGCCATCGAGCAAGTGGGTCGTCGCGGTGTCGCCGATTTTGAAGAGTTCGACTGATGCCCCGCAATACGCATGGGCGAACACCATTCTTGGCGACCCCGAAATTGACGCGACCGGCGTCATCAGTTACCTGTCCACGAAGTCCGACGCGAACCTGGATAACTTCATTGACGCCATCGCCGTGAATCAGAGCGGACAGGTCGTTGCCGTCCTCTCGATCAATCACTTTTGGTACTCGGCCCAGTTCGTCGCGCGCATTGCCTACATCGTGGCCACCGGACGAGGCTGTCACGCGAGTTTGGGCGTGGTCGGCACGACCGCTCAAGGCGGCGGTGTGACCGTTTCGCGCGTGATTCCAAAGAGCCCATCACAGTACCGCTTGAAGCAGGGCGATGTCATCACGGCGCTCAACGGCAAGGACACCGAAACCTTCAATGCGCTCGACACGGCCCTTTATTTAACGCCCGCCTACACCAAGGCACTGGTGACGTTCGTACGCGCATCCAAGGTCCACCACGCCGTCATGACCCTGGCCTGCGCACTTTAAAGTCGTAGCCGTGAGTGACAATCCCTTCGGCGGCATGTTCGGCGATATCTTCTCCATGCTCGGCCAGCAGGGCCCCGATGCTTGGTACACGACGGCCACTCAGTTGGCGCTCAACATCGCGCGCGGCACCGACGACGATCCCAATCCCCTACCCATCGAACGTCAACGAATCGAAGAGTTGGCGCCGCTCGTCGCTCGACACGTGGACAGCCTTCTCGGAGTATCGCGCGACGCGGACGTCGTCGCGGTCAATCGCTCTGCCCTGACGCTCGCTGCCCTCGAGCAGTGGCGTCCGCTCATGGAACCAATGGTCGCGAGTACCACCACAATCGGCGACAGTCTCGACCTCGGCGACAACGCGGTGAGGGCGCAAATGGCGGCGACCTTGGGGCCACTGTTCGCCGGTTTTCAAATGGGCTCGGTCGCCGGTCACTTCTCCGAGCGGGCCTGGTCCCTCGCGGCGCTGCCCCTCCCCCGTCTCGACGCGCGACGACTTCTCGTCGTGAACAACCTCGCGAGCTTCGCTGAAGCGTGGTCCTTGGAGCGCGATGAGGTGTACGTCTTCGCCCTCGCCCAGGAGTTCCTCGCGTCACTCGTGCTGACCCAGCCGGGAACGGGCGATGCGCTGCGCGCATTGCTCATCGACTCAGTTCGTGAGTCCACCAAAGCCCAGGGTGACCTCCTGACGAAACTTCAGTCGATGATCAACCCCGACGACATTGCGGGGATTATGGAGAACCCCGAGTCGCTGCTTGATGGCATTGAAATGCCCGAGGAGACTGACGCGACACGCGCCATCAACGCGGCGGCCAGTGTCCTGCTGGCATTCTTCGAAGCGGCGGCGCACGAGATCACTGAAGCGATCCTCGGTCCGCGCCCAATTCTGGTCGAGGCGTACGCCAGGCACCGTCGTAGTGACGCTCGTGGCGAGGACGCCGCGGCCGCGCTCTTTGGTATCTCGACGCAGGGTGAGCACCACGAACAGGCGGCGACGTTCGTCGCAGCGATTAAGAACGCGCATACCCTACGTGCGTTCGACGCGCTACTTCGAGTTGACGGACTGCCAAGTGCCGACGAACTCATCGACCCCGACGCGTGGTTCGAGCGAGTGACGAACTCGCCGCTCGCCTAACTCTCTTCGTCGTACCCGAGGTTCCACTCAACCAATAGGTTCTCACGCTCCGCGTCGCGATTGACGCGCTCGCGATTGCGACGGAACTGTGGGTCGTGCGGCGGCAGGAAGCGCAGACGGGCGTCAACGCGGTCAACGAATGCCTGAATCTGCTCCTCGTCACCAAAGACCATCCGGCACTCCCAGTGGGGTGCCACGGGGCCCAGGTAGATCACTTGGACGTGCCCGACCGGGTCGACGACCTCGGTGGACTCGATGGTGGGAACCTGGCTCACAATGCTCCTTCGGTGTACTTTTCTACTGCTGAGCAGCCATTCTATATAAGGCTTGCAAGCGTAAACTCACTGACAAACCCCGGGCACCGTTGCCAGCACCCCTTCCACGATAAGGACGATCCATACAGGAAAAGGTATTCCGAAGGTGTTAGATGCCAGGAGTTCGAACTCAGACATCATCGCCCTGTGCTGCTTTTGCGCCCCTTTTTCGACCTATTCCTTAGAGGAGTCTGCGAAGGGGTTTAGAGGAGTATGGTAACCATCGGCTCGTGAACAAAAGAGCCTGCCGTTATCGTTTTGTCACACAAACAGTCGCTACTGTGAAACAAGAGACCAACTTCGGGGGGTGAGCATGAGTACAGAGTGGATGGCGGATGGCAAGTGCCGCGAATATCCGGCGGGAACGTTCTTCCCCCGTGATGGAGTCGGTGTCATCATCGCCCAACGCATCTGTGCAACGTGCCCCGTCGCCAGCCAGTGCTTGGAGTACGCCCTCGAGAATCACGTGGATCACGGGATTTGGGGCGGCTGCAGTGAGCGCGAACGACGTCGCATCCTGCGTGAGCGCCGTCGCCGACGTATCTTCAACACCGACGCTTCGTAACTTCGCTCCCGCGTGTTCGAGTGTGTCATCAACCTCTCCGAGGGACGAGACGCGCCACGCTTAGGTGCACTCCGGACGACTGGCGGAGCGTCACTTCGTGACCTGCACGCGGACGCATTCCATAACCGCAGCGTCTTCACGCTGATCAATGATGCGGGCCAACTCAGTCGAGACGTCCACGAACTGTTGGGTGCCGCATTCACGAGCCTGGACCTAACTCGTCACGAAGGGGTCCATCCACGTTTCGGGGTTGTCGACGTGGTGCCCTTCGTCGCCCTCCAACCCAACGACGCGCACGAGGCGGTGGCGCTTCGTGACGAGACGGCAACGTGGATCGCCGACTCCTTCCAGGTCCCCGTCTTCCTCTATGGGCCGGTCGGAGGGGTCATTCGTACGCTGCCCGAAGTCAGAAAGACGGCCTTTCGGACGCTGATGCCCGATAAGGGGCCGAAGAGTGCGCCCGCGACGCTTGGAGCAAGCGCCGTCGGTGCACGCGACGTCCTCGTGGCGTGGAACCTGTGGCTGCGCGGCGTCACCTTGCACGAGGCTCGAGCCATCGCTCGAGCGGTTCGTCGAATCGAGGTTCGCGCGCTGGCGTTGCAAGTTGGCAACCAGGTCCAGGTAAGTTGCAACCTGGTCGCACCACTGGTCCTTGGACCCTCCGCCGTCTTTGATCAGGTGGCCGCTTTGCTGCCCGCACGGGGATCAATTGAACGGGCTGAACTCGTGGGACTGGCGCCGAGGGCGCTCTTGGCGTTGGAGGATCGCCCACGGTGGTCCCAGTTGGACCTCAGTGAAGAGCGAACGATTGAGAGCCGGCTCGGCTAGAGCATCAGCTCGCTTGGGCTCGGCGCTCAATGGCCCGGGCCCGACGAAGACGGCGGCGCTCGCGCTCGCTCATCCCGCCCCAGATTCCGAACTTCTCGCCGTTGTCGAGCGCGTACTCCAGGCAGTCCTCACGCGCGACGCACCCTCGACAGACTTCCTTCGCTTCGCGAGTTGACGCGCCGCGCTCGGGGAAGAAGAGGTCAGGGTCGACACCCATGCAGTTCGCCCGCGCCTGCCAACCGCGATCTTCCATGCCGCTCATCAGTTCCACGATTTCCACGTTGTATTCCTTCCCCACAGCGGTGATCGCCACTGATGTAATTACAACGGTGTCATTGTTATGGGAAACGTGACAAAAAGCAAATGGAATTATTGAAATTCCTGATGGGGGTGGTTTTGAGTGACGGCTAACCGGCGCGGCGATGTCGAACGAAATCGTCGAGCGCGTAACTGCCGAGTTCATCGACGTCGGTGTAGAAAAGTCGTCCGCCATTGACTTTCGCGATCTGTTCGACGAAAGGAAACTGACTCCGCTCGATATCCAGGGCGAAGGTATTGATCGTGATATTGGCTTTCGTGCATCGAAGGACTTCAGCCATGGTCTTCTCCAACGTCTCGTGCACCGGCGGCCAAGCGAAAAACGGCTCGCCGTTGGCCAGTAGGTGGGCCGTGGGCTCCCCATCGGTCACGACCACGATCTGGCGCTCCCCTCGTTCGCTACGCATCAGGTGGCGACTGAGCGCCAAGGCGTGTTGGAGATTCGTGCCGTAGGCATAATCGATCGTGAGCGCGGGGACGTCCTCAATTTTGAGCTCCTGAGCCATCTCACCGAAGCCGACCACCGTCACAAAGTCGCGCGGGAACTTGGAGCGAATGAGCGATGTCAGCGCCAGCACCATCTTCTTGGCGGGCACCAAGTTGCTGCGCATCGCCATGGATAGCGAGAGGTCTATCGCGAAGACCGTGGCCGAACGGCGCGTCGACTCGAACTCCTCCACTTCGAAGTCGTCGGCGTGCAGTTTGACGGGCGTACCCGGTCCCTGGCGCAGTACCGCGTTGCGCAGTGTCTTGGGAAGATTCAACGCAAATGGTTCACCCGGCATCCAGGGCTTGGACGTCTCTTCACGGTCGCCACCGCGCGACACGGTTGCGACACGGTGCATGCCGATCGTCGGTGAGTCGCGTAGTTGGGCAAAGAGATCGCGCAGGGCCTGTTGTCCAATCTGACGAACACCTTTGGGCGTCAAGTGAAGTTGCTGCCCCTGCCGGTCGACGAACCCTTGGTCCTTCAGCCCCTGGAGGGCTTTCTGCAGTCGAACGACGTGGCGCGCCGCGTCGTCACCGAGATTGCGTCGTACCGATTCGACGTCCACTTCGGGTAGTCCCTGTGCGGCGCTGGACTGTCCCAGGAACTCGTCGAGGCCCTTCAGTTGTCCCAATTGCTCAGCGATCGAGGCCGTTTGCGCGAAGGGTCCACCGTCGTCGCCGCGCATTCGATGCGCCCTATTCCAATCGATGTCCGGCGTCGCCATACGCAGGTTCGACACGAGTCGGCTCAGTGAGAAGTTCAACTCCATGTTCTCCATCATCTGGGAGAACATGTTGCGCAACTCGCCCTGTTGCTCGGCCGAAAGCGAGTTGAACATTGCTTCGGCCGCCGCGGCACGTTCTGCCATCATTCGCACGACATCGTCAAGGTTCTCAGCGCCGGGAAAGAAATCGCCGAACTTCTCCATGAAGTCCTCGAATGTTGGATCGAGGTCCTCGCCACGACGGTCCTGCTCGATCATCGTCGAGAGCGCGTCCATCATGCCGCGCATCCGGGCCAGTTCCTCGGGGTCCGGGCGGCCCATCATCTCCTTGCTCTTCTCAAAGTATGTGTCCAGCACGTCGCGTTCGAGTTCGGCCATGAGTTCCTCGAACTGCTCGCGCGCTTCGGACGAAACGAACTCGTAGTTTCGATAGTTGCCGAGTCGTTCACTTAGGCGGTCGCTCATCAACTCCTGTTGCATCTTCCTCTGCTCAACCAGGTCGCGCGTGACCTCTTTTCGACGGTCGTCGTCGCTCTCTTCTGCTTCGGCGAGCAACGTGTCAAGTTCGACGTTCTCGGTCGCTTCAATCTCGTCCAACCAGTCGCGATAGCGCTGCATCTCGCCATCGGGGTCGGCCTGCTGCTCGAGTTCACGGCGCTTGGCGCGGGCCTGCTCGAGGAGATCGCGAAGCCCTTCGACGCGCTCACCGTCGGCGGTCGTGAATCCCTCGCGCAGCAGACGGTCCATGGCCTCTTCGAGGTCGCCGTTCTCCATGAAGTCATCGGCGAGCATGCGCAACATCTCTTCGACATCGAGGTCGTCGAAGTCGTCATCCTCGCCGAAGCGACGAAAGCCGTAGCGAACGGCCACTAACGGTTCCTCGAACGATAGAGCGCTCGTGCGCCCGAGGCGTCCTTCGCCAGTCGCTTCGTCAAATAGAGTCCTTCGAGCACGAACTCAACTGCCGACGCCAGTTCGCCATCGGTTGGCGACGGGCCGGCGATTCGTCGTGCCGGGGCGTCGAGGGCCGGCATGGCCGCCAGCACCGCAAGATAGTCGCGATCAGGTAAATCATCACCAGTGTGGACGAGCGCTTCGGTATTGAATGCGTCGATGATTTCGGGCGCCTCTTCCAACAAGACGTGCTCGGCGAAACATTGGCGCACCGAGAGCGACACCAGAGCCGCGATGACCTGGTCCGAGTCGCTGTCGTCCATCGTGTCGAACTCGAGTTTTCCCTGGGTCGATTGCACCAATGCACTGAGGTCGCTCACCCGTGGCACGACCGACGTATCGTGCGTGCGAAGTGTACGACGCAGCGCATTGGCGACGACGATCTCGTAATTCGCAATGGACAGACGCACCGACACGCCCGAGCTCTGCGAGATGACGTGGCTCTTTCGCGCGACGTGGCTGACGCGCGCGACGATGTCATCAATGAACCACGGCACCTTGATCGGGACCGGCGACGCCGGCAGCTTGGCCTCCTGGTGCACGATCGCGATCTCGGTTGTCAGCTCGTAGGGGTAGTGGGTGCGAATCTGTGATCCGAAGCGGTCCTTCAACGGTGTGATGAGGCGGCCGCGGTTGGTGTAGTCCTCAGGGTTCGCCGTGGCGACGACCAAGACGTCGAGGTCGAGTCGAACGAGGTGGCCACGGATCTGCACGTCGCGCTCTTCGAGAACGTTGAGGAGGCCTACTTGAATTCGCTCAGCCAGGTCGGGTAGTTCGTTCATCGCGAAAATGCCGCGGTTGGACTTGGGCACGAGACCGTAGGAGAGCGCTTTGGGGTCGTCAAGAAAAAGTCCGCCCGCCACCTTGATGGGGTCAACCTCACCAATCAGGTCGGCCATTGACGTGTCGGGAGAGGCCAACTTCTCGGCGAACCGCCGACTGCGGTGGATCCACGCGACCGGCGTGTCCTCACCCTTCTCCGCCACGAGGTCGATGGCGTAGGCCGAGATTGGCGCGAAGGGGTCGTCACGAATCTCCGAGCCCTCAACAATGGGCAGCCACTCGTCGAGCAGTTCAACGAGCGATCGAATCATCCGCGTCTTCGCCTGTCCGCGCTCACCCAGCATGATGATGTCGTGACCGGCCAACAGCGCGGTCTCGAGTTGGGGCAGCACGGTGTCCTCGTAGCCGAGGACGTTCGAGGTTAGCGGTACGCCATCGCTGAGTCGCTGCTCAAGGTTGGCGCGAATCTCCTCACGAACTGACTTGGGCACGTAACTCGACGCCCGCAGCGTTCCAAGCGTGGTGGGAAGGTCAGTGGGTGCAATGGGGGTGGGCATGAGGCCACTTTAAGGGTTGACAAATGGCTGTCGTGCTCGCCCATTTGTCGCACGAGGCCCCTCGCGACATTCGTGACCAGAGACCGAGGCGACGCGACTACCGGTGCGCGATGAAGGCGCCGACGTCCTTGGTGACGACCAGAACACCGTCGTGTTGCGCCATTTGGTCTTCGATTATGTGGCGCAGTTGCGCCACTTGGTCGAGCGTGGCGTCTTCACCCGGTGGTGTCGAACAGATGTAGTCAATGACGTCGTCGACGTCGGTGCAGAGCAACTGATCGTCGTAGGGACACCACGCGACATCGTCGAAGATTTCGGCGAGAAGGTCCTCGCCACTCTGCGCGCCAAAGACCTCGTGGTGGCGAAGGACCCGAGTAGGACCAAATACGGACGCCTCGATTCTGAAGAGTTCACGGAGGTGACCAGAACCAACGGTCGACGCCATCAGCACGCCACCACGACGAAGGACTCGAGCGAATTCGCGCAACGCTTGCGACGGATCGGGCACGTGATAGAGCATTTGATTCGCAATGACGACGTCGAATGAGTCGTCCGCGAAGGGAAGATCCTGCGCGTCCGCAGCGAGTCCATTGACGCCACGAATCATGCGCCGCACCAACGGTGTGGTCTCGGCCACCATGCCGGCCGAGAGATCGGTCAACGTGAGCGAGAAGTCACTCTCATCGCTCGTCCATCCGATCGTCCAGAGGAGCCCGGTGCCACATCCGACCTCGAGCACCTCACCACCCTTGGGTATCTCCACGAGACGTTGCAGCCACATCTGCCACGGGACGCTCTGCGTCGCGTACTTGGTGTGCAGCTGGGTCCGGGCGCGCAGTTTGTCACCGTTCACGTACTGGACATCGCGCAGGTATGCCTGATCGCGGTTCACGAATCGATCCGGAGATTCCATCAGAACTCGAGATACATGACGTCGAGGCCAACACGGCCCTGCGAGGCCGAGTCGAACGCGCCAGGGACGGTGCCAATGGTCACGAAGCCCAACGTCCGATAGAGCGCGATCGCATTCGAGTTCGTAGAGACGACGGCGTTGAATTGCATGCCCGCGAAGCCGCGCTCCTTCATTCGCGAGATTGCGAATTCGCACAGCGCGCGCCCGATGCCTTGTCCTCGCGCGTCACTGGCGACCATGAAACTCGCCGTCGACACGTGCGCACCACGTCCAGGTCGATTCGGTCCGAACGTGGCCGTCGCGCGGATTACGTCATCGACCAGCGCGACGACAGTCTCGCCAGGTGGACCCGCGATCCATAGCGCTTTGGCCAAATCGGGACTCAGCGTGTCGGTGTAGGCGTACGTCTCGCCCTCCGCGACGATGTCCCGGAAGATTGCGTAGACAGAGGGCCAGTCGGCGTCGTCAATTGCTCTGATGGTGACGGGCTGGGCGCTCACCGAGCAATGCTGTCACACGCGCAGGACACACCAAGGAAGAGTGTGACGTGGAACGGGTTGGCGTCAGTCGTGCAGGATTTGACGAACGAGCGCGCTTCCCACTCGATAGGCCACGTGCGCGCTGCGCGGCGCGTCGAGAATCACCACATGGGCTCGAGCTCCCGGTGACAAATGACCAATGTCGTCGCGCTCGAGGGCGAGCGCTCCCCCGAGTGTCGCCGCCCAGATCGCTTCGTCGACGGACATGCCCATTTCACGAACTGCGAGGGCAATCACGACGCCCATGTTCGTGACGTACGACGTCCCGGGATTGCAGTCGGTGGCGAGAGCGACGGTGACGCCGGCGTCGAGCAGTCGCCGTGCCGATGGGTACGGCGACTTCGTAGAGAACTCAGCACCTGGCAACAGCGTGGCCACGGTCGACGACGCGGCAAGCGCTTCGACGTCAGCGTCCTTCACGTGGGAACAGTGATCGACGCTCGCGGCTCCGAGTTCAACTGCCAACGCGACGCCACCGGTGTCGCCGAGTTGGTTGCCATGCACGCGAAGACCGAGTCCAGCGTCACGGGCGCGGAGCAGAATCGATCGCGCTTCGTCCACGCTGAACGCTCCGACGTCACAGAACACGTCGGCCCAACGCGACTTCGGTGCGCACGCCGCGAGCATTGCTCCTCCCACGAGCTCGACGTAGGCGTCGCGGTCGTTCGTGAACTCAGCGGGGACGACGTGGGCACCGAGAAAGGTGACCTCGTCACTCCATTCGCTCGCGACTTCCACCAATCGTGCCTCGCCTTCGACCGTCAACTCATAACCGGACTTGATCTCAACGGTGGTGACGCCACCGGCCCGTAGGGCCTCCACGCGTCGTTGCGTGGTCGTACGCAGATCTTCATTGGACGCCGCTCGAGTCGCCGCGACGGTTCGCGCGATTCCACCACCGTCGTACGGCTCACCGGCCATGCGCGCTTCGAACTCGTCAGAGCGTTCGCCGGCGAAGACGAGGTGGGTGTGCGAGTCCACAAAGCCCGGTATGACGGCGCTGTCGCGCGCGTCGATTCGTTCGTCGGCGCTGGGCGCATCGGCATTGGCGCCCACCCACAACACGTGGTGTTCGTCAATGACCATCGCGGCGTTGAAGAGTCGCCCCATTGGCGATCCGTCGCCGAGCGCCGCGTCATTCGTCGTCAGTTCGGAAATGTTGATGATGACGCGAGAGGTCATCTCAGCCTTCGCGCATGGGAATGCGAACCCCGCGCTCCTCGGCTGTCTGCTCGGCGATCTCGTAGCCGGCGTCGACGTGTCGAATGACGCCCGTGCCCGGGTCGTTCGAGAGCACGCGTGCCAGTTTCTGCGCGGACAGTTCGGTCCCGTCGGCCACGCAGACTTGTCCGGCGTGTATGGAGCGACCAATGCCCACGCCGCCACCATGGTGAATCGAGACCCACGTTGCACCCGAGGCGGTGTTGAGGAGTGCGTTGAGCAACGGCCAGTCCGCAATCGCGTCCGAACCGTCGAGCATCGATTCGGTCTCGCGGTACGGCGAGGCGACCGAACCGCTGTCGAGGTGGTCACGACCGATGACAATCGGCGCCGCGACCTCGCCGTTGGCGACTAGTTCGTTGAAGGCGAGACCGGCCCTGTCGCGCTCACCGTAGCCGAGCCAGCAGATCCTCGCGGGCAGTCCCTGGAAGGCCACACGCTCCTGCGCCTTGGTGATCCAACGGCGCAGGGCGTCGTTCTCGGGCAAGAGGTCGAGCACCGCTTGATCGGTGCGCGCGATGTCCTTGGGGTCCCCCGACAGCGCGGCCCAACGAAACGGTCCCTTACCCTCACAGAAGAGCGGTCGCAGGTACTCGGGCACGAAGCCGGGAAACTCGAAGGCCCGCTCGTAGCCACCGAGTTGCGCTTCTCCGCGAATGGAGTTGCCGTAGTCGAAGACTTCAGCGCCGGCGTCCTGGAAACCGACCATCGCCTCGACCTGCTTCGCCATTGACTGGCGAGCACGGTCGGTGAACTCCTCGGGCTTCTTCTCCGCGTAGTCGTGCCAGTCGGCGAGATCGATGCCCTCGGGTAAGTAACTCAGCGGGTCATGGGCCGACGTTTGGTCGGTCACGATGTCGATCTCGACGCCGCGCTCGAGTAGTTCGGTGAAGATCGTCGCGGCGTTGCCAACGAGTCCGACGCTCAACGCCACTCGGTCGTGCCTGGCCGATTCGACGCGCTTGACGGCCTCGTCAACGTTTGCGGTCCACTCATCGAGGTAGCGCTGATCGACGCGTCGTTGGAGTCGCGACGGGTCAACGTCGACGCAGAGGCACACGCCGTCGTTCATCGTGACGGCGAGCGGCTGCGCTCCGCCCATCCCACCGCACCCGCCAGTGAGCGTCAGCGTGCCCGCGAGCGTTCCGTTGAAGTGACGATTGGCGACGGCCGAAAATGTCTCGTAGGTGCCCTGAAGGATCCCCTGCGTGCCGATGTAAATCCACGAACCGGCCGTCATCTGTCCGTACATGGTGAGGCCGAGCGCTTCGAGTCGACGAAACTCGGGCCACGTAGCCCAGTCGCCGACCAAATTGGAGTTCGCGATGAGCACGCGCGGCGCCCACTCGTGCGTTTGGAAGACGCCGACTGGTCGACCGGACTGCACCAACATTGTCTCGTCGCCCTTGAGCGATCGCAGCGTGCGCACCAGCGCGTCGAAACTTCGCCAATCGCGCGCGGCGCGCCCGGTGCCGCCATAGACGACGAGATCATCAGGCCGCTCGGCGACCTCGGGGTCGAGGTTGTTCTGGAGCATTCGAAGTGCGCCCTCTTGACCCCAGCCGAGGGTGGACAGTGTTGAGCCGCGGTCGGCTCGAACGGGACGCGCACCTTCCATGTTGCCCTCCTACCT
>Ga0208586_1000200_pt1 | contig 23749 bp, 28 predicted proteins | sample NGESurshal072012_6_FD_184471 | JGI IMG/M metagenome (GOLD analysis project Ga0208586, IMG submission 184471) | Arctic peat soil microbial communities from Barrow, Alaska - NGEE Surface sample 53-3 shallow-072012 (SPAdes) | ecosystem: Environmental > Terrestrial > Soil > Wetlands > Peat ... | reverse complement strand
GTCCGTCTGGGACCAGGCCGGGAACGGGGGAACGGGGACATCTCCTTCGATAAAGACCAGCCGCTCTCGTCCGTCGTCTTGTATCTCGACCGGCAGCGATGCGCCTTCGAACCCCGTCGAGCGGAGCTTCATCAAAAAGGAGTGCACCGACATCGAGTGGGGATTCGATGGTCGCAGGACGAACTCGCCACGCCGCACAACTTTTCCGGCGTTTGCCACGCCGCCACGCAAAGCCTCGTCCACAGCGTCAGTCTCTCAAGGACAGCGCCACGGCGGCGGATTAGTGAGAGAGATTCGATAGGCAGTAAAGCCGAACCAGCTCGGACTGCCTCCCGATTCGAAACTGTCGCCCACTCACCGTGACGCACTTGAGACGTCACTCGTGGGGTTGACGGGCCTCTTTGGCCTTCTTGTGCGCGCGACGAAGTTCCTCGAGTGAGACGCCGCGCTTCATGCCCTTGTGGTCGGGGTGGTGCTTGGGGCAGGCGAGGTAGGGCGTCCCGTCGACGCGACGCCCTAGTCGTGCACATCCCTTCACGTGGCAGTCGTGGTGTCGCCACGTGGCGACAAGTGCGACGAAGATCGTCGCTTCGCCGAGGTCCGAGCCGAAGCCACTCCAGAAGCCGTAGTAGGGACCGGACTCATTGACCGTGCCCGTGTGCACTTGGAACCAGTGGAAGTAGAAGTCGTGCCAGACGCCGAGGATGACGGCGACGATGACGATGGCGACGAAGAGAACGATGAGTTTTGTGCGCGTCGAAATGCCGTCGAAATCCTCGGCGAGTTGGCTCTCTTCCGAGTCGAGTAACTGGGCGGCGGAGGAGTTGACGCTGGCGTCGGGCGAGTTGGCGCCGCTCGCATTCGTCTGCGCGGTTCCACTGCTATCGCTCATGATTTCTCCCTACGTATCGGTGACCACCGACAACGCTCAATCGTAGGCGCGAGGACAATGCCGTCCACGCATGCGGTACCGTGAGAGTCACTGGCCCGTGCCACGAAGTGGCGACACCGCAGCGAAGTGCGCGACCATCCACATTTCTGAAGGAGACGCATGCAACGACTCATCCGGCCCATCGTGGTCGTCGTCCTGGCGGCGTCGAGCCTCCTCGTTGCATCAGGAGCGGGCGCCTCGACTGGGTCACTGGCGAAGATTCTTGAGGGACCGAGTTACAAGTTCGCCACCGTGACCTCCGTCGCCGCCGACGCGGCGAACGTCTGGGTCACCAATACCGGTGCGAACTCCGTGACGGAGTTCAGCGCCGTCACCGGAGTTGTCGAGAACGTGTTCAAGAACAAAAAGTTCGGCTTCAACGGTCCCACGAGGATCGTCGATGACGGACACGACGTCTGGGTGGTGAACGGCGAAGGAAATTCGGTGACCGAAATCAGCGCGACGACGAGCAAACTCGTGGCGTTGATCAAGGGATCGAGTTACAAGCTCAACGGAACGAGTTCGGTCGTCTCCAACGGCACCGACGTGTGGATCTTGAACCTTCGCGGCAACGCTCTCGCCGAACTGCGCGCCCCCAACGGATCCTTCATCAAGACGGAGAAGGTTTCGAATGGCCTCACGCGGGCGTTCACGATGGCCCTCGACGGCACGCATCTCTGGTTGGCCGGCGCCGGCATCAACGCGGTGAGCGAACTCAACGCGACGTCGGGATCGTTCGTTCGTCTGATGAAGGGGAGCGCCTACCGATTGGATGGCATCAACGCCATCGCGTCCGACGGACACCACGTCTGGGTGGCGAACGACCGTTCGAACTCGGTGACCGAGATTAGTGCAACGAGCGGGAAGTTCATTGCCCTCATAAAAGGTAAGCAGTACGGCTTCGACATCATCACCTCGTTGGTCACGAACGGCACGGACGTGCTGGCGACGAATCTCAGCACCGCGCCGAAGCTCAGTTACTCGGTCACGATGTTTGACGCCACTACCGGACTGTTCGGGCAACTCTTCAAGGGGCCGTCGTACGGCTTCAATGAGCCCGAAGCGGCGGCGATCGGTTCGGCCGGTAGCAAGCACGCCTGGATTGCGAACATTGGTAGCGCGACCGTGACCGAGCTGAAACTTCACTAACGACGATTACGTCGTCGGCGCCCGGTGCAGTCGTAGGGCCGCCAGTGCGCTGACGCGGAAAAGACGTTCTCGCACCGAGCGGGCCGAAGACCAGGAACGACTGTCCCATTCGTCACCCGCGAGCGAGTCGCCGGCGTAGAGCAGTTGAGCGAAACGCAGACCGCGGTACTTCGACACCGCGATGAACGCCGATGATTCCATGTCGACCATGGAGCAGTGCTCGTCGATTCGCCGGTCGACGCGACTCCGGGTCTCTCGAAAGAAGGCGTCCGTCGTCCACGTCCGTCCGACGAAGTGTTCGACCTTCTGCTCGGTCAGGACCTCTTGTAGGACCCGAACGCCGAGAGAATCGGCGTCGATGATCCGACTGGGCGGTGCGTAGTGAAAGCTGGTGCCCTCGTCGCGTAGGGCTGACGCGACCACCATGACGTGGCCGAGCGACAGGTCGTTCACGAGTGCTCCGGCTCCTCCGCACGCCACGAACGTCGTCACGCCGAGTGAGGAGACCTCTTCCACGAAGCCGGCGGCCAACGGAGCCCCAACCCCGGGGTGGACAACGGCCACGGGACCGTCGTCGGTCTGAAACTCGTAGATGGGATTTCGACCGATCTCACTGCGCAGCACGTACTTCGTCTCCAGCACACCCTCCTCAGCCAAGTGGTCGAGCAGTTCGTTGAAGAAGCAGAGTACGGCGACTCGGGGGATCTCTATCTCATTCGGGTGGAGCATCCGCGCTTCGAGCACGCCCGGTTCGGCGAGGTCGTTCTCGTGCAGGGGGAGGTCCACCGGGCGAATCTACTGAGCGCTCGGGTGGGCGCGCTGGAGCCAACCGAGCACCGGCACGATGGCGTTGATGTCGCCGCGTATCTTGATCCGTCCGTCGCGCAGAGCCGACGAACTGTCGATGGTGCCGTTGGTGAGTGCGGTCGCGTCTTCGTACGACAGGCGCAGGATGGCGTCGGCCGCGAGGTGATCGCCGGCGTCAATCGTTGCGCCCTCGCTACTCATCGTGAACGTGAGTGCGTGCGGACCGGACTTCGGCGCGTCGGGCATTTCAATCACTACTCGCACGATTGACGCGTCGCTCTCGAAGGGGACTGGTCCCGCTGCGCTCAACGCGTCGTTCAGTTCCTGCAGCCACTCGGGCGAGAGGAACGCCATTACCGATTAGGGGGCGGGCTGGACCGCAGCGTCGGTGGCCGACTTCTTCGTTCGGCGACGGATCTTTCGACCGAGCCAGGCGACCGGGTCGTAGTCCGCGTCGACGACCCGCTCCTTCAACGGAATGATCGCGTTGTCGGTGATGTGGATGTGCTCGGGACAGACCTCGGTGCAGCACTTCGTGATGTTGCAGTAGCCGAGCCCCATCTCGTCCTTGATGAATTCGCGGCGGTCGTTGGTGTCGAGTGGGTGCATCTCGAGTTCGGCCAGTCGGATGAAGAACCTCGGACCGGCGTAGTGCTGCTTGTTGTCTTCGTGGTCGCGGATGACGTGACAGACGTCCTGGCACATGAAGCACTCAATGCACTTGCGAAACTCCTGGCCCCGCTCGACGTCCTGTTGGAACATCCGGTAACCGCCCTCGGGCATGGGCGGAGGCATCAGCGCCGGTATCTTCTCGGCCATGGCGTAGTTGAACGAGACGTCGGTGACCAGGTCACGGATGATGGGGAACGTCTTCATTGGCGTGACCGTCACCGGTCCTTCGGGCAACTGGTCCATACGCGTCATGCACATGAGTCGCGGCTTGCCGTTGATCTCGGCCGAACAGGATCCGCACTTACCGGCCTTGCAGTTCCATCGACAGGCGAGGTCCGGTGCCTCGGTCGCCTGGATGCGATGGATCACGTCGAGGACGACCTCGCCCTCGTTTTGAGAAATCATGTAGTTCTCGAAGTCACCGCCCGAGGCGTCGCCCCGCCAGATTCGCATCGTCACGTCGGCCATCAGTGCGCCTCCTCGAGTAGGGCCTTCAGTTCATCGGGCATCGGCAACAATGGTGACTCCACCGCGCTAATCGGACTGTCCCAGTTACCGCCTTCGCTGGAGAGGGCGAAATTGAACTTCGCAAATTCGGGATCGGGATTCGGGTAGTCCTCGCGGGTGTGTCCACCTCGAGATTCCTTGCGCAGACTCGCCGCGAGTGCCGTGGACCTCGACACCGTGAGCATGGCGGGGAGGTCGGTCGTGAGGTTCCAGCCGGGGTTGTAGGCCCGACCGCCCTTCACGGCGATGTTCTTCACGCGCTCAGTGAACTCGTCGAGTCGGCCCTTGGCCTCTTCGAGCTCCGGCCCGTTGCGAATGATGCCGACCAGGTTCTGCATCATCTCTTGGAGGTCGTGCTGAATGTCGTAGGGGTTCTCGCCCGACGTCCGGTCGAAGGGAGCGAGTGCTTCTTTTACCGCCGATTCAACTTCGTCCATGTTGAAGGAGGTCGCCACGTCACCGGCCTCGATGTACTCGGCGGCGCCCATACCGGCGCGACGGCCAAAGACGACGAGGTCGCTGAGCGAGTTGCCACCCAGTCGGTTCGCCCCGTGCATGCCGCCGGCCGCTTCGCCAGCGGCGAAGAGTCCGGGCACTGCGGTGGCCGCGCTGTCGGCGACGACTTGCACGCCGCCCATGATGTAGTGGCAGGTCGGGCCGATCTCCATTGCTTCGCGCGTGATGTCGACGCCGGCTAGTTCCATGAACTGGTGGTACATCGATGGCAGGCGCCGTCGGATGAACTCGGGCGTTCGCCGCGAGGCAATATCGAGGAAGACGCCGCCGTGCGGGGTCCCGCGACCGGCCTTCACCTCGGCGTTGATGGCGCGCGCCACTTCGTCACGGGGCAGGAGTTCTGGAGGACGTCGGCCCGCGGTGTGATCGTCGTACCACTTGTCACCCTCTTCTTCGGTGTCGGCGGTCTCGGCGCGGAACATCTCGGGAACGTAGTTGAACATGAAGCGCTGGCCCTCGGAGTTGCGCAACACGCCGCCGTCACCTCGAACACTCTCGGTGACGAGTAGTCCGCGCACGCTGAGTGGCCAGACCATGCCGGTCGGGTGGAACTGGATACATTCCATGTCGATCAATTTCGCGCCGGCCCAGAGCGCCATCGCGTGGCCGTCGCCCGTGCCCTCCCACGAGTTGGAGGTGAACTTCCAGGATTTACCGACGCCGCCCGTCGCGATGATGACGGTCTTGGCACCGAAGGTGACGAACTCACCGGACGGGCGCCAGTAGGCGACGCAGCCGGCAATCTTTCCGTTGTCGTCATGCACGAGCTTGAGGACCTTGCACTCCATGAACACGTCGGTGCGCATCGACACGACTTTCTGCTGCAGCGTGCGGATGAGCTCCAAGCCGGTGCGGTCGCCCACGTGCGCGAGGCGCGCGTAGCGGTGGCCACCGAAGTCGCGCTGAAGGATCTTGCCGTCCTTGGTGCGGTCGAAGAGGGCACCCCACTGTTCGAGCTCCCAGACGCGGTCGGGTGACTCCTTGGCGTGCAGTTCGGCCATGCGATTGTTGTTGAGGTACTTGCCGCCACGCATGGTGTCGCGGAAGTGAACCATCCAGTTGTCCTCTTCGTAGACGTTGCCCATCGCGGCAGCGATGCCACCTTCGGCCATGACGGTGTGGGCCTTGCCGAGGAGCGACTTGGAGATGATGCCGACCTTCAGGCCCCGTTGCTTCGCCTCGATCGCGGCGCGTAGTCCCGCGCCACCGGCGCCGATGATGAGAACGTCGTAGTCGTGATGTTCGTACGGTGAGTCAGTCACTGGGAATCCCTCTAGAACAACTTGTAGTCGGTGATCGCGCCCGAGGCGACGAGTCGCACGTAGACGTCGGTGAAGGCCACGAAGACGAGCGACGCCCACGCGAAGTTCATGTGCTTGGCGTTAAGGGGTGTCACGAATTTCCAGAAGCGGTAGCGAATCGGGTGGGCCTTGAAACTCTTCACGTGGCCGCCGCAGAGGTGGCGACAGGCGTGACAACTGAGCGAGTACATCCAGAGCAGCACGGCATTGACGCAGAGCACCACGGTGCCTACGCTGACGCCCCATCCCAGTCCCGGCTCACGGAAGGCTTCGACAGCGTCAACGGTGAGCAGCACGTTGAAGACGAGTCCCGCGTAGAAGAAGTAGCGGTGCAGGTTCTGCATGATCAGGGGAAAGCGGGTTTCACCGGAGTAGCTCGGGTGTGCGTCACTGACGGCGCAGGCCGGAGGTGACCACCAGAACGCGCGGTAGTAACTGCGGCGATAGTAGTAGCAGGTGAGGCGAAAACCCAAGGGGAAGATGAGGATCAGGAGTGCGGGCGAGAGGTGCCACCAGTTGAGGGCGAAGCCGGCCTTCGAACCCGGTACGCAGATGCCCGCAATGCACGGCGAATACAGGGGACTGATGAGGTCTCGATTGAAGACCGCTCCCACGAAGTAGTAGCGATTCTGGAAGGCGGCCCACGTCGAATAGATGACGAAAGCGGTGAGGATCGAGACGGTGACAACTGGCTGAACCCACCACCGATCTTGGCGCAGTGTGGCCGCTTCTGGTCCACCGCGCGTGCCGCCGAGTACAACCTTCGTCGAACTTTCTACTGCGGTCACACACTCTCCCTGCTGCCAACGACGTCTTCGAGACGCCCTTAGCAATACTAGGCAGCATTGAAGGGGGTGCCGGGTGGGTGGCTGACCATGTAATCCCTTGTCCCGAACGGTCTTGGAACGTCCCAACTGTTTCGTCGACGGCGCCGACCAATGAATGCGCGGCCCGCGAGGGAGCGACGTGCGTGGGTTCCGCGACATCGGTGAAAGAGATGCCAACATTCTCTAAGCGTGATGCTGGTGAACGCTCCCAACCGGTGCATTCGCGCCCTTCTGGTAGCACGTAGGGGTGTTCTACTTCTCACGACCGGGCCCCGAGAAATTGGCGGCCGTCCTCGCGGCATCTGTGCGCGATGCTCCCACGTACCGCGAGGTCGGCGCGACGCTGAATGAGTCACTTCCGTCGGGCTACCACCACGTGAACGTCCAACGGCGACTCGGTGATCCGTCCGTTTTCGATCGCGCCGAGGAAGGACTGCAGAAGTGGAAGGCGCACGAAGGCGCCGGCATGGTCGTCGTCCCCGTCGGGAGTCGACTCGCGCCGGACGCGACGGTGCTCACTTTGATCAAGATGGGTCCGCTCACCATCGTGGCGCCCTGTCGAATAGTTCGACTGTGGAGGAGCGACGACTTATTTGGTTTCGCCTACGCCACACTGCCCGGTCACCCCGAATCCGGTGAGGAGTCCTTTGCGCTCGAGCGCAGGAACGACGGCACGTATTTCACGATCCGCGCGTTCTCGCGACCGGCGTCACTGCTCGTGCGCCTTGGCGGACCCGTCGGATCGGCCGTGCAGCGGTCCGTGACGAAGAGGTACCTTGACGGACTTCACGCATACGTTTCCTGAGCGGTGACGCGCGTTCGTATCTCACAATGTGCCGGGTATCAGGGACATCCCTGACCTAGAGGACCGCCGCGCCCGCTCGACAAGGGTTCTCACTGAGGCGCGGACCTCACCACTGCCCGTAGCGTGCAAGTAGGCGAACCGCGTGAGTGGAGAGAATCGATGATTGAAGCAAAAAGCTTGACGAAGCATTACGGGGCGAAGCACGCCGTCGAGCAACTCAGTTTCACCGTGCGATCGGGTGCCGTGACCGGATTCCTGGGCCCGAACGGTTCGGGAAAGTCCACGACGATGCGGATGATTATGGGTCTCGATACGCCCACGTCCGGCGATGCCACGATCCACGGACAGCACTTCCACGATTTACGGTGGCCGCTGCGAGAGGTTGGTGCGCTCCTCGAAGCCAAGGCCATCCACCCCGGTCGAAGTGCGCGCGCCCACTTGACGATGTTGGCCCACACGAATCGCATTCCACGATCGCGAGTCGAAACGCTCATCGACATGGTGGGCCTCACCGACGTGGCGAGCAAGCGAGCCGGCAAATTTTCGCTCGGCATGGGTCAGCGACTCGGCATTGCCGCCGCGCTGCTCGGTGATCCCGAGACGCTGCTCTTCGACGAACCGGTGAACGGTCTCGACCCTGACGGGATTCGCTGGGTCCGCAATCTCTTGAAGGGTCTCGCTCGCGAAGGTCGAACGGTCTTCGTGTCGAGTCACCTCATGAGCGAGATGGCCCTCACCGCCGACGAAGTGGTAATCATCGGCAAGGGCAAACTGATCTCGCAGATCTCCATCGACGAACTGCTCTCACAGAGTTCCGAGAGTTTCGTGCGGGTACGTTCACCGGAGAGTCCGAAGTTGAAACTCGCTCTCGAGCAGCAAGGTGCGGTGGTCGTCGCCGAGGATGACGGTTCGCTGTCCGTTCGTGGCGCCGACGAAGTTGCGATTGGCGAACTCGCCGCGAGCATTCCCGTCGTGCTGCACGAGTTGGCTCCTCAGACCGCATCACTCGAGGAGGCGTTCATGGAACTCACCGAAGACAGCATTGAATATCACGGTTCGCAAGCATCGAACACGACGGGAGCCTCGTCATGAGCGTCGAAACATCGAGCGCCGTACTCGAACGCACGACTGAACTGCCACCCGGTCGCTACGGCTTCGTCGACCTCCTTCGTTCGGAGTGGACGAAGCTTCGCTCCGTGCGATCAACGTGGTGGACGGTCGGCGTCACCGTGTTGCTCGGTATTGGCATCGGTGTGCTCGTAACCGCCGAGACGCGAGCGCACTGGCACTCCGGTTCGAATCAGGGATTCGATCCGACGGCCTCGTCGCTCGTCGGCCTCTTCATCTGCCAATTCGCAATTGGAATCCTCGGGGCGTTGGTCGTGAGTGCCGAGTACAGCACGGGCACGATTCGAGCGACGTTCTCAGCCGCGCCCCATCGGACAGTCGTGTTGGCGGCAAAAGCGACGGTGTACGGGTTCGTCGCGCTCGTGGTCTCGGAGTTCGTCGCCTTCGTGTCCTTCTTCCTGGGCCAGTTCCTTCTGTCCGCTCCGGCGACCCACGCGACGTTGTCGAGCCCCGGTGCGCTGCGCGCCGTCGTGGGCGGAGGTCTCTTCATCTGCGTGCTCGGTCTCATCGCGTTCGGTTTCGCGACGATTATCCGTCACACCGCCGGCGCCATAAGCGCCTTCGTCGGTGTCTTGCTCGTGTTGCCGCTCGTGGTGCAAGCGCTGCCGAACTCGCTGTCGCTCGAGGTCCGTAAGTTTTTACCGGATCGGATTGGCGTGCAAATGTTGACGACGAATGGCAACCATTTCAACACCTTCACACCGTGGGTTGGTTTCGCCGTGCTCTGCATGTACGCCTTCGTTTTGATCGCCATCGGTGCCGCCCTCATGAATCGCCGCGATGCGTAACGCGACGTTGCCCTTGATTAAGGTGCCCGTCATGGACTTCAGTTGGAAGAACTGAACGGCGTCGCTAGCCTTTCGCCATGTTCACTTCTCCGCCTAGCGCGCTGAGCGCCCCGGACGAATCCGAGGATCAGCCCCACGCGCCCAACGCACCTCGGCGTCGTCGTTCGGGATTGAAGGTGACAATTGAGTGGACTGTCATCATTGCGGTCGCGGTCGTCGGATCATTTCTTATTCGCACGTTCGCGGTTCAGACCTTCTTCATTCCGTCGAGTTCCATGATGCCGACTCTCCACGTTGGCGACCGAATTTTGGTGAACAAATTGAGCGCCAAATATGGCACGATCAATGTCGGGGACATCATCGTGTTCAAGGCGCCGCCCACCGAGCACTGTAACTCGGAGGACGTGAAGGACTTGGTGAAACGAGTCATTGGACTGCCCGGCCAGCACCTCACGTCCCAGGGCAACACCATCTACGTGAACGGAGCGCCACTCAACGAACCGTGGACGTACTGGCCATCGCTCAATCCAGTGCTTGGTAACGTCACCGTTCCGGCGAACAGTTACTTCGTGATGGGCGACAACCGGGCGAACTCGTGCGACAGCCGGTTCTGGGGCTCGGTGCCGCGCTCGGACATCATCGGAAAGGCGTTCGCGCGTATCTGGCCGCCCTCGCGAATCGGATTCCTGTAGCGCGACGTTGTCAACGGTCGCTTGGCACCTTCACGCCATCAACCGGCGGTCGCCACCTGCGCGGTGGTGAGACTCTTCAACAAGTTGTGCTGATCAACGGCGAAGACCTTGCCCCACGTGGTCGCCGTGGACGGCGTCACGAAGGACAGGTCCGTCAGTTGACGTGCGATGACGTTGATGACCTTCTCCAAAGAAGTGATCGACGGCGCCGCGCCACTCGGCCACGACGAAGCTCGGAGCGCCGCGTCGCACGCGTGGAGTTCTTGCACCAAGGGGTGGTCGAAGACCGTCGCCTGTGACGCGGTGCCATTCACCACCGCCCACGCGTGGAACTTCGCGAGCCACGTGTTGTAGGAGGTGAAGAGGGGACCGGTCACCTTGACGTAGTGGGTCGAAAGTGCGGTCGACGGCTGGTAGGTAATGCCGCGAGTGGGAATCAACGTCGACTGTTCGTGCGACCACGTCTCGGCTACGCGCTGCGTCGTACCGGACACGATGACGAGCGCGAGGACGTTGGAGCGGACCCAACTGATCGACGTCAAGAGCCGCACCCCCTTCTTCGACCGGCACTGCGCTTCGACCGATCCAGCAATTGACTTCAGACTCGTCACTTTTTTTGGCGCGACGCCGGTCGCACTCTGGCAACTCGATTGCACCGCCTCCGTGGCCTGCGTCGGAGGATCAACAATGGGCTGCGCGAACGCGCTCAGTTCGACCAGCTCTTGGATGCCATTACTCGTTGACACCCATCCCTTCAGAGCGACCTTCGCCGCGCCGGTGGTTGGTACGAACGGGGCGAGCGCTTTCTCCACTTTGATCAGATAGGGCTGGAGCGTGGTCGTCCGTAACGCCGAGCCACCGGTAATGGGGTTCGTCATGACGTACGAGCTGACCGTGGCGTCGCCCACCGCGCCGGCACCCGTCGAAAGCGAGAGCGCGACGATGACCGAGACGAATGCGGTCGACAATGTGGTCAGGCAACGCGTGCGATTGATCATGTCCGTCTCCCGTGGCGACGCGTTCGCCACCACTTCGATCAGACTAATTAAACGTGTCCGCCGCGACGGCCCTCGGCCGTGGCGCCGAGGAAGGCCCACACCGCGAGCGCTAGACCGGGCACGAGGAACCAGATGCCAAAGACGAGAGCGAGGACGACGAGGAACGCGGCCATGCCGAGCATGAAGGGGAAGATCGAGGTGCTGGGGAACGATCCGACGACGCCCGCACCCTCGCTCTGGGTCGAGTTCGGGTCGTCTTCGGGGCGGGCCTTCATGCGACGGCTCCACCAGTAGTAGTAACTGCCGGGCAAGAAGCAGAGCAACATGCCGGCGAACATCATGACGCCACCGGCGTTCTCGAGACTCCAGTTCCAGTAGACGGCGCACATGACGCCGAAGAAGGCGCCCAAACTCAAGAGGATCTTGGCTTCAACTCTCATTCGGTCGCACCCGCTATCGGTCCGTCCTCTTCTTGGCCGTGCTCGAGCACCGCGACGACCGTGGCCGCGAGTGGCGGTTCGTGCAGCACGCCGGTGCCCGCTCCGTGCGCGAGTGACTTGTGCTCGGGGTGGTTGTAGTCCCACGTCGGACGCTCCGAGCGAATCTGGGGCAGGCGATAAAAGTTGTGGTGCGGCGGTGGGGACGTGGTGAACCACTCGAGGGTCTGCGCGTCCCACGGGTTGTCGCCGGCCGGGTACTTCTTCCAGCTGTAACCCACGTTGATCACGAAGATGATCGTCGAGATGCCGACCAGCACCGCACCGAACGTGCTCCAGTCGTTGAGCATCTTCCACTGCGGATTGTGGATGTAGAGCGCCACACGGCGGGGCATGCCGTCCAGTCCCAGGATGTACTGGGGGAGCGTGAAGACTTGCGTGCCGATGAAGAGCAGCCAGAACTGGGCCTTCCCTAACTTCTCGTTCAACATGTACCCGGTGATCTTCGGGCCCCAGTAATAGAGCCCGCCCATACCGGCCAACACGAGCGCCATCACGATCGAATGGAAGTGCGCCACGACGAAATACGTGTCGTGGGTGAAGAAGTCGAGTGGCGGACTGGCGAGGTACACGCCGGTGAGTCCGCCAATGAGGAACGTGAACAAGAAGCCCAAGGCCATCAACATGGCGGTCGAGAACCAAAGTTCTCCACGCCACATCGTTCCTATCCAGTTGAAGATCTTTATCCCCGTGGGGACGGCAATCAACAGACTCATGATCGAGAAGAAGGGGAGCAACACGACGCCGGTCGTGAACATGTGGTGGGCCCACACGCCGAGCGAGAGCGCACCAATGGAGAGGGTGGCGAAGACCATGCTCTTGTAACCGAAGACCGGCTTCTTCGAGAACACCGCGATGATCTCGGTCGCCATGCCGAAGAACGGCAGGGCGAGGATATAGACCTCGGGATGGCCCCAGAACCAGAAGATGTGTTGCCAGAGCACCGGGACACCTCCTCCGGCCGTGGAGAAGATATGGGTGCCGAAGTGTCGGTCGCAGTAGAGCATGATGAGGCCCGCCGTCAACACGGGGAACGCCAACAGGATGAGAATCGCCGTCACCAACATGTTCCAGGTGAAGATCGGCATGCGGAACATCGTCATACCCGGTGCTCGCAAGTAGAAGATCGTCGCCGTCAGATTGACGCCCGTGAAGATGGCCGAGAATCCGGTGAGGAGAAGGCCGCCGATCCACAAGTCCGCGCCGGCGCCGGGAGTGTTGAGCGAGTTGGACAGGGGCGCGTAGGCGACCCAGCCGAAGTTAGCGGCGCCACCACTGGTGAAGAAGCCCAAGAGCATGGTGATGGCGCCCGTGAGGTACAGCCAGTACGAGAGTGCGTTGAGGCGAGGGAAGGCCATGTCGGGGGCGCCAATTTGAATCGGCACAATGACGTTGGCCAGTCCACCGAAGGCGAAGGGACCGGCGAAGAGGTAGATCATCACCGATCCGTGCATCGTGAAGAGTTCGTTGTACTGCGCCAACGAGACGAGGTGGCCATTGGGTGTGGCGAGTTGCGCGCGAATGATTTCGGCGAAGAGACCACCGATCACGAGCATGATGACCGACGTGACGGTGTAGGAGAGTCCGATGATCTTGTGGTCCGTCGTCGTCATCCACTTCAGGATGCCGGTCGGGCCGTGGTGCACGTCGTGGTGCTCGTCGTGCCCGTCGCTGGCCAGTTCGATTGGTGGATCGATGACGTCAGTCATCAGTTACCTCCCTGACTCTTCGCCGGCTTGGTCGGAACGCCGGTGTTCGTCTGCTGGTTCGTCGCCGTTGAGGCGGCCGAGGACGCGGCGGCGTTGGACGTCTTCGCCAGCCACGCGGTGTACTCGGGCATCGTGACGACCTTGACGTTGAAGTACATGAGCGAGTGATAGAGGCCGCAGAGCTGCGTGCACTGGCCGAAGAACGTGCCCGTCTTCACTGCTTCAATCGTGAACTGGTTGAGCACCCCGGGCAGGGCGTAGCGCGAGAAGTTGAACTCCTTCACGTAGAAGCCGTGGATGACGTCGGTCGAGGTCAAGTTGATGTGGACGTTGGTGTTGACCGGGATCACCATGGTCGGCGTCTGGGTGGTCTGGCCGACGACCGAGGTGTGCGTGCCGGGGTAGGTGAACTTCCAGCCCCACTGGAAGGCGTTCACGTTGACGGTGACGTCCGTCTTGGGGTTGGCCACTTCCTTGTTTTCAACCACCAACGTGGCGGCGAAGAGTCCGAAGACCACGAGAATCGGAATAACCGTGTACGCGACCTCGGCCGGCAGGTGGTACTGGGCTTGGCGCGGAATGTTGTCGCCCTTACGGCGGAAACGGAGAATTGCGTAGCAGAAGAGGATGACGACGAAACCGCCAATGACGACGGCGCCGATGGAGAACCCCTGCCAGAGATGGAAGACCGAACTCGACTCGGAGGTTGCACCCTTTTGCGCGCCGAAAGACGGCACGGTGCATCCTGAGAGGACGAGGGCTGCAATTGGGAGTGCAACAATGCGACGCACGCGCCGCCACTTGCGTGTGCGAACTGTTACACCCTGTGGGGGCAGGGTAGGTGATTCCACGTCACGACACTACTCAATTTCGCTTGAGCGTTTGGTCGAGAAAGCGGGGAAAGTCCGTACGGCCATTGCCATTGGAGCCTCGCTGCGAAGGAAGCAGGGGTAACGACTAGGGAGCGTCGGGCGCTTTGGTCTCGGTCGAGTCAGCCGGTTTGTCAGCGGCGGCGTCGGTCGCCTTCTGGGTCTTCAGCCCCTTCTCGAACTCGTTCTTGGCCGAACCAAGATTCCGGGCCAATTTCGGGATGGCGGAGCCACCGAAGATGAGGACTGCAACAACTATGACCACGATCAAGAGATCCGGTCCAAAAATTTCGCCTAAGAACACTGTCTTCTCCTTTGACGTGCCTAACGCCAGAGTAGTGCGCCCCACGATCGTTCGTGAATGCGCCCCTTCTTCACAGCGTTATTCGTTTCAGCAAGACTGTTCGGATGTCCGACCTGACCAGGGCTACACTTCGCGATTCGCTGAGTGTGGCACTCACCGTGGGCGCCTACGGGGTCGCCTTTGGCGCCGCGAGCGTCGCGGCCGGTTTCTCAGTCCTCCAGAGCTGCCTCTTCTCTCTCTTGACCTTCACCGGAGCCAGTCAGTTCGCGGCGGTGGGCGTGGTCGCCTCGGGCGGCGCGGCGGTGAGCGCCGTGGCCGCGGCGGCGCTACTCGGCACTCGCAACACGCTCTACGGAATCCAAATGGCGCCGGTGTTGAAAGTGCGAGGTCTGCGCAGAATCGTGGCCGCTCACATCACCATTGACGAATCGACCGGCGTCAGTCTCTCCCAGGCGCCGCGAGGGACCGGGGCCATGCGCGAAGGTTTCTGGATTACCGGTCTCGGGGTCTTTCTCTTCTGGAATCTCTTCACGTTGCTCGGCGCGCTCGGCGCCAAGGCCCTAGGCACCCCCGCGGCGTGGGGACTCGACGCGGCGGTACCGGCGGCGTTCCTCGGACTCTTGTGGCCCCGTCTCACGTCGAACTTCCTTCGACAGGTGGCGGTAACGTCAATGGCCTTCGCACTCTGCGTCACGCCGTTGTTACCGTCGGGCCTTCCGATTATCGCGACCACCGTCGTTGCGGTCATCGTCGGATGGCGCCACAGGTGAACGGCGCCACCATGTGGATCGTGTTGGGCGCCACGAGTGCGCTCTGTTTCGCCATGAAGTTGCTCGGCCACCTCGTACCGGAAAGTTGGTTGGCGAATCCGCGACTGCAGCGCATCAACGCCCTCATCCCGATCGCGCTGCTCAGCGCGCTCGTCGTCGCTCAGGGTCTGGTGGTGAAGACGCACGTGGTCATCGATCACCGACTCGCCGGGCTCGGCGTCGCACTGGGGCTGCTCGTCGCCAAGGCGCCCTTTCCCGTCGTCGTGGTGGGCGCCGCTGTCACCTCAGCGGTCCTCTACCACCTGCACTAACCGGCGAGGGCGACGCCGAGCACGAGCGCGGCCACTGACGCGAGCGTTCCAATGCCGGCCCACAGGCCCTTGCCTCTCGGAGTGGTCGCGCGCGTGTGGAGGTAGGTGCCCACGCCGGCCGCGACGACCAGGATCATCTTCACGCCAAACACCATCGACCAACTCGATGTGGCGTGGCGGTGATCAATCGCTGCGTAGTTCCAGAAGCCCGTCACGATGAGCAACCCGAAGGCCGGCCAACTGAGGCGGGCGAACGCCTGGGCGATTCGCCGCGGCGCCGTGTCGCCGAAACCTCGCACGGTCGGCAGGAGTCCCGCCACGACGAACTGTCCACCAACCCATACCGACGCCGCGAGGACGTGCAGGGAGAGTCGAAGGATCGTGGTCCAATCGGCGAGCTGCGGTCGGTCGACGAGCGCGGCGGCGGCGTGCATCTACTTGCCCTGCCAGTTCGGCTCGCGCTTCTCGGCGAAGGCAATCGCACCTTCTAGAGCGTCAGCACTCTGGCCGATTGTGCCGAAGGCCTCACTATTGAGTGTCCACGATTCGGCTTCGGAGAGTTCGCGCGACCTCTTCATGACGTCCTTCGATGTTCGCACCGCCATCGGTGCGTTCTTCGCAATGCGCTCGGCGAGCGCGACCGCTTCATCGAGGACTCGCTCACCGGGAACGACGCGGTTGACGAGCCCCAGTTCGTAGGCGCGATCGGCGTCGATGGGGTCGGCCGTGAGGGCCATCTCGTAGGCGACGGCGAGGGGAATGCGCTTGGGGAGGCGAATCAGTCCGCCACCGCCCGCGATGAGCCCCCGTGAAGCTTCGGGGATGCCGAACTTCGCGTGCTCGGCGGCCACGACCATGTCACAACTGATGAGGATCTCAAAGCCGCCGGCGAGCGCCGAGCCGTTCGCCGCCGCGATGAGGGGTTTAGGAAAGTCTCGCTGCGTGATGCCGCCAAATCCCTTGTCGGTGATGGGGAACTCGCCGGCGGCGAAGGCCTTTAAGTCCATGCCGGCGGAGAAGGCCTTCGTGTCGGCGCCGGTGAGGACGACGACCCACACGTCGTCGTTCGTCTCGCAGTCGTCGAGCGCGTCACTGAGTGCAATCGCGGTCGCGCGGTTGATGGCGTTGCGCGCTTCGGGACGATTGATCGTCAGGATCTCGACGTGCCCACGTCGCTCGCGAAGTATTTCGTCAGCCATGGCTCTCCTTCGAATGGCCCCGGGGGGCAACAACGTGACGATAGTTGAGTTCCCACGTAGGAGGGCGTGCGAAACTGGTGCGGTGGAGAGACGACCTCGATTGTTTGTCACGCTCGAGGGCTACGCGGTCGAGGGTGGATTCGACGGACCTCACCAACCGTCCACGTGTTATCGCCCGACCATCGCTCTCGGTCGTCACGACGGTCCCGGCGACGCCGAGGGTCTCTGGCACGAGTACGAAGCGGTGCTGGACCTCGTCCCCGGTCTCGGTTTCGACGGCGTGCGTCTGAGCGTCGAATGGGCGCGCGTCGAACCTCGGCGCGGTGAGGTGGACGAGTCCGCGCTCGCGCGCTACGCCGCCGTCGCGCGCCACGCACGCGCACTCGACCTCGGGGTCACGATCGTGCTCGTCGACACGGCGTGGCCGGCGTGGCTCGGACTGGAGGCCTGGCTTTTGCCGTGGGTTACCCCACTCGTCATTGCGCAGGCACGCCGAGTGGTCGCCGCGCTCGGCGACGTCGCCACCGGCGTGATGCCCTTCGCCGACGCCGAACGCTTTGTGAGCGCTGGATTCATTGACGCGACGATGCCGCCGTGGCGAACCGACGCGGCAACCGACGCGGCGTTCGCCACCAAGCAGGTGAAGGCCATCGTCACGGCGCTGGCCGCCGACGACGTCGTGGGACCTCGAACGGTCGGCGTCGTACGAACGATTCCCCTCAACCTTTCACTCTCCGCGATCGCGTCGGCGCGTTCGAGTGGCTCTGAATGTGACGAACTACATTTCCGCTCCCTCGTGAGGGGCCGTGGTCCGACCGCGGCGCCGGCGGGACTACTCGAGAAGAGCAAGGGCGAGTGGCGCCCTCGGATCTCGGACGACCTACGCGCGGTCCTCGCCTGAATCGCTCTCGACGTCAGTGGTCGCTGCCTCTTCGTTGGCCTCACGACGCTTCTTCACGAAGTGGAAGACGACGAAGAACAACACCATCGTGATCAAGACAGCGAGACCGACCCAACTGGCGTATTTTTCGATTTTCGTGAGTGCCGTACCGGCGAAGTAACCAAGCAACGAGAACGCGACGCCCCAGATGAGGCCACCGAGGGCGTTCGCAATGAGGAACCGGCGGTAGTTCATTTTGCTCATCCCGGCGAGCCCGGGCATCACGGCGCGAAGGAATGCCGTGAACCGTCCAATGAAGACGTAGACCGGTCCCCGTCGTCGGAGTCCCTCGAGTGCCCGGTCGAGCGCCGATCGTCGCCGTCGAAGAACCGGCAGTTTCATTAAGCCCTCGCCGTAGCGGTGACCAATGAAGTACCCAACGGAATCGCCAATGATCGCGGCCGTCACCACCAACACACAGACCACGCCAATATTGACGTGCCCCTGACTCGCCACGACACCGGCGACCAGCACGGCCGTCTCACCGGGAAGAAAGAACCCAATGAAGAGCGCCGCTTCGCCAAAGACGAGAATCGTGACCAGCACGTAGACGAGCGTCGTCGGCAGCGAGTGGATCTCGTTGAGGAGGTACGAAACAATCGAGGCAGTCATCACTCTGCCAGTCTCCTAGATAATTGTTCATTAAGAGGGCGCTTCTCGCGGTTTGGGGCCGATCGGGTCTGTGGCACGATGGTTCCATGCCGGCAACGACCAGACCGATTCGTCGCAGCCGCACGCGTGAGCGTCGATTGCCCTTTTACGCACCGGTTCGGGCGTGGACCTTGGCCGAATGGGCCCTGGTGCCGCTACGCATCTTTCTCGGGGTGACCTTCACCTTCGCCGGTCTCCAGAAACTGGCCAATCCCAACTTCTTTCGCGCCCTCAGTCCGATCTCAATCCAGGCGCAACTCATTGCGTCGTCCCACACCAGCCCCATCAAATTCATTCTGACCCACCTGATTCCCTACGCCAAACCCATTGGCATCGTGATCTCGCTCTCGGAGTTGGCGATTGGCATCGGCGTGCTCTTGGGTCTCTGGACGCGAATTGCGGCGATTGGTGGCGCGATCCTTTCGCTCAGTCTGTTCTTGACGGTCAGTTTCCACGCCGCGCCCTACTTCACCGGTGCCGATATCGTCTTCTTCTTCGCGTGGCTCCCCATCATTGTGGCCGGTGGTGGTTCGCGACTTTCACTGGACGCGTGGATTGCGCGCCGCGTCGCCCGACAAGAAGGCGTTGCCCCTCCCGATCTGGTGTCGATTCCCTTTGCGACGGTGCAAACAATCTGTGGCAACTACCGCAAGGGCGCGTGCTCGGCGCGCAAGGGACTGGCCTGTGACGCCGCGGTCTGTCCGGTGTTGCTCGGCGAACGCGCCCCCCTGGTGACGCGCGTCGCGATCGACTCGGTCGACCGACGAACGGTGGTGGTGGGCGGTTCGATCGCTGCGGGCGTCGGGGTGGCGGCCCTCCTACTGGGCGGTGCGGCCGTTGAAACCGGCAAGTTGATCAACGGCGCACCGAAACCGAAGAACGCGTCAGCGAATCTCGGCGGCGGGGGAGTGGCGGGCACTCCGACGACGACCGCGCCGGCCGGCACCGGGACGACGCCCGGCACGCTGCTCGGCGCGGCCAAGGAGGTGCCGAACGGCCACGCCGGAACCTTCACCATTCCTTCGACGGGCGATCCCGGCATCGTCGTCAACGTGCAAGGAACTTTTTTCGCCTACGACGCCATCTGTCCGCACGCCGGCTGTGCCGTGGGCTACGCCCCTTCGAACAATCTGTTGGTCTGCCCCTGTCACGGTTCGGAGTTCCAAGTTTCGACCGGCGCGCTGATCGCGGGACCGTCACCTCACGGGTTGACGAAGCTCAAAATCGTCGAAGGGGCTAACGGTAACCTCTACTTGCAATGAGTGAGGATCGCCGCCGCGTACTGGTCATCGAGGACGATTACGACCTGGCACGGGCCGTCGCGGACCTCCTCTCGGACGATGGCTTCGACGTCGAGCAACGACACGACGGCGATACGGGGTTCGCCGAGGGCCTGACGGGGTCGTACGAAGCGATCGTCCTCGACCTCATGTTGCCCAAACGCAACGGATTTAGTGTCTGCCAAGACCTACGAAGCGCTGGCGTCGACACGCCACTGCTGATGTTGACCGCGAAGGAGGGCGAACTCGACGAGGTGGAGGGCCTAGAGGTCGGGGCCGATGACTTTCTGCGCAAGCCCTTCGAGAACTCGATTTTGCTCGCGCGGTTGCACGCACTGCTTCGCCGCCACGAACGGGGTCGTCCCCAGCGCATCGTGGTTGGTCCAATCTCCCTCGACCCTCTCCGACGTACCGTCCTCGCGCGAGAGCGCGAGGTCACCCTCACGCCGAGAGAGTTCGCGCTGCTCGAATTCCTCATGACCCACGTCAATGAATCACTCGCGAAGAGTGAGATTCTTCTGGCGGTGTGGGGAAGTGCGTTCGACGGTGATCCCAACATCGTTGAGGTCTACATTGGCTACCTTCGTCGCAAGCTCGACGTGGCGCCCAACAAGTCGGTCATTCAAACCGTGCGAGGCGTTGGCTACAGCATTCGCGAACACTGATGGCCATCAAGCGTCAGCTCTCAATTCGAGCGCGCTTGACGTTGATCTTCGTTCTGGCGATCGCGCTCATTCTCTCCTTCACCGGCGTGGCGCTCGTCAATCTCGTTCATCATTCGCTCGAGACTGACGCCATCAACCAGATTCAGGGCGAGATGATTCGGACCCAGGACCGTTTCGCGGCCGCCAAGAAGCCGGACTACGCACGGGTGTCACTCGCCATGAACGGTGACGTCGTCATTCAGGTGACCAATCTCCAGGGCACCAAGGTGTGGGCCGCGAGCTCCGCGATCGCCAACGCGCCGATTCTGGCTCATCAGGTCGCCGACCCCACAACCGCCAACGGTCTGGCCGTGAAGATGGTCGATTCGCCGCTCACGAGGTCCACACTGGGCGAGATCAGTTCCGGTCAAGTGGGCACGATCTTCACGAAACGCGGACCCGGTCTGGTCTTCGGATTCGTCTACGGCGAGGGGATTTCGCACAGCGTCGACGTGCTGCTCGCCAGTCTCCTGGTTTCATTCCCTCTCCTCTTGCTCATGTCCGGCGGACTTATTTGGCTCGGCATGGGTCTCGCGCTCGCCCCCGTGGAGTCAATCCGACGCCGAGTGGACGCGATTGCCGCATCCGATCTCACCCAACGCGTTCCGCCCACCGGCGGGGACGACGAAATTGCCCGGATGGCGAGAACCGTGAACGCCATGCTCGATCGACTCGAGGCGTCGTCACAGTTTGAACAGGAGTTCGTCTCCAACGCGAGCCACGAGCTGCGAAGTCCGCTCACGACGCTGCTCGCCACGACGGAGCGCGCGGCCAGCGACCCCACGAGCGCCAACTGGCCCCAGGTCGGCGAGATCGTCATGCGCGAGGGCCGACGACTCGAGACGCTGATCGACGATCTCGCGTGGCTCGCCCGCCACGACGAACATCGCGAGAGCGCCAGTGTGGACGTTGATCTGGACGACCTGCTCTTCGAGGAGGGGCAACGTGTTCGACTTCTCACGCACTTGACCGTCGACACGACGTCCGTGCACCCGACCAGGGTGACCGGCGACGCCGCCATGATGAAGCGGATGATTCGCAACGTCGTCGACAACGCCACGCGCTACGCGACGCACGAGTTGCGCCTCGGCTCGCACTACGACGGCGTCGAGGCCGTCGTGACCGTCACTGACGACGGCGATGGGATCGACGTGAGTCAGAGCGCTCGATTTTTCGATCGATTCGTTCGTTCCGATCCCGCGAGGGCCCGCCAGTCAGGGGGTACCGGCCTCGGTTTGGCGATCGTCACCGAGATCGTGACCCGCCACGGGGGATCGGCCCGCTTCATTGCCGTGGAGAGCGGCACCACGATTGAACTGCGGGTCCGACGTGACGGGCAGAGTACGGGCAGTTCGTCGAACTGACGGAGCCACGTCGCGCGTAAAGTCAGCGGTATGGACACTGCCACCCTCGCCGACGTCACCGCCGACTCCACCCAGACACTGGGCATGTCGTTTTACTTTGATCCGCTCACCGGTGCACGGGCGAAGGAAAACGGTCTCAACATCTTTCAGTTCTACGGGCTCGGTCGCGGCGGCACGCTCGGGGACGTGGACGTGGAGACGGTTCAAGAGGCCTTCACCTTCTTTCACCCGAGGGCCATAGGCCGTCTCTGGACCGACGCACGCGTGAAGGCCGATCCCGTCGCGGTCGCCGCCAACTACGTCCAGGCGGCCTACGAGTTCGCCGACCGCACGTTCGGTGCCGTCGACGTCGACGTCTTGACGAACTACGCCGCCGCGGCCCACAAGGTCGCGTCGTCGGTTGAGAGTGGCCGCCACCACCTCGTCGACGGATACAAGCAGTACGACGTTCCAACGAATCCGGTGCACGCCGCCTACCTCGGGGCGATTCTCATGCGCGAGTTACGCGGCTGCCTGCACATCGACGCCGTCAATACTGTTGGACTCTCCGTGGCCGAAGCCTGCTACCTCCAGGACCCCGCGGTATTCCAGATGCACGGCTTCGTCGAGGATGAGACTCCGACCATCACGCCGGAGGCGCAGGAGAAGAAGAAGCGGGCCGAGGCTCTCACGTCGGCAATGATGGCCGACTGCTTCGGTGCGTTGCGTGACGACGAGCGTCAACACCTCGCCGACGGTGCCGCCGCCATGTACGAAGCGCTGAAAGATCCCGTCGCCGTCGCCAACTAGGTGAGTACGGGCCCGACTCCACCTCGATCACGGAGTCTGTTGCCATGGGCGCTCGTCGCATCGGTGCTCGTTGAATTCGTGTGGACGCTCCATCTCGGTTTCTCACTTTCCAATAACTACCGCGCTCAGCACTGGACGATTGTCTGGGTCGGACTCGACGTTGCCGAGATGACGATGTTGGCCGTGACCCTGTGGGCGCTGTGGCGTCAGCGCGCCATCGTCGTGGTCCTGGCCAGCTTCACGGGTGCGCTGTTCTTGTTCGACGGGTGGTTCGACATCGTGACCGACCAGCATCGTGACCTCACCCGAAGCGTGCTGCTCGCAGTCTTCTGGGAGGTGCCGTGGGCCCTTATCTTGCTCTGGATTGCGCGACGCGAATTAACGAGGATTTCGAGATCCGGAGAAGTCAGTCGTACGTGACGCCCTCAACGCCGAGGAGGTAACGCTTCACCGTGTCACCCCCGCCGTACCCGCCCAGTCCGTTGGTCGCCACGACCCGGTGACAGGGTACGACCACCGGCCAGGGATTGGCGTGGTTGGCGTTGCCGACGGCGCGATGGGCCCGCGGACGGTTGACCGACGCTGCGACCTCGCCGTACGTGCGGACCTGGCCGAAGGGGATCTTCCTCAGGGCATCCCAGACATCGCGTTGAAAGACTGTCGAGGGGGTCGTGGCCAGTTTCACCGTGAAGGTGCGGCGCGCGCCATCGAAGCACTCCGTCAACTGCTGGGCGGCCTTGGCGACGGGCCCCGGCGCTGCACCTTTCGACGCGCGCAACGCGTCGTGAGGAAGGTGGATGTGCAGAACTCCTTCCTCGGTGCCCTCGATGCTCCATACCCCGACGGGCGACCTCACGTTGGCGACGAATGATTTCATAGACCTCTTTTACTCCCGTCTTGTGACACCCACGCAGCCCGCCTTCGCCATGGTTCGTTGGTCGCTTGAATGTTCACAAAGCGGATCGGGACATCTTGGGTCATTAGTCCGTCGGAATTTTTGTATCCGGCTGCTAGAAACGTGGTATGAAAATTGCGCTTTTCAAGGAGTCCCGCACGGGCGAAACGCGGGTCGCTCTCACTCCGGACGCGGTGAAGACGTTGGTCGCCGACGGCTGGGAGGTCGAGGTCGAGCGCGGGGCCGGTGAACTCGCACACTTCACCGATGAGTCCTACCAGGCCGTGGGCGCCTCAATCAGCGACGCTCCCAAGGGTGACGTCAACCTGCGGGTGAATCCACCGAC
>Ga0208586_1000199_pt1 | contig 23858 bp, 19 predicted proteins | sample NGESurshal072012_6_FD_184471 | JGI IMG/M metagenome (GOLD analysis project Ga0208586, IMG submission 184471) | Arctic peat soil microbial communities from Barrow, Alaska - NGEE Surface sample 53-3 shallow-072012 (SPAdes) | ecosystem: Environmental > Terrestrial > Soil > Wetlands > Peat ... | reverse complement strand
GCCGAGGCCGTGTCGTGGTCGACCAGGACCACCACTGGGATCGAGGTTGGGATCGCGCCTCCTGCCGCAGTCAGGACGGTCGTCGGCTGGGAGCGTCCGCGCGTGGTCACGATCACTCCAGAGGGGACAAAGATGGAAGCGACCAGGCGCGCTTCGGAGACGAGACCGCCGCCGTCCGCACGCAGGTCGAAGACGAGGCCGCGAGCACCCTGCTTGAGCAAGCCTTGGACGGCGTCGTAGAGCTCGCCGTGGGAGCCTTCGCTGAAGGTGGCTAGATAGACCCAGCCGAGCTTGACGCCGTGGACGGTGCGTATTTCCGAGGCGACGACCGGCTCTGAGATCGTGGCTCGCGTGATCGTCAGCTTGCGGGGCGTCGCCCCGGGGGGCTTGACGGTGAGCTTGACATCGGTGCCGGGAGGCCCCTTGATCAACGCCACCGCGGTGTTGGCGGGCAGCTTGTGCAGGGATCGCCCGTTGACGCCCACGATCACATCGCCAACCTTCAGGCCGGCACGCGCGGCGGGGCTGGTGTCGAACACCCGCACCACTTCGAGGCCGATAGGCTTGGGATCGACCGAGACGCCGATGCCGGCAAACGAGGCAGGCTGGTCGAAGCTCTTGAATTCGTGTGGCGAGAGATAGGTCGAGTAGGGGTCTTTGAGGCTCGAGATCATTCCCCCGATCGAGGAGCTCGACAGGGCAGCCTTGGAGACGGGCCGGTAGTAGTCGTGGGCGACCCTCTCGATCGCTTCGTTGACCACCTGGGTTTCGTGGTTGGCCACGAACGCGTTGCGCACGAAAGCGGGCAGCTTGGCGGGATGCCCACCGAGCCAGACTCCCAAGAGGATCAGGAGTATGGCCAAGATCACGCCCAGGAGGGCGAACAGGGGCTGGCGCTTGAGGGACCGCATATCCCCCACCCTAGGGTTTAGACGCGGAGAAAGCGCCGCAGGGAGAGTCCGGAACCCGCAGCTGAAACAGCTATGGCGCAGCCCATCAGGATCACGATCAAGAGCCGGAAGTCGATCATCGCCGGCTGGGAGATCAGCTTGACGGTGGAGGCCAGGGGGTCGATCAAGGTGAGCTTGGCCAGGGCGAGCAGGCCGATCGCGCAGATTCCCCCAAGGGCGCCCAAAAACAGACCCTCCAGGACGAAGGGCCAGCGGATGAACCAGTCGGTGGCGCCGACGAGCTTCATCACCTCGACCTCGCGCCGCCGGGAGAACAAGGACAAGCGGATCGTGTTGGAGATGAGCAGCATCGAGGAGAAGATCAACAGGGCCGCGAGCAGGGCCATCGTGATCTTGACGATGCGGGTGGCCGAGAGGATCTTGTCGGTCTGGGCTTGACGGTTCTGGACGTCGGCGATCGCGGGATCGGTGACGAGGCGCACACCCACCGGACTGGCCTGGTCCAGCTCGGCTCGCAGAGCGTCGGCGTCGGATGGGTTGGAAGGCGTGACGCGCAGGATGTCGGGCAGCGGGTTGTAGCCGATCAGCTGGAACGCTTGCGGGTCGATCTTGCGCTCCTCCTCATAGCCGGCCTGCTTGGAGACCAGTTCGACGTGACCCACGTAGCGGGCCACTTCGACCTCGTGACGCACTCGCGCGGTTTCCGAGGGAGTGGCGGTGGTGTTGAGGTCGACATCGACGACGACACGGCCGCGGATCGAGTTGGCGGCGCCGTTGGTGGCTTGGACCACGGGGATGAACACCCCCAAGACGAGCGTCGTCACGAGGACGCAGGAGAGCGCGGCAAACGAGGGCGCCGGATTGCGACGCATCGAGCGCACCGCCTCCTTGAGGAAGAAGCCCAGTTTCATCTGCGCGCGCCTCCGGAGGGGCGGGGGTTGGCCTCGGCGGCCGTTTCGCGCTTGAGGCGCTCAGCCAAATCGCCCGTGGTCTCATCCTGGGTATAGAGCCCGGTGGCCTCGTCGCGGATGATGCGCCCACGCTTGAGCTCGATCACGCGGCGGCGCATCTTGTCGACCATCTCGTTGTCGTGGGTGGCGACGATCACGGTCGTGCCGGCTCGGTTGATGCGGTAGAGCAACTGCATGATCCCGATTGAGGTGTGCGGGTCGAGGTTGCCGGTGGGCTCGTCGGCCAAGAGCAGAGGAGGGTGCGAGGCAAAGGCGCGGGCTACGGCCACACGTTGTTGCTCGCCGCCGGAGAGCTGGTGAGGGTAGTTGTGCAGCTTGGTGGAAAGGCCGGTCAGTCGCAGGATGTCGGGCAGAGAAGCGCGGATCTGCTTGCGCGATGCTCCAGTGACCTGCAGGGCGTAGGCGATGTTGTCGTAGACGGTGCGCGTGGGCAGGAGCTTGAAGTCCTGGAAGACGACGCCGATATTGCGCCGGTAGTAAGGGATTCGCTTGCGGTCGATCTCGGCGAGGTGGCGACCGGCCACGCGGATGATGCCCTCGGTGGGATCCAGCTCCTTGATGAGTAGGCGCATGATCGTGGACTTGCCCGAGCCGGTGGAGCCGACCAAGAAGACGAACTCCTGGCGGTCGATCGCGAACGTGGCACGCTCCAGGCCCGTGTCGCCGGAGTCGTAGGTCTTGGTGACGCGGCGGAAGTCCACGACCGTGTTGGCGCCAGGCGTGTTGGCCGGGGCGGCAGGCGCCGCCACCGGCCGGACTGACGCCGAGCCGGCAGCCTCGGCGCCGACGGGTGGCGAGACGGGCCCGGCGGTCTGTGGGACGACGCGACGACGGGTTGGGTTGATGTGGCGCGCTAGCGCCCTGCGGGGGATGACACGCGGGGGACGTGCGCCTTTGTCGGGCTCTGCCATGGCCGGCCACAGTAGCGGCGGACGGAGCTGGAGGTCGCATTTTTCCCTGCATGCAAGGCACTTTGCATTTGAGGCGGTCATGGACCAAGCGAGACTAGGACGCAGCAAGCGAAGTGTGCTGTGCACACGAGCGCGCGAGGACGACGTCTCGCGCAGCGTCCAGGATCGCCTCAATCGCCTATCGTGACGACTCGATGGCCCAGATAGAGACTACGACCGTGGCCGGGAACGGCTTGCCGGTGTACACCGTGGGCTTGCCGGGCACGAGGGCGCTGACGGTGCTGGTGGCCTTCGACGCCGGCGCTCGCACCGAGAAGGTCGAGGAGAACGGGATGGCCCATTTCCTCGAGCACCTCGTGTTCAAGGGTGGGGAGAAGTACTCCACTTACAAGGACGTCAACGAGACGGCCGAGCGGCTCGGTGGCGTGCTGAATGCGTATACGAGCCACGACCTGGTCGCCTTCCACATCACGGTCAGGGCGGAGTCCGCGCCGGAGGCGATCGACTTGCTGAGCGACTTCGTGGGCCGACCCAAGATCGACGCGCAGGAGCTTGACCGCGAGCGGGGCGTCGTGATCCAGGAGATCAATCGGGCCTACGACCAGCCATCGACAGTGGCTGAGTACCTGATCGACAAGGCGGCCTTTGGCGAGCACCCTCTGGGGCGTACGGTTCTCGGCCCGGAGGAGAACCTGAAGAGTTTTACGCGCGATGCGATCGTGAGCTTCCGGCAGAGGCGTTGGGCCGGTGCGTACGGAGGCGCGTTTTTGGTGGGGAATACGTCGTTCGTGCCGGCCGGCGAGGAGCTGGGCGATCTGTTCGGCCGTTTCCCAACCCTGCCTGCACCGGAGCCATACTTGCCGGCGCCCGAGTTCGCCCCCGGGACCGAGGTGGAGCAGCGCGACACCAATCAGTCGCACCTGCGCATGATCTACAGGCCGGCAGTCCAGGTGAGCGACACCAAAGAACGTGCCGCCCTGGCGATCTATTCGACGCTCTTGGGCGGCTCGATGGGCTCGAGGCTGTTCGAGGAGATCAGAGAGAAGCGGGGATTGTGCTACTCGGTGTATGCGCTGGCACACGCTTTCGCGGATGTGCCGATCCTGCAGCTCGGCTCTGGCCTTGACTCGGAAAAGTGCATCGAGGCTTATACGCGCATGCGGGAGATCGTGGACGAGTTGCGCAAGGACGGCCCGACCGAGGAGGAGGTCCACCGCGCTCGGGCATACGCCGCGGGACGGATGGTGCTGGCGTTCGAGAACACGAACGCGGTCGCCCGGTACGGAGCCAGCCAGAAGATCGTCTACAAAGAGGACATCGACCCTGACAGGGCGATTGCGGCGCTGGACGCCGTCACTTTCGAGGAGGTCCGCGAGGTCGCCGCGAATGTGGCCGACGAGCTGGCGATCGCCTGCGTCGGCCCGCACACGGCCGAGGAGTTCTAGCCCCTTCTTCGCGTATCTCAGCCGAGCGCGACCATACGGTCTATCGGCACTCGTGCGCGCTCGGCGATCTCGGGCGCCACGCGCACCTCGAAGCGCATGTCGCGCAGACAGTCGCGCAGCTTCTCGAGCGTGATCATCTTCATGTAGACACAGCTCGCCTCGGCGTTGGCAGGGATGAACTTGACGTCGGGCGCCGCCATTTCAAGCGGGTAGAGCATGCCCGTCTCGGTCGCCACAACCGCCTCGCGGGGACCGTCCGGGTGAGCCGTCGCATTCCTCTCGGCGTCGCCCGCGTAGCGCAGCATGCCTCCAGTGGAGAGCATGTGGACACCCTCGGCCGACACGTCGCCGGACGCGACGTACTCCATGATCGAGGTGGTGCAGCCGCACTCGGGGTGGATCAGGAAGTCGGCATCCGGGTGGGCAGCTCGCGTGGCGTCGATGTCCGAGGGGCGGATGCCGGCGTGCACATGGCACTCCCCGTCCCACACATGCATGCGCTTGCCGAGCTCCTTCTCGACGTAGGCCCCGAGCCACATGTCCGGGCCGAACAGGATCTCCGTATCGGGACCCTGGGTCTCATAGATGTGGCGCACCACGTCGACCGCGTTGGCCGAGGTGCAGCAGTAGTCGGTCAGGGCCTTGACCTCGGCGGTGGTGTTCACATACATGACGACCACGCCACCTGGATATGAAGCGCGCCAGTCGGCCAGCTGCTCGGCGTCGATCGACGCCGCCAAGGAGCAGCCTGCGTCCAGGTCGGGGATCAAGACCGTCTTCTCGGGGCACAGGATCGAGGCGGTCTCGGCCATGAAGTGCACGCCACAGAACACGATCGTCTCAGCGTCGGAGGCGGCCGCTTGGCGCGAGAGCCCTAGCGAGTCTCCCACGTAGTCGGCGACGTCCTGCACCTCGGGCACCTGGTAGTTGTGCGCGAGGATCGTGGCGTTACGCTCGGCCGCCAGCTCACGCACTTCGTCGTGCAACTCGGCCACCTCGTCCTGGCTCAGCGAGGGCAGGGGCCCCTGGGTAGGAATCATCGGCAACGTCTTCATCTCGTCACCTCCAGGATCAGGGACAGGTCGAGGGCCGGGGCGGAGTGGGTGAGCGCGCCGACCGATATGAAGTCTACCCCGGTCAGCGCGCGCTCCCGGATGTTCTCGAGCCCCACGTTGCCGCTCGCCTCCAACTTGGCGCGACCGGCCACCTGGGCGACGGCCGCGGCCAACTCGGCGACGGACATGTTGTCCAGCAGCAGGCGCGGTGCGCCTGCTGCGAGCGCTTCGTCGATCTCCTGGGTGTTGCGCACCTCGACCTCCAAGGTGCCCGCCAGCTGCGGCGCGGACTCGCGCACACGCTCCGCCGCCTGCGCGATCCCGTTGGCGGCGGCGATGTGGTTCTCCTTGATCAGGATCGCGTCGAACAGGCCGACGCGGTGGTTGGTGGCGCCGCCGGCCGCCACTGCGGCCTTCTCCAGCTTCCTCAAACCGGGGGTCGTCTTGCGTGTGTCGAGCACGACCGTGCCTGTCCCCGCAACCTCGCGCGCGAACCGCGCCGCGAGCGTCGCGATCCCTGACAGGCGCCCCAGGAAATTCAGAGCCGTGCGCTCGCCCGTGAGCAGGGCGCGGGCCGAGCCTTCGATCGACAGCACCGGTCCTCCATGCTCCCGCCAAGCCCCCTCCTCCACGAGCCGCTCGAAAAGCACGTCCGGATCGAGCAGCGCAAAACAGGTCTCGGCCACGTCGAGCCCGAAGATCGAACCGGGAGCCTTCTGCGTTATCAACGCTCGCGCACGCGCATCGGCCGCGACTGTCGCGACTGTCGTCACATCGGCCTCGCCCACGTCCTCACGTAGGGCACGCCCCGCGAGCTCGGTCAGCTCGTCGTCGCTCACTGCCCGGCGGAGGCCGACTTCAGGAGATACGCACGCACGAACCCATCCAAATCCCCGTCCAGGACCCGCTGCACGTCTCCCATCTCATGGCCGGTGCGATGATCCTTGGCCATCGAATAGGGATGCAGCACGTAGGAGCGGATCTGCGAGCCGAAGTTGACGTCTTGGGCCTCGCCCTTCTCGCGCGCGATCTCCTCGGCGCGTTCGCGCTCCTGCTTCTCAACAAGCTTGGAACGCAGCATCGCCATCGCGGTGGCCCGATTGGAGGTCTGCGAGCGCTCGTTCTGGCATTGCACCACGATCCCGGAAGGCCTGTGGGTGATGCGCACCGCGGAGTCGGTCTTGTTGACGTGCTGTCCGCCGGCCCCCGAGGCCCTGTAGGTGTCGACCTGGAGGTCGTCCTCGTCGATCTCCACCTCGCCCGTGTCCTGTACCACCGGCGCGACCTCCACGCCGGCAAAGCTCGTGTGGCGACGTTTGGCCGAGTCAAATGGGGAGAGACGCACCAGCCGGTGCACCCCCCGCTCGGCGCCGAGAAGCCCGTACGCATTTTCGCCGGAGACCTTCAAGGTGGCCGACTTGATCCCCGTTTCCTCGCCCGGGCTTGCCTCCAGCAGCTCGACCGCAAAGCCGCGGCGCTCAGCCCAGCGCATCATCATCCGCAACACCATCTCCGCCCAGTCCTGGGCGTCGGTGCCGCCGGCGCCCGCGTTCACACTGACGAGCGCGTCGCCCGCGTCATAGGAACCCGAGAACAGGCGCTGCTCCTCGAGCTCGGCCAAACGCCGCTCGACCGAGGCGAGGTGCTCCTGCACCTCCTCTTCCAGGCTCGGCTCCTCGGCCGCCATCTCCACGAGCCCATCGAGATCCTCCACATCGGAGCGCAACGCGGTGAACGTCTGCAAGCGCTTCGTCGCCTTGGCGTGCTCAGCCGAGACCTTCGCGGCTTGCTCAGCGTCGTCCCAGAAGCCGGGCGCCTGCATTCGCTCTTCGAGCGCTTGGGCGCGCTCGCTCAGCTCAGCAGGGTCAAAGATAGTCCGAGAGCAGCTCCAGCTGTTCTCGGACGGCTACGACGCGTTGCGCAGTGGACTCGCTGGGGGCGGTGGTGGCCATCGAGCCAACCTTATCAGCGAGCCACCTCGACCCCCTCAGAGTCCAAAAGTTCGCGTGAGCACGCGTTCCTTTACTTGAAAGTCCGGTACTTCCGTCCAAACTTGCCCTCAGGCACAGCCATGTGGTGTACGCTCTCGTCATAGCTGTCATGCGCGATGCCGCAAGAATCAGCGAGGCTCCTCGACGCTTCGTAGTCCACAACACCTACGAGCAGATCCAGCTGGCTGCCGTCAGAGTCGTCGCAGCCAGGGGTTACCACGACACGGGCGTGAAGGACATCTGCGCCGAGGCCAACATCTCTGCGCGCTCCTTCCACGAACACTTCGCCAACAAGGAAGAGGCCGTCTTCTCAGGTGTGGAAGCGGGCGTCGATCATGTCATGGGCTTCTGCCAAGAGGTCTACAAGCGCTCCGCCTCCTGGCCGGACGCGGTCTGGGACGGGATGCACGCCTACGCCGAATGGATCTCCAACGAGCCCGCTTTCGCGCGCACGGGCATCGTCGAGCTCCTCACGGTCGGTCCTTCTGCGCACGAGCTGACGCGCTCCTTGATGGACGCCTTCTCGATCTTCCTGGCCCCCGGCTACGACCTGCTCGACCCCTCAGCCGCCGGCAGCCTCGACCAGCCGGTGACCCAGCGCTTCTTCGAACTGCTCTACCTACAGATAACGCAGCACTCCACCGAGAGCGTCCCCAAGATCCTGCCCGACCTGGCCCGCACGATCCTGACCCCTTTCATGGGACCCCAAGCGACCGAGGCATTCATCGCCAAGCGCCAATCGGCGCAGACTAGGCTCCGTGGCACCTCTTAAACTTCTTGCCGGACCCGCACCAGCAGGGGTCGTTGCGGCCCAGTTCGTGCTCTGAGTCGGTCACGCGCTGCTCGACGACGGGCAAAGCCTCGACCGGTTCGCCTTCACCGCCCTCATAAGCAGCGCCACCAGGTCCAGCTGCAGCCGCGGCGGCTGCCAAGGCGCCGGCGCCCATCGCGGAGGAACCGCCGGAGTAGGACACGCGTCCGGCGCTCGTAGAGCTGCCCGAGGCGGCAAAGGCCGGGCTCGGAACCCCGCCGCCTCCCCCGTTCTGTCCGTCCACGGAGACCTGCACGTTGAAGATCATCCGCGTGAAGTCCACCCATACGCTGTTCATGAGGTCGCCAAACAGCTCGAAGGCCTCGTTCTTGTAGGCCACCAAGGGGTCGATCTGGGCGAAGCCGCGCAGGTGGATGCCCTCGCGTAGATAGTCCATGTCGTACAGGTGCTCGCGCCAGCGTTCGTCGATGATCTGCAGGATCAGAAAGCGCTCCAAGGCGCCCATCAGCTCATCGCCGAGCTCCTGCTGGCGCGCCTCATACTGCTCACTCGCGCTCTGCACGATGCGATCGGTCAGATAGCCGCTGTCCACCGTCTCGGGATTGAGATCGTCCTCGCCCAACTCCACCGGGAAGAACTGTCCAAGCGCGGTGAAAAGGCCGTCCAAGTCCCAGTCCTCCATATAATCGCCCGGGGTGTACTGGTCGATCGTGCGCTCGATCGTGGACGTGACCTGTTGGCGCGCCTCCTCGCCCATCTCCTTGCCTTCGAGCACCTCGTCGCGGTAGGCATAGATGATGCGCCGTTGCTCGTTCATGACGTCGTCGTACTCGAGCACGCGCTTTCTGATCAGGAAGTTCTGTTCCTCGACCTTCTTCTGGGCCTTCTCGATCTGCTTGGAGAGCATGCCGGCCTCGATCGGCTCCTCGTTGCCCTCCTCGTCGAGGCTGCCCAGGCGATCGAGGATCTTGTAGATGCGATCGCCCGCGAACAGACGCACCAAGTCGTCCTCGGCGGACAGGAAGAAGCGACTCTCCCCCGGGTCGCCCTGGCGCCCGGCGCGCCCGCGCAGCTGGTTATCGATACGTCGCGACTCGTGACGCTCGGTGCCACAGATGAACAGGCCACCGGCCGCCATCACCTGATCACGATTTGCCTCGACCTGAGCTTCGATGCCCGGCAATAGCTCCTTCAAGCGCCCTTCATAGGCAGGATCTTCAGGATCGACATCCTGCTTGGCCAGCTCCAGGCGAGCCAGGTGCTCTGCGTTGCCGCCAAGCTTGATGTCCACGCCGCGCCCGGCCATGTTCGTGGCGATCGTAACGGCCCCGGGCTGGCCCGCCTCGGCGACGATCTCGGCCTCGCGGGCCGCATGCTCGGGCTTGGCGTTGAGCACGGTGTGGGCGATCCCACGCTTCTTCAGACGATCGCCGAGTAGCTCTGAGACCTCGACTGAGATCGTGCCGACCAGCACCGGCTGGCCGTTCTCGTGGCGCGCGGCAATCTCTTTGACGACCGCCTCCCACTTGCCCTCCTTGGTCTTGTAGACCTGATCGTTGCGATCGTCTCGCACCATCGGCATGTTCGTAGGGACCTGGACCACGGAGAGGTCGTAGATCTTCATGAACTCGGTCGCCTCGGTCAGCGCCGTGCCGGTCATGCCCGCGAGCTTGTCGTAGAGGCGGAAGAAGTTCTGATAGGTGATCGTGGCGAGCGTCTGGTTCTCCTCTTGGACGCGCACACCCTCCTTGGCCTCGACCGCCTGGTGAAGGCCTTCAGACCAGCGCCGTCCGTCAAGGATGCGACCGGTGAACTCGTCGATGATCTTGACCTCGCCGTCGATCACCGCATAGTCCACGTCACGCTTGTACAAGGACTCGGCCCTGAGCGCCTGGATCAAGTGGTTGACGAGATGACCGTTCTCAGCCTTGTAGAGGTGGTCGATGCCGAGAAAACGCTCGGCCTTGGCGACGCCCTGCTCGGTGATGGCGACGGTCTTCTGCTTCTCGTCGACCTCATAGTCGAAGTCGGCCACGAAACCCTTCTTGGCGCGTGGGTCCATGCCCAGGGGCGTCTCGCCGGAGGTGAGCCGGGGCGCCAGGCGCGCGAACTTGGCGTACAGGTCGGCTGCCTGTTCGGGCGCGCCCGAGATGATCAAAGGGGTGCGAGCCTCGTCGATGAGGATGTTGTCGACCTCGTCCACGACCGCGAAGGGATGACCGCGCTGCACCTTTTCAGAGAGGTCCTTGGCCATGTTGTCGCGCAGGTAGTCGAAGCCGAACTCGGAGTTGGTCCCGTACACGACATCGCAGGAGTAGGCCAGCTGCTTCTCCTCGTAGGGCTGCTGGTTCTGGAGAACCCCCACGGTCACACCCAAGGCGTTGTACAAGGGGCTCATCCAAGCCGCGTCGCGGCGAGCCAGATAGTCGTTGACGGTCACCAGGTGCACACCCTTGCGCTCGGGCAGTGCCTGCCCGCCACCGTTCTCGCCGGCCGCGGCGGAACCGTTCTCATCGGATGCGGAGGAACCGTTTTCGCCCGGAGCCACGCTTTCCGCGCGGTGACCACCCTCGCGCACAGCCAGCGAGTTGAGCACCACCGCAAGCGTCGCGGTGAGCGTCTTGCCCTCGCCGGTCTTCATCTCGGCGATGCAGCCCTCGTGCAGGGCCATGGCACCGATCAGCTGGACATCGAAATGGCGCATGCCCATCGTGCGCTTGCCGGCCTCGCGCACGATCGCAAAGCACTCCGGCATGAGATCGTCCAATGACTCGCCTTCGGCGGCGCGCTCACGCAACACGTCCATGCGCTCGCGCAGCTCCTCACTGGTCTCCAGTTCCAGCTCAGCCTCATATGCGCCGATCAGCGCGACGCGCTTCTCGTACTGCTTGAACTTCTTGGCCTCACCGATATTGAGCGCACGATCGAGGATCGACATGCACCCAGGGTACCGACTACGGCCCCTCGCGCGTACCGGTCGGCCATCGGCCGGCGCGGGTCACCCAGCGGCCGCCGGACAGGCCCCCAGGCGCACGCGCCGGCAGGCTCACCCAGCCACGGTCGAGCCCCAACCGGCGGGCGCCGGCAGGCTCACCTAGCCGCGAGCGAAGCCCCAACCGCGGGCGCCGGCAGGCTCACCCAGCCGCGGGCGAAGCCCCAGGCGCAGGCGCCGGCACGGCTCTGGCGGCCGCTGCCGCGTGGGCCTCGCGACGGTGACGACGCTTGTCGCGATGACGCTTGACCTGGCGCGCCAGCTCGTCCACCACGAGGTTGAGCGAGTGGAGCATTTGCGGCGAGGCGTCTCGCGCCCTGAGCGTGATCCCCTTCAGGTAGAGCGTCGCCTCGGCCACGTCGTGGTCGGCCACGCGCGGGTTGGGCTCCTTGAATATCTCGAGCTCCAGGCGAGCGAACTCGGACACCTGGCGGGAGATCTTCTCCAGCCGGCGCTCCAAATGCACGCGCATGTCGTCGGTGACCGGGACATTACGGCCCTTGATGTCTATCTGCATCAGGGACTCCCTTCACTCGGAGACACTTGTAGTCCCATGCTACGCCTCTTTCCGGCGGCTGTCTACCGGGTTTGCACGGATGTTCTATGGGGTAATGCACTTCTTCCGTCCACGTCCCGTTTCATCACTTTTGGGGGTCCCGCGGGCAGAACTTCCTATCTGCCTCGCAAGCTCTCCAAGATCCCGGAGTGCCCGGCGATCGCTCCGATCAGGATCGCCTCGGGAGCGATCGTGGTGCCAGGAAGAACGATGCTGTCGCGCAGCTGGGCTCGGTCGCCCACACGAGCGCCATCGCCCAGCACGATCGGACCGGTCAAGCGCACGCCCTCGCCGACCTGGACGTCGTGGCCGATCCACACCGATCCGTCTATCTCGGCGCTCTGCGGCACAACGCTCTCGCCGGCAACGATCACCCCTGGCGAGACCTCGCGACCCTCGACCTGCAGGCGCAGCTCGCCCTGCAAAGCGTCGAACGTGCCTTGGCGCAGCTCTGAGAGCGAGCCCACGTCGTTCCAATAGTCCCTGACCTCGTGAATGTGGAAAGGAACGTCGTGCTCCAACAGTGCCGGGAACACGTCCTGGGCCCAATCCACAAAGGGACGCTCCGGGAAGTAGTCGAAGATCGCGGGCTCGAAGATGTAGATGCCACAGTTGCCGAGATCCGAAAGGGCCTCCTGGGGATTTGGCTTCTCTTGAAAGCCGGTGATCCGTCCCTCGCGGTCGTGCAAGACGACGCCGTACTCGCGCGTGTCCGAGACCTTCTTTACCGCAAGCGTGGCGATCCCGCCAGCTTCGCGGTGACGCGCCACGAACGCGCTGAGGTCGATGTCGGTGAGCGCGTCGCCTGAGATGATCAGGAAAGCTTCGTCGCCGAAGAAGTCAGCACAAGCGCGGACTCCGCCCGCGGTGCCGAGCAGCTCCTCCTCAAAGCGGTAGCTGAGACGCTCGCCGAAGTACTGCTTGATCGAGTCAGGGAAGTAGTGCAGGTTGGCAATCACGTGCTCAAAGCCGTGACGGTCGAGCAGGTCGAGGATGTGCGCCATCACCGGCCGGTCGAGCACGGGCACCATCGGCTTGGTGATCTCGTTAGTGAGGGGGCGCAAGCGGGTGCCAAGACCCGCCGCCAAGACCATCGCTCGCATGGCGCGCAACCTATAGGAAACCAAGACGCCCCGTAGGCGGCCGTAGACCAAGCGAGACCAGGACGCACCGACCGCGGTGTGCTGCGCACACAAGGGAGGGAGGACGCAGTATCGCGCCGCGTCTACGGCCGCCTACGCGCCGTGTTCCCAGGTGGTGCGATATACGCGCTGGTCCTCACTCAGCTCGTCGATCGCGATGCCGAGCGACTCGAGCTTCAAGCGCGCTACGTCATCGTCGATCCGATCCGGAACCGGCAACACTCCGGGCTCAAGCTCACCGGCGCGGGACACCAGATACTCGACACACAGCGCCTGAGCGGCAAACGAGACATCCATCACAGCCGCCGGGTGACCTTCGCCGGCCGCCAAGTTCACGACGCGGCCCTGGGCGAGCAGGTTCAGGCGCCGCCCGTCGGCGAGCTTGTGCTCTTCCACCAGAGGCAAGACATCGCGGCGCCCCGCGATCGCCAGGTCGCGGAGATCCTCGAGCTTGATCTCCACATCGAAGTGCCCGGCGTTTGCCAGCACCGCTCCGTCCTTCATCCGTTCGAAGTGCTCGCGCCGCAGCACATCGCGCCCGCCTGTGACCGTGACGAATACGTCTCCGCGCTCGGCGGCCGCCAAGGCGCCCATCACCTCATAGCCCTCCATGCGGGCCTCCAAGGCGCGCAGTGGATCCACCTCGCACACGATCACCGAAGCACCGGCGCCGCGCGCGCGTAGAGCGACCCCCCGGCCGGTCCATCCGTAGCCGAACACGACCACGGTGCGCCCGGCCAGGAGCAGGTTGGTGGCCCGCAGGATCCCATCGATCGTCGACTGGCCGGTGCCGAAGCGGTCGTTGAAAGCGCGCTCGGTACGCGACTCGTTGACCGCCAGCACGGGACATGCGAGCACGCCCCGCTTAGCCAATGCACGCACCCGCAAGAGCCCCGCGGTGGTCTCCTCGGTGCCGCCCAGCATCTTGGCTGCCTGTTCGGGAGCCCCGTCGTGGATCGCGCCGATCAGGTCGGCGCCGTCGTCGATCGTCACGCCCGGTACGCTCCGCACAAGCGTGCGTACATGCTCGGCGTAGCGCTCGGCGCTCTCCCCTCGCTCTGCCAACACGGTGGCGCCTTCGCGCTCGGTGAGCGCCGCGGCAACGTCATCCTGGGTGGAAAGCGGGTTGGCCGCGCAAAGCCCGACCTGTGCCCCGCCGGCGATCAGGGCACGCACGAGATTGGCGGTCTCAGCTGTTACGTGCAGACAAGCGGCGACGCTCACTCCGGTGAGAGGGCGCTCCTTGGCGAAGCGCTCCCGCACCTGCGCCAGCACCGGCATCTGTGCATCGGCCCACTCGATACGGGCCTGACCGCTGTCGGCGCCGGCCGAGATCTCTGGCTCCCTGCCGGCGCCCGCTGCTTTTAGTAGCGGTAGTGGTCGGGCTTGTAGGGTCCACCCACGGGCACGCCGATGTAGGCGGCCTGCTCCTCGCTGAGCTCGGTCAGTTTCACGCCGAGCGCGTCCAGGTGCAGGCGCGCGACCTTCTCGTCGAGGTGCTTGGGCAACACGTACACACGCTTCTCGTAGTCCTCGTTCTTGGAGTAAAGCTCGATCTGGGCGATCGTCTGGTTGGTGAACGAGTTGCTCATCACGAAGCTCGGATGACCCGTGGCGTTGCCGAGGTTGAGTAGCCGCCCCTCAGACAGCATGATGATCGCGTGACCGTCTGAGAACACCCACTCGTCGACCTGGGGCTTGATGTTGATGCGCTCGATACCCGCTGTCTTGGTCAGTCCGGCGATATCGATCTCGTTGTCGAAATGGCCGATGTTGCCGACGATCGCCTGGTGCTTCATGCGTGCCATGTGGGCGGCGGTGATGATGTCCTTGTTGCCGGTCGTCGTGATGAAGATGTCGCCCGTCTCGATGACATCCTCGAGCGTGTTTACCTCGTAGCCCTGCATCGCTGCCTGTAGCGCGCAGATCGGGTCGATCTCGGTAATCACGACGCGCGCGCCCTGGCCGCGTAGCGATTCCGCGCAGCCCTTGCCGACGTCGCCGAAGCCACACACGACCGCGACCTTGCCGCCGATCATCACGTCGGTGGCGCGGTTGATGCCGTCGATGAGGGAGTGGCGACAACCGTAGAGGTTGTCGAACTTCGACTTGGTGACCGAGTCGTTGACGTTGATCGCGGGGAAAAGCAGCTCGCCGCTCTCGACCATCTGGTAGAGGCGGTGCACGCCGGTGGTCGTCTCCTCCGTGACGCCCTTGATACCTTGGCCAATCTTCGTCCAGCGCTGCGGGTCTTCCTCCAACGAGCGCGTCAGCAGGGAGAGCACGACCTGGAACTCCTCGGACTCGGCCGAGGCTGGATCGGGCACAGCGCCGGCAGCCTCGTACTCGGTGCCCTTGTGCACGAACAGCGTTGCGTCACCACCGTCGTCGAGGATCATGTTGGGGCCTTGGACTCCCGGTGTTCCATCCTCGCCGGGCCAGCGCAGGGCGCGGTCGGTACACCACCAGTACTCCTCGAGGCTCTCGCCCTTCCACGCGAACACGGGCACGCCGCGCGGGTCCTCGGGCGTACCGTCCGGGCCGACAGCGATGGCTGCCGCAGCATGGTCCTGGGTTGAGAAGATGTTGCAGCTGCACCAGCGCACCTCGGCGCCGAGCGAGGTGAGCGTCTCGATCAGGACGGCGGTCTGGATCGTCATGTGCAAGGAGCCCGTGATGCGAGCTCCTTGGAGCGGTTGCGCGTCCGCATATTCGCGACGAACCGCCATCAAACCCGGCATCTCATGCTCGGCGAGCGTGATCTCCTTGCGCCCGAACTCGGCGAGTGAGAGGTCGGCGACCTTGAAATCGGTGTCGGTCAGGGTGGCGGTGGGGGTCATGCGATCTCCATGGTCGTTGTCTCGGTTTCGGGGCCGCGGCCCTCGGTGCGGGTCACGGGAGGAGTGGCGCCCGCGGTCGCCAGCAAGCGTTGGTGCTTTTCCTGCTCGAAGCGCAGCCAATCGGCGGCGCTGACGTCGTCCGGGCGGGCCGGCTCAGCGGCCAACCACTGCTCGATCGCCGTGCGCAGCTCGGGCTCGCGTTCGAGCCTCAGCGCGAAGCCAACCTCGCCGAGATCGAGTCCCCGCTCGTCCAGCAGCTCGCGCAAGGTGCTCAGGCGCTGTAGCTCCGCGGGCCCATAGAGCCGATAACCGGAACCCGAACGGGCGGGCCCGACGAGCCCGATGCTCTCGATGTAGCGCAGCATCCTCGCCGACCAGCCGGTCGTCTCGGCAGCCTCGTTGATCGTCAGCGCATCTATAGCCGTGGCCTGCATCGAACAGACCTTATCACGGGCGTGTCAAGGTTCAGACCGGCGGCCGGCCGGGAAACCGGAGCGGCGCGGCGTGCTGCTCGACCAGGTCGGACCCGCCCGGCGGGCAAAGGGGGTGAGGGGGTGATTGTCTTTTTATGGAATTGCTTACAGTATATACTTTTTGTACATACCATCGTGAATTCCACAAAAATTAGGTGCCCACCCTTCGGCCGGATCGATCTTTAGGGCAGTTGAATCAAGCTCCGGCCAGATCCGCCTTGAGCTGCTGGATCAAGGCGACCGGGCCCGGGTCGACGCCGCGCAGGGCCGCCAGGTAGATAGAGACCAGATCCCCTAGCAGCACCAGAGAGATGACCCGCTCGATCGTGGTCTGACCACGCGTCTCCAGGCGAAGGCTCACGGCGGCATTGCCGGCGATCAGCTTCTCGGTCAAGTCCATCCGCTCCTTGACACGCGGATGCGCGTCGGAGTCATCGAGGAACACCGCCGAGAAGCGGGCGGGTGGGTCCTGATCACGGGCCCCCTCCCATCCCTCGAGCTCGTTGTGGTCGAGCTCGGGCAACTCGTGGGCGAAGGCCGGCTGCTTGGCGTTCTCGTTGATCTGGGTCTTCCAGCGGTAGGCGATCGGCACCGTCAGGCCGGCTCCCGCGATTACAGGCGCAGTACCGAGCAGGGCACGGGCCGTCTGCTTGGCAAGCGAATCCTCGGGGGCGTCGGGCCCCCACTCTGCGACCAGCTGCTCAGTGTGGGAGGCGGCAACGTCGATCTCGGAGGTCAGGCGCGGACCGGCCCCGCACAGGGCGGCTACCTCCAAGGCGGCGACCGTCATGTATGCCACCGCCGCACGCGGCTGGAAACCGCCTGGGAGCGGAATCACGGGCACACCGTCGGCACGCGCCATCTCCGCGAGCCGCCCCCCGGTGGTAACGGCCACTCGCTGGGCGCCGAGCGCACCGGCCGACTCGTAACAGGCAAGCGTCTCCTCGGTATTGCCGGAGTAGCTGGCACACAGGACGGTCGTATCGGGCGTGGTCCACGGCGGCAAACCGTAGGCGCGCGTCACGAAAATCGGTCGCGAGGCGTGGTCGCCGAGGGCGGCGCGTGCCAGAGCGCCGCCGATCGCCGAGCCGCCCATGCCCGCAACCACGAGCCCCGCCGGCGTGTCCCACTCGGCCATGATCGCCGACTCCACCCGCCACAGACCGTCTCGCAGATGCTCGGGCAGAGAGAGCACATCGTCCAGCTGCCCGGAGGCGTCGACGCGAGCTATCGCCTCGCGCGTGAGCACCTCGGTCGTGGGGGTGGCAGCGCCGCCGCCTTGGCTCATAGGTCGTCTCCTGTCGAAGGTTCGCTGCGAGTGCCTGCTCGACTCCCGCGGGCTCGCGCCAGGATACCTGTCGCGGTGGACTCAACACCTCGCGCTTGCCAGGCCACCCCCCTTCTCCCGACATATCTTTACTTCAAGACCGTGCAGCAGAGCTCCCCGCGTCGAGGAGCAGCCAGCAACGCACAAGCGCTTGAGCGATCTAGAACTTGATGGCGCCGTCGGGCAGCGTCACGCCCGGGAAGATGCGTGCGCCGCCGGCGATCGTGTTGTCCGCTCCGACGGTGACTCCCTCACCCAGCACGGCGCCCTCTTGGATATGGGTGCCATCGCCTATACGACAGCCGGCGGCGACGATGCAGTTGCGCAAAGTGCAGTTCTCGCCGATCTCGCTGCCGGTGAGGATCACCGCACGCTCGACGGTCGAGCCGGCGCCGATCTTGACGTCGCTACCGAGCACGACCAGGCTGCCGACGTGGGCACCCTCCGCGACCGACGCGCCTGCCTCGATTACGGCCGGTGGTATCGCCCGGCCGAGGATTTGGGCACCCTCGGCGACCGACAGGTAACCGTCGCCGAGGCGCTCGTGCACGGCCGTGCGAACGTTGCCCTCGAGGATGTCGAAGGTGCCCTGTAGGTAGCGTGCGGGCGTGCCGATATCCAGCCAGTAGCTCTGGGAGGGGAAGCCGTACAAACCCTCTCCCACCAGGCGTGGCCATACTTCGCGCTCGATCGAAACATTGCGTCCCGGTGGCACCAGATCGAGGATCGAGCGCTCGAGCACATACGCGCCGGCGCTGATCAGGTTCGTGTCGATGCGATCGGAGCTGGGCTTCTCGACGAACTCCCTGACCGCATGGTCATCCTCCAAATGAACCAAGCCATAGGCGCTCGGATCCTCGACCGGCACCAGCGCAAGCGTCGCCTTAGCACCGGCGCGCTCGTGTTGGGCGATCTGCTCGGTGAGGTCGATGTCGGTGAGCACATCTCCATTGAGCATCAAGAAGCGCTCGTCGAGTAGCGACTCGGCGAACTTAAGCGCGCCGGCCGTGCCGCGCGGGTCGGGCTCCTCGACGAAGCGCAGCCTGATGCCATAGGCCGAACCGTCGCCGAGCACGTTGCGCACGCTGGTGGCCAGAAAGCCGCAGGACATGATCACGTCGTCGATCCCGTGCGAGCACAGCCACTCGAGCATGTAGGAGATGAAGGGTCGATCAACCAGCGGGACGACGGGCTTGGGCACGGTGGAGGTGAGCGGTCGTAGGCGAGTGCCCTCACCACCGACGAGAATCACGGCCTGCATATGAACACTCCAAAACGCCTGTCCTGCGCGTACGCGCGCGCAGGGCACCCCTTTTCGACACACACAACCCCACAGGCCCCAACCAGATGAGCGATACGCCGCGAGGTCATCAGCCCCTACCGATCCCCTCATAGGTGAGCCCGGAGTCGCGCACCGCGACTGGGTCCAGCGCGTTGCGCCCGTCGATCACCAACTCGCCACTCATCGCGCTCGCGACCTCGGAGAAGTCGAGCTCCAGGAACTCGGGCCACTCGGTGACGAGCACAACGGCATCTGCATCTGTAACTGCATCCATAGCGGATTCGGCGAAGCGAAGCCCGCTGATCAAGGTTCGTGCCTCGGTCTCGGCCACCGGGTCATACGCGCTGACGAGCGCGCCGTCGGCGTTCAAACGAGCTGAGAGCACGAGCGAGGACGCCTCGCGCATGTCGTCGGTGTTCGGCTTGAAGGCCAACCCGAGCAGAGCTATGCGCTTGCCCACCAGGCCGCCCAGGTGCTTCTGGAGCTTGGCGATCACGCGGCGCTTCTGCAGCTCGTTCACCTCGATCACGGATGTGAGTAGCTGGAAGTGGTAGCCGGAGTTGCCGGCGAGCTGCTTGAGCGCGTTCACGTCCTTGGGGAAGCAGGAACCGCCGAAGCCGATCCCGGCCTGCAGGAACTTGGGGCCGATGCGCTCGTCCAGGCCCATCCCGCGCGCCACCTCGACGACGTCCGAGCCGGTCTCCTCACAGACGTTGGCGATCTCGTTGATGAAGGAGATCTTCGTGGCCAGGAAGGCGTTGGAAGCCAGCTTGACCATCTCGGCGCTGGCGATATCGGTGCGTACCAGAGGCGCGTCCAGTGGCGAGTAGAGCTCGACGACGGCGTCCCCGGCCCAATCGCCGGTGTCGCCGACGACGACACGGTCGGGATTCATGAAGTCCTTCACCGCGGAGCCCTCCTTGAGGAACTCGGGACAGGACACGTAGGCCAAGCCATCCTTGCCACGCTCGCCGAGGATGCGCTGGATCGCCGCACCGGTGCCACATGGCACCGTGGACTTCATCACCAGGGCGTGGTGCTCGGAGGCGGGAATCGCGTCCACGACGGCGTGCACAGCGGACAGGTCCGCATCGCCGGAGTAGGTGGGCGGCGTGCCGACCGCCACGAACAGCAGGCGAGCGTGCTCAAGCGCCTGCCCCAGGTCGGTGGAGAAGTGCAGACGCCCGGAGTGCTCGGCCAGGAGCTCCTCCAAGCCTGGCTCGTAGATCGGCACCTCGCCGCGCCGCAGACGATCGACCTTGGCGGCGTCGATGTCCACACACCACACTTCGCTGCCCAGGGCGGCAAAGCCGGCGGCCGTGACGAGCCCGACGTAGCCGGTGCCGATCACCCCGATCGGTGCGCGCTCAGCAGTCATGAGCGAGGCAGCCTAGCTTGCGACAGAGAGGAACGCCTCGTAGCGCTTGGCGTCGCGCAGCGCGCGTGCCTTCTCCTCGCTGCCATCCTCTGCGCGCTCGGCCGCCGCACGCGACTCGCTGAGGCGCGACTCGAACGTGGCACGGTCGAGCGCCTCGGGAGCAATCGCCTCCTCAACCAGGACCAAGGCATGGTTCTCAGAGAACTGGAGATAGCCCTCTGCTTGGGCGAAGCGCACGATCTCTGACTCCGAGCGATACAAGCGCAACTCGGTCGGTTCGAGCTGTGCGAGCAGTGGCGCATGGTTGGCAAGCACGCCAATCGATCCGACGGAGGTGCGCGTGGAGAGCATCTCGATCTCGTCCTTGAACACCTCCCCCTCGGGGGTCAGCACTTCGACTGGGAACTTCGTACGGGCCATTAGTCAGTCCTTTCCCTTCCGTGACCGTCTGACGTCCAAGGATCAAGCAGATCAAAAATGAAAGGGCCCACCCCTCCCGCGAAATGTGCTTTGCACATGAGCGACCGAGGACGCAGAGATGCGCAGGTCATTGGGCGTCAGCGAGGACCTGCTCGATGGTGCCCTTCAGAAAGAACGCGCGCTCGGGCACGTCGTCGTGCTTGCCGGCGATGATCTCTTCGAAGCCGCGGATGGTCTCGGCGATCGGCACGTAGGCGCCGGGGGTGCCGGTGAACTGTTCGGCTACGAAGAACGGCTGGGAGAGGAAGCGCTCGATCTTGCGCGCGCGCTGCACGATCAGCTTGTCCTCGTCTGAGAGCTCGTCGATGCCGAGGATCGCGATGATGTCCTGCAGCTCCTTGTAGCGCTGCAGGATCTCCTTGACCTGGTTGGCGACTCGGAAGTGATCGTCGCCGACGATGTCGGCCTTGAGGATCGTCGAGGTCGAATCCAGCGGATCGACGGCCGGATAGATCCCCTTTTCGGAGATCGCTCGCGACAGGGCTGTGGTCGCGTTGAGGTGGGCAAACACGGAGGCCGGAGCCGGATCGGTGTAGTCGTCGGCGGGCACGTAGATCGCTTGCACGGAGGTGACCGAGCCCTGCTTGGTCGAGGTGATGCGCTCCTGCAGCTGGCCCATCTCGGTCTCCAGGGTGGGCTGGTAGCCGACCTGGGAGGGCATCCGCCCGAGCAGCGCCGAGACCTCGGAGCCGGCCTGGACGAAGCGGAAGATGTTGTCTACGAACAGGAGCACGTCCTGGCCCTCGTCGCGGAAGTGTTCGGCCATCGTCAGACCCGAGAGCGCCACGCGCATACGCGCTCCGGGCGGCTCGTTCATCTGGCCGAAGACGAGCATCGTCTTGTCGATGACGCCCGACTCCTTCATCTCCAGCCACAGGTCGTTGCCCTCGCGCGAGCGCTCGCCCACGCCGCAGAAGGCGGACAGGCCGCCGTGCTCCTTGGCGAGGTTGTGGATCAGCTCCTGGATCAAGACCGTCTTGCCCACGCCGGCGCCGCCGAACAGGCCGACCTTGCCGCCCTTGGCGTAAGGGGCAAGCAGGTCGATCACCTTGATCCCGGTCTCGAACATTTCGGTCGTCGGCGTCAGGTCCTCGACCTTGGGCGCCGGTTGGTGGATCTGACGGCGGGGTGTGTCCTTGGGCAACTCCTCGCCGAGGTCGATCGGTTCGCCCAGCAGGTTGAAGATGCGTCCGAGCGTGGCCTCGCCGACGGGCACGGTGATGGGACCGCCCGTGTCGATCGCCTCGGTGCCGCGCGCCAAGCCGTCGGTGGTGTCCATCGCGACCGCCCTCACGCGGTCGTCGCCGAGGTGCTGCTGGACCTCGCACACGAGCACGTCCCCGCCGGCCTCGGCGGAGATGCCCTCGGCCTCCTCCGCGTCTGCGGCGGCGGGACGAGCGATCGTGATCGCGTGGTTGATCTCGGGCAGCTTGTTCGGGAAGACGACGTCGAGCACGACGCCCTGGATCTCCTCGATGCGCCCAACGTTGCGCTCCGCCGCGTCTTGCGGCGAGCTATTGCCGGTGGTTGGCTTTGTGGCGATGCTGGCGTCCATTGGGTTTCGGTTCTCCTGGGTTCTGTTCAAGTTTTGTGACTATCAAGGCTACGCATGCGTGGCCGGTGGGGGAAAATTTTTGCGAGCAATCGAGGAAGTGTGAAATCGAGGAAGTGTGATGTTGTTGTTGCGGAAACTACGATTGTCTGTACAAAAAGTAAATACGATTAGCAATCCACGAAAAATGAACAACAACTCCACCCCCAGTTTCACGAACCGCTCTATGGCCCTTACCCCTCCATGATCCCCTAATGCAAGCCCTCTGCTCCCGCGACGACCTCCATGATCTCCTGGGTGATCTCGGCCTGGCGGGCTCTGTTCATCTGCAAGGTGTAGTCCTCGATCAGGGTGCCGGCGTTCTCGGAGGCGTTGCGCATGGCGGTCATCTGGGCGCCGAAGAAGCCCGCGGTGGACTCGATCAGGGCACGGTAGATCGAGATCTCCACGTAGTCGGGCACGAGGCGCTTGAGGATCTCCTCAGGGCCCGGCTCGTATTCGACCAATGCGTGCGGGGCGCCCCCGTGGCCATCGGAGCTCGTGCCCGGGGCGCCCCCGTGGCCATCGGAACTCGTGCCCAAGGCGCCCTGCCCATCGTCCTCTCCGGAGGTGTTCCCCCCAGCGCCCTCGCCCATGATCGCGGCTTGGGAGAGCGGCAACAAGGTCTCTCGCGTGACGTGCTGGGTGAGCGGGGAGACGTAGGAGTTGTAGAGGATGTCGACCCGGTCGAGCTTGCCGTCCGAATAGGCGGCGATCAGGTCGTCGGCGATCCCGCGCGCATCGGCATAGGCGGGACGGTCGGAGAAGCCGGTATAGCTGCCGGCAAGCTCCCGTCCGCGGAAGGTGAGGGAGGAGACACCGCGCCTTCCGGTCGCATACCAGACCGTCTGCTGGCCCTGGTCGGCAAGCTCGGCGCCGCCGCGCACCCCGGCGCGGATGATCTGCGAGTTGAAGGCACCCGCCAAGCCCCGGTCGCCGGTCACGAGCAGGAGACCGACGTTCTCGACCTGCTCGCGCTCCTTGAGCAGCGGCAGGTTCGCCGCCTCGGCGCCGGCGGCCTGAGCCGCCTGATAGGTCATGCGCCTGATCGCCTCGGCGTAGGGACGCAAACGGGCGATGCGCTGCTCGGCCCGGCGCAGGCGCGCGGCGGCGACCATCTCCATCGCACGAGTGATCTTCTGGATGTTCTTGACCGAAGCGATTCGGTTCTTGACGTCGCGCTGGGAAGCCATAGACGTGAGCGCAGGCCGCTAGGCCGCGGCAGCCCCCTCCAACGGTCGATCGTCCTCCAGGGGCTGGCCCTCCTCGTCGAGGTCGTAGCCGAAGTCGCCGGCGAACGCCTCGATCGCCTCGCGGGCCTGTGACTGGACTCCTTCCGACCAGTCGCCGCCCGCGATCTTGGAGCGCAACTCGCCGTGTTCTGAGTGGCTGCGTTCGGTCAGCTCGGCCAGGAACTCGGGTACGCGATCGGAGTCGATGCGATCGAGGTAGCCGCTGGTGGCCGCGAAGATCTGGATCACCTGGTCCTCGACCGGCAGGGGCTGGCGCTCGCCCTGGTTGAGCGTCTTGACGATGCGCTCGCCGCGCGCGAGGGTGCGTTGGGTGTCGGCATCGAGGTCGGAGCCGAACTGGGCGAAGGCCTCGAGGTCGCGGTACTGGGAGAGGTCGAGGCGCAGCTTGCCGGCGACCTTCTTCATCGCCTTGGTCTGCGCGTTGCCACCCACCCGCGAGACCGAGATGCCGACGTTGATCGCCGGGCGAACGCCCGAGTAGAAGAGAT